>Ga0247727_10016160_pt1 | contig 12100 bp, 2 predicted proteins | sample WisWelCaveWW1625_FD_202498 | JGI IMG/M metagenome (GOLD analysis project Ga0247727, IMG submission 202498) | Biofilm microbial communities from Wishing Well Cave, Virginia, United States - WW16-25 | ecosystem: Environmental > Aquatic > Deep subsurface > Groundwater > Cave microbial mat | place...
GGCCCGGCGCATCGCCAGCTCCTCCCCCTCGACGCGCGGCGCCAGGACCCCCATCGCCCGGCCGTCGCTCGACGTCCCGACGGCGCGGATCACGGCGTAGATCCGGTCGCCGGCGCTTTCGGCGTCGGCGCGCCGCTTCAGCACCACGATCCCGGCGCCCTCGCCGAGCAGGGTGCCGTCGGTGCCGCTGTGGAACGGGCGCACCGTGCCGCTGCGCGCCAGGGCGCCGAGCTGGGTGAACAGCAGGGCGATCGGGTGCGTCGTCGACACCTGGATGCCGCCGGCGAGCATCATGTCGCAGGCGCCCCCGAGGAGATCACGGATGCCGTAGTCGACCGCGAGCAGCGACGACGCGCAGGCGGCGTCGACGGTGAACGCCGGACCCATGAGGTCGAGGCGGTTGGCGATGCGGCCGACCAGCACGCTGTGCGCCAGGCCGGGCGAGTTCTCCGGATTGAACGGCGGCAGGCCGGCCTTGAGGGTGCGGCGCAGATCTTCGAGGAGCGCCGCCGGGTGCTCCGGGTGCAGGCGGCGCAGCAAGTCGAGCACCTGGTCGATGACGATGGTGTGCTGGAAGCACGAGATGACGCCGCGGTTCACATAGGTGCCGCGCCCGAGGATGATGCCGGTGCGCCGGCGGTCGAACGGGCGATCGGCGTAGCCGGCGTCGGCGAGAGCGTCGCGCGCCAGTTGCAGGGCGATGAACTGCTCGGGCTCGGCGCCGTCGACCGCCCTCGGCATGACGCCGAAGGCGAGCGGGTCGAAGCGCGCCAGGTCGCCGACGTAGCCGCCGCGCTTGGTGTACAGGCGATCGTTGTCGTTGGCCGCCGGGTCGGTGACCGCGTGCGTCCACGAGCCCTCGGGCGGGTCCGAGATGGCGTCGACCCCGGCGAGGATGTTCTCCCAGAAGGCGGGCAGATCGGCGGCGCGCGGGAACAGGCACGACATGCCGACGATGGCGATGTCGCGCGTCCGGTCGGTCATCGCGCCGGTCCCGCGGCGCTCCGCCCCGCCAGGCGGTTGAGCTCGCGGCTGCACGACAGCTCCATGTCCTCGAGGAGCCCGAGGAGCCGGCCGTCGGGGCCGAGAAGCGCGATCTGGATCTCGAGCACGCTGGGTCCGGCGATCGGCCGCGAGCGGAACTCGCAGCGGATCGCCGCGCGGTCGAGCGGCGCGAAGCGACGGTAGCGCCGGAAGCGCGCCGGCAGCGGCGTGACGTCGTACTGCGCCCGCGCGTACAGGATGCCGAGCTGGAAGGCGCTGTCGACGACGACGGGGTCGATGAGCCAGCCGCTTCCCTGGGCGCCGGCGACGCAGCGCCCCGGGTCGGACGGGGCGATCGAGCCGCTGATGCCGTCGTCGCCCAGGCCGTCGATGCTGGTGAGGCCGTGGAACAGCGGGCCGTGGAACAGCCACTCCTCGTAGGCGCCGCGCACCGTCTTCGGGAAGGGGCGCGGCGCGCGCAGGGCGCCGAAGCCGGGCGCCGGCGGCTCGGGGAGCCGCTCGCCGAGCCGCACGGTGGCGCGGTAGTACGGCCGGCCGGTCTCGACGTCGACGATCGACAGGTCGGCGGCGACGCCGAGCCCCTCGGGGTCGGGCTGGGCCTCCGCGCGCGCGACCACCTTCACAGAACGCGGCCCTTCCTCGAGGACAATCCCCTTGACCACGCGGAAGGCCTCGATCTCGAGGACCTGGTACTCGGGCCAGCCGCGCTGCGCCACCTCGGCCATGAGCTCCATGGCGCAGGCGGCCGGGAAGACGGGACGGCCGTCGAGGACGTGGTCGGCGAGGTACAGATCGCGGACCGGGTCGAGACGGCGCACGAGCTCGATGGCGCCGCCCGGCCCCGCGGCGAGCCGCTCGCCGTCGAGGAGCGGCAGCCTGGCCACGGCGGGCCGCGCGGAGGTCGGCGGCAGGGGCGCGTCGATGATGGAGCGCGACGGCGCCCCGGCGGTCTGCGCCGGCACGGCGTGGGCGCGCCACGGCCCGTCGCCGAGGATCACCTCGACCTCGCCCTTGCGGCCGCGGGCGATCTCGTCGGCGCCGGCGCGCCGCCCGGCCTCGGGCGACACCAGCTCGACGCCGCGCTCCGCGAAGGCGCGCTGCACCTCGGCCGAGGCCATGCCGGTCTTCTGCCACGGGCCCCAGTGCAGCGCCGCGAGGCGCGCCGGCGTGAGCCGGTCCGCGGCGCCGAGCATCCGCGCCACGGTCTCGTTGGCGGCGGCGTAGTCGGCCTGGCCGCGGTTGCCGAAGCGGCCGGCGACCGAGGTGAAGGCGACGAAGACGCGCAGCCGGTCGAGCCGCAGGCGCGACAGCAGCGCGAATGTGCTGTCGACCTTGGTGTCGAAGACGCGCGCGAACGACTCGGGGTCCTTGTCCTCGATCAGGCGGTCCTCGATCAGGCCGGCGCCGTGCACGACCCCGTCGATGCGGCCGTGCTCGGTGTAGATGCGGTCGAGGAGCGCGCCGACGGCGCGCGGATCGCGGACGTCGCAGGTGAGGTAGCGCACCGGCGAGCCGGCAGCGCGCAGGGCGGCGAGGCCGCGCCGGGTGTCGCGCTCCTGCATGAGGCGGGCAAGGGCGCGGTCGGCCGCGGCGGGAGTGACCGCGCCGCCGGCGGCGCGCAGCGTCGCGAGGAGCGCCGCGCGCAGGTCGGCGGGCGTGGCGAGGGCGGCGGTCTCGGGCCCCTCCTGCGCCGGCGGCTCGGGCGACCGTCCGACGACGACGAAGGTCGGGCGACCCCGCAGCGCCAGCTCGACGGCGACCTCGGCGGTGATGCCGCGCGCGCCGCCGGTGACCAGCACGACGGCATCCGGCCCGAGCGCCGGATCGCCGCCGATCGGGCCGACGCCGCCGGCGGGTCCGTCGCCGCGGGCCGGCCCGATCGGGGCCGCCACCGGCCGCACCACGTACCGGCGGCCGTCGCGGATGCCGACCTCGACCTCGGGGTCGCCCGCGAGCATCTCCGCGAGCAAGTGCGCCGCGAGGTCGGCGGCGGGGGCGCCGTGGTCCGTGTCGATCGCCTTGCAGCGCAGGGCGGGCCATTCGAGCGCCAGCGTCTTGGCGAACCCGGCCACGCCGCCGCCGGCGGGGAACAGCGCCGTCCCGGGCGTGAGTCCGAATTCGCCACCCATCCCGGTCGCCGCCACGACCAGGCCGCGCTCGCCGGCGGCGCGCAGGTCGGCGCGCGCCGCCCGCACGAGGTGGAACAGTCCCTTGACCTCGAGGGCGACGCGGCGCCTGAAGGCGTCGGGATCGCCCGGCGCGAAGGTCGCCGGGCCGCGCAGGGGCATCAGGTGGATTACGCCGGTGAGCGCCCCGGCCGCCTCCTGAAGCCGCGTGACCGCGGCGGCGACGGCGGCCGGATCGGCGAGATCGACGCGGCCGTCGGCGGTCGTGGCGGCGCCGGTGAGCGTTGCGGCGCGCAGCATGTAGGTCTCGGCGCCGCGCTCGCGCAGCAGGTCGGCGAGGGCCGCGGCGATGCCGCGCTCGTCGTCGGTCATCACGATGCGCGCGCCGCGCAGCGCCATCCGCCGCGGGGCGTCGCCGGCCGGGGCCGACTCCATCGCCCGCAGGAGGTAGCGCGCCAGGGGCGCGGCAACGGCCGGCGCCGACGGCGCGGGTGTGGCCGGCGCGGTCGCGGCGTTCCGCGTCGCGGATGTTGCCGCCGTCGTCGATGGCGCGGCCGCGGCGGATGATGCGGCCGCCGCGGGCGCGCCGATGGCCGCGGCGGCGAGGCCGGCGATGGCGCCGAGCGAGCGGGCGCGGGTGAGCGATTCCATGGCGGCCTGCAGGCGCCCTGCGACGCCGGCCGGGAGGTCGCGCTGCAGCGCTCCGAGGATCTCGACGCGCTTGATCGAGTCGATGCCGAGGTCGGCCTCGATGTCGGCGTCGGCGGCGATCATGTCGGGCGGATAGCCGGTGCGCTCGGCGGCAATCGCCACGAGCCGTTCCAGGATCTCGTCCGGCGCCGGCCCGGCTGCGGCGTCGGCAGTCGCGGCCGTCGCGTCCGGGGCGGTCGCGTCCGGCGCGCTCGCGGCCGGAGCGGCCGGGGCGCCGATCGCCGCCGCGGCCAGGTCGGCGATGGCGCCGAGCGAGCGGGCGCGGGTGAGCGACTCCATGGCGGCCTGCAGTTGCGCCGTCACTCCGGCCGGGAGGTCGCGCTGCAGCGCTCCGAGGATCTCGACGCGCTTGATCGAATCGATGCCGAGGTCGGCCTCGATGTCGGCGCCGGCGGCGATCATGTCGGCGGGGTAGCCGGTGCGGTCGGCGGCGATCGCCACCAGGCGTCCCAGGATTGCGTCGCGCGACGGACCCGCCGCGGCCGCGGCCGCGGTCGTCGCAGGCGCGGCGCGCGTCGCAGGCGCGGGTGCGGCGGGCGCCGACGCGATCGGGACGATCGGCGCGACCGGGGCGGCCGGTGTGACCGGGGCAACGGGCGATGCGGCGGGAACCGCTGCGGAAACGGCGCCGATGGTCGCCGGCGCGGGAGCCTCGACCGGCTCGATGCGCGCGCCGGCCGACGCCGGACCGATCGAGACCGCGCCGGCCGGGGCGCCGCCGGCGAGGTAGCTCTGCATCACGGCGCGTTGGGTCTCGAGGAACTGGCCCATCAGCCGCTGGAACTGCAGCACGACATCGGCGTCGGCGCCGCCGGCAGGCGCCGGGCCCGGGCCCGGGCTCGCGGCCGGGAGATCCGCCGCCGGACCGGCCGGCGCCGAACCAGTCGGCGCGGTCGGCACGGGGTCGATCGCTCCCGCGACCATGGCCGGCTCGATGGCGGGCGGCGCCGCGCCGCCGATGGCGATCGGCTGCGGCACGCGCCTGTCCTCGCTCAGAGGCCGGGCATAGGCGCCGTTGATCATCCACGTCGTCGGCGGCAGCGGCGCCGGGCGGGTCTCGTCGGCGAGCGCGGCGAGGTTCAGGCGGCGCAGCCGGCGGCCCTCGTACAGCGGCGCCAGGTCGAGCCCGACGCCGTGCGCCAGGAGCTGCGCCAGCGCGCCCATGAGCGCCACGAGGCCGTTCCGCCCGGGCTGATCGATGGCCACGGCGACGTGCGGCCGATCGGCGAGGATCTGCTGCGCGAGGCCGGTGAGCACGTTGCGCGGTCCGACCTCGACGAAGACCCGGGCGCCGGCCTGGTGCATCGCCTGGATCTCCTCGGTGAAACGCACCGGCCTGACGAGATGTCCGGCGAGGACCTCGCGCAGCGCGGCCGGCTCGGCGGGGTAGGGCGCCGCCGTGGAGTTGGCGTAGACCGCGAAGGCCGGCGCCGCGAAGGCGACGCGTTCGAGCTCGGCCGCCAGGCGGTCGCGCGCCCCCTCGACGACCGGCGAATGGAAGGCGCAACCAACCGGAAGCAGACGGGCGGGGATGCCGGCGGCGGTCAGCGCCTCGACGGCGCGGTCGACGCCGGCGCGCGTCCCCGAGACGACCGTCTGGCGCGGCGCGTTGTAGTTGGCGATCCAGACATCCTCGAGGCCGCGCAGGGCCTCCTGCACCGCCTCGGGCGCGGCCGCGGCCGCCGCCATCGTGCCGAGGTCGCCGGCCGCGGCGGCGCGGATCGCCTGGCCGCGGCGCTCGGAGAGATGCGCCAGGGTCGCGGCGTCGACGACGCCGGCGGCGGCGAGCGCGGCGTATTCGCCGTAGCTGTGCCCGGCGGCCATGTCGGCGCGCAGGCCGAGGCGGCGCAAAAGCGCCAGGGCCCCGAGGCCGGCGGCGCCGAGCGCCGGCTGGGCGACGTGGGTCGCGGTCAGCGCCTCCTGCTGGGCGCGCTCCTCCCCGGGAGTGAACGCCGGGATCGGGAAGACGTGCCGGCTGAGCGCCTCGGGATAGCGGCCGGCGAGCGCCCCGTCGGCCTCCTCGAACGCGGCGCGCACCTCGGGGAAGTGCAGCGCCAGGTCGCGCATCATGTTGACCGACTGCGAACCCTGCCCGGGGAACAGCAACGCCACCCTCCCCTCGTGGCCGTACGGCGTGCCGGCGAAGTGGACCCCCGACGGATCGGCCAGGGTGTCGGCCGCAGAAGCGAGGTGCGCCCGGGCGCGTTCGAGCTTGGCGAGCAGGTCGTCGCGCGTCGCGGCGACGATCGCCAGCGTTCGCGACGCCGCGGCGTCGCGATCGGCGGCGCGCAGCCACAGGGCGCGCGCCAGGTCGGCGGGCTCGGGCTCGGCGCCCGCGCGCAGCGCCTCCTCGATGCGCGCGGCGTCGGCGGCGATCTCCTCGCGGCTGCGGCCGCGCCAGACGAACAGCTCGGCCGGCCAGGCGTCGGTCAGGGCTTCGCCCTTGCCGACACCGTCGCGGTACTCCTCGATGACGGCGTGGAAGTTGGTCCCGCCGAAGCCGAAGGCGCTGACGCCGGCGCGCCGCGGCGGAGCCCCGGGGGCGGCCACCCACGGCCGCGCCTCGCTGTTGACGTAGAACGGGCTCGTGGGGAAGTCGGCCTTCGGGTTGGGGTGCGACACGTGCAGGGTCGGCGGCAGCACCCGGTGGTGCAGCGCCATCGCGACCTTCTGCACGCCGGCCACGCCCGCGGTGCACTTGGTGTGGCCGATCATCGACTTCACCGAGCCGATGGCGCACTGCTGGCGGCCCGCCCCGGCGGCGTCGAAGACGCGCTTGAGCGTCGTCACCTCGGCCTGGTCGCCGGCGACGGTGCCGGTGCCGTGCGCCTCGATGAGACCCACCGTGTTCGGCGAGAAGCCGGCCCTGGCGTAGGCACGCTCGACCGCCAGCATCTGCCCCTCGGGGCGCGGCGCCGTCAGCCCGCGGTCGCGGCCGTCGCTCGACGCCGCCACCGCCTTGATCACGGCGTAGATGCGGTCGCCGTCGCGCTCGGCGTCCGCCAGCCGCTTGAGCACCAGGATGGCGATCCCCTCGCTGATGGCGATGCCGTCGGCCGCGGCGTCGAAGGTCCTGCACCGCCCGGTCGGCGAGTGCGCGTGCGTCTTGCTGAAGCACAGGAACATGAACGGGTTCTGGGCGGTGTCGATGCCGCCGGTGATCGCCACGTCGGCGGCGCCGCTCTCGAGCTCGCGGACGGCCATGTAGATGGCGGCCAGCGACGAGGCGCAGGCGGCGTCTACGGTGCAGTTCAGCCCGCCGAGGTCGAAGCGGTTGGCCACCCGCCCGGCGGCGACGTTCAGGAGGATCCCGGGGAAAGTGTCCTCGGTCCACTCCGGCAGGCGCGCCAGGATCTCCTCGGGCGGCGACTGCACGAACGACGGCAGGAGCGAGCGGAAGGTGTACAGGCTGCCGAGGTCGCTGATGCCGCCGCCGGCGCCCAGGATCACCGACGTCCGCTGGCGTGCGAACGGGCGGTCGAGGTAGCCGGCGTCCTGGAGCCCGGCGCGCACCACGTCGAGGAGCAGGAGCTGGACCGGCTCGATCGAGCGCAGCGAGTTCGGCGTGATGCCGTAGCGCATCGGGTCGAAGGCGACGTCGGCCAGGAAGCCGCCCCACTTCGAATAGACCCGGTCGCGCGAGCGCCGGTCGGGGTCGAAGTACAGGCGCCAGTCCCAGCGGTCGTCCGGCACCTCGCCGACGGCGTCGACCTTGTCGAGGATGTTGCGCCAGAAGGTCGCGAGATCGGGAGCGCCGGGGAGCAGGCTCGCCATGCCGACGATGGCGACGTCCGCCGGCTTCGGAGGCGCGGCCGGCGCCGCCTCGATCTCGAGCGGCGCCGTGGCGTCGAGGATCGCCGCGCCGCCGGCGGACACGTCGCGGTGCAGGTCGGCGAGCGGCACCGCCCGATCGTGGAGCGCCGCCACCTGGCCGATCATGAACATCCCCTGCTCGCGCTGCGCGCCGGCGTCGATCGCCAGGAGCTTCGGGGCCGACGGGTCGCGGCCGTAGTCGGGGTTGCGGTCGACCCCCTTCGAGGCGACCCGCAGCCGCCCGAGATTGAGCGCCTCGAGGGCGTTGCGCATCTCCTCCGCCGGGACGCCTTCGGCCAGCATCCGGCGGCGCTCGCGATCGAAGGCGGCGGCGAAGGGTGAGTCGACGCAGCGGGTGGAGTGGCCCGGGCCGGTCTCGAGCAGGACGGTGCGCTCGCAGCCGAGCGCCGCCTCCTGGAACCCCGGCATGATCGCGCCGCTGGTCACCGCCTCGCGGGTGAACAGGTAGGCGGTGCCGAGCAGGACGCCGATGCGCGCGCCGCGCTCGCTGAGCGGCGCCGCCAGCGCCGCCACCATCGCGGCCGAGCGGGCGTCGTGGACGCCGCCGGCGAACAGGATGTGGCAGTCGGCGAGGCCGTCGCCCGGCAGGGCATCGAGCAGCGTGTCGACCATCGTGTTCCACAGCACGAACGAGGTGCGCGGGCCGACGTGACCGCCGCACTCGCGTCCCTCGAACACCAGGCGGCGGGCGCCGCCCTCGACGAACTGGCGCAGCAGGCCCGGCGACGGCACGTGCAGGTAGGTGGCGATGCCGTCGCGCTCGAGGGCCGCGGCCTGGTCGGGACGGCCGCCGGCGATCAGGGCGAACGGCGGCGGGCAGGCGCGCACCGCCTCGAGCTGCTCCTCGCGCAGCTCGAGCGGGACGAAGCCGAGGATGCCGATGCCCCAGGGAAGGCTTCCGAGCCGCGCGCGGGTCTCCTCGAGGAGGGCGCGCACCTCGCCGGCGCGCAGCAGCGCCAGCGCCAGGAAAGGGAGGCCGCCCCCGCTGGCCACATCGTGGGCGAAGGCGGCGGTGTCGCTGACCCGCGTCATCGGCCCCTGGACGATCGGGTACTCGGTGCCGTGGGCGGCCGCCAGCGGTCCGCCCGGTGCCATGGCCCTGGCCTTGCGCGCCGCCGCCAGGTGAGCGTCGATCGCCGCCCGCATCCCCTGCACGATGCCGGCGACGTTGACGAAGCGCGCCGCGAGCGCCGCCGCGAAGGCGGCGTCCTGCCCGAGCGGCCAGGCGCGTCCCGCCGGGTCGGAGAAACCGGCCGACTCGAGGATCGTCGCGCGCCAGGCCGCCGCCGCTCCCGGGGCGGCCGCCGCCGCTCCGGGTCCGGCGGCGGGCCCGCCGCCTGCAAGCTCCCGGGCGGCGCGCGCCAGCGCCTCGTACGGTCGATGGCCGGGGCGGGCGTAAACGCGATACGGTTGGCCGAGTTCGCTGCCGACGCAGGCGGTCTCGCTGCCATCCATGCGCGCGATGGCGTCGCGCACGACGCGCGGCAGCCGCGACTCGCGGGTCAGGTAGAGCTGGGCGTCGAGCACGACGCCGGCGGCGCCGCCGGCCGCCACGGCCGCGGCGGAGTGCAGGCCGATGCCGCCCTGGGCCCAGACGGGCAGGGGACCGCGCAGCAGGCGCTGCATCAGGACGAAAGTGGTCTCCTCGCCGACGCGGCCGGCGGCCTCGTGCCCCTTGGCGATGAGACCCTGGGCACCGGCGGCGACCGCGCGCGTGGCCTCGTCGGCGCCGGTCGCCTCGAGGAGGACGCGGGCCCCGCGGGCGCGCGCGGCGGCGACCAGCGCCGGCGCGTCGTCGTCCGAGCCCGGGGTCAGGATGACCGTGCGTGCGCCTTCCGGGAGCGCCGCCAGGATGGCGCGCGCGAACTCCGGCCGGCGGCCGTCGAGCCTGACGCCGAACGGGTTGCGGGCGAGCCGCTGCATGTCGGCCAGGGCCGCGGTCGCGGCCGACGTGTCGCGCGTCAGCTCGAGGTCGAGGACGCCGACCGCGCCGGCGCGCGAGGCGGCGATCGCCAGGCCCGGATCGGTCAGCCCCGGTGGAGTCAGGCACAGGAACTCGAAACCGCGCATCGTTGCCGCTACCCCCCGACCGCCGCGCCCACCTCGGCGCGATGCGGGTCCACCAACGGCGCGCGCTGGGCGGCGCGCCCATCACGGCTCAAGACGTCTTCCGGGTCCGGGTCGCGTTCCGGTGCGAGCGACGCGCAGACGCGCCGTGGCCGTCCGGTTCGCGGTCGACGGGACCACTCACTTTCCGTTCGTGCCGGTTCATATACGACACCCCCAAAACCTTGTCAAGTAATTCTGGATAAGGGAGATACAGTGTCATGACCGATCCGTGATCCGGGATGCCGGATGACGATTCCGTCGTCCGACGGTGAGTGAACGGGACGGGCGGCGGGCCGCTCTGGCCCGGGTGCGGACGCCCCCCCTGCTCAGCCCGGTTGGGGTATGGCCAGGACGGCCGAGCGGGCGATGTCCTCCTGCCGGATCTTCCGGGCGTCGAACCCCTCGAGGTTGGCGATGAGCTTCGCCAGGGCGGCCTCGAAGCCGGGCTTCGTCTTGCGCGCCCGTCCGAGCGGGTTGCAGCGCGACAGGACGAAGTTCTTCACGAAGGGATGGTGGATGCCGCGCCGGTGCAGGGTCTCGACCGCCTTCTTGAGATGGCCGTCGGCCTCCTCGACCTGGGCGGCGCGCTCCTGGCGCACGGTCCAGGCGCCCGCGAGCGGCTTGGCCATGAAGCCGTCGACACGGCGCAGGATCGGCGCGAAGGCGCCGCCCGCGAAGCGCGCGTTCTTCTCGTACAGCAATCCGAGGGTGATGAAATGCGGCTCCTCGAACTGGAAGGCGAACGCCTCCTCGTGGCGCCGTTCCTCCTCGCCGAGCAGGCCGCGATACATGCGGACCACCTCGAGCGACTTCTCCTTGAGGTTGTGGGCCTTCTCGGTGTTGAGCGCCAGGATCTGGAACGCGACCTCGGGCTCGGGCACGACGATCGCCGGCACGAAGTCGGCCTTGAGCTTCTCGAGGACCCAGCGCCGATGGTTGCCGTTGGGGGTCCAGTATCCGCCGGCGGCGCGCACCGCCACCACCGGATCGACGAAGCGGTCGATCTTCTTGATCACCTTGTGCAGCCGCTCGGCGTGCGCCTTCGAGAGGTCACGCTGGTAGGGCGTCGGCTGCACCAGGGCGCGCGGCAGCAGGGCGAAGATCTGCCAGTGGCCGCCGACCGGCTCCTTGTAGGCGGCGAGGGCGGCGCCGCCGTCGGCGGCGATCTGCCCGGCGAGACGCTCGACCTCGGCGGGAAGCCTGGAGTCGGGCGGGTGCACGGCCATCTCCGGACGCGGCATGTCGTGGCCTCGGTCGGCGTCGATGCGGAACTCAGTCGACCGACGCCGCCTCAGGCCGGCGTGACGGGGTCGGAGTCGGCGACTCCCGCCGGCGGCCGCCCGCCGCGGCGCCGGCGCACCAGCGCGCGCGGGTCGTCATAGCCGAGCGGCAGCCAGAATCCGGAGTGGTCCCGCCATCCCGGGGGCAGGACCGACTCGTCGTGCCCGGGGTCCGCCTCCTTCGGTTGCGCCGACAACGTCCCCCCGAAACCCGCGCCGGGAACACCCTGGCGCGCGTCTGATGCGGTGCGTCGATGGGTCGATTCGCCGCGATTCTAGACGATCGGCCGCGCGTGGTTCAAGTGGCGTCGGACCGGGGTAGTGGGTCAGTTTGAAACCGCCTTTTTCTCGGCGGCCTCCAAGAGCCCGATCACGTCGTCCAGACTCCACAGCCGATCCGCGACCCCGGCGGCCATCGCGGGCGTCACGCGCAGGGTCTGATGAATCCGCCCGAAGTTGTACCACATGAAGTGCAGCGCCACGGCGGCCTCAAGGTTCTCAACCTTCTTGCTGAAAGCGTTGGTCAGGCGCGTGAACCGGCGCATGTTCATCCGCATGGTCAGGTTCTGGCGCTCGACGTAGGACGTACTGACGTGCTTCGGGTCCGGGCTGCCCGTGCAGCACTCTTTGACGGTCCCGATGCACTTGGCGGGGCTGTAGCGGCCCTCGCCGCCCGGCTCCTGACCGTACAGCTTGATGAGCATGGAGTAATCGACGTCGCTGCCGAAGGCGGCCTCGATGGCCTCGATGTAGACCTTGTGACCGTCCGTCGTTAACTGGATACGGTTCGCAAGGCGGTCAGCAAGGGTCTGGATGAAGTCACGGGCAGTGGCCGCGCCACGGTTCCCAACGCGCCATGCCACGGCCAGCTTGCTGTCGGCGTCGATGGCCGTCCACGTCCAGACGTCGCCAGCGTCGGAGCGACCCTTGAGGGCGGCCGTCTTTTGCTTCATCCCGACGAAGCTCCAGATTTCATCGCACTGGACCCGGCGGCACTTGAGGCCCGTGAGCGCCCCATCCTGGTACTCATGACAG
>Ga0247727_10016161_pt1 | contig 12100 bp, 10 predicted proteins | sample WisWelCaveWW1625_FD_202498 | JGI IMG/M metagenome (GOLD analysis project Ga0247727, IMG submission 202498) | Biofilm microbial communities from Wishing Well Cave, Virginia, United States - WW16-25 | ecosystem: Environmental > Aquatic > Deep subsurface > Groundwater > Cave microbial mat | place...
CCATAGTTGTAACCCGCTTTGATTACTCGCAGATTGGCGTCCAAAACATCAGCGTCTTTGGTGAATTTTTCTTTCAAAAAATTCAGTGTGCTGTCCATCGTTTTGTTGTACATCCAAAACAGGAAGCCCAGCACGAACATATTCTTGGAGCGATCTTTTTCTTTTGTGCCGAGGGGCAATCCTTCCAGACATTCACGCGTGAGGCGCGTGACGTCAATTTCAATCAGCCTGAAGTTTTCCAACCCTCCGTTTTGCAAAGGGTTCTCGTCATATCCTGAAAGCCTCAGGTTTTTTGCGTCAAATCCCGATGAGTCAACGATGAGCGTGCCTTCTTTCTTCACTCGCTTGATGTTCACTTTGAGCGCAGCGGCATTCATCGCCACCAGCACGTCAAACTCATCTCCGGGAGTGTAAATTTTTCTGCTGCCGAAATGCAATTGAAACCCGGAAACACCGGCAAGTGTTCCTTGCGGAGCGCGAATCTCAGCGGGAAAATCAGGAAACGTTGAGATGTCGCTTCCGCCCAGCACAATCTCATTGGTGAACTGGCTGCCGGTCAACTGCATCCCATCTCCCGAATCTCCGGCAAATTTTATGACTACAGTTTCTTTGGCTTCTAAGGTTGCTTTCATTTGGTCAAAAGGGACGAAAAGTTAGGTCAAAATTAAGTATAATAGCTGCAATTAGCGCTTCATCTTTGGAAGTGATTCAGACGATTGTGAATACCTTCCAGCAGGCGGTAGTGCAGGCACTATCTATTGAATTTTGCTTTTCTCTCCCCATTCCTCTAATTTTGTTCATCATGATTCGCAAAAATTGCGCAGTATGTTGCGGTTGTTGTAACACCCTTCCCGGTGAGGCGCTCCTGTGAGTCAATGATGAACAGAAAAGATAAGCCTCCCAAATTACCGGGAGGCTTTTTAGTTTAGACCTGCATGATTGTGAAAGAAAAAACATCCGGCTTGCTGAAACGGATTGAAGACATCGAACCCTTCATCGGCAATACGCCATTATTTCCGATTAAGGGTTTTCTTGACAACCCAGATGTGGCGATTTGGGCGAAATTGGAATGGACGCAATTAGGTTGCAGCGTAAAGGCGCGCCCGGCTTTCAATATTATGAAGGCAGCGGTTCTTGCCGGACATCTTGACGGAAGCCGGCATCTGCTGGATGCGAGCAGCGGCAACACGGGTGTGGCGTATGGCGCCATTGGAGCGGCTTTGGGAATTCCGGTGACGTTGTGTCTTCCCGAAAATGCATCAGACCAGAAAAAGGCATCGCTGGCTTTTCACGGAGTGAACATCATTTACACCTCGCGCTTTGACGCTACCGATGGCGCGCAGGAAAAGGCGATGGAGCTTTCACAGCAATTCCCTGACAAATACTTCTACGTTGATCAATATAACAACGACAACAACTGGCTCGCACATTACCATACCACGGCTCACGAAATTTTCAACCAAACGGAAGGCAAGGTGACGCATTTTGCCGCTGCGCTGGGAACTACGGGCACTTTCATCGGCACCAGCCGCAAGCTGAAAGAGTTGAACAAGAACATTGAAGTGATAGCTTTGCATCCTGATTCGGCATTGCATGGATTGGAAGGATGGAAGCATCTGGAAACAGCGAAGGTGCCGGGGATTTATAATACTCAAGTTGCCAATAGAAATCTGGAGGTTTCCACAGAGGAAGCATACCAATTGGTGAAGGAAGTGGCAAAGACAACGGGGTTGCTGTTAAGCCCGTCATCGGCTGGCGCATTGGCTGGAGCGTTGAAAGTGGCAAGAGGAGTTGAAAAAGGAATTGTAGTTACCATGTTCCCTGACCATGGAAGCAACTATCCCGAAGTTTTGAAAGAGTTGATTTAAATAAAAATAATGGAAGTTACAATTACCGACACCGTTAAACTCATCATCGAAGATGATGGTCAGAAGTCACACCCGTGTGAGTGCTGCGGATTCATGTATGGTAAGGAGGAGAACGGCAAGCGCATCATCACGCGTGCAGAACCGGTCAACAATACAAAAGAGGAAAACCGAGAGCGCAGATTTGAGATTTCACCGCTCGACTACATGAAGGCGGAGGAATATGCCGACAACAACGGGCTGATTTTGCTGGGGGTTTACCATTCCCATCCTGAGCATCCCGCGATTCCTTCGGAACATGACCTGAAGGTGGCAATGCCCTACTTTTCATACGTGATTGTTTCTGTGAAAAAGGCGAAAGTGGTTGATTTTCGCTCGTGGCGGCTTTCGGAAGGAAAATTTGCAGAGGAGAAAGTGGTGTTCAAAGAAGAATTGAATTTGAAGGATTTGATAAAAATGGGAACAAACTAAAGATTAGTGGTGGATTAGTGGTGGCACGACTCGAAGTCGTGCCACCACTTGCCCCGACACTTCAAAACCAAAATAAAATGGCTGAAATCATCATCCCGACTCCATTGAGAAAATTCACGGACAATGCAAACCGCTTTTCCACCACGGCAAAAAACGTGGGCGATGCGATTACTGAACTAACCGGCAAATATCCCGGTTTGAAAGAGCACATTTACGGAAGTGACGGGCGGGTGCGCTCATTCATCAAGATTTTCGTTGGTGAAGAAGACATCAAGCATCTGCAAGACACCGGGACAAGCATTGACGACAAAACGGTAGTGAGCATTGTGCCGGCAATTGCCGGGGGAGGTTGCTAAATAAAAGCGTCATTGCGAATCCCGACAGCTACGATTTGTGCGTTGAATCGGAACGAAGCAATCCCCTCGGAAGAGCGTTTTGAATTGGGGATTGCTTCGGTCGCGGCATCGCGCAAGCTGTTCACTCCCTCGCAATGACGATAACTTAAAACAACAAATGACAAGCAATAAATCATGAACAACGGTCAACCCAATCAAGTCCAATTTTCAAAAGAGGAACTGGAACGTTACAGCCGCCACCTCATCATTCCCGAATTCAATATTGAAGGGCAGCGTAAGCTGAAAAATGCCAGAGTGCTCGTGATTGGTTCAGGCGGATTAGGAAGCCCGGCTTTGCTGTATCTCGCGGCAGCCGGTGTCGGCAACATCGGCATTGTTGATTTTGATAAAGTGGATGCAAGCAATCTGCAAAGACAGGTTCTGTTTTCCATGAATGACATCGGCAGACCAAAAGTAGAAGCTGCAAAAGAACGGTTGCTCGGATTGAATCCCTTCATCACCGTCACTACTTACAACACGCATCTCAATTCATCCAACGCGCTCGAAATTTTCAAAGACTGGGACGTTGTGGCTGATGGCACCGATAATTTTCCGACACGCTATCTTATCAACGATGCCTGCGTGCTGCTGGGCAAGGTCAATGTGTATGCTTCGATTTTCCGCTTTGACGGGCAAGTGACGGTGTTCAATTATAAAGATGAGAACGGTGTGTTCGGACCCAACTACCGCGACCTGTATCCCGAACCACCGCCACCCGGATTGGTGCCGAGTTGTGCCGAGGGCGGAGTGTTGGGGGTGCTGCCGGGAATCATCGGCAGTTTGCAGGCTAATGAAGTAATTAAAGTCATCACCGGTTTGGGCGAGCCGTTAGTTGGAAGAATGTTCGCGCTTGATGCGCTGACGTTTGAATTACGCACGTTTAAATTCCGGAAAGACCCGAAGAATCCGCTCAATGGAGAAAATCCGACTATCACAAAGTTGATTGACTACGAGCAATTCTGCGGTATTCCTGAACAGCAGAAAGAAGAAAAGCGTGGCTCGCAGGGCGTGAAGGAGGTGACGGTGAAAGAATTGAAAGAAATGCGCGACCGCCACGAAGATTTTCAACTCATTGACGTGCGCGAGAAATTTGAATACGAAATCGCTCATCTGGATGGCGAACTCATCCCCCTTAATAAAATCCTTGAAGCAAAAGACAAAATCTCCCGCGACAAGAAAGTGGTGGTTCACTGCCGCAGCGGTCAGCGCAGCGCCAATGCGATTAAAGCGCTTGAGCAGAAGTATGGTTTTGAAAATCTCTATAACCTGAAAGGCGGAATTCTTGCCTGGGCTGCTGAAGTGGACCCCCGTGTGCCGAGGTACTGAGCAGTTGTAAAACCGGATAGTTGTATTCAACTCCAAACTATTCAGTTACAAGAGTTGAAAAATCTCGCCTCAAAGGGGTTGACATCTAAGCAACATTTCATTAGTTTACAAAAAAACTCACTCGTGAAAACCCTGCGTTTGCTTTTCGCTGCATTATCCTATTCCTGCGCATCTTTTTCTCAAATCATCGAATCCGAACCCAACGATGATTTCTCAACGGCAAATTTTTTCGCTTCGGGTGATACCTTGCAGGGGAAAACCTGCGCCTATCCCGAAGCGGATTTTTTCCAAATCATTTTGCCGGATGATGGTGTATTGAAAGTCACCACCTCAATAAGCGCCAACACTCCAAATCCTGGAAACCTCACGGTAGAATTGTATTCTAAATACCAGAACCCTTTTTACGGACAATATCCCGCAACCGGAGCCGACAGTATCCCTGTTTCGGATACACTGTACTGGGGATGCCTCGCGGCTGACACATTTTATCTCAAAGTTTCTACCGGGAGTTTTGGCTTTGGCTATTGCTGGGATTACCAGCTTTCGCACGAAGTGTTATCGCCTGTTTTTGCGAATGATGCCGAGCCGAACAGAACACCGGCACAGGCGGTGACGCTTCCCTACAACACGCCTGCCGAAGGGCATATTGGTTTTAAAATAGTACCGGGAAACAACGCGCTCAATGAGTTGGATGACTATTACAAAATAGTAACTCCATTTGACGGCATCATCCGCGTATTCGTGAGCGCTGAAAATGCAGGAGCGGCAACTTCGCTCAATCTCACTTTGCTTTCAAAAACGAATGGCGTTTTCTTCGACCAGTATCCTCCCGTTGGAGGCAGCGGTATTTCAACCACCGATACGTTTTATTGGGGATGTCACGCTGCGGATACGTTTTATTTGAGAATATATATCAACAACGTGAACGACTGCGGTATGTCTTACCGTATCACCTATGATGTTACGCCTGCTTATTTCGCCAACGATGTCGAACCCAATAATGATTACACCGAAGCTGTTGACCTGCCTTACAACACTCCTGCAGAAGGTCATCTCGGTTACAGAAGTCAACCGGGCAGCGGTTCCAGCGGAGATGATGATGATTATTTCCGCATCGTAACTCCAACGGATGGCATCATCCGCGTGTTTGTGAGCATTGAAAATGCAGGAGCAGGAAGCACCCTTAATTTGACATTGCTTTCAAAAAACAATAGTGCTTTCTTTGACCAATATCCTCCCGTAGGTGCCAATGGCTTTCCTGCAACCGACACGCTTTATTGGGGTTGTCATGCTAAGGACACATTCCTGCTACGCATCTATATCGGCAACGTGGTTCAATGCGGGCTCTCTTACCGCATCAGCTTTGATGTGACGCCAGCCGTATTTGCCAATGACGTTGAACCAAATAATATTTATACTGAAGCAATAGACTTGCCTTACAGCACCACAGCCGAAGGACATCTCGGCTACCGAAGTTTCCCCGGCAGTGGCTACAGCGCGGATGCCGCTGATTATTATAAAATCATAACGCCAACAGCCGGTGTCATGAGAATATTTATCACTTCTGAAGTGGCGGGCGTGCCGTATTCGCAATTGAGCATCGGGCTTCATTCAAAGACCGACAGTTGGTTTGGCGACCAGTATTCCACCATCGGTTCCAATGGAATTCCTCATACTGATACACTTTATCGCGGTTGCGTTGCTGCCGATACATTCTACCTGAAAGTGCATTTCAGCAATGTGATTGATTGCGGCATCTCTTACCGGATTAGCTATGATGTAACAACTGCATTTCATGCAAATGATATTGAGCCGAATAACAACATTAATGAAGCTCAAAATCTTGCTTACGATACTCCCGTTGAAGGACAATTGGGATTCGTGACGCAGCCGGGGAGCGGCTACAACGCAGACGCTGCCGACCATTTCAGAATCATCACGCCCAGCGATGGAACTCTAAGAATTTTCGTAAGCGTTGAGAATTCAGGCGTGTCTTTCGCACCGTTGAATGTTTCCTTTCTTTCAAAAACCGGAAATTGGTTTGGCGATCAATATATTCCTATAGGCTCAAACGGAATTCCTGAAGCCGACACAATTTATTGGGGTTGTATTTCTGCGGATACGTTTTATCTGAAAGCGCATATTTCCAATGTGATTGATTGCGGCATCTCTTACCGAATCAGCTATGATGTGATTCCCCCGGCTTTTTCAAATGACATCGAGCCAAACAACAGCTTCAGCGAAGCAACCTACCTGCCCGTTGATTCTGTTGTAGAAGGTCATTTAAGCTACTATCAGACGGGCAATGAAGATTATTACCAAATCGTATTGCCTGATGGGATTCTGAGACTCTATACCGGGATTGCCTTGTCTGGAGGCGCTGCTACATTAAATCTTGGATTGTTCAGCAAAACATTTTCTTACCTGGGGGGATATAATCTTTCTGCGGGCGCAAACAACCAGCCTGCCAGCGATACTTTGATTTTGACCTTATCGCCAGACACCTTTTATCTCAGGCTTTATTTCAATGTAAATGATTGCGGTTCCTATCGCTTTCAATACCGATTGCCAAGCGCTCTTCTCGCTTCCATCGCCTCAAGTGATTTCTTCTGTTATGGCGATGGTAACGGAGCGGCTTGGGTGGAAGTGGCAAGTGGAACTCCACCCTACAACTATTCATGGTCAGGCGGAACTCAGGTTGGTGCGGGAGATTCTGTTATTGCTTCTTCTGGAGGAGTTTACTCCGTAACAATCACAGATGCGAGTGGCTTTTCAGTGGATTTAAGCACGTTCATCAATGAGCCGCCTGCATTGAATTGGACGATAACATCACAAAATCCGAGCTGTTCAGGCGTGGATGACGCAACTGTTAATATCACTGGAAGCGGTGGCACTCCGCCCTATGATTATTCTTTGGATGGAATCAATTTCCAAAGCAGCGGCTCATTCACCGGGCTTGGCGCGGACACATACAACATCACCCTACGCGATGATGCGGGATGCATGAGAGATTCGGCTTCATTTGCAATTACGGCATCGGTAGGTATTACAGCCACTTATAGCATCAATCAGCCTCACCCAGGTCAGATTGATGGCGCGGTGAAAATAAATCCGCTTGGAGGAACGCCTCCCTATGAATTTTCAATAGATGGCACAAATTATCAAAGCAGCAGTTCGTTCGCGGAATTGCAACCGGGAACCTATCCTGTCTTTGTGCGTGATGCCAACGGGTGCTTATTCACCGATTCTGTTACGATTTGGACTACCGGAGTTTCAGGATTAAATGACAACTTTCAGCTCAATGCTTATCCCAACCCTGCTGATGATTTTTTAAACATTTCCCTCAGCGGCAACATCACTGGGCATCCCTCGCTTCATCTGACGTCTTTGGTCGGGCAAAGAATTCTTGTAAAAGAGTATGTTAAATCGGGAACGGTTTTATCGGATAAAATAGACGTCAGACATTTGCCAGCTGGAGCATATTTGCTGATAATAGAATTAAATGGTGGAAGGACATTCTGGAAAGTGAGCGTAAGAAAGTAACTTTCAAATGGCTTAAAGATTCTCCAGCCTCCCACCGTCCACCGGCAGATTAATTCCATTGATATAGCCCGCAGCGGGCGATGCAAGAAAAGCCACTGTTGCCGCTACCTCTGACGGTTCAGCAAATCTCCGCAGCGGAACCTGCTTCTTCATCTGCTCAATTAAATAATCCCGGCTTTGACCAGTCTTTCGCGCATTATCATTAATTATTTCATCTAAGCGGTCGGTCATCGTTGCGCCCGGCAGGATGTTGTTGACAGTGATTCCGTATTCGCCTAATTCAAATGAAAGCGTCTTAGCCCAATTCGCCACCGCAGCACGCACCGTGTTGGAAACGCCCAACCCTTTGATGGGCGATTTCACAGAAGTGGAAATGATATTGATGATTCTGCCGTAACCGGTTCTCTTCATTCCATCAGCAACCAACTGCATCAGCGTTTGATTGCAGATGAGATGATTGTTGAACGCAGCGATAAACTCATCCGGCTTTGCATGGATGGCAGGACCGGCAGGTGGTCCGCCCGTGTTGTTGATGAGGATGTGTATTGTTTTGCGCGTGTCGGAAAGATATTTTTCGACCGCAACTTTCAGCAGGTCGGGAGCGCTGTAATCCACGTCAATAAAATCGTGCTTCTGTCCTTTGCTTTTATCCAATTCATTGGCAACGCGGCTCAGCAAATCAGCGCTTCTGGCAAGCAGCGTTACATTTGCGCCAAGCAAAGCAAGTTCGGTTGCCACTGCTTTTCCGATGCCCTTGCTGCCGCCACCGACAAAAGCATTTTTCCCCGTTAAATTTAAATCCATGCGGGCAAGTTATACGATTTCATGCGAATTCAGGAAATTCGCAGCAACATTCAAATGACAAGGCAAAATATTAAAACGGGACAAGGAGAATTCCAGCATGGATTCGTTATGCTCATTTTTATTATTTCACTTTTTACCCAATGTTCCGGCAACCCTGAAAATTCAAATCAAAATCAAACCGCTTCCGAAAAAGAATCTTCTCTGCAAAATGAAGCGGGTAACAGCGCAGTTATAGACTCTGCCTTCTCCTCAATTTTTTCTTCATCAGAAAAACCTGATGATGAACTTTTTGCCTTTAAAAAAGGAGACAAGTGCGGATTCATCAATCTCAGGGGAGAATGGATGATCCAGCCGAAGTATGACGCGGCTTATTCTTTCATAGAAGGACTGGCGCTGGTTACGCTTGACAAGAAGAATATTTTAATTGGCAGAACCGGGCAGTCCATCCCTTTGCCGGAAGGCGTTACCGACCTTTCCACTTTCGCGGGCGGGCTGGCGCCCATAACCATTGGCGGCAAGACCGGATTCATCAACCGCGAAGGAAAAATCGTGACAGCCCCATTTATGGATTTTCCGGCAAAAGACATTTCCATGCCCTCTGAAGGCATGCACATGGTGATTATTGACAGCCTTTTTACTTTCGTTGATTCAACCGGGAAAATCATCAGGCAGCCGGGATTTGAATACGCGCTCGATTTTTTTGAAGGGCTTGCTCTGGTCAGCAACCAGGGAAAATACGGCTACATTGATAAGTCGGGGAACATTGCCATTCCGATGATTTATGATGTCGGATGGTCGTTCAGCGAAGAGCTTGCGTTGGCAGGGATTGCCAAAGGAGAAAACTTTCAGCTCAGTTTCATTGACCGTTCCGGGAAAACAATTATTCCGGTACCTTATAAAATTGTCAACCCGCGATTTGTCAAAGGGCTGACTTTTTTCGGAATTGAAAAAGACGGTAAAAGACAGTTTGGGTTTATCAACCGCTCAGGACAAGAATCGTTTCCACCCGTGTTAGATGAAGTGAAGGAAATGGTAGCTTCAAGTTCCAAGGAAATCGGGAAAGTTCTTGGGTTTAAAGCCAGAAAGGGTGATTTGTGGGGATTATTTTCGGGAGACATTATGACGACAATTGCATTCTCAAATATCGGAACAATCAGCGAAGGGCTTGCCGTTGCCTCAACCGGAACCGGCAAGGACCAGAAATTCGGATACGTTGACGCCAATGGCAATTGGGCGATTCAGCCCCAGTATGATGGCGCCAGCGATTTCTCGCACGGGCTGGCGGCTGTGAGAAGCGGAGAAACCATTGGCGGCAAATGGGGTTACATTGACAAAAGCGGCAGAAAAGTAATTGGGCTGCAATTCCGCTATGCCTATGATTTTCTCGGAGATATTGCAATGGTTCAGAAGGATAATAAGAAAGCCATCATTGACAGAACGGGCAAAGTGCTGCTTGAAGAATGACCATTTATAAACCAAATGTTCACCGCCATCAAAAAACTCGTTGAAAGCTTCCGCTTTGCGGGAAGGGGAATCCTGTCGCTGATTGCTTCAGAGCGAAGCATGCGGATTCATGCGGCAGCCGCCCTGGCGGTAGTTGCTGCAGGAATTCATTTCAGCATCACCAAAACGGAATGGTGTCTCGTTGCCCTTTGCATCGGAATGGTGATGGCGGCTGAAGCTTTCAACACGGCTGTCGAAACGCTCACCGACCTTGCCAAGCCGGAATTTCATCCCCTTGCGGGCAAGATAAAGGATATTTCCGCGGGCGGTGTGCTGCTCACCGCCTTGGCTGCAGCCGCCACGGGGCTGTTGATTTTCTGGAAGTATTTATTTCCGGCATAGTTGCAACAATGCGATTTTTATTTACATTTGCACCCAGTTTATCTTTAATTCAAATGAATATCTACATCGCAAACATCAGCTTCAAGGCTCAGGAAGACCAACTAAAGGACTTATTCCAGCAATACGGAGAAGTGGCCTCCGTAAAAATCGTTACCGACCGTGAAACGGGCAGAAGCCGTGGTTTCGGCTTCATCGAAATGCCCAACGATGCGGAAGGTAAGGAAGCAATCGCCAAACTGAATGGCGTGGAATTTCAAGACCGGAACCTCGTGGTCAACGAAGCCCGTCCGCCCAAGCAGAGATAAACTCCCGCATCTTTCAGAGCTGAGTTTTTTAATAATGGTACATGATTATGTAGCCATTAGAGCTACGTTTTTGCCTAATTTGCACGTTAAGTGTTACTCGTAAGCGATACGAAGCTGACCGCAATTCCGTTTAACTTTTAACGATTAGCGAATTAACTCCTTCATCATGAAAAAGGCACTGATTTTACTAAGCGCGCTGCTGGGCGTTCTTAATTCTTTTGCGGAAGGCAACACCTTCGAGGGCAATCTCACCCTGACTTCCGACAAAAACGGAACTGTAGCCGGCAAAAACGTGCTTGCCGTGAAAAACGACCTGGTTGCCATTGACCCGGGCGTGGGGCAGCAAATGGTGCTGAACGTGAAAACGGGCGATTTCTTTACGGTGGTGAACCAGGGCGGACAAAAGATGGTGGCAAAGTTGAACGTGAGCGTGTTAAGCAACCTGAGCGAGATGCCCTCATTTCTCGGACCTTTCTCCAATCACCTGGGCGGCAAGAGCGATGAAAGCGAAGTGAAAGCCACCGATGAGGTGAAGACCATCAGCGGGTACAAATGCAAAAAATATATTGTGAAGGACGCGGAAACCGTCTCCACCATTTGGGCTGCGCAGGATTTCCCCTTCAGCCTTGCTCCGCTGATGGATTTGCTGAAAGCAACCGGCAGCACCAACCCCGCGCTGAAGGCTTCATTCCCCATGCAGGCGAGCGTCAAAAGCACGAAAACCAATGACGTCACAGGCTTTAGCGTGGCGGTGGAAAAAAAAGCGCTGGACGACAAACTGTTCACCTTGCCAGCAGATTTGCTCGTGATGGACATGACGCCCCTTGTGCAGCAGATGCTGCAAACCAACGACCCTGCGCAGATTACGAAAGTGCTGAACAGCCTGATACCTAAGTGAGTCAGGATGATTAATCAGTTGCGCTAAGCATTCAGGAGGAACTTCACCGTATCCGTTTAACTCATTCCGTCATCAACGACCCTGCTTGTTTTCCTGAAAAGATGCTGCTCCAAACTGTGCATCCAGCTTCCTGATTATTTTTGCGCTTTATTTTTTTCTGAATTAGCCGTAGCATTATGCCTTGATTAGCCGGCTAAATCAGTCACTTCTCAGCTAAAATCCTAAATGGTAACTGTCAGCGGATTTCAAAAAAACATTCCTTACCAGCGATGCGTCCGGTGCATTGCTGATTCAACCGTTCCCGGAATTTCCTTTGATGAGAAAGGCGAATGCAGCCTTTGCAAAATGCACGACTGCTGGGAAAAAATTTTTCCGAATGATGAGCGGGGCGAAAAAATCCTTCGAAAAAAATTTGAAAGAATCAGGCGGGACGGAAAGGGGAAAAAATATGATTGTGTGGTTGGAATCAGCGGTGGGCGCGACAGCACCTACCTGCTTTACCTCGCTGCCGCAAAATGGAATCTCAAGCCTCTGGCAGTACATTTCAACGATGGCTTCGATAATCCGGTAGCCGGGGAGAACATGCTGAAAGCCGTGCAGAAGCTGGGTGTTGAACTGCGCACCATCACCTCCGATTTCCGTGAATGC
>Ga0247727_10016162_pt1 | contig 12096 bp, 13 predicted proteins | sample WisWelCaveWW1625_FD_202498 | JGI IMG/M metagenome (GOLD analysis project Ga0247727, IMG submission 202498) | Biofilm microbial communities from Wishing Well Cave, Virginia, United States - WW16-25 | ecosystem: Environmental > Aquatic > Deep subsurface > Groundwater > Cave microbial mat | place...
GTCGCACTCTCGTCGCGCCGGCCCATGAATGGATCGCCCAAGCCGCCGTCGCGCTCGAGCCGCAATGCGTGCAAGCCCACACCGGCGCCCGCGTAAGGCGCGATGGCGCCCTTCATCGGGGTCCACGTCACATAGACATCGAGCAGGGTCCAATCGCGCGCCTTGCCACGATCGGTATCGAGATCGCCGCCCCATGCGACCCCCAGAACCGGGGTGGATTCGACCTCGAAATGCTCGGTGCGATAGTGCCAGGTGAAAGCGAGCGAGGTCAGGCGCGAGGCACCTGCGAACGCATCACCCATCGGGTACACGACGCCGACGCTGGGACCCGAGCCGCTCCACGCACTTTCGGTTCCGGGTGATTTGGGATTGCGCGTGCCGTCGTGCTCGGGTTTGCGACCGGCGAGGCGCGCCGCCAGCTCGACCGCGAGCGAATCGAGCGACTCGGCCGAGGGCGATGCCAAGCGCACCGACCACGTCACGTGCTCGCTCGTGTCGACGCGCTGCAGGGTCGCGACATGACGCGCACCGAATCGCGACAGGGTGCAGAGCAATGCCGCGGGAGCTCCCGCCGCGCGCGCACGACGCGCGGCACACGCGGGGTCGGCACACGGGCGCGCCCGTGCGGCGGTCACCGCGGCGCGCACGAGCGGCGGATTCCCGAGGCGTTCGATCTCTTGCAGCAACAGCAGCTCGAACGCCGCCGTCGTCGGTGCGTCGACACCGAGCGCGTGGACACTCGGTTCCACCACGGGTTCCGCATGCAGGGGCAGAGCGGCGAGGATTCCCGTCAGGACGGCGGCAATCGACGCATGTCCCCAAGGTGCGCCAACACGAAATCGCATCGCATCCTCCCACGGATACGAATGCGATGCGCGTGCCACGATCGATTCAGTGCGACGCTACGTGGGCCGCGAGTTCGCTCGTGAGGCGTTCGTAGGTGGCGGCAATGGAAAGGCGTCGTTCGGCGGTGGCACGTCCACGGCGGGAAAGATCTTCGCGCAGGGAGGGATCACTCAAGACATCGGCGAGCGTGCGGGCGAACTCGCTGCCCGGAGAGGCGACCAGGACGCCGTCACCCGAGGACAGATCCAGACCACTCACCGCACCGGGGGTTGCGACCACGGGAATGCCCAGCGACAGGAGCTGCGCCAAGCGCGACCGTGAACCACTGCCGAAACGCAGTGGCAGGGCGGCCACCGCCGCCGGCCACAGCGCGGTGCGCGGATCCTCGAGCGGTCCGGTGAATTGTAGGGTCGGATCGGGGCTCGCATGCAACTCGGCCGGTGCCTCCGGCGCCAGCACGTTCAGATGCGCACGGCGGACGCGCTTGCGCACCTCCGGCATGATGTCGCGCTGCAGGTGCAGCAACGCATCGCGTTGCGCCGGACTGTCGAGTACGCCGTAGAAGACAACACAGCCTGGATCTACGACTTGCCGGCGCGGCGCGAAGTAGCGGACGTCCAAGCCGGCCGGCACGAAGAGCGTGTCCTCGCAACCAATCGCGCGCACCGCGTGTCGCTCGGTCGCGCTTTGGGTCAGGACGACGCCCGCACGCCGCAGCATGTCACGTTCGGCGGCGGCGAATGCGCCCGCCAGGTGTCGTCGCAGGATGCGCCGCAGCGGATTGCGCTCCGAGCGCAGCGCGAGCACGTGCTGCTCCGCCTGGAGAGCGCCGGCGTCGACGACCGACAGCGGCGCCAGCGCCAGCACTTCGGGTCCCCAGGTCCAGCGCTCCGCGAACACGATGGCGTAGTCGTGCGTCGCGCCGAGCTGCGACAACTGCCGGCGCAGCGCCCGCCGGCGCAAGCGCGTCGATTCGTGCGGCACTCCACGCAGCAAATAGCGCAGTTCGGCGCCGCCGCGATCGACGACGCCGCGACCATGTCGTAGCGGCGCGATCAGGTGCAGCTCGGTGCAGTAGGGGCGTAGTGCTTCGAGGGATTCGGCCGGCGGCGGATTCTCGGGCGCGCATACCAGCGTGACATCGAAGTGCCGGGAGAGATGTACCAGCCAATTGTAGGTGCGTAGGCGGTTGGTGGACGTGATCGGAACCGGAACCTCACGCGCCAGATACAACAGTGAGCGGCGCGCGGGCATGTGTGGACTCCAGCGCTATGGGGAGATGCGCTTCGCGAAAGCAGTTGGAACGCCGGTCGGGGAACCACCGCGCGCACGCGCAGGGCCGAGCATCCTGCACCCCAACCGGCCAGGCGCACCGATCCATGGCACGCCGCTCCGGATTCGCGTCGCGGCGACGAGCGCCGCCTCGACACGAAGCGATCGGTCTTGACGTCGCACCGATCTCGAAGCTGCGCACGGCAAACCGCGTGCCGTCGTATTCCCGTGCGCAACGGCCGCCACGCGATGGAACAGCGCACCCTCACGATGCGCGCCGGCACTGCATGGACGCGTGCGGGCGCACCCTCGAGACCAGCTCGGCGCGGGCTCTGTGGTAAGATTTTCGCGTGCACCGAGGGTCACTGGGTTGTTTCGACCGCTCGGGCGCGTGCAACCGCTGAAACCGTTGCCTCCTACCCGATGACTCCCGCGGATGGTGCGATGTCCACTCCGTCGACACTCATCATCAAGCTCGGCGCCATGGGTGACGTGCTGCGCACGACCACGATCCTGCGCGCTTTGCCGGGGCCGGTGACCTGGGTGACGCGGGCGGCGTCGCTGCCGTTGCTGGAAGGTATCCCGCAGATCGCCGAGGCGTTGACGCTGGAGGAAGCGCCGCAGCGGCTGCGCGGCCGCCATTACGATCTCGCCGCCTGCCTGGACGACGAGCCGGAAGCTTGCCAGTTACTCGACCTCGTGCAGTTCGATCGCCACGTCGGCGCGTTCTTGCAGGATGGCCGCGTCACCTACGGCGAGTCCGCGCGCCCGTGGTACGACATGGGGCTCCTGTCGCGCTTCGGGAAGGAGCGTGCCGATGCTCTCAAACGCGACAACACCCGCGCCTACCAAGAACATTTGTTCGCCATGTTCGACTTGCCCTTCCGTGGCGAGGACTACGTGTTCGGCTACGCGCCGCGCGCCGTCAGCGCCCGCCAGGTCGGCATCGAGATGCGCGCCGATGCGCGCTGGCAATGGAAGCGGTGGGGGCGGTATCCGGAACTCATCGCGCGGCTGCAAGCCGATGGGATGGACGTGCACGTCTTCGAGCAGCGCGGTGAATTGCGCGACTTCATCGCCGACGTGAATGCCTGCGGCCTGGTCGTGACCGGCGACACGCTGACGATGCACATCGCGCTGGCGCTGCAGAAGCGCGTCGTCGCCGTCTTCGGCCCCACCAGCGCACCGGAGATCCACGACTACGGCCGCCTCACGAAAATCGTGAGCCCCATCGAGTGCATCACCTGCTACCTGCGCACCTGCGACAAGCAGCCCAACTGCATGGATCTCATCGGGATCGAGCAGATGACCGCCGCCGTGCATGCGGCGGTTCAGGCCGCGCCGTGAAGCGCCCGATTGCCGCCGCCGGTCGGGTTCGATTCGTCCTCTTCTTGGGCATCCTGGCCGCCGGCATCGTGAGCCGCGTTTCCTATTTCGGCGCGTGCATCCACGACGACGCGTTCATCTCCTTCCGTTACGCGCGCAACCTCGTGCGTGGCGCCGGTCTGGTCATGAACCCCGGTGAGCGCGTCGAGGGCTATACGAATTTCCTGTGGACGCTCCTGCACGCTCCGATCATCGCCATGGGCCTCGACCCCGCCCTCTTGGCGCAGGTGCTGGGTGCGTTGCTGTCGCTCGTGTTGATCGCAGGCGTGTATTGGTTCTCCGAGCGGCGCCTGGGAGGCGGCTGGCCGGCGCTCGTGGCGCCGGCATTTCTATCTTGGAATCAGGGCTTCGTGCTCGAGTCACTCTCCGGCCTCGAGACGATGGCATTCGCGACGCTGGTCTTCGCGAGCTGGGCGGCATTCCTGGAAGAACGCCGCGGGTCGCGGCTGCGCCCCGGGCTCTGGGCGGTCGCGTGCGGCATCGCGACCTTGGTGCGGCCGGAGGGCGCCCTCGTGTTCGCGTCGCTCGCCGGTTGGTCTCTGATCGGGGTGGCACGCGGCGAACCCGCGTCTCGATTGCGCGGCGCTGTGCTCGTGTACGCGGTGCTCGTCGTTCCCTTCTTGATCTGGAGAACCGTGTACTACGGATCGTGGCTGCCGAACACGTTCTACACCAAGGTGGGCTATACGTCCGCCCAAGTGGCGCGCGGCTGGCGCTTCCTGAAGAACAATTTCGCGTACTCCACGACCACCGCAGTTCTAGGGACCGCCGTCGGGTTCGCGGTCGCGGGCTTCCTGCGCTCGGTGCGTGCAGAGGGCGTCCCGCACGCACGCGCGAGCGCGACGCGCTGGTTCGCGGCGCGGCCGCGTGACGAAGCGCTCGCTCTCGCGCTCTTGGTCGCCGCCGTCTACTGTCTGTACGTGATGCTGGTGGGTGGCGACTACGAGCCGACAAACCGTTTCCAGATCCCCGTGTTGCCGCTCGTGTATCTCCTCTTCCAAGAAGGACTGCGCACTTTCACGCTGCTCGTGCGATCGTCGCTGCGCGTCGCGACGGAACTCGCAACCATCCTCGCCGTGGCGGCAAGCATCGTATGCCTCTTGGTGAGCCGGCAGCACTTCGATCACATCTTGACCCAGCGCCACTGGCCGCAGGCGCGGCGCAATCATCATGCGCAGCTCCGCGCTGTGGGCACATGGCTCCACGACAACACGCCGCCGAACACGGTGGTCGCGGTGTCGAGCATTGGTGCGCTGCCTTGGTTCGCGGATCGACCGATCGTGGACATGATGGGTCTCACCGACCGGCACATCGGGCATCGCCATATGCCCGACATGGGCAAGGGGCCTCCCGGCCACGAGAAGGGCGACGGCGTCTACGTGCTCGGGCGCCGCCCGGACGTCATCCTCTTCGACAAGGGGCACCTCTTCTCCACCGAGGTGGACCGTGCCCGCGTCGTCGAGGGCGCGCGGGGTGTCTCGGAGCTGGAGATCGCGCGCGCGCCCGACTTCGAACGCGACTACGAGCTGGTTCGGCAACCGACGCCGGCCGGCGTCCTGCACTCCTTCGCCCGCCGCCCGTGACCAGGCAGACCCTCGCGCCAGCAGCCAGCGCCCGCGCCCGCAAGATTGCGGCATCCGTCTCGACGGCGCGATGCTCACCTCTTTCGTGCACCAGGCGGCTGCGCGTGTTGATAGAGTCCTCGCCGTGACGCCGTCCCAGAGTTCGATCGTGCTCGCTGTTCGAGGGAGATCGCAATGGCAACGCTTGCAAATGGTTCGTTCGACGTGAAACTCGCTCCCATGCCGATGGACGATGCGACCATCGGCCGGATGTCGATCGAGAAGCAATTCCACGGCGATCTCGAGGCGTCGAGCAATGGGCAGATGCTGTCGGCGATGGCGGCGGTCAAAGGCTCCGGCGGTTACGTCGCCATCGAACACGTGAGCGGCACCCTGCACGGCAAGGCCGGCAGCTTCGTGCTGCAACACAGCGGCACCATGACGCGCGGCGACGGCCGCACGACCGTCACCGTCATCCCCGACTCCGGCACCGACGACCTGATCGGCCTCGCCGGCACGATGACGATCCTCATCGCCGACGGCGAACACTCCTACGAATTCGACTACACCATCGCTGAATCGCGTTGAGCCCCTCGCCACGCGGTGGCTTTGGGCGCAAATCTGTCGCGCGCCCACGGTTCGCGGCTCGTCTCAGACGCCGGCGCTGATCACGCTCGCGCCCATCGGTCGCTTGCACACCTCCGTGGACGCGACTGAACGTCGCGCGAGCCGCGCCCGGAAACGCACGTGCCGGCGGCGCGTCAGCTCCACGATGGGCCGCCATACAACGTGCGTGAGCCTGCTGCGAATGAGAAAGTGCCAGAACGCGTTCGAACGTTTGTACAAGTAGCTCATCAGGAAGTACGGACCAACCGCGGCTGGATCCTGCGGTCGCCGCCGCCAAATCGACGCGTGCGAGAACAGACGTTGGTACAGCCACGCGTACCCATGGGCGAGCTCTTCGGGAGTCATGTGACGCGGGCGGAAGACGACATGCGCCGTGTCATAAAGCTCCCAGTTGCGATGCAGCAACCGGCCTTCGCTTTCGAGTGACCGGAACAACGGCGTGCCCGGATACGGCGTCAGAATGTGAAACGTCGCGCACTCCAGCTTCGTCGCCTCGATCCAGTCCGCCAGCTCCGCGAAGACGCCCCGGTGGTCGTGGTCGAAACCCAGCACGAAGCTGCCGTTCACCTGAATGCCGTGGTCGTGTAGCAGGCGCACGCGACGCGCGTAGTCTTCGGCGCGAGGCGTCGTCTTGCGAGCATCCCGCAGGTTGGCATCGGTCAGCGACTCGAAGCCGATGAAGACGCCGGTGCAACCCGCGAGCGCCATGGCGCGAATCAGCGTCGGATCGTCGGTGACGTCGATCGAAACCGCGGCACTCCAAATGCGTTCGATCGGCCGCAGCGCGGCACACAGACGGTGCAGGTAAGCGCGATCCGAGCCCAAGTTGTTGTCGGTGAAAACAGCGTAAGGCTGGTCATCGGCCAGCAACTCCTGCACGACCTGCTCCACGCGCCGCATGCGATAGGGCATACGCAATCCCGTGGTCGACAGATAGCAGAATCCACAGCGATTGTGACAACCGCGCGTCGCGTTGATGCTGGTCGTGGTCAGAAAGTTCCGTCGGGGCAAGAGATCACGCCGCGGCGCGGGGTCGTTGCTGTAGGGCGCGTCGAAATCGGCGTGATAGCGTGGCTGCAGATTGTTGCGCTCGACGTCCGCCAGAATTCTTGGCCATAGTTGCACGCCGTCCCCGATCGCCAAGGCATCGGCATGCGGAGCACATTCGTCGGGACAGGAAATCACGTGCAGGCCGCCGAGAACGATGCGGCTGCCGCGCGCACGATAGTGCTGGGCGAGACGGTAGGCGCGCTCGGAGAACGTCAAGTGCACGCTGATGCCGACGACCTCCGGTGGAGGATCGTCCGGTGGAGGGCCTTGCAAGAGGTTTTCGTCCCAGTACTCGACCGTCCATCCGGGCGGCGACGTCGCGGCGAAGCTGGTGAGCGCCAGCGTCGGTGTCAGCACATGCTTCCCGAAGCTCGCGTTCGGGTCCTTGGGATAGAAAGGATTGATGAGGAGCGCGTGGCGCTCGGCGATCCGCCCGCGCGGCGGCTTCGGATCAAGTGGCGGGGGCTCGCGCATCGCTCGTGGCGTCGTGCGCCGACGTAGTGGGGTACGAAACGGGAGCTCCAGATCGCGCACCGTCATGGCCCGGCAGCCTATCAGCTCCTACTTTGCAATGCAAAGTTCTAATTTTCCCGTTGAAATTGTCGGTTTTTTGACCGTGGGAGCTCGCGTGGCCCGCTCCGGAAGACGTCGAGCGCCCGAACATGGTCATCCGGGCCGACGTCGCGAGGCCGTCGTGCGCGCATGGATGCGCGCACAGGCCGAGCGATCGACTTGAACAGCGGGGACTCGAAACGGTTTGCTGCATGGCGTGGTCGCACGTACGGCCAAGCCCATGGCTTCGAATCGCGATGCCAAGCTCGACGAATGCAAAAACGGGCGGCGAGTCTCCTCGCCACCCGTTCGTGTGTTGATGCTACGGTGTTCGATCAGGCTTCGGTCGGCTTCGCGGGCTTCGCCGCTTTCTTCTTCGCCGGCACCCGAGCCTTCTTGTCCTTCGCCTTGAACTCCGCCAGATGCTCACGCGTCTTGCGGTTCCCCGGCTTGGCCCGCTTCTCGTTCTTGGTCACGAGTTCGAGCACCGCCATCTCGGCGACGTCCCCCTTGCGCGGCCCCATTTTCAGGACCCGCGTATAGCCGCCGTTGCGCTCCTTGAACCCCGGTGCGATCTCATCGAACAGCTTCTTCAGCACGGTTTCGTCGTTGACGAAACGTGCTGCCTGACGCCGCGCATGCAGATCGCCGGTCTTGCCGAAGGTGATCATGCGCTCGGCCCAGCGCCGCGCTTCCTTGGCCTTGGGGGCCGTGGTCACGATGCGTTCGTGCTTGAAGAGCGACGTCACCATGTTGCGCAGCATGGCGCGACGGTGCGCCGGGGTCTTCCCCAGCTTGGCCACGCCGACCTGGTGCCGCATGTTCTACTCCTCCACAGTGGCCGGAACGATGGCCTCGTCCTCGACCATGTAACTCTGTACGTCCATGCCGAAGTGCAGGCCCATGCCTTCGAGAATTTCGGCGATCTCGCGCAAGCTCTTGCGGCCGAAATTCTTGTACTTGAGCATTTCGGCCTCGTTGCGGCGCACCAGGTCGCCCAGTGATTTGATGTTGGCCATCTTGAGGCAGTTGTTGGACCGCACCGACAGCTCGAGTTCGTCGACGCTGCGTCCCAGGAGCTCGCGCACGCGCTCTTTCTCCTCGTTGAACTCCTCGCGGGCCTCCTGCAGCGTCTCCTCGTCGAAGTGGATGAGGAGCTGCATGTGGTCCTTGAGAATCTTGGCGGCGTAGCCCACCGCGTCGATCGGTTCGGTGGCGCCGTTGGTCGTGACCTCGAGCACCAGGCGGTCGTAGTCGGTGCGCTGTCCGACGCGCGTCGCCTCGACGGTGTAGTTCACCTTGCGGATCGGGCAGAAGATCGAGTCCACCGGGATAATGCCGATGGTGTCCTGCTCGAACGCGTGCTGCTCCGACGAGACGTAGCCGCGACCGATGCCGACCAGCAGCTCGACGCGAATCTTGGCGTTTTCGTCCAGCGTCATCAGGTGCAGATCGGGATTCATGATCTCGATCTCGGGGTCGGCGATGATGTCGCGGGCGGTAATCGCCCCGCCGCCTTCCTTCTCGATGCGCAACCACTTCGGGTCATCGCCCAAATGGCGCACCACGACTTGCTTGACGTTCAAGACGACGTCGGTCACGTCCTCGACGACTCCGGGGATCGTGGACATCTCGTGCAGCACGCCTTCGATCTTGACGGCGGTGATCGCCGCGCCCTGGAGCTGCGACAAGAGAGTCCGGCGCAAGGCGTTGCCGAGCGTCGTCCCGAAACCGCGTTCCAGCGGCTCGATGACGAAACGACCGTAGGCCTTGGACGACGCGGCGCGATCCAACTCGATCGTGCGCGGCATGAGAACGTTTTTCCACTTCATCGCTCTGCCTCCGTTTGGATCGTGCCTCGTTTGGCTCGACGAGGCGCGGGTTCCCACCGGCCGTGGTCCTTGCGTGAGCCGCGCCCATCCCCGCGACTCCGACCCAGGGCCGATGCGTGCCGTGCCGCCCGGCGGGCGGCATCCGACATCACTTCGAGTACAACTCCACGATCAACTGTTCTTCGACCGGCATCGGGATTTCGGCCCGACTCGGCAGGTGCGTCAACGTTGCCGTGAGCTTGCCGCGATCGATATCGAAGTACGGCACCTTAGGGCGCAATTCCGCGCCCTTGAGCGCGTCTTGCACCACCGGCAACTGAATCGTCTTTTCCTTGATGCTCAGCACGTCGCCGGGACGCATCCGGAAGCTGGGGATGTTCACCTTGCGACCGTTGACGCGCACGTGACCGTGCCGCACCAACTGCCGCGCCGCCGGCCGCGACGGCGCGAAGCCGACGCGGTACATCGCGTTGTCGAGCCGGCGCTCCAGGAGCTGCATCAAGCGCTCGCCGGTCATGCCCTCGAGGCGCGAGGCGCGATCGAAGTAGTGCCGGAACTGGCGCTCCAAGACGCCGTAGACGCGGCGCACCTTCTGCTTTTCACGCAGCTGCATGCCGTACTCCGACATCTTCTGGCGTCGGCCCTGGCCGTGCTCGCCGGGCGCGTATGCGCGCCGCTCCACCGCACACTTCTCGGTGAAGCAGCGGTCCCCCTTGAGGAACAGTTTGACGCCCTCACGGCGGCACAACTTGCACACCGCATCGCGATACCGTGCCATGCAGAACCTCCTGCGAGCCCGTAGGCTCGCGACGTGATCCACGGATGCGCGCGGCGACGACCGCCGCACGGCCCGTCCGTACTACACGCGCCGCCGCTTCGGCGGGCGACAACCGTTGTGCGGCTGCAGCGTGACGTCCTTGACCGCACTGATCTCGAGACCGGCAGCTTGCAGACTGCGCACCGCGGCCTCGCGACCCGAACCCGGTCCCTTCACCCACACCTCGACGCGCTTGAGTCCCTGGGTCATGACTTCGCGCGCGCAGGATTCGGCGGCGAGCTGCGCCGCGAACGGCGTGCCCTTGCGCGAGCCCTTGTATCCCATCTTCCCGGCGCTCGACCAGGCCAGCACCTGACCGTTCATGTCGGTGATGCAGACGATGGTGTTGTTGAAGGTGGACTTCACGTGCGCCAGGCCCTTCACGGGCATGACGCGCTTCTCCTTCTTGCGAACCTTGGCTTTTTTCTTGACGACTTCGGCCACGTCGATCCTCCGTCGCTACTTTTTCTTCTGCGCGCCGGGGCGGCGCTTCGGACCTTTGCGCGTCCGCGCATTGGTACGCGTGCGCTGTCCGCGCACCGGCAACCCCTTGCGATGGCGAATGCCGCGGAAGCTGCCGATGTCCATGAGCCGCTTGATGCTCATGGCGATCTCGCCGCGCAGCGCGCCTTCCACCTTGTACTCGTTCTCGATCACCTGACGGAGCCTCCCGGTGTCGGCCTCGCTCAGGTTCTTGGCGCGCACGTCCGCGCTGATCCCGGTCTTCTTCAGGATGCGATTCGCGGTCGCCGGCCCGATGCCGTAGATGTAGGTCAACGCGACCTCGAGCCGTTTCTCGTTCGGCAGATCGACGCCGGCAATACGAGGCAAAGCCATCCTCCTTCGGTGCGCGGACGCCTGGGCGCCGCGCGCTCTCTCAGCCTTGGCGCTGCTTGTGCCGCGGGTTCTCGCAAATGACGAACACGACGCCGCGACGGCGCACCACCATGCACTTCTCGCACAACTTTTTGACGGAGGTCCGCACCTTCATGGCGTCTCCTTCACTTCTCACTTGTAGCGGTAGGTGATCCTACCGCGCGACAGATCATAGGGCGACAACTCGACGGTGACCTTGTCCCCGGGGAGGATCTTGATGAAGTGCATCCGCATCTTCCCCGAAATGTGCGCCAGGATGGTGTGTTTGTTTTCCAACTCGACGCGGAACATGGCGTTGGGCAGTGCCTCCACCACGGTTCCTTCGACGGTCACACCTTCCTGTTTAGACAAGCACGCCTCCGTCCAATCCCGTGTGCAACGGCCCGGTCAACACTTCCGGCCCGTCTTCGGTGATCGCCACCGTTTGCTCGTAGTGCGCCGACAAACTGCCGTCGGCGGTGACGATCGTCCAGCGATCCGCCTTCGTGTACACGTCCGCCTGGCCGGCGTTCAGCATCGGCTCCAGCGCCAGCACCAGTCCCGGCTTCAAGCGCGGTCCCACCCCGGGCGGACCGTAGTTCGGCACCTGCGGCTTCTCGTGCAGGTCCTGCCCGATACCGTGACCGACCAGGTTGCGCACCACCGAGAATCCGTGCGACTCCGCGTGCACTTGGATCGCGTGCGAGATATCGCCGAGACGATTTCCCACCCGCGCCTGCTCGATCCCCTTCTGCAGCGATTCGCGCGTCACCGTCATCAGCTTGCGCGTCGCTTCCGGCACCGGCCCCATCGCGAACGTGCGCGCCGCGTCGCCGTGATATCCCTGCCAGATGGCGCCGACATCGAACCCGACGATGTCGCCTTCCTGCACCAGCCGCGATCCCGGAATCCCGTGCACGACTTCTTCGTTCACCGAGATGCAGGTGCTCTTCTTGTAGCCCAGGTACCCCTTGAACGACGGGGTCGCCCCGCGGCTTCGGATGTACGACTCGACCTGGGCATCCACGTCGTCCAGGCGCACTCCGGGGCGCAGGATTCTCTGCGCCAGATCCAAACAGCCGGCGACGATCGCGCCCGCCTTCCGCATCAAGTCGAGCTCGGGTGGCGACTTAAGGATGATCATATCGTTCCAGCGCAACCCGCAGCGCCTCCGTCACCCGTTCGAGCGGTTGCGACGCATCCACGTCCACGACGTGGTAGTGCGTGCGAAAAAACTCGAACACCGGCCGCGTCTGCTCTTCGAACACGGCGATCCGCCGCCGCACGACATCCGGTT
>Ga0247727_10016163_pt1 | contig 12095 bp, 10 predicted proteins | sample WisWelCaveWW1625_FD_202498 | JGI IMG/M metagenome (GOLD analysis project Ga0247727, IMG submission 202498) | Biofilm microbial communities from Wishing Well Cave, Virginia, United States - WW16-25 | ecosystem: Environmental > Aquatic > Deep subsurface > Groundwater > Cave microbial mat | place...
CGGTTTTCCCAGTGGATGGTTCTTCCAGATGTTTTCGGCAAACAAATCGTGCACCCAGTCTCCCGGCGAATCCTCTACGTCTTTAATTTCCTCGATGATGACGTTTTTTTCTTTTTCCAGCTCTTGCGGGTCGAAGCGGGAATGGCGCAAGATGTCGGCCAAAACATCGACGGCCCGCTCCAGGTGACGGTCCAAAATCCGGGCGTAATAGCACGTCTGCTCGCGTGAGGTAAAAGCGTTTAAGCTTCCCCCGACCGATTCCAACTCGTGGGCAATCTTCGCCGCCGAACGTTTATGAGTCCCCTTAAAAACCATATGCTCGATGAAGTGGGAAAGGCCGTTTTCTTCGGGACGCTCGTCCCGGCTGCCGACGTTGATCCAGACGCCGATGGCAATGGAGCGGACGCCGGGCAGTTCTTCCGTAACCACCCGCACTCCACAGGGCAAAACTGTTTTCTTATAAACGGCGGCCGTCATTTAGGAACGTCGGAAAGCCGGGAGCCCTCCAGAATCGCCTTGCGCGACAGCCGGATTTTTCCCTCCGGGTCGATGCCGATAACTTTAACGGTGACGGTATCCCCCAGCTTGAGAACGTCCTCCACCCGGGCCACCCGTTTGGTGTCCAGTTCGGAGATGTGGATTAAACCGTCCTGGCCGGGTAAAATTTCAACGAAAGCTCCAAAGGCGGCGATTCTGCGCACCTTTCCTTCGTAAACCCGGCCGATTTCCGGCTCCTCTACCATCCGCAGAATCATATCCCGGGCCGCCTCGCCGGCCGCACCATCCACGGAGGCGATTAAAACCGTGCCGTCGTCTTCGATGTCGATTTTGGCACCGGTCTGCTCGATGATGGCGCGGATGTTCTTGCCCCCCGGGCCGATGACCTCGCCGATTTTATCCTGTTTGATTTTGATGGTGATGATTCTGGGCGCATACGGCGAAAGCTCTGGTTTCGGGCGCGAGATGGTTTTTTCCATAATGTCCAGAATGTAAAGCCGGCCGCCTCTGGCTTGCTCCAGCGCTTTGGCCATAATGTCCAGAGTAATCCCGGCCGTTTTCAAATCCATCTGGAAAGCGGTGATTCCCTGCCGGGTGCCGGTGACCTTGAAGTCCATATCCCCCAAGTGGTCTTCCACGCCGAGGATGTCGGAGAGAATGACGACTTTGTCTCCTTCCTTGATAAGCCCCATAGCGATTCCCGCCACGGGAGCCTTGATGGGGACGCCGGCATCCATCAAGGACAAACTGCCGCTGCAGACCGTGGCCATCGAGGAAGAGCCGTTCGATTCCAGGATGTCAGAGACGATGCGGATGGTGTAGGGGAAAGAGGCCTCCGCCGGAATCACCGGTTGAATGGCCCGCTCGGCCAGGGCGCCGTGCCCGATTTCCCGCCTTCCGGGGCCGCGCAAGGGGCGGACTTCGCCGACCGAAAAGGGGGGAAAGTTGTAATGGAGCATATAGCTTTTGTAGCTTTCCCCTTCCAGGTCGTCAATTTTCTGTTCGTCCATCTTGGTGCCCAACGTGATGGCCGCTAAGCTTTGGGTTTGACCCCGGGTGAACAAAGCCGAACCGTGGGTGCGCGGTAGAAAGCCGATTTGACAAGAAACGGGGCGAATGTCGGCCGGGCCGCGCCCGTCCGCCCGGCGTCGTTCATCGACAACGGCCCGCCGCAAATCCGCCTGCTCAATCGCTCCCAGAACTTCGGCAATTTTCGATTCCTGCTCCGAGAATTCCTCCGCCAATGCGGCCTGAACTTCTTCCGAAATTTTATCCAACTCGGCTTGCCGGGCGGCCTTGTCGGTAACGAAATTAGCGGCCCGAATTCGTTGGTTGGCTAATTCTTCCACCCGGCGGATCAAATTGGCGTCCACTTCGGGAGGCCTAATCGTCGGTTTTGGTTTGCCGGTCTCGCTCACCAAATCTGCAATCATTCCGACAATCAGCTTCAACTGCTGATGCCCAAAATCCAAAGCGGTAATCATATCCGCTTCGGAAATTTCTTTGCTACCCCCCTCCACCATTACGATGGATTCCTTGGTACCGGCCAGAACAATGTTTATATCCGACGTTTCCAGTTGGTTGGAGGTAGGAAAAGCAATTAATTGCCCCTCCACCCGTCCCACCCGCACCGCCGCAATCGGCGTGTTATACGGGATGGAAGAAAGCATCAAGGCCGAAGAGGCCCCGATGATCCCCAAAACGTCCGGGTCGTTCTCCTGGTCATAGGATAGGGCCATCACCATAATCTGGACCTCGTTGAAATAGCCTTCCGGGAATAGCGGCCGCAAGGGTCGGTCAATCAACCGGGCACTTAAAATCTCTTTTTCCGAGGGTCGCCCTTCCCGCTTGAAATACCCTCCCGGAATCTTGCCAGCGGCGTAGGCCTTTTCCCGGTAGTCCACGGTGAGCGGGAAAAAATCCTGCCCTTCCACCGGTTCCTTCGAGGCGACCGCCGAGGCGAAAATCATCGTGTCGCCGTACTGCACCGTGACCGCCCCATCCGCCTGTTTGCCCAGCCGGCCGGTTTCAATGACCAGCCTCCGGCCCCAAAGCTCTTTCTCCATTCGTCTAATACCCGTGCTATCCATACTCCTTATTTCCTTAAGTTCAAGTGTTCAATCAAGTTTCGATAGGCGTCAATATCCTGGTCCCGCAAGTAATCTAAAAGCCGGCGGCGCTGGCCAACCAGCTTCAAAAGCCCGCGCCGGGCGGAAAAATCCTTTTTGTGCCGCCCTAAGTGCTCGGTCAGTTCGTTGATGCGCTCGGTTAAAAGCGCAATCTGCACCTCTGGCGAGCCGGTGTCCGATTCATGCAGCCGGTAGGTTTCTACCAGCTCTTTTTTGCGTTCGCTTGCTAAGGCCATGCGCTTCCTCCTTTTTGCCCGGCAGCAGCCACTTTCTCCTGTAAGGCAAAGTACTGTCTTATTTTCTTTTCATCCATTTTCATTCGCTCAACCAGCTTTTCGGCGGAGTCGAATTTCTCATCCGGCCGGACGAAACATTCCGCCAATACCAATACCTCGCTCCCCAGTTCCACTTCGCCGTCCAGGATGTTGATTTCCACGCTCTGGGAGCTTTCCCCGAAAGTGGGGCAGGTGCCAATATACAACATTCCGTCCAAAAATCGAGTATCCCAAACCGCGCGGGCGGCGTAAATTCCAGGGGCGGGCAGAAGCTTGTGAGGCTCTATGGAAAGGTTACACGTAGGGTAGCCCAGTTTTTTTCCCCGCCCATGCCCCCTGGTTTTCCGTCCATATATTGGGAAAGGGTGGCCTAAAAGCTCCAAAGCAAAGTCGAACCGGCCGGTTGACAAAAATCCCCGGATGGCAGAGCTTTTGACTGCTTCGGAAGTATGCCGCACCGGCTCGATAACCTCCAGCTCAAAAAAACGTCGGGCCGCCAGCTTCTCCAAAAGGGCAACGTTGCCCCGTCGGGCCTTTCCAAATCGATGGTCGTAGCCAACTACCAGATGCCGGGTGACAAGTTCGTCAACGAGAATCTTTTCGACATATTCCTCCGGCTCCATCCCCGCCACGGAGCGGTCAAAGGGGTAAACCAACGTTTCATCCATTCCGAACGTTTCAAACAGGTATAGCTTTTCCGGCAAAACGGTGAGCAAACGCACGGTCGACGGGTCTCCCAAGACCATTCGGGGATGCGGTTCGTAGGTTAAAACCAAAGCGGAAAAACCTTTCTTTCGGGCGGCCGAAATGGTTCGCTTGAGTAAAGCTTGGTGTCCCCGGTGCACGCCGTCGAAGCTCCCCAGCGTGACAGAAGTTGCCGACTTGGGACGTTCCATCGGCGAACGGTAGATTTTCATACCAGCACCCGCCCGTAAATGAGCGCCGGCTGGCGGGGGTTTTTCTTCAAAAAATCAGCCGACTCGGAAAGACGTCCCCAAGCCAAAAGTTCCCCCTCCCCCCGGACAAAAACGGTCTGGCCCTTTGGATACTCGTCAATACCGTCCAAATCGGACAGAAAAAGCGGTTTTCCCTCCCGCACTTTGGCCGGCCTGGTCGTAAGCCGCAAAACCGGCAGGCCGAGAATATCCTCTGGATAAAGAAGATGTTCGCGCCAGTTCTGCAGGTTCAAGCCATCGAGCGAAATCGATCGGGCCAGCGTTACCGGCCCGACCTCGGTGCGAACCAGCGAGGCCATTACCGCCCCGCAGCCGATTCTTTCGCCAAAATCACGCGCCAGAGCCCGAATGTAGGCCCCCGACGAGCAAGCCGCCTCCAGTACGACATCGGGAGACTCCCAGCCAAGCAGCCGAATCAAATAAAATGTTACTTCCTTTTCAGGGGTTTCAACCTTTTTTCCGCTCCGGGCCATTTTGTAAAGAGGTTGGCCCTTCGATTTGACCGCCGAGAAAGCCGGAACTTTCTGCTTTATCGTTCCAACAAACGTCGAAAGCAACCGCGTGAGGGTATCCACGTTCAATTCTGGAACGGAACTTTCAGTCAAAACTTTTCCCCATACATCGTTGGTGTCGGTGGTGGTGCCCAAATGAAACCGGGCGCGATACTTTTTCGCAAGACGAAGAAAAAATGGGGCCAGTTTCGTGGCCTGGTTCAACAAAACCAACAAGACCCCGGAGGCGTTCGGGTCCAAGGTTCCAGCATGGCCGGCCTTAAGGCCAGTCAGGCTGCGAATCCGGTTGACCACATCGTGTGAAGTTAGTCCGGAAGGTTTATTTATCGCCAGCAAGCCGACCATTTTGCAAAAGCTCGGAGATTTTTTGTAAAACCGTCCGTTTGGCCTCCGCCAAAGGCATGGGAAGCGCGCAGCCGGAGGCGTTGGGATGCCCCCCCCCGCCGAAGGATTTGGCGATCGGGCTGATGTCGATGCCGTTCTGGGAGCGGAGGCTGATTTTGGTCTTGTTCGGCGAAAGCTCCTTGAACAAGGCCCCCACCTTCACGTCCCGCACGTAGAGGGAGTAATCGACAATACCTTCCGTATTCTCAAACCGCGCTCCCGTTTCGGCCAAAAGCCGGTCGTCGATGGAAAGGAAACAAACCTGCCCCCCATCGTGGAGTTCTAAGCCTTCCAGAACTCGCGCCACCAGGCGCAAGTCTTCGGGCGCGATGCGGTAGTATACCTCTTCGGTGATTTTCTGGGGGTTGGCCCCTTGCTCTATCAAGCGGGCGCAGATTTCCAAAGTGCGGGGTCGGGTGGAAGAATAGCGGAAACGACCGGTGTCGGTCAAAATTGCCGTGTAGAAGGCTTCGGCCACCGGCGGCGTGATTTTGAACCGGGAAGCTCTCAGAAAATCGTAAATCATCTCCCCCACGGCGGAGGCCCTGCTGTCCAGCCAGTTGATGTGCCCGAATTTTTCGTTTTTGGGATGGTGGTCGATGTTAACGATGATGGTTGCCGGGCGCAACAACTTTTGCACGCATCCGATTCTTTTCAAAGAAGGGCATTCCACCACGAAGGCGGCATCCGGCACAAAAGGGGGAAGGGGCTCTTCCGCCTGTTGAATAATACCTGTAGGGTCTAAAAAGCGGTATTTGTTCGGCATTTTCCCCTGATTGACGGCCAAAACCTGTTTCTTTTTCGCTTTCAGGTAGGCCAAAAGGGCCATCTGAGAACCGATAGAATCGCCGTCCGGATCCTGATGGGAGGTTACCAAAATTTTTTTGGCCTTTTTTAAAACTTTTTCAACCGCTCGGGCTGTCTTTGCGCTCATCTTTTATTTCCTTCAACAATCGTTCAATCCGGTCCGCCTTTTCGATGCTTTCGTCCCTGCGGAAGACCAGCCGCGGGGTAAAACGCAGTTTGAGCTGGCGGGCCGCCATCCCCTGCAGCTGGTAGGAAACCCGTCCTAAAATTTTAGCCGTTTTTTCCTGCTGTTCGGCGCCGCCCAAAACGGAATAGAAAACCGTGGCGTTTTTCAAATCCGGGCTCACTTCAGCGCCGGTGAGGGTGACGAATCCCAGCCCGATCTCCTTGACTTCGGTGGCCAAAAGTTCCGATACTACGTGCAGAATTCCCTCTGCCACCCGGCGGGGGCGGCCGCCCCGGTTGCTATCGAATTCCCCCATGGCACCCTACCGGAATTCAACCTGATAGTCGAGCAAAACCGCACGGCGATCTTCCGCTACCAGCGATACTACTTTGGACAGCACCTGGTCGGCGAAGACCCGCTCGTTGGAAACCACCGCCACTCCCAGCCGGCAGCGCTGCCACAGCTCGTTGTCGCCGACTTCCGCCACCGACACGTTAAAATGGTTGCGGACCCGGTCTTTCAAATGGTTCAAAATCTGTCTTTTTCCCTTCAGGGAATGGTTTTCCGGCAAAAAAAGTTCCAGCGTCAAGGTTCCAAGCACCATCTATTCCAACTTGCGGGCCACCGACAAAAGCTCGTAGCACTCCAGGCTGTCGCCGACTTTGATGTCGTTGAAGCTTTCGATTTTGATGCCGCACTCGAAGCCGGCGGAAACCTCGCGAACGTCGTCTTTAAATCGCTTCAAAACTTCGATTTTGCCATCGTAGGCCACCGCCCCGTCCCGCACCACCCGTATCCGGTCGCTTCTGCGCACGGCGCCGGACAAAACGTACGAGCCGGCAATGGTCCCAACTTTGGAGATTTTGAACAACTGGCGAACCTCCGCCGTGCCGGTGACTTTTTCCTTGATCTCCGGTGCCAGAAGCCCTTCTAAGGCCTTTTTGATTTCCTCTTGCGCTTCGTAAATAACGGTGTAGAGCCGGATGTCCACTTTTTCCCTGGCCGCCAGCTCGCGGGCTCGCAGGTCGGGCCGCACATGAAAGCCGACGATGACCGCCTGCGAGGCGGTCGCCAAAAGGACGTCGTTTTCGTTTATGGCACCCACCCCCTTGTGGATAACGGTGACCTTCACCTCGCTGGTGGCGATTTTGGAAAGCAGGTCAGCCAAAGCCTCCACCGAGCCGTCCACGTCCCCTTTTACGATGACTCGCAGCTCCTTGATTTCCCCCGAGCGGACCTGCTGGTATACCTCTTCCAGGCTCAAGGACTTAAGTTGACGGAAGTCCTGCTCTCGTTTGATGCGCATTCTGCGGCCGGCGATTTCGCGCGCCTCCTGCTCGGAAAAGGTGGCAACAAACGAGTCTCCCGCCTGCGGAACGCCGGCGGCCCCAAGAACCTGTACGGGTGTTGAAGGGGGGGCGGCCTGAACCGCCTGGCCCCGCTCGTCCAGGAGTGCCCGCACCCGGCCGTAGAAAGCGCCGGTGACAAAAGGGTCGCCGACCCGCAATACCCCCTTCTGAATCAATACGGTGAGCACAGCTCCTTTCCCCTTATCCAAACGGGCTTCGACGACCGTCGCCTGGGCCAGGCCGGCAAAATTCGCCTTCAGTTCAAGAAGCTCGGCCTGCAGGAGAATCATTTCCAAGAGTTTATCAATATTCCGCCCCATTTTGGCCGAGATCTCGACAAAAATGGTCTTGCCGCCCCACTCCTCCGGAATCAGATTGTACTTGGAGAGTTGGTGCTTAATCGACTCCGGATTGGCCGCGGGCAAATCGATTTTGTTAATCGCGACAATAATCGGCACTACGGCCGCTTTGGCGTGGTCGATGGCTTCGACCGTCTGGGGCATCACCGCATCGTCAGCCGCAACCACCAGAACGACCAAGTCGGTTACCTGCGCCCCGCGGGCGCGCATCGCCGTAAAAGCCTGATGGCCGGGAGTGTCTAAAAAGGTGATTTTCCCCCCCGTCAGTTCCACCTCGTAGGCACCGATATGCTGGGTGATGCCGCCTGCCTCGCCGGCGATGACATTGGTTTTGCGGATGTAGTCCAAAAGCGAGGTTTTGCCATGGTCCACATGCCCCATAATAGTTACCACCGGCGGTCGGGGGTGCCGCTCTTGGGCTTCCTCTTCCCCTTTTTCCTCGAGGCCAATTTCCTTCACCTGTTCGGTTTTAAAACCAAGCTCCAGGGCGATGGTTTCGATGGTGTCTAAGTCGAGGCGCTGGTTGATGGTGGCAAAAAACCCCAGCTCCATACATTTGGAAATAACTTGGGCCGCGGTAAGCTCCATCGCGTGGGCCAGCTCGGCCACGGTCATAAACTCGTTGACCCGAATGAGCTTTTCAACTTCAACTGCGACCTCTCCCCGCTCGTCCCGCCGATAATGCTTCTTGACTTTGCGCTGGCTTTCCAAGTCGGCCAACGTTTTCCGAAAACTTTCCTCAACCGACTTGCGGTCGACCGGTTTACCCCCCTTCAAACGGGGCTTGATTTTCTCCTTTTGGGGCGTTTCCAAGACCTTCGCCAGCTTGGGTAGAACGATTTCTTCCTCAATCTCCCTGGCCCCTGGGGGTGGAGGTGCGGTGGCCACCGCCGCCTCCCGCTCTTTTTTCTCAAACTCGGCGTGCTTGCGCTTCTTTTCCGCTTCCTTTTGTTTGATGGCCTCCTTTTCCTTCCGAAAGCGCTCGGAAACCGCGGCAATCATCGCATCGGTGGCCAGGCTCATGTGGCTTTTGGGGGAAAATCCGAGCTCCGCCAGAATGCCCATCATCGCATCGGAGGAAAGGTTGTTTTCTTTGGCTAGCTGGTAAATCCTAATGTTGGTCACTATGTTTCTTCCCCCTCAGCGGAATCTGTCCTGTCTTCTCCTTCAACCACGCTTTCGCATCTTCCTTCTCGTTGTCCTTCTCTTTCTGCTTTTCTTCTATTTCTTCGGATTCCGCATCCTCTTCTTCCTCTTCTTCCTCTTCTTCCTCCTCCGACTCTTCTTCCGCGGGACGCTTTTTCAACTCTTCCAGAAATTCTTTGGCCGAGGTAATGAGTTTTTCCGCTTTTTTCGGACCGATCCCGTCAATTTCCATTAAATCATCCGAAATGGCGGCGGCCAACAACTGAACGGTCTCAAACCCCTTTTCCATCAGCTTCTTGGCCATCGCATCCGAAACTCCCTCCAGGCTGAACAGGGGGATGCGCTCTTTCTGGCGGCGCTTTCGCTCGGCCTCATGCTCCGACTCGGCCAAAACGTTAATTTTCCAGCCGGTCAGCTTGGCCGCCAGGCGGGCGTTTTGCCCCTGCTTTCCGATAGCCAAGGAGAGCTGGTCATCGGCCACCACCACGGTCATTTCATTTTCCACTTCGTTGGCGTTGATATACAAAACCTTGGCCGGCGCCAAAGAACGAGTGACGTACACTTCTGGGTTGGCGGAATAGGCGATAACATCAATTCGTTCCCCCGCCAATTCCCTCACGATGGACTGCACCCGGATACCGCGTATCCCCACGCAGGCTCCCACCGGGTCAATCCGCTCATCGGCCGAGGAAACGGCGATTTTGGAGCGCTCCCCCGGCTCGCGCGCCACCGATTTGATTTCGATGATTTTTTCAAAAATTTCCGGCACTTCCAGCTCAAAAAGTCGGCGCAAGAGGTCCGGATGGGCACGGGATAGAATGACCGGCGGGCCTTTGGCCGCTTTCTGCACATCTAAAACCAGGCAGCGCATCCGCTCCCCCAGCCGGTATTTTTCGCGGGGAATCTGCTCCTTGGGGGGAACCACTCCCTCGGCCCGCCCCAGGTTTACGATTACGTTCCCTTTATCCATCTGCTGGACGCTCCCCACTACCACCTCGTTTACTCGGCCGATGTACTCGGCGTACACCCGCTCCCGCTCCGCCTCGCGGACTTTTTGCACCAGCACCTGCTTGACCAGGCCGATGGCGTTGCGGCCGAATTCAGCTATTCCAATGGGAATTTCCAGCTCGTCCCCGAGCTTTCCCTTCATGCCCTTTTCCGTAAGCTCCTCTAGGGTGATCTCCGTTCCCGGATCGGTCGCTTCTTCCACTACCTTACGCCGGGCGGACATCAAGATGCGCCCGGTTTTGGGGTCTACTTTGACCGTGACGTTATCTGCCTGGCCGTACTTTTTCTTCACCGCTGAAAGCAACCCGGCCTCCAGCGTTTCGCGGACATAGTCTGCCTCCACGTTTCGCCCCTTCACCACTTCCGAAAGGGCTTCGGCGATTTCCCCGGACTGGGCCTCCCGGCCTTTTTCCATCGTTCTTTTAGCCATCCATCCTCGCTTTGCTTAAGCTTTGCGCCGGCGCTCCGGCAGTTAAAACTTAAGAATTTCCTTGCCTTTGACCAGGGCGTCAAAAGGGAACTTCTGCTCCCTGTTTCGCTCGGTTTGCATAAGCAGGCCGTCCTCCAAAACGGCCAGAAGCTGCCCGGACGCCTCCTGTGTGCCTTCACCCTTCTGGAACCAGATTCGCAAAATCTTTCCCACCTTCCGTCCAAAGTCCCGGGGGGAGGTCAAAAAACGGTTCAAACCGGGGGAAGAGACTTCCAAAACATAGGCCCGTTCGAATACGTTTTCCAAATCGAACCAGTCAGAAAGCCGGCCGGAAAGGTGAGCGCACTCATCCAGTGAAATGCCACCGGTGGGCCGGTCCGCAAACACCCGCACCAAGGTCTTGTGCCCCCGGTCCAAAACCGACAACTCCACCAGCTCGAAACCCTCCTTTTCCACTACTTCCTCCAGGGACCGCTCTATCCTTTCCTTTAGATTCATATTCAACCTGCTGGCAAAAGCTGACCTTGAATAATAACAATAGCTGGCCTATTTGGCAATCAATTAATACCGAAGCGAACTACCTTTTTGACTAAAAAAATTTATTGGGCCGCTGGGGGCTTTTGGGAGGTGTCGGCGGCGTTCTGGCGGCGCAGTTGGTCTAAAAAGGAGCGCACCTCCGCCGCGTCCGGGTTGGCTGGAAAGGCAGCCAGCCACTCGGAGGCCAGCCGCTCAAAAGCAGGATAATTCTTCGTTTCGTAGTAAAAACCAGCCAGGTTGCGGAAGCTTTTTTCCTTGTCGTGCTGATAGGCCTGCAGGTATACTTCTTCGGCCTTTTTCAAATCCCCCTGCCGAAAGTAAGCCGCCCCCAGATAAAACCGGACACTGTCTTTAGAAATTTCAGGCAGGGGGGCGTTTTTGACCAAAGATTCCGCCGCCGCCAATCGCTTCTGGTCTATCAGGAATTGGGCGAAATATTGGTAGGAAGAATTCTCCCCGGGGGCAATTTCGATGCCCCTGCGAATCACTTTCTCTGCCCCGGCCGCGTCGCCGGCCTTCCGTAACGTATCGGCTATAAACATAAAGGCCGAAGCGTAATTTTGTATAATCCGCCAGTCGTTTTCATCCTTGCGGACTTTGGGGTCAGCGGTGCCGCGGTATTGGAAGGATTCCCCGTAGAATTTCCAAGTGGAGGCCAAATCTATCTGGGTGCCGCCGGGGTTCGCCTGCGGCACCACGTCAAAAACCATTCCGCGCATAATCAGATAAGGGTCGATGGAGCGGCCGCGGTAGACCCGGCTTTCGGTCGCACAGGTTACCGAAAAATGCACCGGCAGCCTCCACTGGTTGGTTTCCAGAATGTTGTCGATGATTTTATCCTGCACCCGCTTTAGGATACGGCCGGTGGTGGGATCGTAATCGGGACCGATGCGGGCAATCTCATCGTCGGACAAACCAATGGGAACGCCGTACTGATGTTTCATCTGGTGGATATACCAGTTGGTGTTTATCAGGCTCAAGTTGATGTTCTTCACGTCCCGCCGGATGCCATACGCCTCTTGCAGGGCCCAGAGGGGAAACGTGTCGTTGTCGCCATTGGTGAACAGAATGGAATTCGGTTCGCAAGAGGATAAAAGGTTCTGGGCGTAATCATAGGGTAGGTAGTTGTCGATGCGTTGGTCGATGCTGAAGTTGGAGGCGAATCCGAAATACGGGAAAACGAGCGCAAAAAGCGCTATCGCACCGGGAACAACCAAAAAGTAACGAGGCCAATTCCGTTCTTTAATCCATTCCGTCAATCGATAACCAAGCGCGGCCAGCCCCAACCCAATGCACAGAGCGAAAGCAATAAAGCCGGGGGTCCAGAAGTAATCCCGCTCGCGCACTTCGAGATAATCCTCCCCCGTTACGGGATGCTGTTTGGTGCCGTCGGCGAAGTTCATATACCAAACCAGCCCGATGGTGCCGAGCAATGCGGTAATCGCAAGCATCAAACCGGGCGAACGGCTCTTCCGCCAGCTTTCATAAAGACCCAAAAGCCCCAAAAACAGGGGAAGAATGAAAATTTTAGAGAGGCCA
>Ga0247727_10016164_pt1 | contig 12094 bp, 15 predicted proteins | sample WisWelCaveWW1625_FD_202498 | JGI IMG/M metagenome (GOLD analysis project Ga0247727, IMG submission 202498) | Biofilm microbial communities from Wishing Well Cave, Virginia, United States - WW16-25 | ecosystem: Environmental > Aquatic > Deep subsurface > Groundwater > Cave microbial mat | place...
TCCGCTGGTAAGGACGACATGGCCTGGTATCGGCTTGCCTATCGCCCAGCCATTCTCATAGACCTTGCGAGCCTTGAACCGTCCATGGCACAGCGACTTTTGGACAAGACCAAATGGATCGCCTCCAACATCGATAACTTGCGCCACGAACCGATCGCACCGGACCTGCCAGGCCTGTCCAAATATGCGGTCGGGGACTGGCGAATTTTCTACTCCATTGACCGGGGCGATCACTTGGTCGATATTCACGGCATCGTTCGCCACAGAGAGCTCCGTTCATGATTGCCGTTACCATTGCCGCCATCGCAAAGCTGAAAGCGATTCAAGTCCATCATCCTGAGGATCCGGTCGTCCGGATTTCCGTGCGCGACCTGGACGATTCACGCTTAAGCTTCAATATCACGTTGGAGGCGAACACCCTGCCAGACGACGACGTCCAGCAGGTCGATGGCCTCACGATAGCGGTGGATCGGCGGAGTGTGCCACGGATGGAAGGCGTGACGGTCGATTACACTGAGGCAGAAGGGTTTCGCTTTCTACACGATGAGGAGGGCCGCAGCCTGCCTCTTCTCACGATTCCCACACTCAATTGACGGAACGGATGCTGAAAAAGCCCACCAGCGACGGCTCGAAACCCGTGAAGCGTATCTCGTTCAAGCGTTCCTAGTTTCGTGTTTCTGGTTTCAAGTTATTCGTTTCGGATTGGTGACACTCCGAGGTCGTACCTGAAACTTGAAACCTGAAACTAGAAACTCCGGTCCTCGACGAATGACGTTTCACGTTTCACGAACAACGTGACTGGCCTTCTTCAGCATCCTGTCGCTGTTAGATGAGTCGGTCCGGCAAGCTGGCCACATGCACCTGGAACTCGCCCCGCGTCACATCGTCGACATAGCGACGCAGGGTCTCCCTGACCACGGGGAATGCGATCTTGTCCCAGGGAATTGCAGAGAGCGAGAATAGCTGCACCTCGAGGCTTTCGTCACCCGCCCCGAAGTCGGGCGAACGCATCGGCCCTCGGAATACCAGGTAGGTCTGGCCAATGTGTGGAAGACTCAGGACTGCAAAGAGACAGATACGCTCCACCTGAGCCTGTGCTTCCTCCAGTGTCTCGCGAACGGCCGCCTGCTCAGTGCTCTCGCCGATTTCCATGAAGCCGGCAGGAAAGGTCCAGAGACCAGATTTGGGTTCGATCGCACGCCGGCAGAGGAGGATTAGGCCGTCCCACTCCGGTATGCAGCCTGCGACGATCTTTGGATTATGGTAATGAATGGCCCGACAGTTATCGCAGACGAACCGGGGCAAGTTGTCGCCGGCAGGAACCTTCTTGGTAACTGGGGCACCGCAGCTGCTGCAATAGTTCATAACGAAGACGTATCTCGTGAAGCGTATTTCGTGAAGCGAGATACGAACGACACTTCACGAACGACGATGCGATGAGCATGGATAGCACAAAACTACGGTTCTTTGCACCCTGCCCGCGCGGGTTGGAGGGGGTTCTCGAACAGGAGCTCCACGACCTTGGCGTGCCTGCAACCACGAAGACGGACGGCGGGGTCGCCTTCCGGGCTCCCTGGTCCACGATGTATTGGGTCAATCTCAAGAGTCATATTGCCAGCCGCGTGCTCTGGGAAGTCGGACAGGCCCCCTATCGCTCGGAAGACGATGTGTACCGCGCGGCATGTAGTCTGCCCTGGCCGGACTGGTTCACGCCGTCACAGACCATCAAGGTAAAAGTGAGCGCGCGCCGTTGCCCACTCACCAGCCTGGACTTTATCACGCTACGAATTAAAGATGCCGTCTGCGATAAGTTTATGTCGGTGCGCCATAAGCGGCCGAGCGTGGACACGCACCGCCCGAACATCCGGCTCGACGCCTTTCTCGATGAGTCGACAGTGACCTTCTATCTGGACACCTCCGGCGAGCCGCTCTTCAAGCGGGGGCATCGTGTCGCGTCCGTCGAGGCACCGTTGCGCGAAAACCTCGCGGCGGGATTGCTGCGGCTCGCGGGCTGGACCTCCAGCGACGTACTGCTCGACCCCATGTGCGGCAGCGGAACGATCCCGCTCGAAGCCACGCTGATGGCGCGCCGGATTGCGCCCGGACAATCCCGGTCATTCGCGTTTGAGCGCTTGCTGGTCCACGATGCCAACCGCTGGGGCCATCTGCGTGAAGCCTCTCGGCTGAAACAACTGGCGGAAGTGCCGACTGCCATCTATGCCTCCGACCAGGATCCTGCCGCGGTCAAGATTGCGCAGCGGACATTTCAGGGGGCGGGAGTCGCGGTCGATATTCGTCTGCGGCAGAGCGACGCGTTCGCTCTTGAGGCTCCAGCTGAACAGGGCGTGCTGATGATCAATCCCCCCTACGGAGTCCGACTCAGCTGGCCCGAGGAACTCGATGCGTTCTATCCCCAGTTGGGCGATTGGTTGAAACAGCGATTCAGCGGATGGCGGGCCTATATTTTTACCGGCGATTTGCGAGTCCCCAAGTTGATCGGCCTCGCGCCATCGAAACGCATTCCCCTCTTCAATGGTCCGCTGGAATGCCGCTTATATGAATTTCAGCTTGTGTCGGGATCGATGCGCAAGACGATTCCCATGCCCAAAAGCATTGGGTGACGGACAGGCTCCTAGGCTCGTGCGGGTGTGCTTGTTGACCGGTAGGGAATGCAACCTGATAGAGTGGTGTAAGGATGGTGATTGTCAATCGACTGCTGTCTTGTAACGCAATCGGTATATCGGTATAGAGGAGGCTTGTCATGGCACAGAACATTAATATCGGACCCATTGTGAAGATTATGAAGACCGACGACGAATGGAAGCAACTCCTCGCACCGATGGCCTATGGGGTCCTACGGCATGAGCATACCGAGCGCCCCTTTACCGACAACATGCACGATAACAAGAGAACCGGTATCTATAACTGCGCGGGATGCGACCTGCCCCTTTTTTCTTCGGAGCACAAATTCGACAGCGGCACCGGCTGGCCCAGCTTCTGGCAACCAATCGATCCCAAGGTGGTCGAATCCAGAACTGATTACAAACTGATTTTCCCAAGGACCGAAGTCCACTGCGCACGCTGCGCGGGGCATCAAGGCCATATCTTCAAGGATGGCCCCAACCCAACCGGCCTCCGGTACTGCATCAACGGCGTGGCCTTGAAGTTTGTGCCGGCTTAGCCCGCATTATTCATGAGCCCTTCTGCTGCATTCGCCGATCCCTGACTCAAGCGAGACGGGCGAGACTGGCGGGAAAAGCGCGACAGGTAGGGACAGGGCTCACACGTCACGCAAGTCCCGCTCTTCGCGCTTGCCGTCCCGGCAGTTTCGTCACGAGCCCTCGTGAAAAATGTGGGCTCGCAGGCTGCGGAAACAATATTGTGGCACAGTGGAAATTCAATGGTTTGAACATTTAGGACAACAGGAGAACACCACGCAGAATGCTCAAAAAGGCTGTCCAGCAAGGCCACAGCGAGTGAAGGCCCGAGGCGTACCCTCAGGGGCGCACGGTGCGACGAATAAGGAGCGCCAAGTCTGTGCGCGCCGCCGAGTTGGTGAGGCGGCCGGGTCCCCGTTGAGGGTCTGAACGATGCGAGAACGATGCTGGCGGATTTTTTCAGCATTCTGCTAGAGAGCACATCCGGAGAAGGGGTGAGAATTCGAGACTGGCTAAAAAAAGCTCTTGCAGAGGAAATGCAGGATGGTTACGATACGCCCCATGAAAACTGACCCGCAGGTTCAGAGCCTCAGATACTTCTATACTGCGCAGATTATAGCCGGAAACGACTGTGAACCAATCAGCGACAAAGGATTCGCCATGATCAAAACCCAAACGGAGGGATTCCAATGAAACCAGCCACAATGAATACCGAACTGCCACCATCAACCAAACTCCGAAAAGTGGTTTTCGGAGTGCTGGCCATCTCCGCGGTGGCGATGCTGCCGTCCTGGATCGCACCGCCGGCCGCCAATGCCGAGTCCGCGACCGAGTACAAGCTCAAGATTCCTTTCGGCCTGGAAGAGACTGCCGTGGTGATTTCTGCCGACAATCCCTTAACCAACGAGAAGGTCGAGTTAGGCCGGGCGTTGTTCTTTGACAAGCGACTGTCGCAGGATAACACCGTCGCGTGCGCGAATTGCCACCTGGCGAAATTTGGTTTTACGGACGGCAAGCCGGTCTCCACAGGCATCCGCGGCCAAAAGGGCGGTCGCAGCGCACCGGTGTCCTTCAACCGGGTGTTCAGTAGCGCTCAATTTTGGGACGGCCGGGCCGCAACATTGGAAGACCAATCGATCGGTCCGTTTACGAATCCGATCGAGCACGGCTTTGCCAACTACGATGTGATGATGGCGAAGATGATGAAGATCCCCGGCTACCGGAAACTCTTCAAGGGTGTTTTCGGCGAGGAGAACATCACGATTGACAACGTAGGCAAGGCCATCGCCAGCTTCCAGCGCACCGTCCTCTCCGGCAACAGCCCGGCAGACCGGTTTGATCAGGGCCAGGAAGCGGGAGCCATCTCCGCAGAGGCTCAACATGGCCTCCTCCTGTTCCGGGAGAAAGCCCGGTGCACGAAGTGCCATTCCGGGTTCAACTTCACTGATGAGAAATTCCACAATGCTGGGATCGGGTGGGACACCAATACGGTCGACCTCGGGCGCTATATGGTCAGCAAGAATCCCGAGGATATTGGGGCGTTTAAGACGCCGACCTTGCGGGAGATCGCCCGAAGCGCCCCTTATATGCATGACGGGCGCTTTAAAACTCTTGAAGAAGTCGTGAACTTTTACAATCAGGGAGGCATAAAGAATCCTCACCAGGATCCGTTGATCATCCCGCTCGAACTGACGGACCAAGAGAAGAGTGATCTCGTGGCGTTTCTTCGCACGCTGAATGGGGAAGGGTGGCAGCAGGCCACAGCGCCGAAATCCTTTCCTAAATAGAACAGGAACGGAGCCTGTGCGCCCGTAACTGCCGCACAGGCTCCGTGATACCAATACCCTCTCTCCGAATAAGGACATAAGACGAGACAACGCTAGGGCCGGTCCAGCCCACAACGGTCTGGACCGGCCCTAGTTGCGTTCAACCACATCTCCCAAGAGAACATAGACCGGATGCATTGGTTTACTGTCCGGCCAGGAAGATGACACCAAAGAAACCGTTATGAAATATTCCTGAAGGTCTCCCGGAAACAGAAAGGGGGTCAGCTTGAGCTGACCCCCTCACATGCTCCAAGAAACGACTCTCGACCCCTCATGACGATTCCATTCCGGCGGGATCAGATCGTCACGTAAGCCGGTTACCGGAATTATTCAGTCACTTTCACCAGCCATCCACCGCTGACTTCGCATTGATTGACGCCTCTAGCATCAATCTTAATTTTTGTGAAGGCCCCTTTTACTGTATCGGGAAGTTTGCCGGTTACCTTAAACCCTTCTCCTTTAGGTGTCACTGTGACCGGTACGGATTGGCCTTTTATCGTAACCTTGATACTGTTCGGATAGGCTGCACCGGAGGCAAAAAATGAAAATGCCGCATGTGGGGCCACTTCTGCACTATTAACTGGCGTGAAATCAGAAAATTTCAGTTTATTACAAATTCCTGTATCAGTACCGCTGTCACCGTAAGCCCAAACGTTGGCAGGGATAATCAATACAAGAGCTATCCACAAAATATTTTGTAACTTCATGTTCCCCCTCTGTGTGTTGTTTTTGAGTCAGTTGACCAGTTTATTGCTGACTGACGAATGGGTGTATTGTCAGTTATTTTTTGATGGAAAACAACCCACGCGCGATTGATATGATCAATACTGTTATCACCGCTTACTCACAACAACCTTAGCGGGTCAGCATGAGGTGGCCGGGAGCCGTGTGTCAACAGGGCATCCCGGCCTCTTCGCCGGCTTTCCCCTCCGCATGAGCACCTTGACAAGGACCGGGGAAAGAGCTAATCACAAGCGCCTGTTGAAGCTTTTCGAGGACATTCGAGCCCCCTTAAAAGCAAAGCCCTATCACCCGGAAGAGGACGGTCATGCGAAAAACATTTGAGCAACTCTTCGAACAATTGAGCGATCATGTGCGAGATGTGTCTTTTCAGGTGCAGTTCTGGGATGGAGTGAAAAAGTCGTACGGTGCCGATAAGACACAATTCATACTCACCTTTGTGACGAAGCGCGCGGCTGAACATATCCTCGAAAGCGGCTCGCTGGGCTTCGGCGAAGAGTATATGGCGGGGAATATTCAAGTGGAGGGAGATTTCAGACAACTTCTTCGTTTCGGGACAGAGGCCGCGTTCCTTAATCTGCCCCTCGCGTTAAAAGCGAAGCTCGCATTTCGGCACCTGCGGCAGACATCGCTCAATACAATCTCGCGTTCGCAAAAACACGTTGCCCATCATTACGATCGTGGGAATGACTTCTACAAGCTGTGGCTTGATGAGAGCATGGCATACTCCTGTGCCTACTTCCGTCATGAGAACGACACGCTCGAGCAAGCCCAGCAGCAGAAGTACGAACACATTTGCCGGAAACTTCAATTGAAGGCCGGAGAAACACTTGTCGACATCGGCTGCGGCTGGGGCGGAATGCTGATCTACGCAGCGAAACACTATGGGGTGCGCGGTGTCGGCTGCTCACTTTCGAAAGAGCAAGTTGAGTATGCTGTTGATCTGGTGAAGCGTGAAGGCCTGTCGGAAAAGATTTCGATCGTCTTCGAGGATTATCGGAACGTTCAGGGCGAGTTCGACAAATTCGTTTCCGTCGGCATGTTTGAACATGTAGGGAAACAATTCATCCCGGCGTTTATGGAGAAAGCGCAGTCGCTCTTGAAGCGCAACGGCATCGGGCTGCTCCACACCATCGGACAGGAGCGGCCAATACCGGGCGATCCCTGGACGTTGAAATACATCTTCCCCGGTGGATACATTCCCTCGCTCGACGAAATCGTACGGACCATGTGCGAAGCCAAACTCATTCCGACGGACATCGAAAACCTTCGCCTGCACTACGCACGAACGGTTGAGGAGTGGAGCGCACGATTCGAGGTCCACGCCAAAAAGGTCGAGGCAATGTACGATGCCTCCTTCGTTCGCATGTGGCGGATGTTTCTCAATGGTTGTGCTGCCAACTTTCGCTATGGGGACATGCGGCTCTATCATGTCCTCTTTACGAACGGATTGAACAACGCCATTCCCATGACGCGCGAGCACCTGTATCGCTAGACCGCTAGCGATCCGTGAGACGTGAATCGTGAAAGGTGAAAGGTTTCGGGGGAAGCGCACTCGGCAGTCTCACGTTTCACGGCGCTTAAGAGCGACTTATTCAGCATTCTGCTAATTCAGGAACATAGGACAACGACATAACCGATGACAACGATCGCCTCAACCTTGCAAGCCGTCAATGCCCGCATTGCGGGAGTTGCGCAATCCGTCGGCCGACAACCGGACGAGATCACACTGCTGGTAGCGAGTAAAACTCACCCTGCCGAGCGAGTGCGGGAAGCCTGGAACGCCGGACAAACTATTTTTGGTGAGAATTATTTGCAGGAGGCGCTGGCAAAAATGCCGGCCCTTGCCGATTTGCCGATTGAATGGCACTTCATCGGTCCGATACAAAGCAATAAGACCAAACGCATAGCAGAGAATTTTGTCTGGGTTCACAGTGTGGACCGAGTGAAAATTGCCGACCGCTTGGCCAAAGACCGGCCCGAATCGCTCCCGCCCTTGCAAATCTGCTTACAGGTAAATGTGAGCGGAGAAGCGAGTAAAAGCGGTGTGGCGCCTGAAGAGCTGGCTAATTTGGCGGCTCATGTCGTGCGTCTGCCCTGCCTGAAATTGCGAGGACTGATGGCCGTCCCGGAGCTTACAACTGCCACGGCCCTGCAGCGCAGCCAGTTCCACATGCTGTGGGAACTGTTCGATCGGCTCAAGCGGGATGGATACGACCTCGACACGCTCTCCATGGGGATGTCAGAAGATATGGATATCGCCATCGCCGAAGGCGCGACCATGGTGCGCATAGGTACGGCGATTTTGGGGCCAAGGCTCTATCCGATACCAGAGGAACTTGCTGCCCGCACGGCCCGATAAGCCTTGGCAGGATGCTGAAAAAGTCCGCCAGCTTCGTTCTCGCATCGCTCCAAGGAACCGTGAAACGTTAGTCGTGAAACGTGAAACGAAGGTCGCCACGGAGCTGCGGCCTTGCTTGGGACAAGGCGCGTCGCGGCGCGCCAGGGCTGGGTGGGTGAGATGTCTGGCCATTTTGAGCATCCTGCGGGAGTGTTCTCCTGCTATCCCAGACATGCAGACCAGTGAAATTCCGGCGTACCCACATAGTTTTTCCGTAACCTCTTAGAGACGCAGTCGATCCCTCCCGCACCGACATCACCAGCTGGGTTAACTTGCAGGAACTGGAAGCAAGGCAGATCGTTTCGAAAAAATGGTCTGGCGCATTGGAGAGTGGCTCCTCACACTTTTTCCCGCTTGCTTTGATACCGATCCAGCCTTCCATTTCTGCCTGAGACAGGATAAAGTAGACCCATGTCTCCATCCACCCAGCAACTACTCAAGGATGCGTTGCAGCTGCCTGATCAACAGCGGGCGGAATTAGTTGTCGAGCTACTCGATAGTCTGCCGTCAGCAGAACCGGGACAAGAGCGCAGTGACGCACAATGGCTCGCGGAAATTGAACGCCGAGCACGGGCGGCACAGGCCGGAGTAGCAGGCGTATCCTGGGAAGAGGCGCGCAAGCAGGTGCTCGATCGCCTGCCCAAACGATGAAACTTGTTGGCCTCTCACCCGAGGCTGTTGTGGAGTTGACAGAAGCCGCCTCCTGGTACGAAAGCCGCCAGCCTGGGTTAGCAATCAGATTCCTTCAAGAAATCGATCAAGCACGACACGCGATACAATCCCGTCCCCTGTCATTCCCACGGCTTGCGAATACGGCCGTTGATCTAGTGGTCCGGCGTGCCTTGCTCCCCCGATTCCCATATGCGCTCCTGTTTCTTGAACTCCAGACAGAAATTCGAGTGCTCGCAGTCGCCCACGCCAAGCGCCACCCAGACTATTGGCTAAACCGTCTGCAATCCACCTGAGGCCCAATGAACAAGTCGGGCGCAGCAAGAAGAGATTTCCTTCAGATTTTATGTTGCAGCTGATGCCTGAAGAGGTGAATCGTTTGAGGTCGCAATTTGCGACCTCAAACACTAGACCAGGGGGAAGGTCATGGTTCCATCTTTGTCCGAAGAGTATGTTAGGTCGTGTCTTCATCTGAGCTGAGTTTGCAGTTGAGTGCGTACATTAAATCAAAGCAGTGATCGCTAAGCTTTTTGCAGAGGGCGAGGAATAGCTGCACATCTATGGGTTCGGCAAGAATATCATAAGGTTTGCTCTTCACTAAGAAACCTAAACCGATGCCTGGGACTCGGCGAGCCGCCTTACGTGCGTATGCGGAATGTGCAACCGCTTCATGACGAATGGCGAGCAGCCTCTTATGGAGCGCAAGTTGGTCAGGAACAAGAAGCTTCGTGAGTGAAACAGCTAGTCTTCGAGTTGACAGTCCCTCGTTTCCAGGATCATTTTCAGTGAATGGCCTCGCGTACGACACAGTCGCAGCAACGAGAATCGCTCTCTTCACACTATCCGCATTGTCGCCACGAAATGCGTGAAGATAATCTTCCGCCTCCTCGAAGTCTCGTTTTGAAATATGCGCTCTCGCGAACCGAGCTTCCATCTTCTCTCTAGGTGAGTCGCGGTCAGGCATGAGTAATGACTTCTTACTACTCCGTTTAAGCTCGCTCGCACTCCTTTTACAAGGGGTGGCCCGATTGGTCTCCCACTGCGCGCGTCCAACGAGGGTCTTCTGAGACCGCGCGTTGCGCGAGCACAGGAGACTAACGGGTCACCCCTACTTCCAGCCTTCGCCGCCCGTCCCCCCTCCGAACCCTCCGAAATTCCCGCCGAAGCCGCCCTGGCCGGTTCCCCAATACTCGCCCTTTTGAATCCGTCTGTATGGATGCCGCAGGTCGGGACGGCTGATCCACCAAAAAAACGAGAGCGCCCCGATGGCGGTAAAGAGGGCGAGCCAGAAACCCAAACCTTTGAAATGTATGTTCGGGATGGCGCCGACACGCACCTCCTGCGCGGGGGTGGCCAACGCCACCACGGTGAGATAGAGGCCTTCGCCGAAATGCCCCAATTCGATCGACGGCTGCAAATCCTCGTGCGCGACTTGATTCATCACCGCGGGAGTAATCACCGGCAACATCTGCCGGCCCAGCGTGATCGCGGCTTGCCGTTCCTGCACCGCGACCAGCACCATCACGCCATGTTCTTGTTGCGTCGATCCAATGCCCCACTTTTCATAGAGCGCCGTCGCGAACTCATTGGCCGACCCGAACGGCTTGATGGTCGGGACGGTCACCACAACCATTTCTACGCCGGTCTTCCGCTCAAGGTCCTGGCAGACGGATCGGATGCGCTCTTTCCAATCTCCATCGATCACCTGAGCATGGTCACTCACATACCCGCGCGGCTCCGGCAACTGGATCTTGGGCCGATCGTAGGGAACCGCTTGTGCCAGGCCCTCGAAGAGGACAAGGCAGAGCACCATTGCTAGCCCGCATAATTCACGACGGTTCGTGGCGAAATGCCGCAGCGGCGCGCGCCAAGCGCGAAGAGCGAGACTCGCGTGACGTGTGAACTCTGTCCCTGCTAGTCGCGCCTTTCTCGCCAGTCTCGCCCGTCTCGCTTGGATTTTTGTCATCGCTGCCCCGATTGCGGCAACTGCTCGACTGCGCGAGTGAGCAGCGTCGCAGCTTGCAAATACCGGTCAAAGAGACGAGGCACCTCGTGGGGACCGGGAGAAATCTGCCCGCGCTTCAGCAACAAGCCGTCCAGCAAACCCTGCAGATCCAGCTTCAACTGTTCGGCAACGTCCTTGATCACCGCATCGGAGTGAGAGAGGACGGGACGACCCAGAAGACGTTGCACTCCGCGCAACAATGGAAGGGTCGAAGCGATCGAGAGCGGCAGCAAAATCGTCGTGGCGTCGTCGCTTCCGCCACCTTCGACATAACGCTGGCGCAGGCGTAACACATTGCTCGTGAGACCCTGGACCACCGCCTCTCTCAGCCGATCGGTCTTCACGTGAAAACCGATGAAGGGATCGCGCCCGCCCAGGACGCGATGCTGTTCCTGGATCTCCAGGAACTCAAGAGGGAATACCGCTGCCGACATGCGCAGCTCCTCTTCCGTGAGAAACAGCGGGACCACAATCTGCTCCTTGCTCCATTGACGGTGCAACGCACTGTACTGTTTGAGGACGACACTGTCGTACGACGACACCAGGAGAAGGATATTCAAGTTGGACCGCCCCGGAAGAAATTCCCCACGGACGGCACTGCCGTAAAGCAGCATGCCTTCCAACTGCTCCCCGAACCGACCTTTGACCTGCTTTACATAGGTCTGCAGCAGCTTCTGTGTGTCGTCCGGCAATCCCTCAATCAGACGTTCAGTCGTGCCCATGGTTCCTCATGAAGACATCGGATGTGGAGATCTCTCATTCGCATGTGGATCGGGGAGAAACCCCGCGGCAATCACGCGATCGAGCAGATTAAACGGCGGCACCGTCCGCAGCCCCGCCGTGGTCGACAGGACCTGATAGCGAAGCCGCGCATTCCGGTCCAGCGTCTGAAACACGCGATCTCGCAGGAAAGCTACCACCGGATTCTCCGTATTCCAATAGAACACTTGCTGATCTGCCAATCGCTGCAACATGGTGACTTGCGGCCGCCTGATTCGTTCAAATTCTTTCAGCCTGGCGGCGGAATAGTCCTTATCACCGAGACAGCCTGGCAACAGGTCAGACAGCGCCATGGCATCGACCATGGCCTGCATGCGCCCCTGCGACGCATGGGGATTCATCGCATGGGCCGCATCGCCGATCAACACGGCTCCGTTTGCGACCCAGGTCGGCGTTCGCACCCGCCCGGTCGGCATATAGGCCGTCTGGCTCCAATCGCTCAGACGCCGAAACAGCCCGGCAAACTGCGGCGCGATCCGGCTCCACGTCTGCTGTAGCGCAGGGATACCCCGCT
>Ga0247727_10016165_pt1 | contig 12094 bp, 8 predicted proteins | sample WisWelCaveWW1625_FD_202498 | JGI IMG/M metagenome (GOLD analysis project Ga0247727, IMG submission 202498) | Biofilm microbial communities from Wishing Well Cave, Virginia, United States - WW16-25 | ecosystem: Environmental > Aquatic > Deep subsurface > Groundwater > Cave microbial mat | place...
CCGTCGTAACGGCCGCAAAAGGCAGACGGCAAAAACATAAGTCACTGCGCCTAACGAGATGCAGATCGCCAGCCATCGAAAAATTGACCATGATGCTTCGAAGCGCGCTGTCAAAAGCAACAACCCGACACCGCACAACAGTGTGAGCAGGAAAATGCTCGCGCCGCGCAACAACACATCCCGCCGATGTGACGAGATCGCCTGGCGAACTTGTTTTTCGAGTCGCTGAAATTGAGGGTGCATGGTTTTTACAAGCGTCCGTTAAGACCGTTTAAATGCTTCACGCCGTTAGATACGCTGAACACACAAAAAATTGCCCAAAGGATTTAAAAACGCCCAAAGGATTTTATTTTCGTTTCTGTTGGTCGCTTTTGCATCCGTTGGCAACTTAATACTCTTGGAATTAGATTCTCATTTTGAGCGCCTCGTGGCGTAATGTTTATCGCAGCGTTCGCTTGGCAAGCCAGCCCTCGGCAAACAAAAGAAGCAGCAATACCAAAAGCGCCAATCGCCAAAATTTTTGCGTTCGTTCGCGCTCGACTTCCGAGACTTCGGCGCCGCCAAACACACCGGCGACTTGCGCGTCTTCCGAGCTGCGGCTCAATCGCGCCAGAAAGTCCGCCGGCGAAAGCGCTTGCGGATCGGATTCGCGGCGGTCAAGATTCACCGCAAAGCTCGCTTCCTTTCCTTGTTGGTAAAAGCGATAGATGCCGGCTTGATTAGTTTCATTGAAGGAAGCCGTGCGCGGCGGCAGCTCCCGCTCTGCGCCGTTTGGTAAAACAACTTTTATTTCTTGTGATGAATTAAGCCCATCCAGAAAAATCGGCCGACCGATTGTCAACGATTCTCTTTTTATGTCTGGCCGCGCGAGATAACCGGCGATTTGATGAATCAGCGGTAGGAAGATGGGCTTCAGCGGCAAGTCGCTCCATTGCGCATCGAGGCCTGCCGTCCACAACAGGACTTTGCCTTTTCCAAACGTCGCTTCGATTAACGCAGCGCGGCTGTCATCAAACGAAGCGAGAGTGGTTGCGCTCTGGCGCGGTGCGGCATCGACGGCAAAGTATTGAAAGAACCTGGCGCTGGCCGGATCGCCATTCGCCGGTTCGGCAAAGAGCTTGAAGATCGGATGCGAATAATCCACATCGATCAAGCGACGGCTGCGATTGCGATCAACAGTTGTGAAAACCGGCGGCAGCAATTTCGCCGGCATCAGATCGGAGAGCATCAAATTGAACGTCGAAGCATCCTGGCCGCCGGCGGCGTTTGAAAAAGGGGCAATCAACAATCCGCCGCCAGCTTCGACATATTTTTTGAGAGCCTCTGCCGCATTTCTATTCAATCCCGAACCGGAGGAAAGCAGAACACATTCAAAATCGGAGAGCGGGTGATCCGAAATTTGATTCGGCGAAATCTCAGAGAGCCTGAACGGCGCGCCAGAAATAGAAAAAGCCTGGCGCACAAAAAAGATCGCAGCGCTGTTATTCGTTATCGATAGAATTCTTCGCGCCTCTCCCGATGCCGTGGCCTTGGAACAGTAAAACCGATTGTCCTCCGCAAAATCATCGATGCCGGCGCGAACTTCGAAGTAACTTGCGCCGGGGCTCTGCATCTTGTCACGGGCTTCGGGAAATTGCACGACTTTCTCCTCGCCGATCTGCAAAACCACTCGCTGCCTGGTGTAAGCGTATTGTCCCAAATGCAGCGTCACGTCCGTCAATTGTTCAGCATTCGCGAAATTCTTCACACGGCATGCCGGCACCTCCTCGATGGTTCCATCCAGCACGACGACATTTTGCCATGATGGAATATTTTCGCTCGCAAAACTTTCGGCATCGCTGCTCAAGGTGATGACGCCTTCCGGCGCATTGGTGAGCTGCAAGTCGGAAACTACGTGCAACTGGGGTTGCGCCGCCCGCCGCGTCGCCTGCAAACGCAGAAGATTGTCGGCGGCAAGCACGGCTTCGCGCACATCGCCGGCAAAGAGCGTTGGACGAATCGTTGCCAGCGCGGCGCGGGCCTGACCGGCGTCGCCGTCATCGAGCATGATTTGCGGCGTGGCGCCTGCTGTTATTATAGAAAAACGATTTCCACTTCCTGCTCTACTGATGATCTCTTCAGCAGCTTCTTTTAGCTTTTCGCTTTTTATTCCCGCCAGCATGCTCGCCGAAGCATCGACGACGATGGCAATCGACTTTTGTTGTTTCGAGAGAATCGTCACCGGCGCGCTATCAGGCAAGAACGGTCGCGCAAAAGCCAATCCCAACAACAAGAGGGTAAGTATGCGCAATGCTAACAGGACGATTTGCTTCAACTTTTGACGGCGAATCATTCTCTGTGGCGTTGCTTGCAAGAAGCGCATGGCAGCAAATTGCACGACCTGCACTTTGGTGCGGCGGATGAGATGGATGATCACCGGCACTGCCGCGGCGGCGAGGCCAAGCCAGAGATAGGGTGTTGTAAGAAAAGTCATGTTTATCAGTATTCAGTGATCGGTATTCAGTAATCAGTGAACAGCATCCAGTATTCAGTAACCAGTGTTCAGAATTTGGAACTAACCACTGATTACTGATCACTGGCGGTTACTGCGCGCCGCGAGATACGAGTAGAGTGCAAAATCGAGCGGCTGCGCGGTGCTCAAGAGGCAGTAGTCAATGTGTTGGACGCCGCATCCCTCGCGCAAAGCTGATAGATGTTCTTCCTTCCGCGCCAGATATGCTGCGCGCATTTCCATCGGCATGGCCACCGCCGGCGCTTCGCCTTCGAGTCCTTCGAAGCGGGTGAGGTGATCGAACGAAAAATCGATTTCCGCAGGATCGAGAATTTGAAAAACAATAACGTCATGGCCCTTGAAGCGCGTATGCTCGAGCCCGTGCAAAATCTCGGCTGGGTCGTCGAGCAAATCGGAAATCAAAATGCTCATGCCTTTTTTCTGCAAGCGCTCGGCAATTTCATGCAGCGGCGCGGTGATGCTCGTGGTTCTCTCGCCGGGCGGCAGGCTTTCCAGCTCGGTGAGAATCGCATGCAAATGGCCGGGGCGAACTTTCGCCGGCACATGTGTGCGAATGGCGCTATCGAATGCGATCAACCCGACGGCGTCGCGTTGATGAAAAATAAAAAAAGCCAGCGCCGCGGCAAGATACGTCGCATACTCGCGTTTGCTGATTTTTTTCGACGCATAACTCATCGAGCGAGAGAGATCGAGAAGTATGTGGCAGTTGAGATTGGTTTCTTCTTCGAACTCTTTTACATAATATCGGTCGGAGCGGGCATACACTTTCCAATCGATGTGGCGCGGATCGTCGCCCGGCGTGTACTGGCGATATTCGGCAAACTCTACGCTGAAGCCCTTGTACGGGCTGCGATGCAAGCCCGAAAGAAATCCCTCGACAACGGTGCGGGCGCGAAGCTCCATGCCGGAGATATTGGAGAGGATTTCGGGATCTAAAAAGCGCAACGTAGAATTCATCTCTCATCACATTCTCTTACTCCCACTCTTACTCGTACTCTTACTCCTGCTCGCCGTTCAAGATTTTCAAACGCGAGTAAGAGTAAGAGTACGAGTAAGAGTAAGAGCACGGCTTACAACCCGGACTTCGGCGCGGGAACAGTTTCCAGCAATCGCCGGATGATAACTTCAGAATTGACCTTTTCGGACTCGGCGTAAAAATTCGTCAACACGCGATGGCGCATGACCGGAAGGGCAAGCGCTTGAATATCCTTCACTGAAACATTGACGCGTCCACGCAACAGCGCGCGGGCTTTGCCGCCGAGCGTGAGATACTGCGCCGCGCGTAATCCGGCTCCCCAACTGACCAGCTTCTTCACATAATCCGGAGCGGTCGGATCGCTGGGTCGCGTCGCGCGAGTCAACCGCACGGCATAACGCGCCACCTCCTCCGCAATCAGAACATTGCGTACTAGACTGTGAAATGCGCGGACGTCCGCGCCGCTGATGACGCGGCGAATGTCGGGGCTAAGATTGCTGGTCGTCGACGTGACCACTTGCACTTCCTGATCTTCCGGCAGATAATCCATCACGATGTTGAACATGAAGCGATCGAGCTGAGCTTCGGGCAGCGGGTAAGTGCCTTCCAGCTCGATGGGGTTCTGTGTCGCCAAAACGAAAAATGGCTCCTCGAGTTCATAAGTTTGCCCACCGGCGGTGATGCGATGCTCTTGCATGGCTTCGAGCAATGCGGCTTGCGTTTTCGGCGGCGTGCGATTGATCTCGTCGGCGAGAATGATGTTGGCGAACAGCGGGCCTTTGATGAATTTCATGAAGCGTTTGCCGGTGGTGCGGTCTTCTTCGATCACGTCGATGCCGGTGATGTCCGCCGGCATCAAGTCCGGCGTGAACTGGATGCGCTTGAAATCGAGATCAAGAATGTGCGCGATGGTGCGAATGAGCAGTGTTTTCGCCAGGCCCGGCACGCCGGTGATCAACACATGGCCGCCGGTGAACAACGCAATCATCACCTGCTCGATGACGTCATCCTGCCCGACGATGATTTTGCGCAGCTCCAGCAAAAGAGCTTCACGCCCACGCTGCAGACGGTCGATCAGTTGATCGGGAGTATTCTTTGCTTCGGAAGGTTGAGAGAACATGCGAGTCTCTGGTTAATTGATGAATCACTTAGTATTGTAAGTCAAGCCTTTGCATTTAAAGCAAAAAAATCCAGCGGATTGAAACAAGCCAACTGATGAAAAATTGCTTTGTGCGTTGGGTCGTTTCTATCCGTTCGACGCCGGCAATTTGTACAATGTTTCAGCAGAGGCGTCAGTCAGCGCGCCGCCAATGCCGACGAGGGTTTGAAATTTTTTGTCTTTGTCCAAAATGATCGTCGGCGTGTGTTCATCCGGCTGCACGACGGTTTGAAAGCTCAACGGTTGCTTCTTCGCAATCCTGTCATTCGTGCCTTTTGCAGTCAGATAGACATCGGCCTTGTTCCACTTCTCAGTTGTTGATTACGCCAAACTCGAAGCCGGTTCGCATAGTGTGAAGCTTATGAGTACTGCAACAAATACCACCAAAACAAAAAAAGCTTTAGATAACGAACGTTGCTCGATCGTTGAATGCATAATTCATCTCCTTCAATCAATGTCTATCGTAAAAAGTCACCGTCCGGGCCGTTAGCTTATAAAACCCTGCATGGCTTCAAATTCTCTGGGGTCAAAAAGTAACGGCCTGGACGGTGACTTTTTACGAATTTCCTCTCAATGTGTCATCGCATAAATCACATAGTTGATTCCTAGCATATATCCCAAACGCGAGTAGTGCGAAGGATATCGCGGATCAGCGGCGTGCTCCCAACTGTCGCCAATATCGACGTTGTGATTGATCAACACCATGAGACGCTGATCGTCGTCGAAAAAGCCCATGCACTTGGGAATGCGTCCACCCTTCTCATACGTGACGCCGTAGTACACGATAGGCCCGAGGCCCGGCACTTGCGGAAATTTGTCAAAATCATGATAGCAATGAAAAATCGGGTGGTCGATTGGAATGTCCTTCGGCGTGCGGTCGGGAAAAACCTTGGCAAACTCCGAGAGGAAATTCTGCCACTCGGCCTCGCCGTGAAAATCATCGACCATCAAGAAGCCGCCGCGCAAACACCACTCGCGTAGCGTATCCGCTTCGCCGGCGGCAAGCTGCAGATAGCCCGGCTCGACCATGTAGGCAAAAGGAAATTCAAAAAACTCCGGATCGGCCGGGCTGATGGCCAACGAATTCTCCGAGGTTGACAATTGCGTCACGGTTTGCAGCACGCGCACAAAATTTTCCTCGGCGGTCGGATAGTCCACCTGCCAGCTTGCCGAACCGTACTTCATGCGAAAACCGTAGGCATACTGGCCGGAGCTATATTTGACCCGCACGAAAGTAAAAACATCGTCGCGCAGGGTTTGCGCATTCACATGTTCGGTAATAAGGCCAAGAGGCAGTATCAGGAGGAGGGGTAAAATTCTTTTCATCAGTGCGTCATCGCATAAATAATGTAATTGATAGCCAAACGAAACGCTTCGGTGGAAAATGTTCTGTCCGACTCCGGCCATTCCCAGCCGTCGCCGATGTCGTTGTTATAATTTACCAAAACCATGATGCGGCCGGCCTTGTCGAGAATCGCAAAATAGCGCGGCTCGAGGTTGCCGTAGGGAGCGTATTCCAGAAGATGTTCGAAATCAAAAAAGCAGTGAAAAATAGGATGATCGATGGTTAAGCGCTGCAACGGGCTGTCCGGCAAGACGCGGCGGATTTGTTCTTCAAAATTACTCCATTCAAACGTGCTGCGAAAATCATCGACCAAGAGAAAACCGCCGCGCAGGAGGTACTCGCGCAAGATCTCGGCTTCGCGATCGCCCAGCGTCCAGTAGCCAACCTCACAAATATACAGAAAGGGATATTCGAACAATCCTTCATCGTCGAGGCGAATGATCTGGCTTTCTTCATTCATCGGCACGGAAGTCAAGGCCGTGACCGCGGTGTGAAGATTTTGTTCGGCGACGGGATAGTCGTGCGCCCATAGCGGGCCATCGCCGCGAAAGGCAAAGCCATAAGACTGCCGGTCGCTCTCCCATTGCACGCGGACAAAAGTGAATTCTTGAGCAGCAGCAACAAACGGTATCATCGCAAAAAAGGAACACAGAAGAATGGGTTGCAGCGACCCGTTGCATGTGAAGGCTTTGTAAAAAAAGCTAAGAACTTCACGCAGATGTAGCACATCGCACTCCGCCCCGCATCCATAATTATAGGAAGCGGGGCGGGGAAGGAAGCGCAGAGAAATCCTTGAATGCTTTTCCTTTGCGGTATCTCTGCGGCTCTGCGACTTTGCGTGCGCTTCTATTTTTTGTTTTCGGCACTCTCGGTTCAGGAATTTCATTCAACTGCCTGCATGAGAATTTCCAAGGCCTTGTCGTATTGCGGCGCGATTTCAAGAGCCGCGACCGCTTCGCTCTTTGCCTGCTTGCGATGGCCGGAGCGCAAATAGGCCTCGGCGAGCAGACAATGCGCTTCGGCGCGATCCGGCGGATCCAGAGCCAGCAACGCGGCAAACGCGCGCGAGGCTTCAAGCGGTTTGTTCATCGCCATGCTCACCATGCCGCGTTTGCGCTGCGTTTCCACATCGTAAGGAAAAATGCTGATCGCCACATCGAGCGCGGCAGCGGCGCGTTGATAATTTTTTGCGTCAAGATGCCAGCCGGCGAGCTTAATCGCGGCATCGACGTCTTTGGCGGCGCGGGCGAGCATGGTTTCGAGCTGCGCGATCGCCTCGACGCGACGATTTTGTTTTTCATAAAGCGCCGCAAGTTTGATGTAAGGGTTTCCCTCCTCAACGTAAGCAGGAAAAAGCTCTCGTGCTTGACGAAGATGGCGCTCTGCTTCTGAGAGTTTTCCGGCGTCGAGCAGGGCGCTGCCGTATTGAAGTTGCGCAAAAAAATTCTTGGGATTTTCCTTTGCAATGCGGCGGCCCTCGGTTAATCGCGTTGCATCGTCGGTTGATGTGTTATTCTTTCGAGAAAAATCCACATTGGGCTTGGCAAATTTCTGATTGAGAAATTTATGAAAGTCCGCGTCGAAAGCCTCGGGCGTTCGGCCCAAGACGATTTGCACAACATCGGGAGTTTTTTCGCCGCGACGAAATTGCGCGAGCAAGTCCAACACTTTTTGAAAACCATGCTTTTCTTCGATGAACCAAATGATTTGTGAGGCTTGATAATAAGCAAGAATGGCGGTCTGCGGATCTTTGGTAAACCCGCCATCAAGGTTGCGAAAAGGCAGCAGCGGCCGGCCCTTTCCAGAGAAGGTCTGAGCCATCGGCAATTCCATGTTCATGTCCCACGCTGGATTGGCTCGCACGGCTTCATAACCGGAGATGCCCTCCGCCAGCCAACGCGGCAAACGATTTTCTGTAAGCTGCAAATGCAAGACGTGCGCGATCTCGTGCCAGAGCGTCTCCTGCCAGTTGAAACTGCCACGCTCTCTGGCGCGCGGCGAATTCATGGTGATCAACGGCCCGAAACAAATGCCGAGAAAGAATTGCGCGCCGGGGAGGCCAAAGCAGCGCACGGCAAAATCATCGTGGCTCGGAAAAATTTCCACAACCACCGGCTGCGTGACCGTGACTCTGTAGCGCGGCGCCATCGCGGCGTAGGCGCGTTCGCTCAAAGCCGCGGCGGTTCGGCCAATCACCGCTTTATCCGCCGATGTCATGCGCAAGATAAAATGCGTCGTGCGCACGGTGTCATAGGCCGCCATCTCGTCAAAGAGATTAAGCATATTGCCGACCAGCACGTTGAAAGGATTGTGCTTGAATGCGGCTTCGAGATGTTGGCGCGCGCCTTTTTCGTCGGCCAGCCGGCTGAGGCTGATTCCCAAGCCGGCATGAGCTTGCCAATTTTCAGGATCGATTTCCAATGCCTTCCGAAAATGTGCAACAGCCTCGCGAAAGAGATAACGCCGCGCGCTGTCTTCGCCGAGGCGGAGATAAACTTCGCCGTCAAACCGATTGCTCGCCAACGCCTCGCGGCAAAGCTGGTCGCGCTGCGCGGCGTCGTTGTTGCGATCGGCAAGCATGGCGCTGAGTGCAATCCCCGACACATATAAAGGATGCTCGCGGCGCAAACGGTCGATGTGAACCGCCGCGGATTTTTCATCGCCCATGGCAAGCAACAATTCCCCAAGCAACGCGATTGCCGCCGGTGAATGCGGATTAATGCCCGAGGCTTGATGCACCAAGCCAATCGCGGCGCTGATATCCTGCTCGGCGGTGCAGCGTGCTAATCCCAACAATGCCGGGGCCGCACGACGATTGGCTTTCAATGCATCGTTAAAAACCGAGCGCGCATCGGCGGTGTTGAATTTTTCTAAAAAAAGCTCTCCCCATGGAATGTAAAGAGTCCAGTTCGCCGGCTCCAGGCGCGTGGCTTGTTGAAAGAGGCGATTCGCATCTTCCTCGCGCTCCAAATAAATCGCGGCGCGGGCGGCGATGACCAACTGCTCGGAGCTAAAGCTCGCGGCGCGTCGATAGTCATCAAGAATCGTTAGAAATTTTCCGCGGGCGGCAGTACGCTCGCCGCCGTGCCACTGCACAACGGCAAGATTGAGCCGCGTCGACAAATCTCTCGGATCGAGTCGATACGCATCGAGAAGATTTTTTTTGGCCTCTTGGAAATTCCCCAGCCGCAGCTCCATCTCGCCGAGGCGATTGAACAACAACGCCGATGTTCCCGCCGCAATTTGCGCCCTGAGAAATTCGCGGACGCGGGCATACTCGCCGCTCTCTTCAAGACACCGGCTGCGCCAGACGGCTGCCTGCACACGCAGCGACGAGCTTGGCAGCGCCGCATCAAAAGATTTTGCCGCGGCAGCATAATCGCCGTGCATGAACTGCTCGCGGCCCTTTTCAAGGTCGCTGACTGGCGACGTGGCCTTTAGGCTGGACACAAGAAGGATGAAGATGGGGAAAACGAACAACTTTTTGAGAGAGGGGGGCATAAGATAACGCCTAAAAGCAGTCAACACATCCAAGATGATTTGGCGGCGGTAATTTTACAATTGTGGAATATAAGCAGTTCCACAAAGTTGCGCAAAAGAAAAGTCTCCAATTAAATAAAATTTTTGCCATTGCAAAAGAAAAAGGGCAATTCCGTTTTCTCGGAACCACCCTTTCCGTTTCTCTGACTAATCACGCTCGTGTTGTCACCAAACAACAAAAGAGGACGAAGTTGTGCGGGTTAGAAAGATTTTCGTGACAACCACTAGAAGCGCCGGCCACTGCCACGACCGCCACCTCCGCCGCCGCCGTATCCTCCGCGACCACCACCACCGCCACCGCCCCGCGGTCCGCCGCGGCCGCCACCGCCGCCGCTACGGCGAGGGGCGTCGGTCTTCGGGCGCGCCTCGTTCACGGTGAGATTGCGGCCTTTCAACGGTTTGCCATTGAGGCTTTCCATCGCTGCCTGGCCTTCGTTTTTGCCGGGCATTTCGACAAAAGCAAAACCGCGCGGCTGGCCCGTCATCCTGTCCTTCACGATGGTGACTGTGCTCACCTCGCCGAAACTTTGGAATTCGGCTTTCAGCTCGTCTTCGGAAACTTCCGGAGACAAATTACCGACGTAAATGTTCACCGCTTTGTCCTTCCTTTAAATGAAATGCAGCGGTACACAACCATGTGGCTTTGTCGCCCCGTTTACACAGGATCGCCAGCCGATTTGTTAAGAGTTTAAGTCGAACAGTCTTCTATCTACACGCAAAAGAGATCAAAGAATTTTTTGGCCTCATGTAAAAGACAAAACGTCGTAGTTAAAAAATTATCTAAATAATTTCCAGCACCGCCACAAAATCATTCACCAGACGATTGAAGATGTCATGGGTCATTTCAAACGCGATGCCAATGCGTCGAGATGATGAGGCTTCGGCTGAAAATTCATATCGGCGAAGCGAGAGTTTGTAATTTCCATCCAAGAGAATTTCATAAAAGCTGGTGCGCTCATTTTCGCGCTGCGGGAGCTTGCTGCGCAGTTGCGCTTTGCCGTTGTGTTTATCTAGCTCGATCAGCTCGATTTGCTCGGCCAAATAAGTAACGCGCCGCACGATTTCATCGGCCTGGCGGCGCAGCCGGTCGGCGTCACGCGCCGCATCGGCGAACGGCTTTACACTTTCAACATGCAACCGTCCCAGCCGCACACCGATTTTATCGACGTCGTCGAACTCCACGAACACGCGAACGCCGTCCCGCTCTTCTTCGATGCGCGAGTGGTGGCCGCCCTCGCGGTGATTCCTTGCCTGCGGAATAGCGAGCATGCGCGAGAGTAATCTTTCGCCAAAGGTCTTCATAGAATCCTCCATCCCCGCTCCGCTTCCTTAGTTTCTTAAAGAAGCGGGGCGAAGGCCGTGAGTAACCGTGGTATAAGGTCTAATCGATCTCGGTTTCCCGATGCTCCTCGCCGTCAAAAGTCAACAGCATCTTTGTTTCGTCGACCATCGTTTCCAAATGCACGGGCCGCGACCAGACTTTGGAAAGCCCGCGCAGCGTGTCGTGCGCTTCATCGATTTTCAAATCTATGCCTTCGTGCTTATGTCGCAGATACAGCTCGCCACGATTCAGATAATTCGCCTCTTCTACAACAATTATTGGCTGGCCAAAATTGGTCAACTGAAAAAGCAATTTGCGCTTGATGGCTGCAAACTCGCGGTCGGAAATTTCATACATGCCGGAGCGGTCGTTGTAATTGAACTCGAACAGTTTATGCTCACGGCAAAACTCCGGCGTTAAAAATGCGTCGATGAACATCACATCGTTATACATCTTGCGCACTTCGAAAATCTTTTGCCGCCCCAGGCCAAGATTCTTGTTCCAGTTCCTTTTGACCGTCAGATCGTCGCATTCATCCCACTCCTTGCCAAACTTGCCGTGGTTCCAACGCTCTTCGATATCGCGCAGCAATTCAACGCCGAGCTTGTACGGGTTCAATCGTCCGCCGCCGGTTTGTAACGTGCCGCTATGATGATCGGCGTAATCGATGATCTCTGCGTCGCTGAGAACGCGGCTGGTCATGATTTTTGAATGCCAATATGTGGCCCAGCCTTCGTTCATAATTTTCGTCTGGCCTTGCGGCACAAAGTAATACGCCTCTTCGCGAATGATCGACAAAATGTCGCGCTGCCATTTTTCGAGCGGCGCATTGTCGATTAGAAATTGCAGAACATCGCGCTCGGGAGATTCGGGATATTTGTGAAGCTGAATCTTGGTCTTTGCTTCCTTCTTCTTGCGCTGTGCGGCAATAACCTCCGGAGGATTGACGAACGGGTCGAGGTAATCTTTACTCTTGAATCTCAACTCAAGTGGCTTGGCGTCTTCTTCCTGCTCTCCGTTCCTGCTTTCTTTTTTCTCCATGAAGGGCGCGTGCGGGTCGATCAGGTTTTCCAAAGATAGACAAACATCGACAAAATTTTCGACTTCTTCCTCTCCGTATTTCTCCATGTAGCGGCGAACTCGCGTCGAGTGGTTCGCCATCTCGTCCATCATTTTGCGATTGGTCTTGGAAAACCACAAATTGTTTTTGAAAAAGTCGCAGTGCCCATAGACGTGCGCAA
>Ga0247727_10016166_pt1 | contig 12093 bp, 13 predicted proteins | sample WisWelCaveWW1625_FD_202498 | JGI IMG/M metagenome (GOLD analysis project Ga0247727, IMG submission 202498) | Biofilm microbial communities from Wishing Well Cave, Virginia, United States - WW16-25 | ecosystem: Environmental > Aquatic > Deep subsurface > Groundwater > Cave microbial mat | place...
GCCAAGATCGAGTAACAACTTGGTAGGCCAGACTTTCAGCCACTACCAGGTCCTCGAGAAGCTCGGCGAGGGCGGCATGGGCGTCGTCTACAAGGCGCGCGACACGCGCCTGAACCGACTGCTCGCCCTCAAGGTGCTCTCCGCCGACCGCACCGCCGACCCGGCGCGCAAGCGGCGCTTCATGCAGGAGGCGCAGGCGGCCTCGGCGCTCAATCACCCCAATATCGTCACCATCTACGACATTGACGAGACCGACGGGACGAGCGCCATCGCCATGGAGTACATCGCCGGCCAGACGCTCGAGCGACTCACCGGCCCTCAGGGCCTGCAGCTCATCGACGCGCTGGCCTATGCGATTCAGATCGCCGACGGGCTCGGCCAGGCTCATACCGCCGGCATCGTCCACCGCGACCTGAAGCCCTCCAACGTGATGGTCACCGAAACCGGGCTGGTCAAGGTGGTGGACTTCGGTCTGGCCAAGCTGAAGGAAAAGGAGGAAAGCGACCCGCTGGGCGCCACCCAGACGCTGCGAGCCGCCACCGCCGAAGGGACCATCCTGGGGCAGTATCTGGGTTTCCGCCCTGGGAGGAGGCCGGCCGGTGCGTCTGGATCCCGAAAGCACCGACCACCATTGTGCCAGTTGGTCCCCGGACGGCAACTGGATCGCCTACCGCCGCCTCCATCAAGGCAAGTTGGAGCTGGCCAAGGCTCCTCTCGGCGGAGGCCGCCCTGTTCGCTTGGCCGATGCCACCGAGGCCGGCCTGGGCGGTGGCGTCACCCACTGGTCAGGCTCCGGCCAGTGGATCGCCTACCGCCAACTCGACGGAATCCACGTGATTTCCCCGGACGGCAACAACGACAAGCTGCTGAGCAAGCGGGGGTCCGTACTTTTCGGTTTCTCCCGCGACAGCTCGACCCTCTACGCCCTGGTCCGCTCCCCGAGCCGCAAATGGACCCTGGCGGCGATTGACGTGGCAACCGGCGCCGAACGCCTCACCGAGCTCGCCATCCCGGCGGCCGCCAACGTCCTCGACTTCAGCCTCCACCCCGACGGCAAAGCCTTCGCCACCTCCATCAGCACTCCCAAATTCGATATATGGATTCTGGAGGGCTTCGCCCAGCCGAGTTGGTGGGCGCGGTTGCGGCGCCAGTGACACCCCACTCCAGGATCTCGCTTCGCTGCGCTGCTCGGGCCGCGTGCTGCTCGGGCCGCCCAGGCCGCGTGATCCTACCCCTTGACGTGACACTTCTGGCAGGGTTCGGCCGTCCGCGCATCTGCGTGCCTGTGGTATGATGCGGCAGTTCGAATGGGATCCCGCCAAGGCCACCGGTAACCTGGCAAACCACGGGGTTGCTTCGACGAGGCGTCTACTGTACTACTAACGCCGCACGGTGAGGAACAGCGAGGACACTATGGATCGAAGGCATTTTCTGAAAATGTCTGCGGCGGCCACAGCGGCGGCCGCCGCCGCCCCGGGCGACCCCATCCGCACCGGCATCATCGGCACCGGCAACCGCGGCGGACACCTGTGGCGCAGCCTTCTCCGGCTGGAGGGGGTGAAGCTGCTGGCGGCCTGCGACATCAAGCCCGACCGGCTGGACCAGGCCCTTTCGGCCGCCAGCCGCGACAACCCCACTGGATATTCAGACTACCGTAAGCTGCTCGAGCGACGCGATATCGACGCCGTCTTCATCGCCTCGCCCTGCGACCTGCACGTCGAGATGACCATTGCCGCCCTCCAGGCCGGCAAGCACGTCTATTGCGAAAAGCCCATCGGCATCACCCCGGAGTCGATCGCGCGGCTGCTGAAGGTCGCCCGCTCCAGCAAGACCGTCCTGCAGGTCGGCCAGCAGATGCGCTACGGCCGGCGGCTCCAGCAGACCATCGCCAGGATCCACGAGGGGGTGGCCGGCAAGATCATCATGCTCAAAGTCCAGCGCCATGCCGGCAACGACCTGGCCCACGATGGCCCCTCGGCCGACTGGTTCTTTGACGTCAAACGCTCCGGCGACGTCATCGTCGAAATGGCGGTCCACAATCTGGACGTCTGCAACTGGGCCATCCACAGCCGGCCCGAAAAAGCCTCCGGCTTCGGCGGCGTCAGCTACTGGGTGGACCAGCCGGCCGGGCGCACGTCTATGGACGGGTATACGCTGTCGTATGAATACAAGAACGGCGTCAAGATGAGCTTCACCCAGGTCTTCTTCCATCCCGGCGGTATGCCCGGCGGTGGCCAGTACTTTTATGTGTACGGGACCAAGGGCGCCGTCGACGTCAGCAACGCCAGGTATTACCCCATGGCCAGAGGCGCCGAGCCCCAGACCCTGAGCGCCGAGCCGGGCGGGGGCGGGGAACCGCAGCTGGAAGCCTTCTACGAGTGCATCCGCAAGGGGACCAAGCCGGTGGCCAACGTCGAAATCGCGGCCGTCGCCGCCCTGACGGCCATCCTGGGCCGGGAGGCCATCTATCGCCAGCGGGTCATGACCTGGCAGGACCTGGGCGTCGACGTGGACCTCTGACAAGGGCAAGGCAAAAGTCAAAAGTCAAAGGGAAAACCCGCTTCGTTCGGCATTGCGGCCCCTCTTACCGCGGTCCCGGAGCGCAGCAGGGGGGGGCACTTTTGACTTGGGTGCGCGACATGAAAGTGAGAAGCCAGTTGCAACTGCCCGATTTTCGCGCCGACCGCCGGCGCAACAGCAGATCCCTCGCTACGCTCGGGATGACAATTGCGGGGGACCGCCCACGCCACCACTTTTGTGTCGCGCACCCTTTTGACTTTCGACTTGCCTCTAAGCCGCCTCCACCACCCTCAGCAGCGCCTTCAGGGAAACCTCGCTGGCGTGGGCCTTGCCCTGGGGGCTCTTCCAGTGGGTCTCCAGCGTGAAGCTTTCCTGAAACCCGTCCTTCAAGAGCGCCCGCATCTGGCCCAGGTTGTCGAACTCGCCCTCGCCCACCGCGCACCATTGAGTCTTGCCGTCCGGCAAGCGGCGATAATCACGCAAGTGAACGTGCAGGATCCGGGCCGGATCGAGCAGCCGGTAGCCATCGGGGAAGGACCGCTCGCCCCCCGCCCCGGCGTTGTTGGGATCCCAGGTCAGTCCCAGGTTGGGCTCCCGGACCGATTTGAGCAGCTCGGCCGCCTCGGCGCCCCGCCACACGTAGCTGTCGCCGACGTTCTCGATCGCCAGCCGGAAGCCTTTGGCTCGCCGCGCCGCCTCCCCCACCAGCTCGCAGATGCGGGGCAGGTTCTTGCGATCCGGTTGCTCGCCGCTCCGATACGTGAAGGCAAAGATGCGAATCTTGTCGGCGCCGAAAACCCTGGCTCGCTCCTTGGCGTCTTCGAGCAGCTTCCATTGCTCGTCGAGCTTCCGCTGCCCCTCGGGGGTCTCGGGCGGCAGCGGCACCTTGAAAAATCCCGTCGCCAGGATCGACACCTTGAAGCCGTGCTCCTGAAACAGCTCCTTGGCCTCGCGGACCTTCTCGATCGGCTGGGCGGTGTTGTACTTGCCCCAGATGTTGCGCACCTCGGCCCAGGAAAGGCCGAAACGGCGCAGAAAGCGAATGGCGGTCAGGACGTCATCGTCGATCTCATCGGTGGTGACGCCCAGGCGCACGCGTTCGAGCGTCGCAGCGGGCAGCCGGCCCGCCAGGGGGGCCATCAGGGATGCAAGCAGGATCTGCCGGCGACTGTGGAGTCTCATGGGGGCCAGTATAGCAGCCAGGGGCGCCACGGTGGCGTTAGCGGTCGCCCGCGAAATTGGGCCCTGTCCCGAAACAAGATGACGGCAGCAGCCGAGGAGCGGCCGACGGCCGCTCCCAGACAGCCAGGAATGCCTGTGCTACCGGCCATCCCGGCGCTACACCGTTCGGTAGTTGGTGAACTGCATGTCGATGCCGAAGTCGGTCGCCCGCAGCAGCGCAATGACCTGCTGGAGGGTGTCGCGGTCGCGGCCGCTGACCCGCACGAGTTCACCCTGGATGGAGGCCTGCACTTTGAGCTTGCTGTTCTTGATGACCTTGACGATCTCGCGGGCCTTCTCGATGGGGATGCCCTGCTGCAACGAGAGGATCTGCTGGACGGTGGAGCCGGCGGCGGGCTCAACTTTTCCGTAGCTGAGGCCCTTCAGCGGAACGGATCGCTTGACCAGCTTCTGCTGAAGGATGTCATTGACGGCACGCAGCTTGAACTCGTCGTCGGAGGCCAGTAGGATCTGGCGCTCCTTCTGGTTGAGCTCCACGCGGCTGTGGGTGGTTTTGAGGTCAAAGCGGGTGTGGACCTCCTTCAAGGTCTGCTGGATGGCGTTGGAGACCTCTTGCAGATCGATGTTGGAGGCGACGTCGAAGGAGTTTTCGGGCATGGTCTCAGGGAGTGTCGCGGCGCAGGGCGTCGACGACGCGGCGGGTGATCTCATCGAGCAGGTTGGGAAGGGCCGATTCCAGGGCCAGGAAGACGGCGGCGCGAACCAGTCCGGGGTCGATCGCCGGGCCGGAGCCCTCCAGGGCCTGTTCGACGGCGCTCGCCAAGGCGCCCTGGCCAGCCGGGGCCGGGGGCCGGGCCAGCACCGCCCGCACGGTTTCGACCAGGTCTGACGGTTCCAGGGGTTTCTCGACGACGCCGTCGGCGCCGGCCCGGCGGGCCTCGGCGTCGTCGACCGGGTCAGCGTCACTGGCTAGTAGGAGCACCTTGACGTGGCCCAGAGCAGGCGTGCGGCGGACGGCGGCGCATAGCTCGTAGCCGGAGCAACCCGGCAGGGCCACGTCGGCCAGAATGACATCGGGCGGGAATTGGGCAATGGTTTGGAAGACGTCGGCGCCATCGGTAATCCCCAGGATCTCGAAGCCTTCCGGCTCAAGGATCTCGCGGCCCATGCGCTGGGCGTGCGGGCTGTCGTCGGCAAGCAAGACGCGAAGCATCCTACCGCCGCGGGATCACTCCCAGGAAGCGGCCCTTCTTCTTCTTTTTGGAAGTGCTCTCCTGCTGGGCGGCGGTGGCCGGAGCGGCTTGGGTCGCGGCGCCAGGGCCAGAGGCGGCCGGCGGCTGGGCCGGTTTGGCTTCCGGTGGCGCGGCGGACGGCGCCGGCTGGGCGGGCGCCGGCTGGGAAGGGGCTGCCGCAGGCGGCTTGGCGCGGGCGTCGGGTTGGGTGTCGAGCGCGCTCGGCCCGGTGAGGGTCTGGGCCCCGACCTCGGCGCTCACCCCTCCGCCGGCCGCCGACGGCGTGATCCCCTCCGGTATCACCGGAGGCGGAATGGTCAGCGGGGGCTGGCCGCTCTTGGCCGCCAGCTTCACGTTGGGGCGCTTGCCGAAGATCCCGAAGGCGTGCCCCATCATGCCGACTTTGCCGCGATTGTCGAGCTGATACTGCATCCAGGCCAGGGCCTTTTCGTCCGGATCCGGAATGGGGCGGTCCAGCTCCGCCAGCCGGTCCTTGGCCTCCGCAACGCGGTTGCTGAGGGGATACTGGCTAACCAGCTTCGAGTAGGCGCTGGCGCTCTTATCCTCGAAGTTCTTGCCCATGCGGCGGTAGGAGTCGCCCAGCAGCCACAGGGCCTCGTCGGCGTTGCTGTAAAGGGGGTACTGCTCGGTGAGCGCCGCCAGGCGGGTGGCGGCGGCCCGGTAGCTACCCTTGACGGAGTAGAATCGCCCCACCCGGAACTCGCCGTCCCCCAGCACTTCCTGGATCTCGCGCATCATCTGCTCGAGTTCAGGAACGAACTTGCTGTTGGGGAACTGCAGCAGGGCCTGGCGGCACTCGGCCTCGGCCTTGACCCCGTGCAAGCGGTCGCGGTCCGGCTTCTCCATCTGCTGGTAGTGGATCTGGCAGACTTTTTTCTGAGACTCGGCGGCCTCTTCCATGCCCGGAAAGAAGGTGATGAAGTCCTTGTATTCGGCCTCCGCCTGGGCCAGGCCGTGGGAGCCGCCTTGCCGGTACCAGCTGTCGGCGATGGCCAGCTTGGACTTGGCGATGTACTCGCTCTCCGGATAGGTATTGATCAAGGTTTGGAGGGTCAGACGGGCGACCTCGAAACGGCTCTTCTCGACGTCGGCGATGGCCCGGTCGAAGAGCACCTTGTCGGGCTGCTGAGAGTCGGTCTTGATGGGGTTCTCGTACTTCTTCCGCCGGACGCAACCGGCCAGCGCCACCAGCACCAGGGTCACCGTCACGACGCCGCGCAAGTTCACTAACATCGCCATTCGCCTCCTTAGACCACCAGCGCCAGAGCCAGCCCGGCGGCCCGCGAGAGGGCCGCCACCGCCCCGGCGGGATCCCCGCCCTGAAACACCGAGGTGCCGGCGACAATGATATCGCAGCCGGCCCGGGCGGCCTCGGCCACGTTATCGAGCGTGATGCCGCCGTCGATTTCGATGCGGTAGTTCAAGCCGCGATCCGAACGCAGGTCCCGCAACTGGCGGACCTTCTCGAGCGACCGCGGGATGAAGCGCTGGCCGCCGAAACCGGGGTTGACGCTCATCACCAAAACGTAATCCACCAGCTCCAGGACCTCGTCGAGGGTGTGGGCCGGCGTGGCCGGGTTGAGCACCACGCCGGGCGAGGCCCCGGCGCCTCGGATGGCCGCCAGGGTCCGGTCCAGGTGAGGACAGGCCTCCTGGTGGACCGAAACCATGTCGGCCCCGGCGTCAATGAAGGGCGAGATCCACTGGTCGGCGTTTTGGATCATGAGGTGACAATCCAGAGCCAGCCTGGTCGCTCGACGCAGCGAGGCCACCACCGGGACCCCGATGGTCAGGTTGGGCACAAAGTGTCCGTCCATGACGTCGACATGGAGCATCCTGGCGCCGCCGGCTTCGGCGGCCCGCACCTGGTCGCCCAGACGCGTAAAATCCGCCGCCAGGATGGAAGGCGCGATCTCGACCATGAGGTGAGGTCCAGATTCTAGTGTAGCATGACACACGCGTAAAAGCCGTCGCCCGGGTGCTCGCAAGGCAGCCAGAGGCGCTCTTGCATGATCTGGAACCGCGGGCCGACCACGGCGGCAACTACCTGCTGATTCTCTTCCGGTTCCAGCGAACAAGTGGCGTAGATCAGGCGCCCGCCGGGCGCCAACACTTCCAGGGCGTTGGCCAGGATGGCGTGCTGGCGGGCGGCCAGGGCTTCCAGGTCACAGATCTGGAGCCTCCACTTTATTTCGGGGTTGCGAGCCAGCGTTCCGGTGCCGGAGCAGGGCACGTCGACCAGGATGCGGTCGAAACAACGGGAGAAGGGCAGAGGGTGCGTGGCGTCCAGGGCCACCAGGGGGACTGTCAGGGTGGCCAGACGGCGCATCAGCTGAAGGCGGCCGAGGCTGCGGTCGCAGGCCACGGCGAGGGCCCCGCGCGAGCTTTCCAGGATTTGAAACGCCTTGCCCCCAGGGGCGGAACAAGCATCCAGAAAACTGCCTTCGGGGGGTGGGTCGAGCAGCGCAGCCACCCGCTGGGAGCCCAGGTCCTGAATCCGGATTCGGCCCTGGCGGAAGCACTCGGTTCGGGTCGGTTTGCCGCCGACCACTTGGCGGCAGAGGGGCAGTTCGGTTGGCTCGGTCTGAACACCCTCGGCGGCAAGCAGCCGGAGAGTTTCGCCGGCGTCGAATCTGGCGTTGAGCCGCAGGTAGGCCGGCGGCTGCCGCATGGCAGCTTCGGCCAGGGCATCGGCGGTCGCGGTCCCGTAATGAGTCCGCCAGCGGTCGAAGAGCCAGACCGGCAGCCTCCACTCGCCGGAAGGAGGGTCAAGTGCCGTGGCGGCGGCTTTGCGCAGGACGGCGTTGACCAGGCCGGCGGCAGAGGTTTTCCTGGCTCGTTTGACGATCTCGACGCTCTCGGAGACGGCCGCGGAAGCCGGAACGCGGTCCAGGTGGCCCAGCTGGTACAGACCCAGGCGGAGCGCCAGCCGCACCTCCGGATCCAGGCGCTGTAGATCGAGGGCGGCCAGGGCGCCTAACTGGGCGTCCAACTCGCCCTGCCACCGCAGAACACCCAGCACCAGTTCTTCGGCCAGGGCGGCATCGCGCTCCTCCAGAGGCATGGGATAGAGCAGATCGGCGGCGAAGCCGGAGGCCAGCTCCACCCGCCGAAGCACTTGAAACGCCGCCCATCGGGCCGGGGAGACTGCCATGGTCACCGGGCATTATGGCAGTTTCAAACCGGCTGCCCCGCTCACGATCCACAACCCACAACCTGGGCCGGGGTGGCCGCAAGCCGGCGCCGGTGTCATCCCGAGCGCAGCCGGTGTCATCCCGAGCGCAGCCGGTGACATCCCGAGCGCAGCCGGTGTCATCCCGAGCGCAGCGAGGGATCTGCTTTCGCCCCGGCGCAACAGCAGATCCCTGTCGCTACGCTCGGGATGACAATTGCGGGGACCCGCCAACGCCACCACTTTTGTGTCGCGCACGAGTCAGGACCATCCGCTTGAGCTTCCCCATCGACGCGCCCAGCGTCATTGTATGATGTCAGCCAGCCGACTCGATGCCGTTTCTGTTCCCAGGCCTGAAAGAACTCGTCACCCAGACGGCGGCGCGGAACAACGTCCTCGAGATCTTTCTCGAAAGCCCGCTCCGCCGGCGGCTCGAGAATGTGCCGGCCCCGGGATTCCGCGGCCCCGTCTTCCTGGTTCCCGGGATCTTCGGTTCCGAGCTGGCGCGGCGCCGTCTGTTGGGCCACCATGTGATCTGGTTCAATCCGGCGGCCCTGGATCAGGGGGAGATCGGCCATCTGGCGTTGCGCCCTTCTTCCCCGGAGCTGGAACCCCGGGCGCCGATCCCCTTCGCCTACCTGATCCTCTCGGTCTGGCTGAAGCTGGCAGGCTACCGCGTGGAGTTCCTCCCGTTCGACTGGCGCCGCGACATCAACCAGCTGGGCGCGGAGCTGGCCGGCAAGCTGGAGACGGCGCCCCAGAGCCAGATCGATCTGGTCACCCACAGCATGGGCAGCCTGCTGGTGCGGGCAGCCCTGAGGAACCCGGGGGTCAATCGCAAGATTCGCCGCGTCATCATGCTCGGACCGCCCAACCGAGGGGCCTTCATTCCGGCCCAGGCCATTCGCGGCACCAGCATCTTTGTTCGCTTGCTGGCCAACCTCCTGGCCGAATCTCCAGGCGCCATTGCCGCGGTGCTCCGCACCTTCCCCGGTCTGATCCAGATGATGCCCCCCGAGATGCACGACCCCGCCATCTGGCCGGCCGAAACCCGCCCGGATCCGGAGATCTTGAACCGGGCCAAAGAAGTGCTGCCGAACCTTCCGGGGATCGACGACCGGTTCGTCATCATCTCCGGCATGCAGCAGGAGACCATCGTCGGAGTCCGCCGGGTGGACGGCGAGTTTGAGTACGACCTCTCGCCCGATGGCGACGGCCAGGTACCGCTGGATTCGGTCGAGCTGGAACCGGCCCCGGTGTTCTACGTTCGCGAGAACCACCCGCTGCTGGCGGCGAACCCGGAGGTAGCCGGCGCCGTCGTCGACCTGCTCCAGGACGGCGCCACCACCCGGCTCGAGAGCCGGCCACCCACCCGGCGCGGCATCACCCAGACCGTCCGCGACTCCGGGCTCACCAACCTGGAATCCGATCTTCGCGAGGCCACCGGCCTGACCCTCCAGCAGGCCCGCAATCTGCTCCCGTTGTGGACGCCTTCGCCGCTCGCCGCCGTCTTCGGCAGGTAGGCGAGGCGTCTCTTCCCGCTGACCCTCGCTGACGCATATATGTTATGATGTCACCATGAAAAGGACCACCATCTATCTGTCCGACCGGCAGCACGAACAGCTCCGGCAGGAAGCCTTCCGTGCCCGCGTGAGCATGGCCGAACTCATCCGGTCGAGACTCGACTCCACGCCATCGGAGCGAGGCCGGCGTCGCTGGCGAAAGGTCGACCCGCTGCTGAGAGTCGCCGGCATCATCAGCGACGGAAACCTCAGCCAAGGCATCGATGAGGCCGTCTACGGTTGAGTCCCGTTCACGGGTAGGTCGCCTCCGTGCCCCTTTTCCTCCCGAGAACACATATATGTTATGATGTCACCATGAAACGGACCACCATCTATTTGTCCGACCGGCAGCACGAACAGCTCCGGCAGGAAGCCTTCCGTGCCCGCGTGAGCATGGCCGAGCTCATCCGGTCGAGACTCGAACCCACGCCATCGGAACGAGGCCGGCGCCGCCGGCGAAAGGTCGACCCGCTGCTGAGAGTCGCCGGGATCTGTAGCGGCGAGCGGCTCAGCGAAGGTATCGATGAGGCCGTCTACGGGATCTGAGTCGCGGTTGGTGTTTATCGACGCCTGGGCCTGGCTGGTCCTGGCCAACGACCGCGAGCCGGAATACCCGCGAGTCACGGCCCTGCGCCACCAGCATACGCGGAGCCGGCGGCACTGGGTGACAACCGATTACGCGCTCGACGAGACCATGACGCGGTTATTCGCAGGCCGGCCCTTCGACCAGGCGGTGGCCTTCTGCGATGGCATCTTCCAGGCCGAGCAGGAGCGGACCCTGACGATCGAGCGCATCACCGCGGGGCGCTTCCACAAGGCCTGGCAGCTCCGCCTGCGCTATCGGGATAAGCCCCGGATCTCCTTCACCGACTTCACAAGCTTCGTGGTGATGCAGGAGCTGGGCATCCGGGAGGCGCTGACCGCCGACGCCCACTTCACCCAGGTCCAGCTGGGGTTTCGAAGGCTGCCCTAGGTGCCCTAGCCGGCCGCTGAGAGACGACCCGGCCAAATTGCGAGCTGTCCACGTTCAGATTCGGGTGGCTTCTCACTTTCATGTCGCGCACCCCCTGGCGCCGTGTGCTTAACCGTTTTGGGGATTTGCCGGGCTGTGAGGCGACGTGGCGCACGCTTCAGCGTGCCGGCGTGGGCTTCAGCCCACGCTGCGTGGTTTCACCCGCACCCTTCGGCGAGCTGAAGCTCGCCGCGGCACGCTGAAGCGTGCGCCACGACCGCTTCCCCCAAAACGGTTAAGCACACCCTGGCGCCCCCGGGGCCGGCCCCGTGGTATAAGATTGCTATGCTTCGAATCATCTTTGTCACGTTAATGGTTGCCTGCGGCGCGGCGGAGGCGCAGCTCTCCGAGTCCGCAGCCTGGGCGGCCACTGCATCGAACCAGTATCGGATGGCGCCCAACGTCACCTACCTGACGGCGAACAACTGGGAGGCCAAGCTGGATCTTTACCTGACGCGGGATGGCTCCGGCCCGGCGCCGACGCTGATCTACATCCACGGCGGAGGCTGGACGGGGGGCGCCAAGGAGTCCAGCGCCTTGACGTTCCTGCCCTACCTGGAGATGGGGTGGAACGTGGTCAACGTGGAGTACCGGTTGGCGCGGGTGTCGCTGGCGCCGGCGGCGGTGGAGGATTGCCTGTGCGCGCTGCGGTGGGTGATCCGCAACGCCAAGCAGTACAACCTCGACACCAGCAAGCTGGTGGTGACGGGCAACTCCGCGGGGGGACATCTGGCGCTGACCACCGGAATGATCCCGGCGCAGGCGGGACTGGACCGGCAATGCCCGGGCAAAGAGGAGTTGAAGGTGGCAGCGATCATCAATTGGTACGGGATCACCGACGTGGCCGATCTATTGGAGGGTCCCAACATGCAGACCTACGCCGTGACCTGGCTGGCCAGCATGGAGAACCGCAAGGAGATCGCGCGGCGGGTTTCGCCTCTGGCGTACGTGAGGCCGGGTCTGCCCCCCACCCTGACGATCCACGGGGACGCCGACACGGTGGTGCCTTACAGCCACGCCGAGCGCCTGCACGAGGCCCTGGCGAAGGCGGGGGTGTCCAACCAGATGCTGACCATCCCGGGCGGCAAGCATGGAGGGTTCTCGCGGGCCGAGATGGTGAAGATCTACACCACCATCCAGGAGTTCCTGGGGCGGCACGGCCTGCTGCGGGCGGCAGCGAGCGGCTTGTGAGGCGGCGGAAGGCTTAGCTCAGCAAAAAGCAGATCCCTCGCTGCGCTCGGGATGACAAGCTGCGCTCGGGATGACGTGTGCTTAACCGTTTTGGGGAGTTTGCTGGGATGTGAGGCGACGTGGCGCACGCTTCAGCGTGCCGGCGTGGGCTTCAGCCCACGCTGCGTGGTTTCACCCGCACCCTTCGGCGAGCTGAAGCTC
>Ga0247727_10016167_pt1 | contig 12093 bp, 11 predicted proteins | sample WisWelCaveWW1625_FD_202498 | JGI IMG/M metagenome (GOLD analysis project Ga0247727, IMG submission 202498) | Biofilm microbial communities from Wishing Well Cave, Virginia, United States - WW16-25 | ecosystem: Environmental > Aquatic > Deep subsurface > Groundwater > Cave microbial mat | place...
CTTTGACGATTCCAAGTTTAACCCACTGCGAATACATAAACTGCCAGAAGTCTTTGTGCCAACCCAACCGCCCTCTCATCAGGCGTTCACGATACTTAAGAAAATCCTGCAAGGAAATAAATTTCCACACGTCCGAGTAGCGGGCGTCGCGCATGATTTTCGCCATCAGCCAGATGCGCTGAAATTCGGGGCCGTTCGCCAGCATTTCCTTCACTTGCCCGACGGTGTAGCGGTAATCCCACATAAAATACGGCACGATATCATCGCGGGAAAGGTCGAGCAAGGGATGTTCTTGGTTGTTCATGTTTACGGGTCGTTAAAATTTCGCCAATTATAGCGAGGGCGGCGCAGCCTTGGTAATCAACCATTGAATCGTTTCTTCAAGATAGTGTCTCAAATCATCAACAGTCAAGGGGCTGATCATAAACGGTGGAATCTTTTTTATCTTAAATTGATTCAAGGTATAGGCCAGCGTTTCAAACGACAAACCGCCGTCTTTCTGTCTGGCCAGGTCAAAATAAGCTGAAATCGAGTAACCCGCTTTATCGAGAAAGTAGAGATCGACCAGGTCCTTGATTTCAGTGCGTCCCAATGTTGCGCAAATTTTATTGGCGGTAATATCGTCTAACGAATCGACGCGAATTTCACCGAAGCGATTGGGCGGCTTGAGATGCGCTGAATAATCCTTCGAAAAGTGAAGTGTTAGTGGATCTTCTTTGGGGCCGACACTAAAATGTTTGAAGAAGGAGGTAATCTCAACTGACCGGCAAGGAATTTCAAAATGCGCGCAAACCTCATTGACTAAAATATCGGCCTTTGAGAAAGATAAATCCTCATGTGTAAACAAATCAAGGTCGACGGAATTGCGGTGATGGAGATAAAACGCGCTTAATGCCGTCCCACCGGTTAGATAAAACTCCTGCGTGAGATTGAAAAACTTCTCCAGAAATTTATTTTGGAGAGTGGAGAGAAGCATGATCCTGATCCTCCTTCACGATTCCATATTGAATCCAGCGGGAGTAAAGGAACTGCCAGAAATCCTTTTTCCATCCAAGCCGTCCCTTCATCAAGCGCTCGCGGTACTTGAGAAAATCCTGCAAAGGAAAAAATTTCCATACATCTGAATAGCGCGCGTCACGCATGATTTTGGCCATTAACCAGATGCGCTGGTCTTCGTCATCTTCGGCGAGCATTTCTTTAATCTGCCCGACGGTGTAGCGGTAGTCCCACATGAAATACGGCACAAGATCATCGCGGGAAATATCCAGTAAGGCATTTTCATTATTATTGTTCATATTGCACTCATGAAATGTTCTTGAAAGAATATACAAAAATACTTTGGGAAAGTCAAAGGTAGAATTAACGTGATGAGCGTAACTGAAACAACCTCTCCGCATTCCCCCGCACCACCTTCGCAAAATCCTTCGCCGCAAGCTCATTCTTCAAACGCGCCATCATCACGTCGTATTTCTCATAATGCGCTTTACCGTAATACGTCGCGTCCGTGCCGAACAACACACGATCGCTGCCCAGCGCTTTAATGGCGCGCAGAACTTCGGCGGGATCGACCTGCGCGGTTTCGAGATAGAGTTGCGCATCGCCTTTGGCGATACTCGCTTTGACCAGCGCAATCGCAGCACCATGCGGCCCGAGAAAACCCGTATGATATAAAATAATCGGCACGTTCGGATGCCGCCGCGCGACCGCGTAAATTCTCTGCGGCGCTGAATTTGATGTGTCGTCACTGCCGCAATGAAACACCGCCGGTATTTGATATTTTTCGCAAAGCCGCAAATAGCCGTCGACACGAGAATCGTCGGCGGAAAAATTATTCATGTCGGGATGAATTTTCATGCCGACAAAGATTTTTTTGCTCGGACCGGCCGCGATTGTATCCTGCAAAAGGGGCTCGATATTCGCGGGCGCACCGTCGTTTGGGCGTATCCACACCAGACCGCGCAGCTTGTCGGAATATTGGCGCACGTGTTCGGCGGTCGCTTCATTTGCTTTGATCTCGTCAAGATTTTGCGTTTGCGGCAAATCGGCGCCGTCGATGTTGGAAATCAGCGCGAGGCGAATGCCGTAACGTTGGATATTTTCCAGCAGCGTCGGCGTGCTCAAATCATAGCCTTTGAATGAGCCGATATGCGCGTGAACGTCGATGATGCGATACTCGCGCCATAAGCCGGTTTGCTTTTGCGCCACGGCACGATCATTCAACGTAATGGCAGCGGCGAACAGCATAACGATTTTCAACCAGAGTTTAGGAGGCATTGACAGTCTTCTCCAAATTTTCGCGGTATGCCAAAAATTCCGGTGTTTCCAGCGCTTTTTGCGTGCGGCATTCACGGCACAAATAATGGCCGCGCACGCAGCAGACATTGCGAACTTCCCGCTGCCCACACGCCGAACAAGTGTAGGCGCGCGGGATCAGCTTAAAAACCACTTTGCCGTGGCAGAGAAAACAGGTGTAACGATTTTGCGGAACAAACAATTTGAAGACGTTTGATTGCAGCCATTCGCCGTTGGGCAATTGCCATTCTTCATGCCGCCGAATCTGCCCGCGACGCAGGCACTGGAGAATTTCGGGAATGATTTTGTTGGCTACATTTTCTGTATAACGCGGCTCCGGCTCAACCGGAATGATATTATAACATCGCCCGATCGTGGCCAATTCCTTGGAATCCGTGTTGGCAACTTTCGGCCACGGCAGATTTCGCAAACCAAAGTGCGCCAAAAAATTCGGATACAGCATCGGCGCAGCGCGATAGTTGAATGATTCAATCGCATCAAACGGCAAATCACGCATGCGACCGTGCGGCAAAATCGAACTCCAGCCGAGATAGGGATGCGCCAGAATCGCGAGGCCGCCCTGGCCATGAATGCGGCGCAGTGTTTCCGCGGGTTCGAGATGATCGGGAATTTTTTTATCGATATTGATCGCGAGGATGTGTCCGCGTTTGCTCTCCACTTCCTGGCCGACGATGATGAGAAAATCCTCGATGCGCTCGCGCAGATACTGCGCCAGCGTGATATTGTGAAAATTCGTGACGGCGATGCCGTCGAGTCCGTTTGCTTTAACGGCGCGGCGAATGTCTTCGATGCGGAAGTGACGGCGAATGTGGACGTGCAGATCGAGTTTCATGGAAAGATGTTAGCCGGTTTGCTCGTTATCCAGTTTGCCTGTTCGAAGCAGTTAACCGGCCAACTGGCAAACCGGCTAACCATCAAACGCCTCACCACGTATCTCCGCCTTTGGGCGGCGGCCAGGCGCCGAGCTGTTGCCGCAGCGTGATGATCTGGCCGAGATGGTGGCTGTTGTGCGCGATGATCATGACAATAACGTCACGCACCGTCTCATTCTTTTTAACCTCAATGGTACGCTCCAAATCAGTCGCCGGATTGGCCAGTAACGCTTCGTAGCGTTTGAGACCTTCGGCAAAACGTTGAATGGTTTCGCCCAAGGCTTGCAAATTTTTCGGCGCCGGTTCCGTCAACCAACTTTCTCCTGCATGTGCCGGGTAGGAGGGATTCTCGCCGGCGATTTTTTGCAGCTCATATTCCTGCCAGTAAATCATGTGCGCAAGAATTTGATAAATCGAGTGCGTCGCGTTGGCCGGGCGTTCTCTCGCCAGTTTCTCATCAAGCCCTTCCAGACTATTGAGCGTAAGCGCATGTGCGCCCTGGCCGTAAAGCAATTTTTGTAAACATTCACGTTCGGTCATGGTTCGACTCCGCTCACCATGACTAAAACTAAAGTAACGGTGAGCTGGTTTGTTTTGAAGTGCCTGTTTCGCTGCGTGAAACCGGAGTGCAAACTTTAGTTTGCAAAGCTTGCCGTTTCAGTTCGCGATTTTTTGCAAACTACCAATTTAACAAAATTTCCCCAAATGGCAAATAGATTTCCTTGCATCCGGCACAAAAACAAATTACATTTATTTGCGTATAAAAGCCCAACGGCTTAAAGCTAAGCTTATTGAACGATTTTTAATCATCTGCAATGGTTTTGACTTGGTTTTTTCCATGGCCTATTTTGATAAATATCCTCAGCTCTTTCGATTTCTCCTCGGCGTTTTAACGGCATGCCTTTTCGGCTTGGCGACGTACAATTTCTATCGGTATGCCAGCACGCCGACGGATGAAAACGTATTTGGAACGTCGCCGTCCCGCTTGTACGTCGGCAAAGGCTTTCCAGCGCAACGCGCGAATTTTGCGAAGGCTGAAAATGACAACCGGGCTGCGGACTCGGTTTGCGTCGGCGATTTGCTGATGACGCTGGCGGGACAAAGAACGCTCGATCTTGCCGCGGTGGCCCAAATTTTAAAAAATATTCGGCCGGATTCAATTTTTGTTGTCCGGGTTTTTCGCTCGCGGCAAAATAGAATTCAAGCTTATCTTGTGACCAAGTCGATCATGCCGGATAGTTTTCTCCGGCGCATTCCGCCGACGGCAAACGTTTTTGCCGTGCATCCGAATGGCGCTTCGGAGCGCGCCGGCATGCAAGCCGGCGATTTGATCTTTCGAATCAACGGCCAAACATTCAGAGATTCAGAAGAAGCCGATCTGATTCTGCGCCGCGGCCAAATCGGCAAGACCACCGCTTATGATATTATCCGCGACAATCGCGAAATAACGTTGCAGGTGAAATTAGCCAAGTTCGGCGTTGCCATTCCGCTGGTTTTGTTTAGCCTCTGCGGTTTGGTGTTTCTGGCGATTGGCGCGTTCATCGGCTGGCAACGCCCACACCTGAAAGCGGCGCGATTGCTGGGGCTGACATTTTTGTTCGTGGGTTTTTTCATTGCCGTCGTTGCGATTCAGCGCGGGGCGGTGAGCGAGGCCTTCGTGTTGGTGCGCGGGCTCACGTTATCCATTTGTCTTGCTCTCGGTTTTGCGTTCTGGTTTCATAGCGGACATTATTTTCCAAAAGAGCGGCCGGAATTGATTTCGCGTTCGTGGATTAAATACAGCCTTTATGGCTTGGCTTTACTCATGGCGCTCGGCTTGATTTCTTTGCAACAAACGAGCGGCTTCATTTTTGCATTAGGCGTTCCGTGTCTGGCGCTGTACGCCAACGGCATTTATTGGTATTTTCGCAAACAGGAAAGCGCGGAAGCGAAGAAAATCAATCAAGTGATTAAGTGGACCGGCGCCGCGGTTGGTTTTGGCAGTGTGGGGCTGGCGGTGATCAGCATTTTTGTTTTTAAAATAAACGTGCCGTATGGTTACGCGTATTTTGGCCTCCCCGTCGTGCTCATCCCGCTGGCCTATCTTTACACCATCGGCCGCTATCATTTATTGGAAATGGATTTGCGCGTCCGGCGCAACGTGCAATATACGCTGATTTCACTGCTGTGGTGGGCGCTCGTCATTAAGCTGGCCATTCTTGTTTTTGCGTTGCTGCCCAATATCGAGTTTCCATTGCCAAATTTGAATTTTACCGGCGGCTCCATCGAGGTTTTGGACGAGCCGATGCTGCCGGAACAGCGCCAGCCGCTCGAAAAAGGCATATTAATGTGTGTCGCCATTATATTGAGTGTGGGGTTTTGGAAACTCGGCAAAAGCGGGCAGCAGTGGCTGGATAAAAAATATCATCGCACCGAATATGATTATCGCCGCGCCGCCGGCGAGCTGGCTGATGTGATGGCGACGAAATTAGACATGATCGATATCGCGCGCGGCATGGTGCAGAAACTTTATCAGTTGATGTATTTAAAACGCGTCGGCGTGCTGTTCTTTCGGAATCAAAAAGCCTGTTGCTGTCGCGAGGCGTATGGTTTTGAAGGAGAAGGCTGGGAAGAGCTTTGCATTGCGCTTGACCAAAAGCTGCTCGACGTGTTAAAAAATTTTCGCAGCGAAAGCCGCTTAAGCGTTGATTATTTGCCCAACGGTTTGAAACAAACTTTGACGGAACACGGTTTTCGCCATATTATCCAGATTCGCTCCAAAGAAAAACTCGTCGGAGCGATGCTCATCGGCGAGAAGCGCTCGGAGATTCCTTTCTGTCAGGAAGATTTTGATTTTCTCACCGCCGCGGCGAAACAGGCCTCGGTCGCGGTCGAGAATTCATTTTTATATGAAGAGCTGGCGGAGCAGGAGAGACTCAAACACGAGCTGGAAATCGCGCGGCGCATTCAACTCGCCTCGCTGCCGCAAACCACGCCGAAAGTGGACGGCCTCGATATCGCCGGCGCGTCAATACCGGCGCTGGAAGTCGGCGGCGATTATTTTGATTATCTCAACGGCACGCCTAATGAGATTCGTGTGATCATCGGTGACGTGAGCGGCAAAGGCACTTCGGCGGCGCTGTACATGTCGAAAGTGCAGGGCATCATGCGCTCACTGCACGGCTTCGGGCTTTCGCCCAAAGAGCTTTTCGTGCGCGCCAATCATTTGCTCTGCCAGGATATGGAGCGCAAATCTTTCGTCACTTCGCTCGGCGCCGATTTTGTCTCGCCGTCGCGGCGCATGATTCTCGCGCGCGCCGGACATTTGCCGCTGTTTTATTATCACGCCAAAACCAAACTCGTCGAAAAAATCACCCCGAAAGGTTTGGGACTCGGCCTGGACAATCACGGCATGTTTGCCACGGAACTGGAAGAGCGCACGGTTCAATACGAAGCGGGCGATGTTTTTCTCTTTGTCACCGACGGCGTCACCGAAGCGCAGAGCAACGGTCGCGGCGAGTTTGGCGAAGAGAGCGTGGTAAAAATTTTGGCGAAAAGCTCATCACTGAACGCGATGCAAATTCGCGACGGCGTTATCAATGCCGTGAAGCAGTTTGCAGGCGATCAAAATCAGCATGATGATTTAACGGTGGTGGTGGTGAAAGCGGTGTGAGCGAGAACAAAGATAAAGCGTAAGAAGTAAAATACAACATGAACGCGCTGCAACCAAAAGATTTTAAAACCAATTTCCCCAACGGCTAGATGAACCCAACGGATTGGCCTTATCAGTTGGGTTCATCTATCCGTTGGCGCTCGAGTTGGAGATTTTTTGAACTGTCATAAAACCATTATGAATATTGTGTAAAATAACACCTCTCGAAAAAATGTTTGCTTTTTGTACGAATCTGACTACCACGAGAAGAAATAAAGCTTAAAACTAAATCCGTTACACGTTTCACGTTACACGAAAGATTCAAGTTACACGAAAAGACATGTTACTTTCAAATGAAGAAGCCCGTGTCTTCGGCTGCTTGATCGAAAAAAGCCAGGCCACGCCGGAATATTATCCGATGACGCTCAACGCGCTGGTCGCCGCGTGCAACCAAAAAACCAGCCGCGATCCGGTGGTGGAATATTCCTCCGATGAAGTGGAAGACGCGCTGCGCAACCTCAAACAAAAAGGCCAGTGCGCCTTCGTGAGCGGGGAAGGCCGCGTCATGAAATACGCCCACCGCGGCGGCGATAACGGGCTTGACCTGTCGACCGCGCAGTTAGCCGCTTTGAGCGTGATGTTATTGCGCGGCCCGCAAACCGTCGGCGAAATCAAAGGCCGGACGGAGCGGCAATTTGAATTTTCTACTCTCGAAGCCGTCGAGCAAACGCTGGAAAGTTTAATGGCTGGTGAAAAACGTTTTGTCGATAAAGTTTCCCGCCGCGCCGGTCAAAAAGAAGATCGCTATCGGCATTTGTTTTTTGCTTATCAAGATGAAGCCTCTCAAGAAGTTTTTCAGGCTCCGTCGTTGCGCGCCGAGATGGTAGAGATGAAAAAAAGAATTGCAGCGTTGGAAGCGGAGATCGAGAAAATTAAAAGAGACTTGTATTAGAGCAAAGCTATTAGGCCTCCGCTAGTTGGAGAGGCAAGGTCGAGTGGAGGCCTATTGGAATATCAAACCGCCGATTTCTAGTCACGAGAAATCGATCCAATCGGCAAAGCGATGCGCATGCCGACACGTTTGTAAAGCAAAGCAAGCTGACGATCTTTTTTTATGATAAAATCCCCTTCACCAAAAAGCATAAAACCGGACCAGCCAAGCGTTAGTCCACCAATTGCTTAGCCTCCTTCACTTTTCCAATTTGTTTGATATACAACGATCTGCTCGACTTGATCGGTGATTTTATAATCGCTCAAATAGTAACCGGCACCAAGCTCGGCATTCAGATGGTGTCGAAGCGAAAGGTTGACGACGGCGTAGGCTTGATAACCCGTGCCGGAGATTTTAAGCGAGTAGCTTTCTTCCAAGCCGGTAAGGGGATTGATCGCCTTCTTTTCTGCGCGTGGCTTTAACATCGTGTGAATGCTGCCGCCAACTTATTTTCACGTGATTCTTGTTCCACATGACGCATGCGCTTTTCCATGTCATTTCTCCACACTTCCCATTCGCGCTGGCGTTCCTCCTGTGCAACTCGCCACGTATAAAGATCACTTAAGAAAATTTCACGACGCTCTTTTTCACGATGACTCGGCAGTTGATAAGCCCGCGCTTTTTCCTCACTAACTTCGCGGCGGATGTAGGTTACAGACGAAAACATATAATCGAAGCCTTTGCTGATCGATACCTCCAATAAGGCTTTGAAGAGTGTGCTCCAAAACCAGGGAATCGGATAAGCCGGATAGCTCTGAACGATTGACGACGCGCTTAAAAGTGTAACAAGCAGGACAATAATCAACTTTTTCATAAAGCACTTTTCCAAGGTTTTTCACTGAGGGTAATTTAGCGGTACAAATTTCCCGCCAATCACGCCGTGAATCACAAAATCACCGATGACCAGATTGAGACAAATTAAAAATCGATAGTGAAAGATTTTCGTCTTGGAAGCAAAGATATCGACATTGCCACAAAGCTCCAACAATCCAACCCAACATCTCACAACCACGTCTTCCTCTTCAACAACCCCACCGCCGCGGGCAGGCCGCGTAAACGCTCAGGAAGCGAACGGCTGAATTGAAACTCGGCGAAACGATTCAGTTGCGCCAATAATTTTTGATTGTAGTTGAACCACCACGGCCGGCGCACAAAAGTTTTTGGCTCGAGGTCGAGGTATTTGGTGCGCGTCATTTCCATTAAACCGTCGCGGCCGTGGGTGCGGCCGTAGCCGCTGGCTTTTGCGCCGCCGTGGGGAACTTCACACGCGCCGACGTGGCTCACGGCGTCGTTGATCAGCACGGCACCGGTTTCAATGCGCTGCGCCAGCTCGCGGCCGCGCTGCAAATCACGCGTCCAAATGCTGGCGGAAAGGCCGTATGGCGTGGCGTTCGCCAACACCAGCGCTTCGTCAATATCGCGCACCGGCACGATCGGCAGCAACGGGCCGAAGGTTTCTTCCTGCAAAACTTTCATGGTTGAATTAACATCCACGAGAACCGTCGGCTCAAAAAAGAGCGGGCCGAGATCGGGGCGACGCTTGCCGCCGCAGAGCACCGTCGCGCCTTTCACAATCGCGTCGTTGAGCTGCGATTCCAGCGCCGCCACTTGCCGCTCGCGAATCAACGGCCCAACTTCAGTGTCGGGATTGCTTCCCGGCCCGAGGCGAAGGCGTTTGATTTTCTCGACGACCTGGTTAACGAACGGCGCGTAAATTTCCTGCTCGACAAAAACTCTTTTGACGGCGACGCAGCTCTGGCCGCAATTCATGAAGCGACACCAGACGGCGCCGCTGGTTGCATGTTCGAGATTGGCGTCGCGCCGCACGAGCATCGGATCGCTGCCGCCCAGTTCCATCACCACCGGAATCAATTTTTCCGCCGCGGCGGCCGCAACTTTTTTTCCCGTGGCCGCACTGCCGGTGAAAACAATTTTGTCGATGTCGCTCGCCGCCAGCGCCGCACCGGTGCCGCCATTACCGACGACAACTTGAAAGACGCCGTCGGGCAATCCCGCTTCATGAAAAAGTTTTTCGATTTCCAAAACCGTTGCCGGCGTAAATTCGGAAGGTTTCAACACGACGGCATTGCCGGCGATCAATGCCGCGAAGGTTCCGCCGAGCGGCAGCATGAAGGGATAATTCCACGGCGAAATAATGCCGATGACGCCGAGCGGCTCATGATGAACATAGCTGCGGCGAATTTTCAACGAGATATTTTGATGGGGCAATGATTTCGGGCGCAGCCACAGCGGCGCATAGCGCAAATAGTATTTGATCAGATCGAGACTGACGATGACTTCGGCAACCAGCGCTTCGGCGGTGGGCTTGCCGTTTTCGCGGGTGATGAGCGCGGCGATTTCCAGGCGCCGCTCAAACACGCGATTAAAGAATTTTTGCAACGGCGCGAAGCGTTCGCTGATCGGCAAAGCGCCCCAGCTTTTCTGCGCCGCATGCGCTTTCTCAACGGCGGCCTGCACCTGCTGCGGCGTGGCGCTGTCGTATTCGCGCCAAACTTCGCCCGTCGCCGGGTCAATGGACTGGACTTTAGTTTGAACTTGCGCGCTGGTTGGAAAGGGTTGCATCATTTTTAATCCAAATTGTTTTATTAAAAGTTGGCTCTTTGCAAAAAAGCAAAAACATTCACGCCAAGCCGCGAAGCCGCAAAGACCACGCCGAGAAAAACCTTTTTAAATTGAAAATTTACTATTTTAAATTTTCAATTCTCTATTTCTCGTGTTTGCCTAATGCGAGAACGGCATTCGTCCCGCCGAAACCGAAACCGTTGGAAAGCGCATAACGCATCGAAACCGCCCGCGGTTGGTTGGCAACATGATTGAGATCGCATCGCGGATCGATGTTCTCCAGATTGATGGTCGGCGGCAGCATTTGATGATATAACGCCATCGCCGTGTAAGCGGCCTCGGCCGCGCCGGCGGCGCCGAGCAAATGTCCGGTCATGGATTTGGTCGAGCTGACCGCGACATTTTTGGTATGATCGCCCAGAACCGATTTGATCGCTGAAGTCTCGGCAATATCTCCGAGCGGCGTGGAGGTTGCATGGGCATTGATATAGCCGATATCTTGCGGCTGCAGTCGGGCGTCGGCCAGCGCCATAAGCATCGCCAGCGCTGCGCCCTTGCCATCATCCGGCGGCGTGGTGATATGAAACGCATCTGATGAAGCGCCGGCGCCACACACTTCGGCCCAAATCCGCGCGCCACGATTCAAGGCGCGATCTTTTCTTTCCAGAATCAAAATTCCGGCGCCTTCGCCGATCACAAAACCATCCCGCGCGAGGTCGAATGGCCGGCTGGCGGTGCGCCCATTCGCATTGTTTCTCGACAGCGCTTTCGCCGCCGCAAACCCGGCGATGCTGATATCGGTGATCGCCGCTTCGGAGCCGCCGGCGATCACCACGTCCATATAACCTTGACGAATGAGCATCAGCCCATCCATGATGGCATGTGCGCCAGTGGCGCAGGCGGAGACGATGGCGTAATTCACGCCGTTGGTGCCGTAACGTATCGCCAACAATCCTGCCGCAATGTTCGTGATGGTGGCCGGAACAAAAAACGGCGAAACGCGGCGCGGGCCTTTCTCAATCAGGCTGCGCGCATTTTCCATAAACGTTTCGACGCCGCCCATGCCGGAGCCGACGACGATGCCGGTTTTCTCCTTCGGCAAATCTTCCCGTCGGAGTCCGGCATCGGCCAGTGCCGCATCCGCCGCGGCCACGGCAAAATGCGTGTAACGATCGTAGTGCCGGACTTCTTTCGGATCCAGGTAATGGCCCGGATCGAAATTTTTCACTTCGCCGCCAAAGCGCGTCGGCAGGGCGGAAGCGTCAAAACGTTGAATCGTGTCAATTCCCGAACGGCCTTCCATCAGCGCGCGCCAGTTTTCCTCCGGCGTCAATCCTAATGGCGTGATCAAACCAATGCCTGTAATCACCACCGTGTTATTCGACGACATGGACATGATAATTTCCTTTGCGGTTCGACCTAAAGCATATTTCAATATGATAACATCCGGCGCTCAAAGATGCAAGCGGAAAGTGTTTGCCAAATTGGGCAAAATAATATATTTTATAAAAGGCAGGCAACGAAAAAAAATCGCAAGATAATTGTGGCAAAATAATTTATCAAATGTTATGCTTTTCGCGCCGGCTTTGATGAGCGGCTCATCGCCAAATCCAGCGACGCCGGTGAACCCGCGGGCACGGCCGGGCGGCCGATTTTGCAGGCGCTGGAACGGCGCCAAATGTGACGAATTTTCCCTTGACTTT
>Ga0247727_10016168_pt1 | contig 12093 bp, 10 predicted proteins | sample WisWelCaveWW1625_FD_202498 | JGI IMG/M metagenome (GOLD analysis project Ga0247727, IMG submission 202498) | Biofilm microbial communities from Wishing Well Cave, Virginia, United States - WW16-25 | ecosystem: Environmental > Aquatic > Deep subsurface > Groundwater > Cave microbial mat | place...
CCCAAGCCGGCGGGATGACTTTTCAGTTCGGCTCCTCGGGCTTGCTGTTCCGGTCCAACAAATTGATGTACGACCGGACTACGAATACCCTGTGGAATCATCTCACCGGGGAGCCGGTGATCGGCAAGCTCGCGGGCAACCCCATCAAGCTCGCCGTCCTGCCGCTCGTGCTGACCTCCTGGAGCCAGTGGCGGCGCCGGCATCCGGACACAAGGGTTCTCGATGTGAACACCGGCCACCTGCGCCGCTATGAGGTCGGAGCCACTTACGGCGCTTACTTTGCTTCTCCCCACTTGATGTTCCCGGTCTGGCGCCAGAGCCGCGCGCTCCCCAACAAAGCGCGGATTTTTGCGCTCCAGATCGAGGGAGTAGCCAAGGCGTATCCGCTCGACGAGCTGAACCGCGCGGGGGGCGTGGTGAACGACACCCTCGGCGGGCGCTCCCTGGTCGTCGTCTATGGCGATGCGGTCGGCAAGGTATCGCTCCCGCCGACCTGGAGGGAGGCGCTGAAAAAACTCGGCGGCCCCCACGCCGGAATCGAACTGGCGAATGACTTGTCGCTGGCCGCCGCGCTGGCGGCGTTGAACGGGCAGCCCCGGCTTTCCGCCGAGATGACAGCGGAAGTATTGCTCGCCATGCCGGCAGAGGCGCGGCTGACCTTGCTCAATACACGCACCTCCTACGACAAAACCGGCTCCCCTCCCCCTCCCGGATGGTTTTCGCCCAACCTGCGGGACGAAGTCGGCCAGCGCGGGCTGATCGGGGAAACGCGGGCCTACCAGCGCGGACGTCACCGCTTCCGGGGCGGTGCTGCCGCCGAAGTACTGATCGATGAGAACGAACGCCCCTGGCGCGTCACCGAAGAAGCTCTCCTCGCCCTCGACGGGGAGCGCCTGGCACGCCTGCCCGGACACCTGGCCTACTGGTTCGGCTGGTTCTCATTTTTCCCCCGCACCCAGGTCTACAGCAGCCAGAATGCTGCCCACTCCCCCTGACCACGACTAGGATGGGTACACCAGCCAAACAATCAAAAAGGACGACCCGACAATCAAAAGCACCGATGCCGCCGCCGCTCTCCACAACCAGTCGATGAGCTTCGGCGCCGGCGTATCACCCAGGTAGGCCAGAACAAATCCGGCCGCGAGGCCCCCGATGTGCGCTGCCATATCGATGCCCGGCATCAGGCTGAACAAGAGTCCGTAGACGGCCCAACGCCCGTAGATCGCTTTTGTGAACTGGCCCAGCCGGGTGCGATTCCGGTATCCGTAGGCGATCATGGCGCCGATCAAGCCGAATATCGCCGCCGAGGCGCCGATAGAGAGGGCGCGGGACCAGAAACAACTGGCCAGGAAACCCGCTGCGCTCGAGACCAGGTAAAACACAATAAAACGCGCCGTCCCGTAGGCCTCCTCCACCTGCGCCCCCAGGTCATAGAGCGCCCAGGAATTCATCAGGATGTGCAGTATCCCGCCGTGCAGGAATCCCGCCGTGAACAGCCGCCACCACTGCCGGCCCGCGAGAATGGAAGCGCCTTCCTTGGCGCCGAACGCATAAAGGACATAGCCGTCGATAGACGCGAATGCCTCGCCCGATTTCTTCAAGCTCAGCAGCATCGTGGCGGCGAACAACGCCCCGTTGATCAGCAGGATGATCAGCGTGGTCAGATGGGTGGGCGGCACCAGCCCGGCCAGCGCCGCCCCGCTGGCCATTCGCTGGGCGTAGGGCCGGCCGAGCGGCTCATGGCATTCCGTGCACACCTGCTCGGAGGCGGGGATAAAGGCGCGGCAGTGCCGGCACATGCGCAGGTTGGACATGGTCACCAGTCATTCTACCAGCCGGCGGGGCGCCGCAAAGTGAGCCAGGAATCCGGCAGCAGGCGAAGGGGCCGCGATTAGAATGGATTTTAGCGCCCCAATCCGCCCTGAGAAACGCGTTGCCGCGGATCAGGACAAGTTGCCCACGCTGCTCAGGATCCGGCAGTAGGACCGATAGCGGGCCGGGGAAATCTCGCCTGCTTCCATGGCCTGCTTCACGGCGCAGTGGGGCTCGTGGGTGTGGCTGCAATCGGGAAAACCGCAGCGATGCGCCAGTGCTGCGAATTCCGGGAAGTGGCCGCGCAGCTCCTCCGGGCCCATGTCCCACAACCCGAACTCGCGGATTCCGGGTGTATCAATGATGCGCGCGCCGTTCGGCAGATCGTAAAGCGCCGAGCCGCTCGTCGTGTGCCGGCCCTTGCCGTGCACCTCGCTCACCGCCTGGGTCGCCAGGTCGAGCTCCGGCGAGAGCGCGTTCAGCAGGGACGACTTTCCGACGCCGCTGTGGCCGACCAGCACGCAAAGCTTTCCAGCCAGCGCCGCCTCCAGAGCGGCGATGCCCTGCCCGGTGGCGGCCGAACAAGGGAAAATCGGCACGCCCAGCATCCGGTAAGGATCGATCGGCGCCAGATCGTTTTCGCCTTCGACGAGATCCAACTTGTTTACGCAAAGGATTGACTGGCCGCCGCCTCGCTCGATGGCGATCAGGTAGCGATCGATCAGGCCGGGCCGGAGCTGGGGCGACCGGACCGAAGCCACGATCACCACTGCGTCTATATTCGCGGCAATGACGCGCGCCAGGCGCGGATTGTGCGGGTCGGGCCTCGACAGCGTCGCGCTTCTCGGCAGAACTTCCTCGATGCGCCCGCTGGCCGAGATCAGCACCCGGTCCCCGACGGCCAGCCCCGGCGGGCGCCGGGCTTCGATCGGATCGTTTCCGCACAGGAGCTGGCACTGACCGGACCCGATGCCGATCACCAGCCCCGGCCGCGTCTCCTGGGCAAGGATCTTTTTGGGCCGTGGGTTCCTCTGGAAGGAGCGGACGGGCTGTTCGCCCGCATCCTCCTGGTCAATCGTGCGGATGTCGAAGAGGGGCCGTGGCTGATTCTGTCGCGCGGCTTTACGGATCTTGGCCGCTTGTTTCAACAGTTTCTGGCGCTCGGGTCCGCCCTGATGCCCCTCGATGTGTTTGCGCAGTTTTCTCGCCTCTCGTGTCATCGCTCTGGCTCCTGATTGTTTGTTGACCAACCGCTGCAGGAAGGAACTCTGAGGCACACCACCAGCAGGAGCTGCGAAACACCAAGGATTCGCTAACCCGGCGGCTCAGAGTCTAGCTGACAATCATAGGCAAGACCAGCAATCATTATTTTACCGCAGAGGCGGGCCGGCTCACACAAAATGCCTCGCGATCCCGTTTCACCAGTTTAACCGCGCCCGCCTCGGTCAGAACTTGCCGGATTACCAGTTTGTAGGGCGTCGCCGGCTGCAGGTATTGCCCGAACACCAGGAGTTCATCTTCTGTTGGGGTGCGCTTCGAAACACGGTCCAGCAATCCCCTCAGGCCCAGCATCATCAAGTACCGGCTGTCGCGCAGCTTGCCGGTGTCCAGGCCGCAAATCCTGATCGTTTTGCCTGCCCGGTGCTGCTTCGCTTTGCTTAGGGCATCTCTCGCTTCGATTTGGCCGGAATCGGGGCGCACCCAGAAATAGGGTTCCGGGTCTTCGGCGTCCGGTTTGAGCAGAACATTTTGGTGATCCTGATCTCCTTTCGCGTTGTTGCACCCGTGGCAGGCGGGCAGCAGGTTGTTCCACTCAAACGCCAGATTCGGGCTAATCGATTTAGCGACGTAGTGCTCGATCTCCGGCTCTGTGCGGGCGTCGAGGATGCTCTCGCAGTAGGCGCACTTCCCGTACGTCAGAGGACGAAGGGCTTCCTTCAACAGCTTCCTCGCCTTCTTGGTCGCCCAGTCCCCCTTCGCTTTGCTGGCCGATATCCCCTTCCACCGGTTTGTCCACGCCGTCTTGTTCGCCAGGAGCGTGGACGGCGCGGGGCTGTGGCGGGGGATGTGAACCATGTCGAGCTCAGCCGTCCTTACCTCTACCCTCTTTGCTGGCGCTCGCCGATAAGGCTTCGAAAAGGGATCTGGACAGCCGAGGCGGAGTGCTCACGATCAGCCGCAGCTCCTCGTTTTTTGCCGACAGGCTTCTGGTGAGTTGCCGGAGCCGCAATTCCTCGCTTCGCTTGCGGCGGCCGGCTTCCTTTTTCTTCAATCTGTTCCACTCATCCAACTCCCGCTCGGTCTCCACATCGAAACGGCTGTCGACCTCAAAGATGTCCTTGAGCGTGGCCGTGACGCTCGCCCCGATCGGCGCATCGACGGGGGGCAGGGCATGGGCCTTGCCGTACTGGTCGAGCTCCAGGACGTGGACTCGCGAGCCCGGGCAGGAGGAAATGACGAACGGCGAATGGGAGCTTACGATGATCTGCACGTCCGGCAGCGCTTTCCTCATCGCCGGAAGCAGGGTGCGCTGCCAGCGCGGGTGCAGGTGGGCGTCCACCTCGTCCAGGATCAGGATTCCCGGTCGTTTCGCTTCCAGACCTGGGTCCCACCGGACAGCGTCCTGCCGCATCATGAAGTCGGCCAGCCAGCCGACGGTGTTTCGCACCCCGTCCGGAAGCTGAGAGAAGTTCAGGCTCCGGTGTCTCATGCGGACTCGGGGCTGTAATCGCGGCTCGATTTCCACGTCGAACCGCAGGTCCTCCCCGCAAATCAGCTTCAGGGCTTTCTCGAAGCGTCCCAGCGAGAGCGCATAAGCTACGGCGGACTGTCTGCGTTCCCTGGCAATCGCTTTCTTGCTGTACAGGCCCAGCAACCACGCCTGAATCGCCTCATTTTGGACGGTGGACTCGAATGCCAGGGCATTCTCCTCGGGATCGCCCAGAGATTTGGTCAGATCGGGACTAGCCAGGTACTCCAGGGATCGAGAAGGGGAATAGGCGGCAGAGAAGAGAATGTCCGGGAAGCCCTCGGAAAGCCACCAACGAAATCCCTGATGAGGTGGCCCAAACCGGCCTTTCCGCATAGCCACCAATGCCGTGTATTCGGGCAACACCTGCAATACCCAACCTCTTACTCGAGGGAGGGAAGTAGCATCGAGTATCTCGTTCGAGCAGACCTGGAATTGCGGCGCCCCGTGGGGCGGCTTGAGATAAACTACGGCACGCGATCTCGTTTGTCCCGCCAGGGCATGCTGCCAATCCTGGTAAGGAAACCCCCTCCTTCCTAAATCCAACACCCAAGCCAGCGCCCGCAGGGCGGTGGACTTCCCCGAGCCATTGACGCCGGCCAAGATGTGGGGGCCCAGGTGCGGCTCTCCGTGTCCATCCGACAGATCGAGATCCAGCTTCTCAAACGGCCCCACCCCTTCGGCGATCAATCGGACAGTCGGCATGCTGCCCCCCTCGCTAGTGTATCCCATCGCCCGCCGAGTTTTATAATGAGGTATGGCCCCACACGAGGGTCGGGTGCTCGCCCTGGACATCGGCGCCCGCCGCATTGGGCTCGCGCTGAGCGATGAGCTGGGGTGGACGGCGCAGGGGCTTCCGACCCTGGAACGACGGAACAAGGAAGCGGACCTGGCTGCGCTTGTCAACCTCATCCGCGAGCGCGGCGTCGGCCTCGCCATCGCCGGCAACCCGCTCCGGTTGAGCGGCGAAGAAAGCGACGGCTCGCGTCAGGCCGCCCGGTTTGCCGACCAATTGAGCCGGCGGGCCGGCATCGAGGTGCGGCTGTGGGACGAGCGGCTGACCACACGGGAGGCCTCGCGAGTCTTGCGCTCGAGCGGCATCAGCATCGCCAAGAGGGCTAAGGCCGTGGACCGGGTGTCGGCCGTGCTGCTGCTGCAAAACTTCCTCGATCACCAAAACGCCGCCCACGGACCGTGATCTTTCGACGAACATTGCTGACCCTGTTCCTGATCGCCGCCGCGCTGGCGATCTACGCTGCCTACGAGACGCTACGGCCGTATGGGGGCTTCTCTGTAGACGTGTTCGTCGATGTCCGCCGTGGGGCGGGCGCTTCGGAAATCGCCTCCCGGCTGGAGAGCGCCGGGGTGCTGCGGTCCGGCTGGCCGTTCTTGCTGATTCGGCTGCTGCGCCCCGGCTGGGTGCTCAAGGCCGGCGAGTATCGTTTTGACAGCCCTCTTTCGCCGCTGGAGGTCCACCGCAAGATTGCCCTCGGCGAAGTTTTCTATCACTCGCTCACCATCCCGGAAGGGTATAGCCTGTTTGAAATCGCCGCAGCGGTGACCCGGACGGTGGGTATCAGCCGGGCTGAGTTTCTGCTGGCCGCCGGGCGCGGGGAAAGGGTGTCGGATCTGGCGCCTGGGGCGCGGAGCCTGGAGGGATTCCTGTTCCCCGACACCTACCGGCTCACCCGGCACACGACGGCCGATGAGTTGGTGGGGCAGATGCTCGGACGTTTCCGCCACGTCTTTGCCGAGCTCGGCCCGGCCGGGGACCCCTGGGAAACCGTGGTGCTGGCTTCGCTGGTCGAGAAGGAAACGGCAGTCGCGGCCGAGCGCCCCCTGGTCGCCTCCGTGTATCGCAACCGCTTGCGGGTGGGGATGCCGCTGCAGTGCGATCCTACCGTCATCTACGGCCTCCTGCTGGCGAATCGATTCCGGGGCGAGATCTACAAGGACGACCTGTCGTTCCCCAGTCCTTACAATACCTACTTGCGCCCCGGCTTGCCCCCTGGCCCGATCGCCAATCCCGGACGGGCTTCGCTCCGGGCGGCCCTGGCCCCGGTCCATACCGACTACCTGTACTTCGTGGCCGACAACAAGGGGGGCCACGTGTTTTCGGGAAGCCTGGACCGGCACTCGCGGGCCGTGGTCAGCTACCGCCGGGCCAATCAGCCGCGCCCCGCCGCCCGGCCTGCTCCGCGTAAGAACAATGCCCGACGCCGCTAAGAAGCGGTCTCAGAAATCGCTGGTCGCCGAGTACGTGCGCCTCTACCGGCCCGCCGAAATCAGCGCGCAGACACTGGCGGAACTACGCCAATTCGTGCTCCAGGGCCTGGGCCCCGGGACCAAAGTCTCCGACCGCTACCTGCTCGATTTGCTCGAGGCTGCTCCTATCCCTATTGCCCGCGAACTCGGCGGCCTGCCCATGGACCTGCGCGGGCGCGTTCACTTTCACGATTTCGGTGCCGCCGAGACTAGCCTGCGCGGCCTCCAGGAGGAATTCCAGACGGCCCGCGCCCTTGCCGATCGCCAGAGGGAAGCCGATTGCCGCCGCGCCGTGCTCAAGGCCAAGGAACGCCTCGAGCTGATTCTGCGGCGGAGCAGTCTGCGCGCGGAGAAGCGCGCCGAGAAACAGGAGATGCGCGAGTGGTTCCGGGTATGGCTCGAAACCCCGGAGTTGTTCGGGGCCTGGCTCGATCTACGCAAGCGGGCGCTCGGGCAGGTTCAGGAAAGAAACCGCGGGCCGGATTGAAACAGCCAGAGGCGGCGCTCCCCATTCTATGCCCCGAACACCCGCCGCAGATAGTCGATGTTGCGGCGCGTGTCCGAATCCAGGTCATTCGGACTGGCCGTCTCCAGGATGAGCCAGTCGTCGTAACCGATGTCTTTCACCGCCTGGGCGATGGAGGGAAAGTTGATCGAGCCCTCGCCGAGCAGGCTCTTGCCGTCCTTGATGTGGAACATCGAGATCTGCGCCCGCCCGAGCCGCCGGATCTCGGCCGGCACATCGTAGTTTTTGACGCTCGAGTTGCCGACGTCGTACCAGATCTGAACGGCGGGGGATCCGATCCGCTCGATGAGCGCGAGGTTGTCCTCGGCCGAAAGCGTGTTTTCCAGCCCCAGGATCACATTCTCTCGCCCGGCGTGCAGGGCGGCCTGCCTCACCGTGTCAACAACGCGGTCGATCTGCCACGGTTCGCGCAGTTCGCCCTTTCCGAAAAAAGGAAGCATCACCACCCGCGCGCCGAGGCTGCGGGCGACGGAGATGGAATCCAGCAGCCAGATCGCCGTGACCGGTTCGGAGAACAGTGGAACCTGGTTGAGAAACAGCGGGCAAATTGAGCAAAGCTCGACCGCGTGCTGCCGGGCGGCGTCGAGGTACTGCCTCTGCACTTCGGCCCGGCGCAAGGGCAGCCCGTCCTTGATCTCCCCCATTTGCAGTTGGAGGCCCTGGATTCCAAGCCGTTTCGCCAGCGGGACCGCAGAAACGTCCCGCGCCCGCAACGACCAATCGCACATCCCGATCTTCATGGAGGCCTCCTGCTTTGTCCTTCGCTCAGGCCTGGTGCTCCCGGTGCGTGCAGCCGGGGAACTCGGCCACCGCCGTGTTGCCCTTGTATTGCAGGTCCTTGTGAATCCCGATGGCCGAGGTGTAGTAGCCGTCAATGGTCATCGACTTCAGGCGCGCGAAGAAGCGTTCCAGATCGGTCGAGGGCTTGCCCTCATTGGCGGCCATGGCGGCCAGGATCTGGTCCTGTTGCTCGGGGCTGCCTTTCCGGAACGGCTGCTGGAAGCGGCCGTGCGCCTCGGACTCCACGGCCTGGAGCCCGGCGGTCCATTGCTGCTGCACATTCTGGTTGCTGTTGGCCACCATCAGGTCGATGAAAAAGCTGACCTGCGCCGCGTGGGCGCCGGGCGAGTGCTCGTCGGCGGGAATGATCATGTCGGCGAGGCGATCGACGAGCTCATTCTGCGCGGGGCTGAAGAATTGCAGCTTGTAGGCCGCCGGGGCCTGCGCGATGGTCACCAGGTGATGGTGCGCCGCCTCCAGCTTCTCGGCGATCACCCCGGCGGCGATCAGTTTCAGCGCAGTGCGTCGTTCCATCGGTGTCCCCTTATGCGGTGGTCCCGCCGCAACTGGAGCCGCTGCCGGCGGTGCAGCCATAACAGTGCTGGCCGACGACAATCCGGCGATGGCGCAAAAGCTCGGGCCGGAAATCCCGGATGTGGCGCGGGGCGCTGTAGCCGGTGGTCAGGTCCAGCATCTGGTTGAAGTCGCAATCGTACAGCGCGCCGTCCCAGCCGATCGACAGCGTGTATCGGCACATCACTCCGGCCACAGCGGCCGGATTGTAAGCCCCGATCAACCGCTCCATGTAGCGGTCATAGTTGCCGCTGCGGAGCAGGAACTCCAGGAAGCGGCTGATGGGCATGTTGGTGATGGTGTACAGCGAGTGAAAGACGATCCCGTGGCGGCGATGGAGTTCGCGTTTGAAATCGGCCTCGATCGCATGTTGCGGCGGAGGCAGGTAGGCGCCCACCGGGTTGTACACCAGGTTTAGCTGGAGCCGGGAATCCGGCTGGCCATAGCCGAGGGCGTTGAGTTTTCGCAAGGCTTCCACCGACTTGGAGAATACACCTTCGCCGCGCTGCGCATCGGTCTGCTGTTCCAGGTAGTAGGGGAGACTGGCCACGATCTCCACCTGGTGCCGGGCGAGGAACTCGGCCAGGCCGGCCTGCGAGGGCAGCACAAGCACGCTCAGGTTGCACCGATCCATGACGTGGCGCCCCAGGGCTTTCGATCGGCTCACCAGCCACCGGAAACTTGGGTTGAGCTCCGGCGCTCCGCCGGTGATGTCGACGACAGGAATGTCGGTTTGCGCCAGCGTTGCCATGCACAGCTCGGCCGTTTCGCGGCTCATGATTTCCTTGCGATCCGGCCCGGCGTCCACGTGGCAGTGATGGCAGCTCTGGTTGCACAGCTTGCCCACGTTGATCTGGAACACGGTGATGCCGGTGGCCGCGAGCGGTTGAAAGCCTGACTCTTCCAGCGCCCGCTCGAACGGCTTCTGCGCGCGGTCCCGGTTGTTCAACAGCCGGAGCTGCTCCCCGGCCGAGGCCAGAGGGTGATCGAGGCTGGCCAGGCTCACAGGCTCGCCTGCCGTGCGGCTCGGGTTGACAGGACGCCGCAAATGCCGAAAGGTTTCATCTACAGCGAATTGATTCTACCATGCAGCAGCGATCCGGGTGGTGGGAGGTGTCAGGGGTGTGCTTAACCGTTTTGGGGAAGCGGTCGTGGCGCACGCTTCAGCGTGCAGCGGCGAGCTTCAGCTCGCCGCAGGGCGCGGGTGAAGCCACCCAGCATGGGCTGAAGCCCACGCCAGCACGCTGAAAGCGTGCGCCACCTCGCCTCGCAGCCAGGCAAACTCCCCAAAACGGTTAAGCACCCGTGTCAGGGGATCCAAATTCGGGTTGTGCATTGGGGAGCGCCGGGGGACGATCAACGCGCTGCTGCTGAGGAGGCGCGGCGTCTCAGCTCCTCCATCCAGTTCAGCACAACGTGAATTTGCAGGGGCGCCGACTGCTCCGAACTCTGCTTGACCATCACAAAGCCCCGCCCGTCGGGGGCCACGTCGTAGCTGGTCCCAGAACCGCTCAATTTGTACCGCCCCGTAAACAGCACCCTTGGTCTGCCGGCCGAGAGAGCGGGACTGGTTTCCACCGCCACCGCCATCATCTTGTCGCCGTTGGAATAGAACAGTTCCCGCCCGCTACGCGCCCACATGGGCTCCTCGCCGCCATCCGTTGAAACTTGCGACTTGCCGGCGGCCTCGGGAAAGGCCCGCAGGTAAACCTCCGATCGGCCGGTCTCATCGGAGACATAGGCCAGCCACCGCCCGTCCGGGGAAAACTTGGGCTGGAATTCATTGAACGGATTGTTGAGAAGCGGGCGAGGCGCGCGTTTGCCCTCCAACGGCAGCAGCCAGATGTCGAAACCCGTTGTGGGGTGATGCTGGGTAAAAACCAGCAAACGGCCATCGGAGGACCAGGCCCCCGGGACTTGCTGGAACTCGCTTTCGGTGAGCTGCTCTTCGGCGCCGCTGCCATCGGCGGCCTTCCAGAACAGGTTCGCGGGCCGCCCTGGTCTCTCGGAGGCAAACGCCAGCCGCTTTCCGTCCGGCGACCAGACTGCCGACTGGCTGTTGCCGTTGGCAAATGTCAGGCGCGTCAGCGTGCCCCGCTCAATTTCGTAAACCCAAATGTCATCGTTCGCCGCCAAAATTTGCAGGGCCAGCCGCTTGCCATCCGGAGAGAATCGGGGACCGAGATACATTTTGGGGGGAGCGGTCAGCAGCCGGGCCGTGCCATCCCGATCCAGCCACGCCAGGGAGAACAGTACAGGCTTCACATCGGGGACATATACGAGGGAGCCATCTCCGGAAAACGCGAAATAGGGAACGCCAGTCCCTGTGTGGACCGCGATGCCATCGAGGATTCGAAACGCGGGTCCTGTCAACTTGAGCTGCGCTGGATCCAACGGCGCCGCCCAAAGCGAGTTGGCGCGTGCATAGACCAGATGGCCCGCGCCTTCGGAACCGGGATGGGAAGGCGCGTAACGGCCGCCCGTTCCGCCTTCCACCAGGGTGCGCCGCTCTCCCGTCACAAGCGAATGGACGACAATGCGCGCTTCGTCGAAAGAGGTCATGCCTGCGGTCTTGATGGTATACAGGACGGCATTGCCGCTGCGCAAAAGCTCGGGCCAGCGGTGGCTGATCTCGCCCTTTTGATTATCGGGGGTGGTCAGCGCTTGCGGCGCCGCCGGCCCGCTGGAGGCGGCAGCAGAAACCTTCCACAGCCCGCTGTTGTAGCGGGGCGCGAAAACAATCGTATCATTGGGCCCCCAACTCCCTCCGCGACTTTGTGGCGCGTCACAAATGGTTACCGGCGCCCCGCCGGTGATGGGGATCTTCTTGAGCTTGCCCTGGGCAAAAAAACCCAACCACTGGCCGTCGGGCGAGAAAAACGGATCGCCGGCTCCCTCGGCGCCGGCAATCGGTGTCACCTCAAAGCGATCCATTTCTCTCATGTAGAGCTGCGTGCTGCCGCTTCGCTCCACCAGGTAGACCAGCCTTCGGCCGTCGGGCGAGAGCGCCAGATTCACGACACCAGCCGGCGAAAGGGAAAGCGGCGCCGTCTGGGGAATCGGAATGGCGAGGCTGGCGACAGCTCGTGGGGCTGTAGAGGGACCGCGCATCAACATCCACGCGATCCCGCCCGTGGCGAGGGCGCCCAGCACGAAAGCCAGGAGCCAGCTTCTGAACGGCAGGCCGGCTCCTCCGACAGCAGCCGGCGCGCCGGCCGGTTGCGCTTCGGCGATCCATTTCAACTCCAGCATCAGGTCGCGTGCTGTTTGCCAGCGGTTGTCCGGATCCTTCGCCAGGCACCGGCCCGCCAGGCGATCGAGAGCTGTGGGCGTCAGAGGTTGCAGGGTCGAAATGGGCGGGGGCTCCGAGGAGAGAATCGCCGCCACC
>Ga0247727_10016169_pt1 | contig 12092 bp, 8 predicted proteins | sample WisWelCaveWW1625_FD_202498 | JGI IMG/M metagenome (GOLD analysis project Ga0247727, IMG submission 202498) | Biofilm microbial communities from Wishing Well Cave, Virginia, United States - WW16-25 | ecosystem: Environmental > Aquatic > Deep subsurface > Groundwater > Cave microbial mat | place...
TGACCATCCTGAATGCGATGATGCGCGACCAGGTGCCGTTCATGGAGATAAGCGTGACTTGAAACCCTCCGCTTTCCCCCTTTTGAGGAAGGTTTGCTCTTGCTTTTAAACACAGTTGCTGCACGCTCGAATTTGAAAATCACCGCCCGCTCTACGAATGGTTTATCGGGACCCTCGGGATTTTCGCGCCCCAGCAAATCGAGTTTGCCCCGCTCAACCTGACCTACACGGTGCTGAGCAAACGGCGGCTGATCCAGATGGTGGAGCAGGGCGTCGTGCGCGGCTGGGACGACCCGCGCATGCCCACCCTCTCCGGCTTGCGCCGCCGCGGCGTCCCGCCCGAAGCCATCCGCGCCTTTTGCGACGCCATCGGCGTGGCGAAGACGACCAGCACGATTGACCTCGCCCTGCTTGACCATCACATCCGGCAGGATTTAAACGTCCGCGCCGAACGCCGCATGGCCGTGCTTGACCCGATCAAATTACGGATTACCAATTACCCGCCGGGGGAGGTGGAATCCCTTGAAGCGATCAACAACCCCGAAGATGAAACCGCGGGTTCACGGAGCCTCCCGTTCTCCGGGGAACTCTACATCGAACGGGACGACTTCGCCGAGGTCCCGCCCCCCAAATTTTTCCGGCTGGCCCCCGGGAACGAGGTGCGCCTGCGTTACGGCTATTTCGTCACCTGCACAGATGTGATCAAGGACGCGGCTGGCGAAATCGTGGAAATCCTGTGCACTTACGACCCGGCCACGCGCGGCGGCTTTGCCCCGGACGGGCGCAAAGTGAAAGGCACCATCCACTGGGTTTCCGCCGCCCATGCCGTGGACGCCGAAGTGCGACTGTATGACCGGCTGTTTACGAAAGAATACCCGCTCGACCTGGCGGACGGCGAGACCTTCCTCGATTACCTGAACCCGGACTCCCTGCGGGCGCTGACCCAAGCCAAATTGGAACCATCCCTCCGTGAAGCCGCGCCGGGCGCGCGTTTCCAGTTCGAGCGCAAAGGCTATTTCGCCGCGGATGCGGACACGACGCCGGGGAAGCCGGTGTTTAATTTGACGATTGGGTTGCGGGACAGTTGGGGGAAATAGGGGGAGGGAGGAATCTTAGCGAAGCGCCTGCCCTCACGGACGTTTATAAATTACGATGCCTTCGTGCAAAGCCGGGCGCAGCACCAGCCCGATCTGGTCCCCGCGCGTTTCGATTTCTTCGGGGGTGGTGACAACAATGTCCTTGCTGACCGGCAAGCCGTTAAGCGCGCGCAACACTTCAATCGTCGCATGCCGTTTGTTCTTAATTTTCGATAAGACAATGAGTAGATCGAGATCGCTGTCGGGCTGGGCATTCCCGCGTGACCATGAGCCAAACAGGATGATGCGCACCGGATCGAAGCGCGCCGTGATCCGTTCGATGGCTTGGGGGAGGCAGGGCGGTTGGGGAATAGCAGGAAATTGGTTCACGGCGCAACCAATAGACTGATGACTACTTTTATGAAGCCCACATTGTCATAATACCCCTGAGGGTTGTCGTTAATACCTAGATACAGTATTTGATTGGGTGTCCTCTCATCAGGAACAGTATATGAAATTCCGTTTCCTATTAGAAATGGCATACCATTCTTGCCGATTCGACCAATGAGCGCTGCCAACGGCGCATCTTCAAGACACGCGGAGTTTGCACAGATGTTCAGGTAGGAACCTAAGAAATCGGGGTCGCCCAAGCCTCCAAAAGTAGCTCTAGCCCCTGTCCAGCCCCACTGCCCTGATACGTACGCTATTTTTATTTCGTCACCCGGATCAACCAGCAAAGGTACCTCTTGCCATCCCCGGGATGCAGATACAACAAAATTCAGAGTTGGGGTTGCTAATTTCGGGTTCGGTTGAGTAATCTGCAATGAATAACTAAAGGGTTCACATTCGTCCGTAAATCGTACTCGACCTACAGTAACGGTGAGGTCAGATTCTTTTAGCAGTACCAAGCTACCCAAATTATTACTATCTCCGCTTTTTAAAAAAATCTTTCCTGTAACTGCCCAAACTAAATAGCACATGCTGGTGTTGTCATTGGTTAGCAGTTGAATTTCATATTCTCCTGGCGGGAGCCATAACGGGTATATATCACTTATGCTACACGATGAATGGTTATGGCAGGCGGCAAGTTCATCAGATGCTTCCAAGACAACAACAGCCTCGGTGGGAGGATTTGGAGTGGGAGTAGCTAAAAATTCCTGCAAAATTGGTATGCTCCAGAGAATACCGGTGTTGTTGAAATGGGTTGACGCAAGCTGCAATCCGTTGGGAGAAAAACTGAGAGAAGCAATTCCATCATCAGACCAACCAGAACCAAAAACGCCAGAAATCGCATTCTCTCCTTTCTGGACAAAAACGGGCCGAGCTGTAGTTACGTCCCAAGCTATTATTGATCCTTGAGTGTATCCGGCCACAAGCATATCCCCATCTGAAGAGAATATCAGCGAGAATGGTTCCTCTCGAAAGCTAATACCGGCTTCCTCGGATTTATCACTAAAGCTGTCTAGCGCTTGCCCAGTCGCGATATCCCAAAGAACTATATTTCCGAAACTATCTCCAGATGCAAGGATTTTGCCATCTGGCGAAAAGGCTAAAGCAACGATTTGGGACAGGGCACCGGTCAATATTGCAATCCGACCTCCGGTGGCAATCTCCCACAAGGCAATATCTTGTGGGGCACGATATTCGCCGCCTTTCGCACCAGACGCTAATATTGTTCCGTCTGGTGAAAATGCCATCGGAGCACAAAAACCACCGCAAGCAAAAGTATGAATAATCTTGCCAGTGGATAAATCCCATGTTGTCATGCGCGTATCGTAGTCCTGGTGTTGAGAACCGATTGCAATAGTTAGATTGTCCGGCGAGAACAGGAAAAGTGGGTTTGGGGTTTTGCTGGATATCGTTCGGCTCTGTATTCCAGAAGCTGCTTCCCATAGAATGATAGTCCCGTCCCAATCGCCCGTAGCAAGGTAATAGCCATTTGGAGAAAATGCAATATCGCCAATTGTTGTAATATGTCCATTCAAAACATGAGTTTGTTTACCCGTTCCAGTGCTCCAAATGCCAACCGAGTTATCAGCTAGCGCAGCCGCGTAGGCCCTCAAATTCGGCGAAAAAACTATGCCGCGAAATCCAAACTGTCCGCTGCGTGGTGGTCCAAAAAAGTGTTTTGTCGCGACCAATTTGGCGACATTCTCAAGTGATATGATGGCCGGAGTTGGGGTCGGAGTAGATGATGGAGTTGGTGTGGCCGTTGGCGTATATGTTGAGGTAAAGGTTGGGGTTGGCGTCGGCGTTCGTGAAGGTGTGAGCGTAACTGTTGACGAAGGCGCGGCCGTTTCGGTTGGGGGCAGCGCAGCCGTTGGGCCACAAGAGGCCAAGATAAAGAGCACAGGCAGCATGGTGATGATTTTTCTGGTGCGCATTGGGGTCTTCCTATGAGTGGATCAATCAACGTGACTTTTCCTCAATGTTGAGCATTATACAGCAGCAACCGGTCACCTTCCTGTCGTTCAATTCTCCACCCCCCACCTCTTCACCACCTCCCCCAACCCCACCCCGCTAAAATCCTCCAACAACCCGATCAAATCCTCCCCCGTCGCCTCCCGCCCGCGGAACTGCTCTGCATACGCCCGGAGTGCAAACAGGAACACTTCATCGCCCACCGTCGCCCGCAGGTCGTCGAGCATGAGCGCGCCGCGCAGGTACACGGCGTTCACGTACGGGCGGAAGGCGGCGAAATCGTACACTGTGCCGCCCACCGCCCCCTCCGGCGCAAACTCCGCCACCCGGAACGCCCACCACCAATCCACGAGGTCTGGCCGGGCGCGCTCCAGCCAGAGCAGCTCGCTATACGTCGCCAGCGCCTCATCCAGCCAGGGTTCCAGCGCCTGATCGTTCCCCACCTGCGCATACCACCACTGGTGCGCCGTCTCGTGCGCCGCCAGCAGGGTCAGGTAATTCTGCGAGCCGCCGTCATAGTCCCGATACCACTCCTCCCCCACAAACACCAGCCCGTCATACTCCAGCCCATCCGGGAAATTGCCCGCCACCACGGTCAGGCTGGCATGCCAATACGCCCCGAACAATCCGCCATACACCTGCACCGCCTCCGCCGCCGCCCGCAGCGCGGCCTGACCCGGAATATCCAAATAGGAAGGAACGACGCTCCGCACCCGCACCTGCCCCGAATCCTGCTCGAAAACGGAATACCCGGTATTCAAGGAAATCGCCGCGTTGCGGAAACCCTCCCCGTGCAAGGAGAACACATCATCCACACGGGAAACGGACAGGCCCGCCACGGCCACCAGACCCTCGGGGGCGTTCTGCAACTCAAGGGTGATCTGGTAATCGGCCAGGTCATACGAAATCGTCTCGCCGACCGGGCTGGGCGCGTACGCCAGCCAGCTGGCCCCCGTGCGGTACGCCGGCAGAAAGGGATACCAGTCCCCCAGGTTGAGCTGGCCCCCGGAAACTCCCAGTTTGCCGGGGGCCGCGGGAATATGCAGGGTGAATGCCAGTTCCAGGGCCAGCACGCCCCCTGGTGGGAGCGGTTCCAGCAGGGGGATGCGCAACAACCCTGCGTCCAGTTCCGCCGCCGGGATGGGGGCCAGGCTTTGCCCCCAGCGCAATTCGTCCAGCGTGAACACGCCCGGTTGCAGGTTGGCATCCACAACCAGGATTAGCCCAGTCAGCGTGTCGGGCGTGTCGTTCAGGTAAATGATCGTTTCGCGGGCGGTGAGGGTGAGCGCGGCGTAATCCAGGACGGCGTTGATGGTGTAGGTGGTGCGGTTTGGAGGCGGAAGAGGGGAGGGGGTGAAGCCGGGCGGGTAGGGCGTGGCCGTTGGTGTGGGCAGGGTGGCGGTGGGTGAAGGTGTGGGAACGGGCGTAAGCGGCGGGGTGCAGGCTGGGAGCAGGATCAGCAAGGGGAGGAGCAAGCAAAGAGGGGTCAGGCGGCTCATGGAAGGGATTGAGGAACGGCGTTCCTGCGGGATAATCACTGGGTTGGGGTTCACCCAGGAACGCCGTTCCTTTCAAAGCAAAACCCGCAGGTTCACATTTTACCTGCGGGCTGGGTTATTTCGGAGAGCGGAACTCAAGAGATCATCCTGTGCGGAGGCGGTGAAATTCTGCCGAAGTCGAGGGAGCGGCGCTTCGACTGCATTCGGACGGTGAAACTGTCCTCACTCCGCTCAACGAGATAGGCTTCTTGTTGAAGCTCATTCATCCTGAGCGGAGGCCGACCTGTTTTGGTCGGACGAAGTCGAAGGAGTGGCGCTTCGACTTCGTGCGGACGGTGAACCTGTCCACACTCCGCTCAGCGAGATAGGCTTCTTGTTGAGCTAATTCATCCTGAGCGGAGGCCGACGTGTTTTGGTCGGACGTAGTCGAAGGACAGGTTTGCCTGATCACGCAACCACGGGCTGGGCCTGGCCCTGGCTGATGCGCATGGTACCGCGGCCCACGCCAATGTAGGTGAAGCCGAGTTTTTCGAGCTGGTCTTCGTCGAGGAAGTTGCGTCCGTCGAGGACGAGCGGGAGGCGCACCTGTTCGCGGAGCGCGCCCCAGTTGAGCGTGCGGTACTCGGCCCAGTGGGTGACGAGGACGATGGCGTCGGTCTCGGCGGCGGCGGCGTGGACGTTGTCGTAGTAGTTGATGCCGAGGCCGCCGTGGTGTTTGCGGGCGCTTTCGAGGGCAATGGGGTCGTGGGCGTTAACTTTGGCCCCGCTCTGGATGAGTTTGGCGGCGATGTCGAGGGCGGGAGAGTCGCGCAGGTCGTCGGTGTTTGGCTTGAAGGCGAGGCCGAGCAGGGTGATGGTGCGCCCCTTGAGTATCTTGAGTTCGCTGAGGAGTTTCTCGACGATCCATTCACGCTGGTTATAGTTGACGAGGCGGGCGGCTTTGACGATGTGCATGTCGAGCTTGTAGTCGGCGGCGGTCGTGATCAGGGCGGAGGTGTCCTTGCCAAAGCAGGAGCCGCCCCAGCCGATCCCGGCTTCCAGGAAACGGGAGCCGATGCGGGTGTCCAGCCCGATCCCCTTGGCGATCTGCGTGATGTCCGCGCCGACTTTTTCGGCGAGCTGGGCGATCTCGTTGATGTAGCTGATTTTGAGGGAGAGGAAGGCGTTGGCGGCGTATTTGATGAGTTCGGCGGAGGCCAGGTCGGTGGTGACCATGGGGACGGCGCTGAGGCCTTCGGGCCGCGGCAGGAAGCCTGGGGCGGGGAAATCCTGGTTGAGGATCGGGCGGTAGAGGTTGGTGAGCACGTCGAGGGCGCGCGGGTCGGTGGAGCCGATCACGATGCGGTCGGTGTAGAGGGTGTCGTGCAGGGCGACGCCTTCGCGCAGGAATTCGGGGTTGGAGGCGACCGCGAAGGTGTCTTCGGGTTTGTGGCCGTTGGCGGTGTTGAAGGAGTCGCGCACGAGCGCGCCCACCCAGTTGCCGGAGCCGATGGGGACGGTGGATTTGTTGACGATGACGGCGAATTTTTTGCCGATCTGCTGGCCGATGGATTCGGCGGCCATTTTGACGAAGCTGAGGTTGGGGCCGCCATCCGCGGCGGGCGGCGTGTGGACGCTGATGAAGATGACGTCCGCTTCCCCGATGCCGGCGTCCGCGTAGGAGGTGGTAAAGGTGAGATTGGGCTTGGCGAGGGCGAGCAGGTCATCCAGCCCCGGCTCGTAGATCGGGGTTTTCCCGGCCTTGAGCATTTCGATTTTTTCTTCGGCGAGGTCCAGGCAGGTGACCTGGTGCCCGACATAGGCGAGGGCGACGCCGGTGGTGAGGCCGACGTACCCGGTTCCGACAATGACAACTTTCATGGAAGAACTCCTTTAGGAGGCGGTTCGATTAAAAATGGCGCTGTTGCGCCAGGATGATTTCCCGCCGGATATTTTAGCAGGGATCGATTGATTGTGAAGGCTTTGTGCCAATTTGCACGAACCCCCATCCCGGCCTTCCCCCAAATCTAACCCCGATTTGGGGGAAGGAGAGAACCCACATTCCAGCCCTTATATGATGCGAGGAAAGGAGTACCCCTCTCCCAAATTCCGCCCTTTGGAATTTGGGGGAGGCCGGGTGGTGGCCGGAAATTCTCATCAAATGCAGGTAAAATCCGCCTGCCATGTATCCGAAAAGACGCACCCAACCGCGCGGTTCAATTGTGACTTGGATTTCGCTCGTTTTCATCCTCTCTGCCGCCGCCCTGACCATCGTGCAACTGGTGAGCTATAGCCGCGTCCGGACGGCGTTCCCCACCGGGCTGGTGATGGCCGGCGTCCCAGTCGGGAAGTTGGATCGCCAGGAGGCGGCCAACCGGCTCCTCGAAATGTATTCCGTCCCGGTGGCGCTTCATTATGGGGAAGAGGTGATCCTGCTCAGCCCTTCCGTCGTCGGGTTTGAGTTGAACCTGGACAGCATGCTGGCCGCCGCCGATCTCCAGCGCACCCAGCAGGAATTCTGGCCGGGGTTCTGGGATTACCTGTGGGGGCGCACGGAAAGCGGGGGTGAGATACCCCTGACGGCCACGTTCTCCGAGGAGCGCCTGCGCACCTACCTGCAAACGGAAATTTCCCTCCGCTATGACAAACCGGCCACCTCGCCGCAGCCCGCGGTCGGGACGGTCAACTTTATTCCGGGGATACCGGGCACCTCGTTGAACGAGGATGAAGCGGTCGGGTTGATCGAGGAGGCCCTTTACTCGACCACAAACCGTGTGGTCGTCGTCCCTCTCGGCCGCACCCTGCCCCCCAAACTCGGTTTTGACAACCTGCAATTTTTTATCGCCCAGACCGTGGATCGCTATGCGTTTGACGGGCTGGTGGGCGTGTATCTGCTGGATTTGCAGACGGCGGACGAAATCCACTTTGTCTACCAGCAGGGCGAGTTTATTTCCGCCGAGCCGGACGTGGCCTTTACCGCGGCGAGCATCATCAAAATCCCGATCATGGTCTCCATCTTTGAGCGCCTCGGTGATGTCCCGGATACCGAGACGATTGCCCTGCTGGAAAACATGATCGAGCTTTCCGGCAACGATCCCGCCGACTGGGTGATGCAGCGGGTGCTTGACCCAAACATTGGGCCGCTGATGGTGACCGAGGATATGAAAAAACTGGGGCTGGAGAATACCTTTCTCGCCGGGCATTTTTATATCGGCGCGCCGCTCCTGATCGCCTTTGAGACGCCTGCCAACCAGCGGGTGGACATTAACACGAACCCGGACTCCTATAACCAGACGACCCCCGCCGATATTGGGATGTTGCTGGCGGATATATACCAATGTGCGCAAACGGGCGGCGGGGCGCTGGTCGCGGTTTCACAGGGGGCCGTGACCCAGCAGGAGTGCCAGACGATGTTGAGCTACCTGTCCCTCAACCGCATCGGCGTATTGCTGGAAGCGGGTGCGCCCGAGGGGACACAAGTGGCTCACAAACATGGCTGGGTGAGCAATTCCCTCGGGGTGATCAACACTATCGGCGACGCCGGGATCGTCTACACGCCCGGCGGGAACTACGTGATCGTCGTATTCACCTACCACCCCGTCCAGTTGATCTGGGAACCAGCCTCAACCATGATCGCCGAGATTGGGCAGGCGGTCTACAACTATTACAATCTGGAACAATAACTGTCCCGCGGTATAATGCGCCGCACCACGCACCCGTAGCTCAAAGGATAGAGCGCCTGACTTCGGATCAGTAGGTTGGGGGTTCGAGTCCCTCCGGGTGCACCAAATACAGGGGAATATTCCCCTAGCAACCACCGTATACGGTGGTAGAGAGCCTACTCGATGAGTAGGCTCTTCTTTTTAGGTGCAACCGGGTGCAACTGGATTTCGATCGGGGTGGTCAGATCATCCAACACTCGTGTAACTCCCCCTCTGGCCAGGCGCATCTTATGGCTCCTCCGGCCAGCTTGTTTGCCGGTCAGAAAGTGACGTTTTCCGTGATGCAATCGTGATGCAATTATTGAATCTGTTTGAAAAGCGGAATGATATACTCTGCCTCCAATGCGTTGGCAAGCCTGTGTGATTTTATCGGTTTAAGGAGAAAACTTATGGATGCAAAACGCAAATCGAAAGCGGGCAGCGAGCCGGAAAACTTGAAGACCCATAGAGACGGGGAGCCCGGGTCGAAATACAGTAAAACGCAACAGCCCATGCCCATTACACCCACACAGGAGGCTGCACAGGCTTCGAATGAAAGCGAAGAGGAGTTCCGCATCCTGTTTGAGAACCTGCCTATCGGCGTTGGTGTAGTTGATTTTCAAGGTAACCTGCTGGCTTTTAACAATGCGATGCTGGAAGCGGGGGGATATAGCCGACAAGATATTCAAAAGATTGGCAATGTTGCCGCATTGTATTACAACCAAAAGGATAGAGAACACGCCCTCAGACTGTTTCAAAGTGAGGGCTTTTTGAAGGATTATCCGGTCCGGTTCAAACGCAAGGATGGCACTCCTTATGATGCCCTGCTTAGTTTACGCTCTTCAAGATTCCAGGGCCAGCCTTGCATTCACGCGGTCGTAGAGGACGTCACCGAGCGTAAACAGACGGAAGAAAAACTGCGTGAGAGCGAGAACCGCTTCCGCACCCTGGCAGATCATGCACCCGTCCTAATCTGGATGTCAGGGCCTGACAAACTTTGCAACTACTTCAATAAAGGGTGGCTGGATTTCACCGGGCGTACGATGGAACAGGAACTTGGGAATGGGTGGGCGGAGGGTGTACATCCCGATGACTTTGACCGCTGCCTGAAAACCTATATCTCAGCCTTTGATGCCAGAAGAGAATTTGAGATGGAATACCGCTTGCGCCGACACGACGGACAATACCGCTGGATCGTGGATATTGGCGTCCCGCGTTTTTTGCCTTCTGATGAATTTTCCGGCTACATCGGCTCGTGTATTGATGTCACCATGCGCAAGCAGGTGGAAGAAGCATTATACGAAAGCGAGTCAGACCTGAAAACAGCCCAAACAATTGCAAAATTGGGCAGTTGGAAAATCGAACTCGATACAGGGATTGCTTCCTGGTCAGCAGAGATGTTCAGTTTGTATGGGCGGGACCCCGCGATAGGGACTCCCCTCTACCCGGATTTTCTCGAATATCTCCATGCTGATGATCGCCAGGCCCTGATTGAGAACGAGACGCGAGCTATTGCCGAGAGGCGCTCCTTCTACAACGAGTATCGGGTGCTTGATTCGAGCGGCGGCGTCCGCTGGTTTGCAGCAAGAGGCGAGCCGCAGTTCAATCAGGCTGGCAAGCCGTTTCGCATTTTCGGCACCACGCAGGATATTACCGGGCTCAGGCTGGCAGAGGCGGCGTTGCGCGAAAGTGAGCAGCGGCTGAGCTTGTTCTTCAACCAATCCCTTGATGGTTTCTTCTTCAGCATGTTGGACGAACCCAGGGAATGGAATGATGCGATAGACAAGGAAGCGGTGCTTGATTACGTTATGACACATCAGCGCATCACTGAGGTCAACAATGCAATGTTCGAACAGTACGGAGCAACCCGCGAGAAATTTATCGGGCGCACCGCCAGCGATTTCTTCGCACATGATCTGGAGCAGGGCCGCAGCCTCCGGCGCGCGCTGTTTGATCAAGGGCATTTGCACCGGGAAACGCAGGAGCGCAAGGAGGATGGCGCCCCCCTGTGGGTCGAGGGCGATTATGTTTGCATCCCGGATGACCAGGGGCGGATTACCGGAATGTTTGGCATTCAGCGCGACATCACCGAACGCAAGCAGGCAGGAGCGCAGAGCTTGCACGAGCGGAGTGTATTGGAGCTAATCGCGTCCAACGCTTCGTTGCCGGAAATTTTGATGAGCCTGGTGCTGGGGCACGAGAAGCTGTTTCCGGGGACAATGTGTTCGGTCTTGTTGTTGGATGCGAGCGGGAAACACCTGGTTCATGGCGCTGCACCCAGTTTGCCGGTCGAATATGTAGAGGCAATCAATGGGGTCGCGATTGGGCCCAATGTCGGTTCGTGTGGTACGGCGGCATTCACGGGGGAGACCGTCATCGTCGCCGACATTGAAATCGATCCGCGCTGGGCGGATTTCCGCAGCGTGGCGTTGCCTCACAACTTGCGCGCCTGTTGGTCAATGCCCTTCCAGTCTGCGCAAGGCGCGGTGCTGGGTACCTTCGCGATGTACTACCGCGCACCGCGCACGCCTGAGCCTCGGGAATTGGTTGCAATCGCAAGCAGCGCTCGATTGACCGGCATTGCCATTGAACGCAAACTGGCGGAAGAAGCGTTGCAAAAAGCAGAAGAGAAATACCGCTTGCTGCTGGAGCGCCTGCCAGCAGTTGTCTATACCTCGGAATTAGGGGTGGATGGTATCTGGCATTACGTTAGCCCGCACTTGGAGGGCTTGCTGGGCTTTTCAACCGAAGAGTGGTTGGCCGATCCAGGGCTATGGCGGCGGCAGATTCATCCCGATGATCTTGAGCGGCAGGAAGCTCTGGAGGAGCAAGCGTACACCCAGGGCAAACCGTTTGAGGGCGAATATCGCCTCCTCAGGCAGGATGGCCGCGAGATTTGGGTGCGTGACTCCGGACATTTTCTGCCTCAAAAAAATGGAGACGCTCCAATCGTACAGGGCATCCTGACGGATATCACCGAGCACAAGCAAGCGGAGGAAAAAATCAATCAGCAGAACGAGTATTTGGAACTGCTCAATAATATGACCCGCGCCATTCTGCTATCAAAGGATTTTGAATTGACCATGCAAACGCTGGCAGTGGATATGGCAAAATTGATGGATGCTGACGATTGCTATATCACCCGCTGGGATCCGCTCAAAGAGAAGACCGTTCCCGTTGCAAGTACCGCAAAACTAGCAAGGCCATATCGAAACATGCAGTTCCTCTCCACTGAGCAAACCATGACTCAATCTGTATTGCATGCAGGGCGTACCCTGGCCGCCAATGATGTATACCTTACACGGTTACAAGTTGCGCTTTTTGGAACGTCTGGAAGCGCAAGGTCAGTAAAGCGCTCAGTTCAGCTTTGTAAGCGGTTGGCATCTCTGCCAAGCAATCAGAGATAGCCATTTTGA
>Ga0247727_10016170_pt1 | contig 12092 bp, 8 predicted proteins | sample WisWelCaveWW1625_FD_202498 | JGI IMG/M metagenome (GOLD analysis project Ga0247727, IMG submission 202498) | Biofilm microbial communities from Wishing Well Cave, Virginia, United States - WW16-25 | ecosystem: Environmental > Aquatic > Deep subsurface > Groundwater > Cave microbial mat | place...
GCGGGAATGCCGGCGAAGATCGGCGAGAGAACATTGCCGACGCCTTGCGCGATCAATTCCATGTTCGAGCGATGGCGTGTGCCCAACATGCCGTCGGCAACTACGGCGGAGAGCAACGACTCAATCGCGGCGAGCAGCGCGATCGTCACCGCCGGAGAGAACATTTTGGTGATCAGCGACCAGCTCACCTCCGGCACGCTCGGCGGCGGTAAATGATTCGGCACCTCGCCGAAGCGGCGGCCAATGGTTTCCACCGGTAATTTGAAGAGATACACGACCGCCGTGACGATCAAGATCGCAATTAGTGAGCCGGGAATCTTTGGCGTGACCCGCGGCCAGAAGATGATGATGAGCAATGCGGCCATGCCGACGCTGAGCGCATAGGGATTGAACGTCGGCAGGTGTTCGATGTAGGCCGCCCATTTTTCGATGAACTCCGGCGGTACGGTTTTCATCTGCAAGCCGAGGAAGTCGCGCGCCTGCGAAGAGAAGATGATCAGCGCAATGCCGCTAGTGAAGCCGACAGTGACGGGATACGGTACGAACTTCAGCAGCTCGCCCATTTTCGCGTAGCCCATGATGATGAGCAAGACGCCGGCAATCATCGTCGCGACGGCCAGGCCGTCGTAGCCGTAATCGTGAACGATGCCGTAAATGATCACGATGAACGCGCCGGTCGGCCCGCTGATTTGTGCGCGACTGCCACCGAGCACTGCAATGGCGAATCCGGCGATGACTGCGGTATAAAGTCCCTGCTCCGGCTTGACGCCCGAGGCAATGGCAAAAGCGATGGCCAGCGGCAAAGCAACAATGCCGACGATGACGCCGGCAATGCAATCTGCATAAAACTTCTTTCTCGAATAGCCTTCCCGAAAAACGGCGATGAGTTTTGGTTCTAAAAGTCGGTGCATAAATTTTCCATCGTGATTCTCATATTATCTTACTCGTACTCATACTCCTACCCTTACTCATCTTTCTTTTTTTGAAAAGCTAAAAGCGAGTATGAGTAAGAGTAGGAGTAGGAGTAAGAGCACTATAAAACTAAAACGAAATATTCACTCCACCGCGAACGACTCGACCCGCGGCCGGATAAAAATAAGAGGTTCCGAAAACCACATACCCCGTGCTGCTGTAATCTTTGTCCAGCAAATTCTGCACATCCACAAAAGCCGTCGCTGTTGGCAGCGAGTACGCAACTCTCAAACTGCCGCTATCGAAATTCGGCAGCCGTTGGGCGTTTTCGTCATCAATAAAAACATCGCGAGAAAAATGCCAGGCCAAACTGGTTGTCAGATGTTTCACCAGTTGATAAGTCACGCCGAAAGCGAAGGCATTTCTTGGAATGGCTTTGACAAATTTTTCTTCGAACTCTCCTGACTTGAATTTCACGTCGGTCAGGGTGTAATTGAAAAACGCCGAGAGTCGTGGCATATAAAAACGAGCGCTGCTCTCAACGCCGCGATGTTGGCTGCGATGGATGTTGGCATATTTGAATGTCGTCAGATCGAGATCGATTTCATCTTTGACGTTCATGTGATATAGGCTGAGCGATAATTCACCGCTCAAACCGTTTGCGAGTTTGAAACGTTGATACATGCCGATCTCATAGCTCGTCGCTTTCTGCGGTTTCAGCAGTGCGTTGGAAAACGGCGCAACAGTTTGTGGCAAAAACAAAAAACCGCCTTGCGGCACGGGAATGACAAACACGGCATCCAACGGGCGTTGATCGGAGAGTTGATCGAGCGTAGGCGCCTTAAAAGAGCGATTCGCGTTTACGTAAATGCTGCCGGCAAAATCAGAACTGTCGGCGTAATGAAAATTCAGTCCGACTTTGGGGCTAAAGGCGCGGTTGCTGCTCTTCACGGTGGTATCGGGAAGGGCGCCGTCAAAATAATCGCCGATGAAATCATATCTTCCGCCGAGCGTCAAGGTCAACGGCGTGAAAACCTGCAACGCATTATTAAAATAAAAAGCATACTTCCAACGCCGGTGTTTTCCATCGGCAATCGTCGCGCTGGCTAATGCAGTCGAGTTTTTGTATTCCTCTTCAAAGCCTGTGAAAAAGCTGTTATACTTATTTTTGATGTAACCCAAATCACCGTCGAATCCAAGCGAAAGGCGATTCTGCCAAGCGCCCAGCGCGCTCATGAGATTGAGCTGAGCATTCAGTCCGACTTGATTGCTTTGCAGCGAGCGCTGCTTCGTATCACCAAACTGTGTGGTATCGTAAACGCCGATGATCTCAAACGTCTGCGGATCGATGATCGTCGCCGGGCTGGTGAACGTTCTATTCTGCTCGCCATCTTTGAAGCGATAGAACAGCGCAGCTTTCAGTTCAGCGTGTTGAGCGTGCAGGCGCGTGAAGTCGAGTTGAAGCTGATGTGTGCGTTCATCTTTTTGATCGTGCTTGTAATAGACGCTTGATTGCTCGCGATTCGATGCCAGTTCAGTTTGAGTGAGCGGACCCGGCTCATCGCGCTTCTGCCATTGGTTGATCGTAGAGACGCGCAGCTTCGATCTTTCGGTGGCGAAGAGTGTCACTTCTCCACCGAATGTTGCAGCGCGAAAATCGCTATGATCGCGAAAGCCGCGGCTGATTTCGTTGGAAGCATAAACTTGGTAATTCTTTTGTCCAAACATGCCGCGCGAGCGCAAACCGATATTCATGCTGCCCAATGCGCCGCCATCAAGAGAAAGCTCGGTTTTTGTTTCGCCGATATTACGCGTTATCAGGTTGATCACTCCTCCCAACGCCGCATCACCATAGAGCGGCGACGAAGCGCCGCGAGAGATTTCGATGCGCTCAAGATTATTGATCGGCACGAGATTCCAATTCACCAAGCCGGTTTCGAGATCGTTGATGGGCTGGCCATCGACAAGCACGACGAGATATTCAGCCTCGCCGCCGCCGTAAAATCCGCGGCTGGCGATGATCGGATCGCGACCTCTTCCATCTTTATCTACCAGAAAAAAGCCGGGGAGATACTGAAACGCATCAGTCAATTTGGCGAGCGGCAGTTGCTGAATCTCTTCAGCGCGCAAAACCGAAACTGCGGCGGTGGTGTTCGAGACTTTACTTTCAAATCTATCGGCAGTAACGACCACAGCCTCAACCGTGTATTGTGGTGCGCGCACTTCATCTACTTGTTGAGTTTTAGTCGTATCCTGAGCCAGGCTCATTCGTGAAAAATCACAGACGAGCAGCACGATACTCGTGGCTGTCAAATGCAATGTATGTTTCATGATCCCTCCGCAATTTTTCTTTTCATGCTATACCACTGAAAAAGCAAAACAGCCATCCACACGGCGCTGATCAAGAGGCCCATCGCCTCCCGTCCTTCTTCGAGCGCCCACCACGAGACATTCAACGGCGGTGCGTAATAAAGAAATCCGGCGAGATAAACGATCACTCCAAGCAGCGGCCATGCGGAATATTTTTTATAAACCGCGAAAGCGGTCAACACCGCTGCGTAGCCGTAAAGCGCAATCCAGGTGAGCGGATCGGAATCGTTGTATTGAACGGCGCAGCAGAGGAGAAAAAGCAAAAACATCAACAGGTGCAAATAGCGCACGAATTCCTCCTATTCAACAGAATTAATCCAAATATTAATCGGCGAGGGAAAAATGGGTGGCTTGTTTTATCGCCTTGCTTGCAATATGAATGTTGCACCACGAAATATCAATAATTCAACCCAACAGCAAAAAAGAAACTCCAGGTGTCAACATCGGCTCTTCCAGCGCTGTTTGGCGCATTGAGGAATCTCGTATGTTGAACGGCGCAGCGCGCTGTAAGATTTCTCACGAACTCATAACTCGCATGAACGCCGAGCGTCGTGCGCTGCTCTTTGATGCCGTCGAGAAATTTTACGGTTTGCGCATCGCCCGGGGTGAAGGCGCGATTGATATCGCCGCCGACGTTGCGATCTTCGGGGTTTGCGCCGTGCCGATAATGCGTGGCTTGCAGCTTGAATTGCCAGCGAAGATTCAGCCAATACAAAAATTCGCCATGCAGAACGTCGGAATTTGGGCCAGCCCAGTGGGCGAGCGTCGAGCCGTAATTCTTGTAGACGTTTATTGGAAAATTGTGAGTGTATACATACGGCTCGAGGCGAGCATATTCAAATCGAAAATCTGAACGAGGAATACGAAGAGGATTGGTGACATGCGCACCGGCAAGCCAGGCGGTTTTGTTGCCGTACCAATCATCGCCGAGACGGCCAACGGAGAAATCATCCAATAGTAGCTCGGCATAAACTCGAAAATTCTGCCGTGGACGAATCTCAACATCCATGCCCATCATCGCATTATCGCGGTCGCCGAGAAAGTGTTCGGCGCTGCGAAAAAAATTTATCGGATTGAGGTACGCCAGCTCGACGTTGCGCTCGCCGTAGATCACCGTCTCGTGCAGACCAACTTGCAGCCAGCGCCAGGGGCGTACTTCGAGTCGATGCGCGGCGAGAAATTTGTTTGAAAATATTTTTCGCGCGACACCATTGACGACATACTCGCGCTCGGTGAGCGGCGGATATTGCCGGAGAAATCCGTGAACGTATGTGAAGCGCGCTTTCCAAAACTTGGCGCTCAACTTGATTTGATCGTAAGAGGTCGCGTAATCCGACAGCGCCAGTGCGCCGGTGCGGCCCGGCCCCCAGCGGTTGTTATTTTTGCCAAGCTCGACTTCAACATAAGGAATGTTCAAAAAAAGATAGCCGATGGTCTCATCATGATAAATATGCGTGCCGTAGCCTGCGGCATGGCCAAAGCGCTCCGAGGTGATTCGCGCGCCGCGCGGATAGTCGCGCGTGCCTGACTCTTTCGTATCGCGGGCGTCGAGGAAAAATCCGATGCGCGAGCCGAGCGTGCCCCAAATCGTGAAGCCGCTGGCGGCTTGATAAACGCGATCTTGCCGCGCCAGCGTGTCGGTGTCATTGAACATGCCATCGTAGTAAAAAACCGGATCGACATAAGCACGCATGTCGCCGCTGCGCAGGGAAAACATATTTCTCGCGTTGCGATAAACAAAATCCGGCAGCCATTGCAGCCGTCTTCGATTGAAGACCGCTTGCGCGGCGGCGCGCATGGCGAGATCGTTGCGGTTGCCGAGCGCCTCGACTTCCTCGCGCCACTCGAAGAGCAGAAAACTAATTCTCTCCTTCTCCATTTCATCAAGGAGCGGATCATTGGCAACTTCTATAACAATCTTAGCCATGTGGTGGCGGGTCAATGGGCGCGTGGATAAAAGCGGCGAGTCGATCAAGCCGCGGGTGTGAAGGCGCTCAAGAAAATCATACGACCAGTGCGTGAGCGGGACTTCGACGGTTTGGGCGGTGGTCTCTTGAGACCGAAGAAAAATGAACAGACAAAGAATAGCTAAATAACTTCTGGATGCGATTCGCATAAATGATGAAAAAACTTGCCTACAGAATAAGAAATCCCACAGAAACTATATTAATCATCCTCGTTACTCTTAATAGTTTTGTATTTTTTAAACCTAGCTGGAATCATGCTTAAGGTTATCTCGCTATACTTAAGTATATTCATCAACCTTTCATAAGTCATTTTTAGTTCAAATTTTGCCATCAGCGGTAAATCTGATTTGCTAGGTGCATCTTTATTTTTGTCATATAAAATCCATAATCTAACGACATAATCTTTACCGTTTACATCTGCTTGGTTCTCTTTGATATGGTTTAAGAAATGTGCTTTATGGGGGTGTTGTGAATTAGCGACGTGACCTCTAATCTCAGCGAGAAACGTCTCATCGCTCAGAAAGGACTCGCAGTAAAATCTCGCCTGAGAAAATAGGTAGTTGAGTGAGCTAGAGCCATCATACTTTTTCACATGGATAATAGAGGCAGGCTCTCCTTCTTTGCACTCAAATATGTCGCAAAACTCCTTATCTTTTGGGCCCTGGCCAATCCTCAGGTTGGCTTGATCAAATAATATTGCGTCCTCGTTCAATCTACAATATTCTCTATTAAAAAAGTCTTCTCGATTTTGCTTTCTGGTTTCATCACATATATTAAGATTGTGATATTGATCGGGAATTGGCGACTCTTGTAATACATTGTCTATAAAATTCGTTACTGCATTACAGAATTCATTATCTACCTTCTTCCACTCTCCTCCCGCAAGGATAAAGTATTCTTCATTCAAAGCAATCTCGGCAACTATGCATGTATAAAGACTCCATTTTTTATATTCAAGAATTCTGTCCTCTTCATGAGAATATGCATACACGTTCTTATTTTTGATCTTTTCAATATCTAATTTGTCGAAGTCTAATACTTCTTCTGGCTTTAAATCATTAATATCAATATGGGAGAAGACCGTATTCTGCTTCTTAAGATAATTGCTATAGGAAAAACTAAATTGGTCATTTGCTATGAATTCCGGTATAGCCAAATGGATTCGATCGTAATTTTCATTGGATAGTTTTTCGACAAGGGCCAAGTCTAACGCTTCCGCTTTTTCTTTCGATATATCCTGAAGATTCGGGTAGTTTGGAAATAACTTCCTATATTCGTTACTTTTATATCCATCAATGAACTTCTGCCCGTAGTCAAGTAATTTTTCCCAGGAGAGCTTATTATCTCCAATAATTTTAATTGTCAGATTATCTTTTCCTTGTAAGGTAATATTTCTATTCTTTTTAAGGTGAGCCGAAATATATTGAAGAAATTCTGATTCATTTAAACCAAATGAGAAAGCATCTGATGGCTTGCTTAACTGTCTATCTATATTTTGAGTTGTAAGTGCATGGGTACTACTTTTAGTCTGACGAAGTTTCTCGTTGCCGCACATATTCATGGCTGTTTTTATACCGAAGTCAGATAGAAATTTTGCTTTATCAAGAAACCCGCTACCGCCAACCCCAAACGTAGCAGCCAGAATCCTTTCGCCAATCTTAATCAAAAGGAGTCCGCTAGGACGTTTGCTAAATGTGTCGAAGTGTATTCTATTTTCCCTTCCATCTAGTTTTTCATTGATAAAATCAAGCCATGGTGGATTTTCTTGTTTTGAGACTGTTTTCTGTATACAGAAAAACTTTAAAGAAGCATTATTAAATTCAAACTCACGTATTTTGAAGCTATCACTCTCTGGTAAAAGGCTATCTTCTTTGATAACACTATCAAAGTCATTTCCTTCTTTAGCCAAATAAAAGGAAATCTGTCCTAATTCCTTGGCCATTATAAATCCTCTCTATAAGCATATTATTACGTGGATCGGCGCTACAAGCTTCGGCTTTGCGTCGATACCAGTCATTCCAAAAACACATACCAGTTTTATTGGCACAATTTTTTCTCAAAGCAGGCCATTCTCAATTAGATATTTTCTTCCAGCTTGATCGAGCATATAAGTGGTTGGTGAATCAATCGCCAATATATCTTGAATAAGTTCGTTCTCAGCCATTTTTACAAGATAGTATCCCGCCTTTTGCAAAGGAATTTTCAAAATAGTGGCCAATAGATTAACCGTAAATCTCTGATCATCACCCAAAGCAAGGGTCTTCAGTATTTCAATTTCTATATCCTGTAATGCATTAACACCCTCGGTTTTTTTTGATTTTTTTTCATTAAAGCCTTGTTCAGTTTTTCCTACAGTAGATATTGCATTTTGAATGGCATAATCAAAAGCCTCAGTATTGATTTGATGCGTTTGTATTACGCCAAGATGACTTGCAATTGAATCAAGAAGCTTGGTAGAAAAATCTTGTTCGTGAGCATTTATCCCTTGAAGCATTGATAGTGGTGTTGGTAAGCTATCTTTGGTCATCCCAGAATAACAAATTGGGATTATTGGTATTCTTCTTATCCAACCGCATCCGGCGTCAAAATTTATCCAAGGTCGGCTAATGGACTTTCTGCTGCACAGTACGATTAGTAGCTCTGACTCTTTCAAAGCTGAATCAATTTGTTCGAACCACTTACTGCATGCGGGAATGTCATCAGAATCACTACTGACAAATACTGCTACTTGGCTCTGAAAAATACTTTCAAGCCACTTTTTTAATACCGAAGCGACCTTTGCTTCTTCATTTATATGACTGATGAAGATTCGCATTTTGTATCTTTCCCCAATCCCATTTTATGTGCATAACAAAACGATAGTCGGATTTGATTCGCTCATTTCAGCGGTTTAAACATTCTCCTTTTTCCTAGCAAACCGTTGGCGAAGATGTTCAACATCATTATTAATCGCGCCAACCAAGCCGCGCCATTTTTCCCATTCGGCGGTGTCGCGGCGAGATTGCTTGGCATAAAACATAATGACGGCAGCAAGAAAACTGAAAATGAAAATCACAGTTGTGCCAATGAGAACCATCAGTACACGCTTGGGCTTGGTGTGACGCTCCGGCGGCACGGCTGGATCGAGCACTTGCACGGTCGGTGTGTCGCGCGCTTCTTGAATTTTGGCCTGATAGAATTGTTGATTCAGCAACTCCCAAATCGTTTCCTGCACTTTGACTTCGCGCACGAGCGTGGCGAGCTTTTGAGAAATTTGCGGCACCTCGGCGAAGGCAGGAAAATAATCGTCGTCTTTCTTCCCCTTCGAGCCGAATTGCATATTGTCGTACTGCTTTTGCAGCTCGCGAAGCTCTGCTTGCAATTGCACGATCGCCGGATTCGAGGCGCGCATCGATTGTTGCATCACTTCGAGCTGCACTTGTTTGGCGATGAGCGTTCCCTTCACCTCAGCCACGCCGTCGATGGCGGCGCGCATTTGTTCGGGGAGGGCGACCGCGTGATGTCGTTCTTGAAAAAGTCGCAAGCTGTCGGCAGCCGTATTCAGCTTGGCTTGTGTAAGCTGCAACTGTTGCTCGATGTAGACACGAGAGTTCTTGGCACGCGAGATGCTTTTTTCTTTATTGATGCGATCAAGCTCATTGACAAACGCGTTGGCAATCTGCGCTGCCAGCTCCGGGTGATCCATTTCGACGTCGATGGTGATGATGCCCTGCTCGGTCGTTGCAATCGTCGTCGCGCCTGACAATCGATTGAGCGCTTTGGAGACTTGCGGGTTTTCCCAATATTCCATGAGATCGGTGCGGTTGTCGTCAAATCGCAGAGGATGCCGCAGCACGCCTTCTTGCACCGAACGGCTGGCTAAAATTTCGGCAAAGAGATCCGAAGAGGTTCTCGCGCGCGGAATCGCCAGACCGGCAAGCGGCGTATTGTTTAGCAAAAGAGAAAGGCCATCCGGTTCGGCGCTGTCCGGCGGAAGAATCGAAGTGGTCGCGACATAAGAACGCGGCCAGAGGAGAGAAATTATTATGAAAGCGAAAAACGCCGCCAACACGTTGCGCACAATCATCCGGCGATGCTGGACAACTGCTGTCGTTAATGAGAGCAGATCCATCTCATCGCTATGATGCGCGCCGTTGGTGGAATGAGCGCCATTGACGCCATTGGTATAATTGGAACGTGGTTCTTCCATAATAATCTCTTTGATTACTGCGTCGCACGATCGATCACGACATAAATCGTCGCGAGTTGCGCCAGCACGGTGATGATGTCGCGGAAAGCATCCCAGCGGCTGCGGTCGCCTTTGCGCGGAACCCAGATCGCGTCACCAGGCTCCAGCATCGACACATCGTCATCATCGATAACTTCTCCAGAGGCGCGGATGACTTTGGTTTTGCTGCGCACCGCATCATGCGATATGCCGCCAGCTCTAGAGATGTAATAACCAACGTCTTTGCCGACGACAAACGGCACACCGCCCGACAGGCCGACTCTTCCACTCACATAAATCAAGCTGTCGGTCCGCGGCACGTCGATGACGTCATTGGATTGCAAGATGACATCATATGCTCGATCACTGGCGACAAAAAGTTTGTGAAAATTGACGCTCACGTGATTCAATCTCGCAAGGTCGCGGCGCATCACAAAATCTTCGTACTCGGTTTTGGTCAATCGTTCTGAAGGAACCGAATCTACCATTGCGGCGCTTTGCATCACCTGCGAATGGATGGCCGGTCGTAACAATCGAGCTTCGCGCAACAACGCCCGCGGTGTGAAACCACCGGCAAGGGTGATGGCTTGCTTCAACGTTGTTTGGTCACGCGCGATCGGATATTTTCCAGGAAATTGCACTTCGCCGCGTATCTCAACCAGCGGGCCAAGGCTCCAATCGGGAATGCGCCGGATGAAAATTTGATCATCTTCGAGCACTTCCGGATTTGCCAGCGTGTCGCCATTTGTGAATTTTTCGAGAGAGAATTTGATGAGCTTCGGCGGCTGGCCGGGATCGACACGCGCGATCTCAGCCTCGGCAAGATGCGCAAACCGCGTCAAGCCGCCGGCTTTTTGAATGAGATCATCGACGCGCAATCCTCTTTCAAAAGGAAACGCTCCGGGTTCACGAACTTCGCCAAAGATCGATACGGTGCTTGCCCGCACATTTTGTAATTTTGAATATACGCGCACGCGATCACCATGGCGTAAAGAGAATTTACCAGCCAACGCCAGATCGACGACCTGCGATGTGCGCACACCGATACTGTCCAAACGACTCAACTCCATATGATGAAGATCAGCAAGCGGGGCGACGCCACCGGCAAGATCAACCGCATTTTCGATTGTTAAAAATTGTAAGCCAAGCTCATAAATTCCCGGACGCATCACCTCGCCCATCAACGCCACCCAGCTTTGCGCCGGAGGAACAAAGATTCTATCCCCTGATTGCAGAAAAAATTCATCGCGACTCGTTTGCTGTAATATGAAACCATAGAGATCGATAGTTTGCGGCGACGCGCCTACTCTCACAAGCTGGACGTGGCGTAATGAGCCGAGCGGCGAGATTCCACCAGCAGACGACAACGCATCGAGAACGGTGTTCAAGGCGCTGAGTGCGTATCGTCCAGGCTTTTTCACTTCCCCGGCAATATCGATGGAGACGATTTTCGGAGAAATCAAAACAATCTGCAAATCATAGCCGCCGAACACTTTGGCGAGAGAGTTATTGATAATTGTCTTCGCTTGGTCTAGAGTGCGGCCGGAAACTTCAACGACACCGGCCGAGGGCAGATATATTTTTCCATCGGCGGCAACGGTGATTTGCATCTCCTGCTGCGATTTTCCGAGCAGATAGATGCCGAGCACATCGCCGGGGCCGAGCAGATAGTCCGCAGGCAGCGGCAGGCTGGCAGCAGATAGTGCGCGGGATGGTGATCCTTGAAAGATGTTCTCGCCGATAATCGGAAGATGGCCAGAAGGGTCGATTCCGGTTATCGAGAACCTGCTGCGCAGGAGACGATAGTGCTTGCCGAATACATCGTCATCTTTCGAAGCAGTGCCTGACGCAAAAATAGAGTCTACAGGCGTTGTGCTCTGAGCAGAACTGTTTGAAGTCCTGTAAACAGAACTCAAAAGTATCAGGATTATTAACCAGCGCAGCGAACGTCGACGAAAGCCTGATGGGTTGAAGCAGCAAAGCAAAAATTTATGAATGTTCACACCGATAGTCTCTTTTAAAAATGATGTCTTTGTTTTTAATATCCAAAATTCATGGCAAGATAATTTGATGGCAAAACAATTGAGTTTTTGATTTTCCACACGGATCAAAAAACCACGCGGAACACTTTTCAAAAGGTATGAAATGTATGCTGTGCAGTCAATCGTTTTTTATTCCTCCAAAAATACAAAACCAGGGCAATCCGCAAATTGCCCTGGTTCGAGGAGGAGGGAAGATGAAAATCACAATTTATTTGAGCAAGGTCATGGAGCGGCTTTGCCGCGAGACTGCCAAGCTCATCACCACGCTGCCGCTGCTCATTTGATCGCGTATCTCGAGCGTGTACATGTAAGTGCCGCTCGGCACGGAGGCGCCACGGTCGTTCTTCGCATCCCAGGTCAGGCGGTGCTGTCCTTGGGTTTGTCTGCCATCATACAGCGTGCGGACAACCTGACCGAGCGAGTTGTAGATATTGATCACCACGTTGCTCTCACGCTCGATATAATAAGTGATCTCAGTACGTGGATTAAAAGGGTTCGGATAATTTTGATAGAGCACGAAGCTGCGCGGCGTCTCCTGCGAGTTGTTGGCCGGTCGGCTCAAATCATCGACCAGCACGACATACATACTGTTGA
>Ga0247727_10016171_pt1 | contig 12091 bp, 11 predicted proteins | sample WisWelCaveWW1625_FD_202498 | JGI IMG/M metagenome (GOLD analysis project Ga0247727, IMG submission 202498) | Biofilm microbial communities from Wishing Well Cave, Virginia, United States - WW16-25 | ecosystem: Environmental > Aquatic > Deep subsurface > Groundwater > Cave microbial mat | place...
GTGGCGGGAACTTTGTGAATCTCGGTGGTGGCGAAGACGAAGAGAATGTGGCTCGGCGGCTCTTCAATGATTTTGAGCAGGGCATTGAAAGCCGCGTCCGTGAGCATGTGAACTTCGTCAATGATATAAATCTTCTTGATGCTCGTCGTCGGCGTGAAGCGGGCGCTCTCGCGCAGATTGCGCACTTCATCGATACCGCGATTCGATGCGCCGTCGATCTCGATCACGTCGAGGCTGCGGCCGCCGGCAATTTCCACACAGTTCGTGCATTCATCGCACGGCGAAGGCGTCGGGCCTTTTTGGCAATTCACCGCTTTCGCGAGCAAACGCGCCATCGTGGTTTTGCCCACCCCGCGCGGCCCGGAAAAAAGATACGCCGAGGCCAAACGTTTTTGCTCAATGGCATTGGTAATGGTTTGAATGACGTGCTGCTGCGCGACGACTTCTTCGAATTGCTTGGGCCGCCACTTTCGAGCGAGAACGAGGTAGGACATTATAGCTCCGCACCGCTATGAAAAAAAGGCCAAGGTGCCCCGCGGCACATCATTGCTTAGCTTACCGTTGCTGCCTTCCGGCCCTGGCGGGGTTGGGCTCGCGCCGATCGCGCGGGCCTTGGCCATTTATACTTCTTCGAGATTTATTGACGGGGAAGAAGAAAGGAACTTCGCGAACTTGCTCGATTCAAACCGACTGTTTGAATTTTTAGCGGGGGCAAAATAGCGACTGACCTTTTCAAAGGCAAGTTCTTTTTGGCGGGAAAAATTTGAGAAAGAAGGCTTGATGCTAGTGTTTTGGGCACTACACAGAAATTCCAACCGTATTCCTTCGGCCTCTCTGGCACCTCCCCGAAAGTCTGTTTGCCATTTGCTTTTTTCTTTTTGCTGCTTGCCGTGCGGAGAGGGTGGGATTCGAACCCACGGTAGCGCTTTTGGCACTACACGCGATTTCCAGTCGCGTTCCTTCGGCCTCTCGGACACCTCTCCAGTTGAACAGCAAAAAGCAAAAAGACTAACAGCAAAAAGAAAACACCAAAGCTCATCTTTGTTTGGAATTTGTTTTTTGCCTTTTACTCTTTGTTGTTCAAAAAGCGGAGAGGGGGGGATTCGAACCCCCGATCGAGGGTTTAGCCCCGATAACGGTTTTCGAGACCGCCGCTTTCGACCACTCAGCCACCTCTCCGGTCGAAACTTCTTTATAAAATTTTAGCCACGGAAGCACACGAAAGTTTCAATCATATTCCGTGACATGCTGTATGTTTCCGTGGCTAAATTTGTGGAGCAGAGCGGGCTCGAACCGCCGACCTGTACGTTGCGAACGTACCGCTCTCCCAGCTGAGCTACTGCCCCATCCACCTTTCTCGCTACATCTCCTCCGCAGTCGCGCTCTCGCGCAGCTTTTGGAAGAAAGTTTTGAGCAAGGCTTGACACTCATTATAATGGATGTTCCGAACCACCTCGACTGGCGGTCCGAACGGATTCTTGGCAATCACATTCACGTCTTGCACCGAGCCGCAAGCGCCGAAGCGCGGGTCATCCGCGCCGTACACGATTTTGCCGACGCGCGACAATAGAATTGCGCCGCTGCACATCGGACAAGGCTCGACCGTGACATAGAGCGTTGCGCCCTCCAGCCGCCAACTGGTTTGGTTTCCGCAGGCCGCTGTGATCGCGATCATCTCGGCGTGCGCCGTGGCGTCTTGCAGCGTCTCGGATAAATTGTGGCCGCGACCGATAATTTTATCGTCGAGAACCACAACCGCGCCAATAGGCACCTCGCCTTTTTCCAGCGCCTTTTCCGCCTCTTTGAGCGCGTGCTGCATCCAATGCTCGTGTGTCAAGGCGATTTTCCTCCAAACGATTCAAAAATAAAATGATCTGTAACGAGACGCTCCGCAAAGAAAAAGACAAGAGCCGAATCCCTCTCTTGTCTTTTGAACTCACAAATTAGTACGCCCGGAAGGACTTGAACCCTCAGCCTCTTGGTCCGTAGCCAAGCGCTCTATCCAGTTGAGCTACGGGCGCATTAAAAAAAGCGGGAGCAAGATAGAAGATTTTCGGAAAAAGTCAAACGCTAATTTTCGAGGTTCGAAGATAGAGAATCGAAAATGGCAAAAGCTTCTGCAATATTCCATCTTCAATCCTCGACTTTCGAGCACAAGTGGCGCATACGGGATTCGAACCCGTGTCACCGACGTGAGAGGCCAGCGTCCTGGTCCACTAGACGAATGCGCCAGTTTTTAAATTGACAATTGTTAATTGAGAAATGTCAATTGACAATTGCTAGGGCTGGGGAGCAGGGATTTGAACCCCGATTCTACGGTCCAGAGCCGTATGTCCTGCCGTTGGACGACTCCCCAAGATTTACTTTGTTGCCGAGATAATTTGGGCCGCAGATTTCAAGCGCGCTACCACATGTTGCTTCCCCAGCAAAGCGAGTGTTTCAAACAAACTTGGACTCACACCAAAACCCGTTACTGCCAACCTTGTCGCATGAATCAGCTTCGAAGCGGAGATCGCCAACTTTTCTGAGGACTCGCGCAGGCAGCGTTCGACTTCATCGACATTAAAGAGAGAAAGTTGCGCGTAAGCTTCTGAGAGTGCGATCAACCACGCGCTCACATTTTCATCTTTCCAATGCTTCACGCGCGCGGCTTCTTCGTATTCCGTTGGATCGCGCCAAAAGTAACTGCCGAATTCGACAAATTCGAGAATCGTTTTTACACGCGAGCGCAATAAACCAATCACTCCAAACAGGTATTCTTTTTTATCCGCCAACTCTGCGCGCGATACAACGTCGGCTTGCGCGTAAGCATTTGTCACTGGTTCGACTAATCGCTCAATTGCTACGCTGCTCAAATATTGCCCGTTCATCCACACGAGCTTCTTTTCATCGAAGACCGCGTTGCTTTTGGAAATGTCATTTATATCAAAGAGCGAGATCAATTCTTCTTTAGATAAAATCTCGCGATCATCACCCGGCGACCATCCCAGCAGCGTGAGGTAGTTGAATAACGCCTCAGGCAGAATACCTTTCTTCTCGTATTCGCCGACTGCAGTCGCGCCGTGACGTTTGCTCAAGCGCGTTTTATCCGGGCCGAGAATCAAAGGCACGTGCGCGAATTTCGGCGTCTCCCATCCGAACGCGCGATAGAGCATCATTTGTTTCGGCGTATTTGAGATATGATCTGCGCCGCGAATGACGTGTGTGATGCCCATCTCGTGATCATCGACAACGACGGCGAGATGATAGGTGGGATAACCATCGGAACGAAGAATCACGAAGTCGTCGATCAAAGCATGCTCGAAGCTCACCTTGCCTTGCACCTGATCATCGAACTCCGTGTTGCTCGGAGGAACTTCGAGACGAATGGCGAAGGGCTTATTTTCCGCGAGCCATTGTGCTTCTTGTTTAGACGTCGGCCTGGCGAAATGCTCGCGATAGATGAATGTCTTCTTCTCTGCGGTGACTCGCTCGCGCACTAGTGCTACTTCTTCTTCGGAAGAGAAGCTGCGATACGCATAACCGCTTTCCACGAGGCGTTGCGCATGCTCACGATAAATTTCGAGGCGCTCGGATTGTTTGATCGGCTCACCTTCCCAATCCAACCCCAGCCAGCGCAAGCTGTCGATGATCGCTCGCGTCATTTCTTCGCCGGAGCGTTTGAAATCCGTGTCTTCGATTCTAAGAAAGAACTTGCCGTTGTGCTTCTTCGCGTAGAGCCAATTGAAGATCGCAGTGCGCGCACCACCTATGTGAAGATAACCGGTCGGACTCGGCGCGAAGCGCACAACAATCATCACTTATTCCTTATAACGAAGCGCCTTTCAATTTAAAATTGTTAATTGCGAATTTTAAATTGAAAATTTTAACAGCGGAGAGGCAGGGATTCGAACCCTGGGTAGCGCTTTTGGCACTACAACCGCTTAGCAGGCGGCTCCTTTCGGCCACTCAGGCACCTCTCCAGAGTATTCGTTTGTTATTTGCCGTTTGCCTTTTGCTTTTTGCTTCTCTCTCAGCGGAGGGCGGGAGACTCGAACTCCCAAGGGTTATAAGCCCAGCGGTTTTCAAGACCGCCGCCTTACCAATTAGGTCTAGCCCTCCTCGGGCACTCGGCTTTCAAAAAGCGCGGCCAATATACAAATCCACCCTAGAGTAGTCAATCTTTTTTTCAGGCAATTTCGGTCAAATAGATGACAACTTCTCAAAATAATTCTCCCTGCTTCGTTCCTTCCAACGGCTGGGCATTGTAACCGATGCTTCTCAAGTATAGAGCAAACTCGCGCGGCCCGTGCGTTGTGAAAATTTTTTTCGGATTCGTGCGTCGCACAAATTCCAACAACGACGGAAAATCGGCGTGATCGGAAAAAGGCAACGCGTCATCGACGCGGCTGCGATATTTGAAGCCCGCATCCACGGCCCAGCCGGAAAGCAACATCGTCTTGCGATTCACGATTCCCTTGAGCATGCGATCTTCGCGCGCATTGTGCGGGGCAATGACGACTTTCCCTTCCACTGAGGCCGCGCTGCGTAGAAGCTTCACCTCGCCAAAGCTGTGGCCGAACTTCTCATATATACGCGCAAGCTGAATGACTATGCGATGCGCACAGAGCGAGAAACCGTTCTCCGCTAAAATTTTCATCGCTTCCTGCGCTTTGCCGAGCGCATAAGCATGAATAATCGGAACGCGGTTCTCGCGCAAAGTTTTGCTCGCCCATTCGCACAATCTCTCCACCAACTCCGCGCGCGGCGGAAATTTATAATGCGGCCGCCCGAACGTGCATTCCATGATCAAAATATCACAAGGCTGCAATTGAAACGGCTCCACCGTGGCGCTCTCTTCGATTTTGAAATCGCCGGTATAAAGCAAACGTTGCCCTGCGCGTTCCGCCAGAATTTGCGCGGACCCAAAGATGTGTCCCGCCGGGTGAAATGAAATACGATAGCCCTCGAGCGCAATCGGCTGATCGTAAGCCACGGTCTGCGCGCGAACTTTTTTGCCGAGCCGCGCCTGCATGAACGCCAAAGTAGGTGCGGTCGCATAAACAAAATCGTGCAATCGAATGTGGTCCGCGTGCGCGTGCGAGATGCAACACGCTTCGCTGCGCCGGCGGGCATCGAACGTGATCTTGGAATCCGACAATCGGATGACGTGATCGTAAGTAAACATGTCAAATCAAAGCTTGCATTTTTAAAAAATTCATCCTATGTTGCGTCCGTTCTTGTACACCGTTTTTGCGCTCCATTTATTGCCTTCTCCTTCGGGGGAAAGGTCGAATCTGGATTGTTCCGCTGTCGTGGCCTTCTGATATTCATCATTGTCGAGGGTCAGGCTGCGAAGGTTGTCGTGTCAACCAGCGTTCCATCCGGTTTTACCCCGCGCACGCCTCACCGCTGCGCGAGTCGTTTCGGGCAAGTGTGAGAGCAATAGCTGCAAAAGCTGGTTGTACGCTTCAACTCCACTCGCGTGGGTTTCGGCTCCGCGAGCCTGTTTAACTTTACACAATGAAAGGACGGTCCAGATAATGGAAACCGGCACAGTCAAGTGGTTCAATGAGGCCAAAGGGTACGGCTTCATTCGGCGTGAAAGCGGCGACGATGTGTTCGTGCATTTCAAAGCCATTCAAGGCGATGGCTTCCGCACTCTCAATGAAGGCGAGCGCGTGCAGTTCGAAGTCGAGCGCGGCCCGAAGGGATTGCAAGCCTCCAAGGTCAGCAAAGTTTGAACCCACTTTGACTCCATTCAACCCCGTCACCTGACGGGGTTTTTTATTTCTGGTAGCTGGATGCTTGATCCGTGATACTGGAGAATATCAAGGTGCAAGTATCTAGCATCCAGGATCGAGCATCACTTTTCAAGTCGCCTGCTGCGTCGGGCGCACGAGAATTTGATTGATGTCAACATGCGCCGGCTGTTGTAGTGCATACAGCACCGCCGCGGCAATATCTTCCGGCTTCATGAATTCAATCGGCGGGTGCGTTCTGAAATAAGCGAAGATATCTTGATCGGTGATGTGCGAAGCGAGCTCCGTCGTCACGGCGCCGGGCATGATACTCGTGATGCGAATCGGCATCTTCTCGCGCGCCAATTCAGAGCGCAAACCCTCCGAAATCCAATTCACTGCGGCTTTCGTGCCACTATAAATTGCAGAGCCGGGGAAGACTTTGATTGCTGCGTCGGAGGAGACGTTGATAATATCGCCGCGCTTTTGTTCGCGCATGATTGGCAGCACTGCGGCGAGGCCGTGCAATACCCCTTTCACGTTGATGTCGATCATCCGCATCCATTCTTCCACTTTCAGCTTTTCCATGAAAGAGAGCAACATCACGCCCGCGTTGTTCACGAGAATATCGAGGCTTCCCCATTTCTTCAACGTTTGCTTCACCGTGGCTTGCCAGTCTTCCGGTTTGGTCACATCCATTTGCGCGATAAAAGCCTGGCCGCCGCGATCTGCAATTTTCTTGTTGAGATTGCCCAAACGATCTTTACGCCGCGCTGCAAGCGCGACTTTCACTCCGGTTTGCTCGAGCGCCCAAGCCGTGGCCTCGCCGATGCCGCTGCTCGCACCGGTGACGATTGCAACTTTGCCTTCCAACGAGGTCATCTTATTTTCCTTTTTGAATTTTGACGCGCTGCCGATAATGTTCAGCCACGGCTTGGCCGTGGCTTTGCCTTGAACTCGCGTGATCGTTCAACTATGGCGTGGCCATAATTTTTGAAAGTGAAGATACATCGTAATGCGCGCCTTTTGCAATTGAAAATCCCACCACAAGAAAGCTCGAATTTATGCCTATCCTCACCGGCAAGATGCAAATCAATCACACCGTCTATTACGCCGTGCAAGCGCCTGAAACGGACGGTCCCGCCCCGCTACTGATCGTTCTGCACGGCTTCGGCCAAGTGGCGGCGGAGTTCATAAAAATTTTCGCGCCGCTCGTGCAAAGCGGCATTCTTGTCGCGGCTCCGCAAGCGCCGCATCAGTTTTATAAAAGCTTGGCAGACCGCTCCGTCGGCTTTTCGTGGTTGACGCGCTATGAGCGCGATCAATCCATTCAAGACTTCGCCGCGTACATGAAAAATTTTTACACGCTTTTGCAACGCGAGTATCGGGTCGATGAGCAGCGCGTTTTTGTGTTGGGATTTTCGCAGGGCGTGTCCATGGCCTATCGTACATGGGCGCAGAGTGCCGCGCCTCTGTCAGGCGTGGTCGCATGTGGAGGTGATTTGCCGCCGGATATCGGAGAGAGGTTGCACGAATTGCCGCCTCTGCGCGTTTTGCTCGTGCATGGGCGCAATGATCAAATCGTTCCGTTGCGCAAAGCGCATGAAGCGCAATCGCAATTGTCGGCAGCGGGATTTCCCGTCGAGTTGTTTGAATTTGACGGTGAGCACTTCATTCCGACGGAAACGATGGCACAAATCGCAAAATTCATCGGAGCGTGAAATGTTGGAGTAATGGCTTGTTGTAGCAATGAAACTCTCGTCTGTTTAGGCTGTGCGATCACCCCACAATGCCATTCTAAATGGGGAAGAACTCTTTTTCATGTTCGGCACAAATTTCAAAAAGATTCGTTACGGCATAAAATGCAGCCGAGATTACTTCCCCTTCGTCTCCGCACAAGCATTCGCCAACTGAATCAACTCCGCAATCGCCAACGTCTCCGGCCTTCTCTGCAAATCGATGAAATCGAGCTGCGCTTCCGCATGCAAAAATTTGCTCAAACTCCGCCGCAGCGTTTTGCGGCGCTGGCCGAAAATCGTTTTAACCATCGCGACATAAAAGTCTTCGTCGATAAGTGGCAAAGGCGGCGGCTGAAATTGCCAGCGCACCACCGCGGATTCCACTTCCGGCTTGGGGCGAAACACGTGTGGAGAAATCGTGAAGAGCAGCTCGGCGCTCGCGAACGTTTGGCTCATGATGGAGAGAATGCCGTATTCTTTCCCGCCCGGTGCGGCGACGATGCGCTCCGCCACTTCGCGCTGCACGGTGAGAATCATATCCTGCAAAGCTTCTTTTTGCGCAAACGCAGTGAAGACGAGATGACTGGTGATGTGATAGGGAATGTTGCCCACTAGCCGCAGTTTGTTCGCGCCGGAAAATTGCCGCAAATCAACTTCGCGAAAATCTTGATTGAACAGTTTGAAGTTGGGATACGCCGCAAAGCGTTCTTGCAGAAAAGGAATGAGGCGTTGATCGATTTCAATGGCGAGGCATTGACTTCCGGCTTCGAGCAGGTGTTTGGTGAGCGCGCCCATGCCCGGCCCGATCTCGACAAACTGATCTTCCGGCTTTGGAGCAATCGCCCGCACGATTTTGCGCAACACGTTTTCATCGAGAAGAAAGTTCTGCCCCAATGATTTGCGCGGCTGGAAATCGCTCGGCCAGTTCACGACGACATCCCAGCATTTAAGAATGCATTTGAAGAGCCAGAGCAGTCTGTTATTCCCCCCTTGAGGGGGGCCAGGGGGGTGTTCTTCATCACAAGCAAGCGCCTCATGATTCGTGCGTGTCTTTATCTCGAACCAATGCCATTCAACCCAAACAACGTAACAGCATTCTGCGTCGTGCGATGGCAAATCTCCGCGAGCGATAGGCCTTTGATCTCCGCCAGCTTGTTCGCAATATGTACTATATACTTCGGCTCGTTGCGCTTGCCGCGATGCGGCACGGGAGTCATGTATGGGCTGTCGGTTCCGAGTATGATGCGCTCCAAGGGAATCTGTTTCGCAATCTCCTGCAAAGCAGATTTTTTACAATTGAGATTACCGCTAAAAGTAAGATTGCCGCTAAATGAAAGATGCAAACCGAAATTCAAAACCGGTTCTATGTTTCTTAAGTATCCTGGGAATCCTAAATCAGCAGGGAACCCCAAATCTTCCGGGAAGCACTGAAACACACCAATAAGATTAGCCACACCATGCGCACGCATCACATGCTTGAATTCTGTGCGAGCGGAACGATTGCGAATGATAACCGGCTTGTGGAGTCGCTCGGCCAATTCAAGTTGGCGCACAAACACTTCAGGCTGTTCGGGCATTGAGTAATTCATCCAATAATCATCCATCCCGATTTCACCGATCGCTATGACTTTGGGATGTTGTGCGAGTTCTGCAATCTGCTTGATTCCTTCTGCGCTAGTCATATCGGCAATGGACTGACTGATAGGATGAATGCCGACCGCAGCATAAACATGCCGGTGTTGTTCGGCAAGCGCAATTGCTGTGCGGCTCGTATGCACGTTGGTCGAAACGCAGATAATCGCCGCCACTCCTGCTTCGTGCGCGCAATGAAGCACTTCGTCGCGATCGGGGTCGAAGTCGCGGAATTGCAAATGCGCGTGAGTGTCGATAAGCTTTGAGTTCATAGAATTCGAATTGCGGGATCAATGGAGTGCCGGAGTAATGGCGCCGCAACGATCCTGAGTTTTTCGCCGGAACTCTCATGGCAGGCGCGGCTGGGAATCGCTCGGCCAGTTCACGATAGTAATCCGACGTCTAATCCAAACAGTGCCACAGCATTCTGCGTCGTGCGATGGCAAATCTCCGCGAGCGATAGGCCTTTAATCTCCGCAAGCTTCTCGGCGATATGCATCACATACGCCGGCTCATTGCGTTTGCCGCGATGCGGCACGGGCGTCATGTACGGGCTGTCGGTTTCGAGCATGATGCGCTCCAGCGGAATTTGCTTCGCCACTTCCGGCAGCACGGATTTTTTATATGTGAGGTTGCCCGTGAATGAAACATGGCAACCGAGATTTAAAACCAGCTCCGCGTAATTCCAATCTTCCGAGAAGCAATGAAACACGCCCGTGAGCTTGGTGACGTCATGGCCGCGCAACGTGTCCATAATCGCCGCGCCCGCCTCGCGATTGTGAATGATCACCGGCTTGTTGAGCTGCGCGGCCAGTTCAAGTTGCCGCACAAATACTTCCGCTTGTTTGGGCAAAGGCACGGTCTTCCAATAATCATCCATGCCGATTTCGCCGATGGCCACGACTTTCGGGTGCTGCGCGAGTTCTGTAATCTGCTTGAAATCTTCCTCACTCGTTGCGCCACAATCATTGGGATGAATGCCGACTGCGGCATAAACCTGTGCATGTTGCTCGGCAAGCGCAATCGCAGCGCGGCTCGAAGGCACGTCCGTTGAAATGCAGAGGATCGCTGCCACACCGGCTGCATGCGCGCGCTGAATTACTTCATCGCGATCTGCGTCGAAGTGGTTGAGTTGCAAATGGGCGTGGGTGTCGATGATTTGGGCGAGCATGGCGACAAATTATGCAGCGAGCTTGTCTATCCTCTGATCGTTCGCTTATTTTTTCACACGTGCGGAATTAGCCGCTGGGTTTTGGCACGGGGACGCAGTAGATGGTTGCCGTTTTGTTCGTTGCAAGCTCTTTCTTCATCCAATGCGTTTAATGATTCTGGTCAACAACTGCGTGAAAGTGGCGCTCATGCGATGCGCGGTTGCCGTGACTTCGGCGTGATCCAATTTCTGCAAGCTCAGGCCCGTTGCCAGGTTCGTGATACACGAAAGGCCGAGCGTCTGCATGCGCCGCGAGATCGCAACGATGACTTCGGGAACGGTTGACATCGTGACTGCATCCGCGCCGAATCGTTTTGCCATTTGCACTTCGGCCGCAGTTTCATAGCTCGGGCCGCGCACGGCACACAATACTCCGCGGCGCAATGGTATGCGCAAATCCAGGGCAACTTGCAGCGCGAGCTTTTGCAAAGCCGGATCATACGGCGCGCGCATATCGGGCCAACGCTCGCCCCATTCTTTGCGATGCTGCCTGGCCAGCGGATTGCTGAACATCATATTGATGTGATCCTCGATCAACATCAAATCGCCCGGCGCAAATTGCGGATTGAGCCCGCCCGCAGCATTGGTGACGATCAAACGTTGAATGCCCAACTCGGCCATGAGATGAATCATAAAACCGATCTGCGAGGCAGGGTACCCTTCATAGGTGTGCGCACGGCCTTGCGCCACGAGCAGATTTTTTCCGCTGAGGCTGCCGAAAATCCAGCAGCCTGCATGCCCGGAAACGGTGGAGCGCGGATAGCCCGGAATCTCGGCCGTGGAAATGCTTTGTGTGTTTTGCAATTGTTCGGCGAACGGGCCCAAGCCCGAACCCAAAATCACTCCAAGGCGAGGAAAGAAGGGGCGACGCACGCGCACAAATTCCGCGGCCTGCGCGAGGAGATCGGCGCGCAACAGAGGCGGAGCAAAAACGTTAGCAGATTCAGTCATACAATTGCCTTCACGCAACCGCGTCCAAAATCACGATAAGATCGAGGGCTTTCTCATCACGCCACTACTCCAACGCTTCAAAACTCCATCAGCTCAAAAGCGCTTCAGCCCGCTTCAGTGCTTCGGAGGGATATAACATTTGCGGCAACGCGCTTCATACGTTTCAGTCGCGCCGACGACGACGCGATCGCGCGCCGTCGTGAGACGCTGTGTGAACGCGGCGGGCTCGCCGCATTGCACGCAGATCGCTTGCGCTTTCGTGACTTGCTCGGCGATGGCCATAAGCTGCGGCATCGGCTCGAACGGAATGCCGCGATAATCCATATCGAGCCCGGCGACGATGACGCGCACGCCGCGCGAGGCCAATTCATTGCATGTTTCAACCAAGCTGTTGTCAAAAAACTGGCCTTCGTCGATGCCGATCACTTGCGCGTCACCGGCCTTCTCCAAAATTTCTTTCGGACTCTGCACCGGCTCGGAACGCAGCTTTTGTTCATTATGAGAAACGATATGATCGTTCGCAAAGCGACTGTCAATCGCAGGCTTGAAGATCGCGACGCGTTGCTTGGCGATTTGCGCGCGGCGCAGACGGCGAATCAGTTCTTCGGTTTTGCCGCTGAACATGCTGCCGCAAACGACTTCAATGGAGCCGGTGGCATGTGAGGTGGGCATAAGTAGTGTGAAGGATCCTTTCGTTTGATATTGCTCACTAACTCTCAAGTGCCAACACATCGTAGACAAGTTTCTGTGCCAGGACATCGTAGACATACGATATACTCCCCCCCGTGCTGGTAACGGAAGGAGCCCGTAGGGCGACTGGAGTTACCAGCACGGGGGGA
>Ga0247727_10016172_pt1 | contig 12091 bp, 12 predicted proteins | sample WisWelCaveWW1625_FD_202498 | JGI IMG/M metagenome (GOLD analysis project Ga0247727, IMG submission 202498) | Biofilm microbial communities from Wishing Well Cave, Virginia, United States - WW16-25 | ecosystem: Environmental > Aquatic > Deep subsurface > Groundwater > Cave microbial mat | place...
CGTCAAACACTTCATAAAATTCACCGTTCACAACCAGGGAGGGACAGCATTCAAGACCATCTTTTGTCCCGGCGCGGAGGTCCGTCCACCCGTAACTGAGGCATTACAGTTTTTGGACTGTTTTGCTGGCATTTTGTCAAAATAAAGCTTGACAGCCGATAGATTATTTCTTATATTTTTAACTGGCCATTAGCACTCATACAATATGAGTGCTAATAGGCTAGAACCTTCTGACTAAATTCTTATAAAACAACTCTATCTATGAGGAGATCATACCTATGAACATCAAGCCATTGGCAGATCGTGTGGTGGTGAAGCCGCTCGACTCTGAGGAGAAAAAGCAAGGCAACATTATTATTCCCGACACGGCAAAGGAAAAGCCGATGCAGGGAGAAATTGTGGCGGTTGGTCCCGGCAAAATTACGGAGTCCGGCCAGAAGGCCGCCATGGAAGTGAAGAAGGGTGACAAGGTGCTCTATGGCAAATATTCTGGCACCGAAGTTTCCATCGACGGCAAGGATTATTTGATCATGCGCGAGAGTGATATTCTCGCCATTCTATAATACTTCCTTTCCCGAAGTCATTCTGGAAGAATCATCTTAAAATCAAATTGTGATTTTAAGCAAAAAAGATTCCCTGCGGGCGTAGCCTACGGAATGACACATTCATGTTATTGAAACATTAACCGAATTTAATAAGGAGAATTTAAAGTTATGGCAAAGCTGATCGATTATGATGTTGATGCCCGAGCGGCGATGAAGCGCGGAGTGGATGCGCTGGCGAACGCCGTGAAGGTCACGCTGGGCCCCAAGGGCCGCAATGTGGTTATCGACAAAAAATTCGGCGCGCCGACCGTTACGAAGGACGGCGTCACCGTCGCAAAAGAAGTTGAGTTGGAGAATCCGGTTGAAAACATGGGCGCGCAGATGGTGAAAGAAGTCGCTTCCAAAACCAGCGATGTCGCCGGCGACGGCACCACCACCGCGACGGTGTTGGCGCAATCCATTTTCGCCGAAGGTTTGAAGAACGTCACCGCCGGCGCGAATCCGATGCACCTGAAGCGCGGTATTGAGAAGGCCGTCGCGGTCGTGATTGAGGAGATCAAAAAAATCAGCAAAAAGATTCCGGGCAAAACCGAGATTGCGCAGGTCGGCGCGATCTCTGCGAACAACGACAAGTCAATCGGTGACTTGATCGCCAATGCGATGGATAAGGTCGGCAAAGACGGCGTGATCACCGTTGAAGAAGCCAAGTCCACCGAGACCACCCTCGATGTCGTGGAAGGCATGCAGTTTGATCGCGGCTATATTTCGCCGTACTTCGTGACCGACCCGGAAGCGATGGAAGCCGTGATCGAAGAGGCGTTGATTTTGATTCATGACAAAAAGATCAGCGCGATGAAGGACCTCCTCCCCATTCTCGAGAAGGTGGCGCAAATGGGCCGTCCGCTGCTCGTGATTGCGGAAGACATCGAAGGCGAAGCGCTGGCGACGCTCGTCGTCAACAAGCTGCGCGGCACGTTGAAGGTTTGCGCGGTGAAGGCGCCGGGTTTTGGCGATCGTCGCAAAGCGATGTTGGAGGATATCGCGGTGCTGACCGGCGGTCGCGTGATTTCCGAGGAAGCCGGCTTCAAGCTCGAGAACACCACCTTGAGCGATCTCGGCAAGGCCAAGAAAGTGACCGTCGACAAGGACAACACCACCATCGTCGAAGGCGCCGGCAAAACCGACGAGATTAAAGGCCGTATTTCGCAACTCAAGAAGCAGATTGAAGCCACCACCTCCGACTATGATCGCGAGAAATTGCAAGAGCGTCTCGCCAAGCTCGCCGGCGGCGTGGCGGTGTTGAAAGTCGGTGCGGCGACCGAAGTCGAAATGAAAGAGAAAAAAGCCCGCGTGGAAGACGCGCTGCATGCGACCCGCGCCGCGGTTGAGGAAGGCATCGTTCCGGGCGGCGGCACGGTGTTTCTGCGCGCCATTCCGGCTCTCGAAAAAATGAAGCTGGACAATCGCGACGAGCAGATCGGCGTCAATATCGTCAAGCGCGCCGTCGAAGAGCCGATTCGCCAGATCGCCGAAAACGCCGGCTGGGAAGGCTCGATCGTCGTGCAAAAAGTGAAAGAGAACAGCGACTTCAATTTCGGTTTCGATGCGGATAGCGAAACGTTCTGCGACCTGCTGAAAGCCGGTGTCATCGACCCGACCAAGGTGGCCCGCGTTGCGCTGCAAAATGCTGCGTCGGTTGCGGCGTTGCTGCTGATGACCGAAGCGACGATCGTCGAGAAACCCGAAGACAAGAAGATGCCCCCGATGCCTCCGGGCGGCATGGGCGGCGGCATGTACTAATGTCATCCCGACGGGCGTAGCCAAACGGCTCGTCTGTCAAAGTATTGATAAAAGAAAAGCCGGTCCTCGTTTGAGGAACCGGCTTTTTTTATTTGGTCAAATGATTAAATCATGAATCGTATCTCAAGTCAGGAAGCTTTTGCATGATTAGATTTGACAACTTGTCGCGCACTTGTTGAACAAAATCCACGAGCGCCTCAGCCGCCTTCGTCCCCTGCACTTGGCCGGTTTGCACGTCCTTCACGGCCAATCCCACCTGAATCAAATCGTTGACGCGCTCGCTGAGCGAAAGGCGATTCAACTGCGTTGCCTGCACCAGATCGGGAAGCGACACCGCCGGTTGTTCTCTCAATTTCAGCAGGATCGCAAAGTTGGTTGGCTCTAACGCCACTCGCAAAGCTCTTAGCACGAGGTCGCCGGCGATGGCTCGCACTTCGTCATGATTCTCGGCGAGGGACTGCAACCATCGCTCCGAACCTTGTTCGCCGGATTGATTTTCGGTTGGCACGCCTGCTGCGCTCATTCCCACAAAACGATCCGCCCGATCCAAAACCATCGCCAGCAAGCGAAACCGCTGCCACAGATCCTCGGCAATGGCGGCAGAAATTTCCGACATGTCATTCATTTAACATTGAACCTCTTTTCACATTTTCTTTTTTCTCTTTTTCTCTTTTTTTTTTCATCCCATCGCCTCCGCCACCAGCTCGATCAAATCTTTCACCTCGATCTTGCCTTCATTTCCCGAAGTCTTCACCGCGTCGGTATACATTGTGTAATCCTTCGGACAAGTGGTGATGAAGTATTGCACTTCGCCGATGCCGAGCGCTTCTTTAATGCGTTGCTCGCTGGTGCGGTTGGTCTCGTTCGAAGTGTCCATCCAAATGCGGCCACCGCCGGCGCCGCAGCAAAATGTATTTTCGCGGCAGCGCGGCATCTCGCGCAATTCGAGGCCGAGCGCCTCCATCACCCTGCGCGGCGCGTTGGTCTCGCGATTGTAGCGGCCAAGATAGCAGGGATCGTGATACGTCACTTTGTAATTCAGCTTCTTGTTGAATTTCAGCTTGTCCTCGTCGATCAGCTTCGCCAGCAGGCCAGTGTAGTGATGAATCGTGTAATTGCCGCCGAACTCCGGATACTCATTGCGAAAAGTGTTGAGCGTGTGCGGATCGGTCGTGACGATCTCTTTGAATTTGGCTTTTTTCAGCGTCGCGAGATTATCTTCCACCAACATTTCATACAACCCTTCTTCACCGACGCGACGCACGTCGTTGCCGGAATTTTTCTCCGCATCATAAAGAATGCCGAAATCCACGCCGGCTTTGTTGAGCACCTCCGCGACCGTGCGCGAGTTATTTTGCAGGCGCGGATCGAACGAGGCAAAATCGCCGACGTACCACAAATACTCCACCGGCTCTTTGCGCGCGTCTTTGACTTTGAACGAAAGCTTCTGCGTCCGCTTCGCGCGATTTTTGGGCGACTGTCCGAACGAGTTGCCGTATTCGCCGAGATTTTGCAGCGCGCTTTGCAGATTGTTATCGAGCTTGCCGGCATCAACTAAATTGCGGCGCATCTGCACGATGTGCGTGAGATGCTCGATGCCCACCGGACAAGCTTCGACGCAGGCCATGCAAGTAGTGCAGCTCCATAACGTTTCCGGTCGAATCACGTTCTGCGCCACATCGATACTGCCATTCCCATTCGTTGGCCATTTGGAATCAGCAGAGAATTTTTGTTTGAACCACTCGCTCGTGTTGAAAGTCGCATCGGCATACGTGCGCAAATCGAGAATCAAATCGCGGGGCGAGAGCGTGGTGCCGGCGGCATTGGCAGGACAGGCCACGTGGCAGCGTCCGCATTTCGTGCAGGCATCGAGATCGAGCAGCTCTTTCCAAGTGAAATCCGTGATCGCATGATAGCCGGGCTTGAGAGCGCCTTCTGTTGGTTTCGGCAGACGCCGGCCGGCCATCTCATCTTTGAAAATGAGATTTGCCGAATCGGTGAAAATGTGCATCGCTTTGGAGTACGGCAGATATGCGAGAAACACCATCACCATGATCGCATGAATCCACCACGAGGCGAGATGCATTGATACCACTTGCGCTTGCAGTCCGAGCGCGTTCGTACACTGCGCCATGAGCCAACCCACCGGCGACCAGCGCTCGAATTCCGGCATGTTTTCGGCGATGCGAAAGCCTTCGATCAAATATCCGGTCACGCCGATGAGAAAGAGCAGCCAGATAAACATGCGATCATCGAAAACAAATCCGGAGCGATCATACTTGCCGTTTTGCGCATCCGGCCGCGTGTAGTCGAGTTGTGGCAGTTTGAATGAAGCGCGGCGCACCATCATCATGGCGAGGCCGATCAAAAAGAGCACGCCCCAAATATCCAAGATCATAGAGAACCAAAGATAGATCGTGCCTTGCAGAATTTTTATATTAATGAAACGAAGAATGTCATGGTCAATCGCAACAATGACGGTGCCGATAAACAGAAAAGTGAATCCCCAAAAGATCAGAAAGTGCGAGAGGCCGGCGTAAGTGTCGCGATGAAAAAGAGTCTTGTTTTGTGCAATGATTTTCATGGCGCGGGCGAGGCGCCGGCCGAAATGATCGAAACGATTGACATTTCGGCCACGACGGTATTTTCGGAAGCGCCGATAGAAGCCGTGCAAAAACGCCAGCGAGGTCACGCCGGCGACAACATAAAAAATCATCTGCATCCAAAATGGAAAATGCGCGAAGATTTCGCGCGTGGGGGTTTCAGGCATATTTTATTTTCCTTTTGTAGTCTTTTGTAGTAGACCCTTCAGGGTTAGTGCCTAAAGGCACTAATACAAAAGTTCATTTGTTCAAACACTCTCGTGCTTTTCTTGCAGATGATAGAGCAACAGATCAAACGCCACCATGCGGATTTCACGCTGGTATTCTTCCAGCACGGCCGCGGATTTTTTCAGCGGTTGCTTGACGGAATCCCTGCAAAGCGGACACGTCATTTCATAAACCACCTTGCCGATTTGCGCGTCGATGTAAATTTTGATTTCCTCGCCGTGCGCATTGACGAGATGCGCGTGCAAATCCATGCGGTGGCCGGTGAAATCACAGTGAGGGCAATTCATATTTAAACTCCTACTCTTGCTCGTGCTCTTTCTCCTACTCATACTTTTACTCGTTTTTAAAGATTTCCCCAAAAGCGAGTAAGAGTAAAAGTATGAGCACGAGTTACTTGTATCAAGACTACATCTCTACAAACACTTCGCCCTCTTCGCTCACCACCCGATAAGTTCGAATAGGATAATCCGCCGGGCCGCGCAAGCGGCTGCCCGAACACACATTGAATTGGCTGCCATGCCGCGAACACGTCACGACTTTGCCGTCCAATTCGCCGTCGGCCAGCGACGCGCCATCGTGCGGGCAAACATCGCGAAAGGCGCAGAGCTTCTCGCCGAGGCGAAAAACGACGATCGGCCCATCCGGCGCATCGGGCAGCCGGCCCACGAGGCCGTCGCCTTTTCGCTCATTCAGCATCAGCTTCAGGCGCGCGGCCTTTTTCACGAGCGTTTCTCCCGCCCGCCAAGTTTCGAGCTTGCGCGCGAGCTGATTCGGCAGCGCGCCCCAGTTGGAAACCAGATCCGCTCCGGCAGCGACCGCCGCATGCCACAGTTCTTGAATCGGCATTTTGATCGCGCCGGCAATCATGCACTCCGGCCAACGGCTTTTCCAACTGGCAATCGCGTCAATCGCGCCTTTCTGCTCGAGTTCCAATACAATTACAACCGGCGCCTCGGCCAGATTGAAGGCGTCCACAAAAGTAAAAGCAATGGTTTCCAAACCATTGTCGCGAGTGATCTCCTCAACGCGTTTGCGCAGAATCGAATTTTGTCCGATGAAGGCAAGTTTGGGCATGACACTTTCACGCGACTATTTCATAAAAATAACTTGATTTAGAAAAAATTACGCGTTAATCTTTTAAAAGACGCCAGCTTGGAGAATTAAAGATGAAATACTACTACGCCATATTTAGAAAAACTTCGGAAGCCATCGAAATCGAATTTCCCGATCTGCAGGGTTGCGTAACCTTCGGTAGCACGTGGGATGAAGCTGTAGAAAACGCTACCGATGTCGTTGCCGGATGGCTGGCTCATGCTGAAGCACGATTTATCAAAGAGCCGACTTCGTATGAAGAGCTCAAAGGCAAATTCGCCAATGAAAATCTCGTCCCCATCGCCGTTGATGAAAAGATCATGAAATTTTACAAGCAGCGTATTGCAATTTCCCCAAGGCGGTCTTTACGCACGGCCAAACCACAGAAGAAGATGGCCATGCATTATTAACTTCATTCTTTATTAGGCAGTTTCACGCCACCATTTCATAACAGCCTACCGCGGCATTCTCTTCAGTTTCATCACATTCCGGCAAAATCCCCATGCGCCGATGAATTTCCGGCAGCAGTTTTAGCCCTTCTTCAAAATTGATAATGCGATTGATGAAATAAAAAAGATACATCGTCGTGAGCCAATTAGTAAATCCCGGCTGAGAGCCAAGATGCTTTTTCATGTTGAGCATCACCCACGAGAAATGCTCCCACGTGTCGAAGCAACTGGCGCAATCGCGATCGACGCCGGTGCAGCAGCGGCGCGTGGTGGCGAAGTCGGCATTGTACGCGCGAAAGTGGGGATTGTACGGCTTGCCGTTTTTGATGCGCTCCTGATTCACCGCGTTGTCCGAGCTGATACTCGTGCAAACTTCGTAGCCCCAATGCTCGTTGTAAAGCCATCCGGTCGAAACGACTTTGCTGAAATACGTCGAACGCCGTTTCGTCTTCAGGCGAATGATGTTGATCCATGCCTTCGCCAAAGAAGTAGCAGCCCACGCAGCGGATATTGCACACGTGGGTAACATCCACCGCGATGGATTTCAGCGGGCCGGCGTTGCGAATCTCCGTGTACAAGCGCCGGAGAAACGGGTCGCGGAGATATTCTTTGTGCAAGTGAGCCATCTGATCATTGGATTGATGGAGTCATGGATTGTTGGATTTTTGGGTTACTAATGAGTAAATGCTTTTGCCATTCATTTCTCAAAACCGGTCATTGCCGTCAATTCCGACTGATGTTTAAACCGGAGAGTTGGATCGTCGCGGCTGCGCGAAAAAATCGGCCCCAAAATTTTTCCCATTCTTCAAACGGCATCCCACGCAGGGCCGTTTCAAACTTTTGCCAATTTTGCGGCGGCATCGACTCGAACCGCGCCGCGGCAATGCGCTCGTTATCCACCCGAAAGTTAGCGCGAATGGTTCGCCCGTTGATCAGAACTTCAGTGGCGCGAATAAAGACGTTCGCTGAGATTTTTAATTCATCCATCAGCGCAATGCGGCCACTCTCGCGGTGCAGATTCAAATATTCTTCCGAAGTCATTTGCGCCGCCAGTTCGCGGCTGCGAGTTTCTTCCGCAACAGTCAAGCTGCCGGATTCCAATGGCCGGCCCAGTGTCTTTGCAAACTCTTCCAATAGAATTTTCTCAACCGTGTCAATCGAAAAAGAGCCGCGCTGCCGCAGCGTGATGATGCGCTCTTTCATCGCGTCAATCGCGAGCTTGCGAAACGCTGCGTTTGGCGCGCGCCAGACTTGTGCCAGCGCTTCGTAATCGAAATCGAACAAAAAATTTCCCACGACAACGGAAGCCTCGCCGATGCGCCCGCCGCCGGTGCCGGCGATGCGCTTGCCCTCGACTTCGACTTCATTGAGGTCGCGCAATTCCGCCTGCAATCCCATTCGGCGCAATGCTGCCACCGGCGCAGCGAGCAGGCGTTGGTAAATTTCTTTCAAAAGAACCGGAACGCGGGTGTGATGAAAGACGCATTGATAGAACAACTGGTTTGCATCCAAATACGTCGCGCCGCCGCCGAGTTTTCTGCGATAAACCGGCAATTGACGGCGCTCGCATTCAGCACGGTCGAGCGTTGCGTCATAAACTTGATGATAACCCAAACACAGATAGGGCGTCTGTGGTTGGCAGATAATGATCGTGTCCGGCGAATCCGCCTGCATCAACTCCGCAACGGCGTGATAAACCGCCTGCGTGCGCCAAGATTCTGTAAGGCCGAGGTTCAGCAAGCGGATGGAAGTGGGTGGCTGGATCATTGGATCATTGGATTAATGGATCGTTGGATTTTTGGATTACTGGATTGCTGGATTATTGGAGTGATGGAGTTGTGGCTCGCTGAATTACTGGAACAATGCTTTTCCATTAATCCAATACTCCATCAATCCATCAATCCACGGCTTCCGCCATTTTTGCCCAAATCTCATTCAACCGCATTTGTTTGCGAATGACAACCACATCGTTGGCATCGGGCACGAAAGGATAATCGCGAAACTCTTCGCTCGGGCGATACGAGCCATAAGGCCGGTTGCAAGCCATGACACCTTTGCGGTCGGGGCAGCCGTTGGTCATAAACGGCAAGCCGGTATCGATAGCCGCATCCACGACAATATCGGGCGCATCGAGCTGTGCGATGTTGCCCTGCTCATCGAAATCAAAAGCATCGGGCGGCAAATGGTAATTCTCAATCAAATACTTGACGAGCTGGATGCGGCGCAAGCGATGAATCGGCGCGCGCGACACGTCTTGCATCACCGTGCCGGGCTCGGGATTGAATGAAAAAAGATAACCGGCGATTTGCTCGGACTTGAGCTGATAAAACAAATCGACAAGCTCGCGATCGGTTTCGCCGAGGCCGACGATGATGTGGCAATTGACCTTCATCGGACCGTAGATGCGCCGCGCCGCACGAACGATCTGCCAATGATGATACCAATCATGCGGACTGCGCGCGCCTTTGCCGCGCGTGTTGTAAAACACTTCTTTCGAGGCGGCATCAAGACCAACGCCGATGATATCGGCGCCGACTTCTTTGATTTTGTAGAGGCGTTCTTCATTCAACGTCGTTGCGCTCACCAACGCTGAGATCGGCACTTGTGTCGCGACACGGCGAATGCGTTTGGTCATGTCAATAAGATCGTCATACGCGCGATGATCCTGCACCTGCGCAATACAAACGCGGCCAACGCCGTCTTTCGCTTCCTTTTCCGCAATTTTCTCGGCGACTAAATCCGTGGAATACAACGGCCACGCGACACGAATGAACGTGTTGTCTTCGGGAACTCCGGGCCGTTCGCGCGCGAGGCCGCAATAAGTGCAATTCGCATAGCAGCCTTCGGGATAATTCTGCAGCAGATTGATGCAGCCGCAATGGCAATCGCGCAGCAAGCGGCCGGGCTTCAAACGCAGCTCAATCGCCGCCGCCATGCTGATGCGGACGTAATCCGGGCTGATTTGAAATTGTTCTTCTTGTAAGTAAGATGGAATCGTTGCTTTGGCCATGAGTTCCTCAAATTTCGTAGTAGCCACTTCAGGGGCCGCAGGGCTGTACGTCGTGGCGAGCTTGCAGAGAATTTTGATCGAAACCGAGACGTTCAGTGTACCACTATCATGAAATTCATGCTCGGCTCGCGGTGCCCCCACCAGACATTGTTAGGCGTATTATTCATTCACCAAAAATCACTAAGCCATTTTCGATTTTCTTCATACAGTTGGCGATAGTCACTGTCTTGCTCGTATGTATTCTGCTCAAATATGTTGCCCAAAATTTCATTTTGAAGAGGTCCTCCTGCTGCTTTTGAGAATCCCGCACCAAGAATAAAAACTGTCTTTACCGATTTTGATTGTCAAATTTCATTAGGCGTCGGATTTCACAGCAAAAAAAACGTCTAAAGGCATCACTACGAACTATCATCGTTATAACAAAATTTTCAACCGCTCGCGATCTACATTCCCTCCGCTCAGCACGCAAACCACCGTTGCTTCTCGCGGCAAATTTATTTTGCCGGAAAGCAAAGCGGCTAAAGCAGAGGCCGCCGCGGGCTCGGCGACAACTTTGCAGCGCTCCAGGATCAATCCCATTGCCTCGACAATTTCTTGATCGGAGACAATCACCATGTCATCGACATAAGCTTGAACGTGAGCAAGCGTGTGTTGTCCGGCAAACGGCGCGGCCAAGCCGTCGGCAATGGTGTTGGTGCGATCCAGACGCACTGGCTCGCCGCGTTGCAGGCTTTGAGTCATGGCCGAGGCGCCTTCCGGTTCGACACCGATGATTTTAGCTGCAGGCTTCTTCGTTTTGATGACGGTTGCAATGCCGGAGATCAAACCACCTCCACCAACTCCGACAATCACCGCATCAAGCTCCGGCACATCTTCGAGAATCTCCAGTCCAACCGTGCCTTGTCCGGCGATGATATGGGGATCATCGAACGGATGCACCAGCGTCAGATTGCGTTCCTTTTGAATCTGGAGACAAGTCGCCAGCAAATCGCCTTCGGCCAATATCACCTCGCTGCCATAGCCTCGAGCTGCTTCGGCTTTGCTGCGCAAACTGGCAGCCGGCATCACGACGGTGGCGCGAATGTTCTCTTGTCGCGCCGCCCATGCCAACGCTTGCGCGTGATTGCCGGCGGAAAGCGTGATCACGCCCTTTTGCTTGTCTGGCGGACTGAGGTGGTGCAGCTTATTCAGAACACCGCGCGGCTTGAACGAGCCGGTCTTTTGAAAAAGCTCCAGCTTGAAATATAGCCGGACACCGGTGCGTTCTCCCAAATAAGATGAGCGCGTTACCGGTGTGCGATGCACGCGGCCGGCGATGAGCTCGCGCGCGGCGAGAACGTCGTCAAGTTTTATAAGCTCTTTCATTAATACTACACTCTCCGGACGCTAAGCTTTTTCTGTTCGAGCAACGATTTTTCAGAGGCGATGTACCCGTCGGTGGGGAAGAATTTTTGCAGCGTCTCTCCATCCGGCGGCTTCGTCATCAACGAAACGATAACCATCGCCGCTGCAGATACCACGAGAATAACCGCTACCGGCATGAGTCCAGCGCCGCCGATGGTTTCCGAGCCTTTGAGAAAAAAGTAAAGCCACAACACCACGACGCTGAGAACGGAAGCGTACGCGCCGTATTTCGTGCTGCGTTTCCAAAAGATGGCGGCGGCCACAACCGGAAACATCGCCGCGAAGCCGGTGAATGTCCACACGCTGATTTTGAAAATGCTGCGGTTGACGACGAGCGAAAGCAGATACGTGGCAACGATAATGGCGATGACGAAAATGCGGCCAGACCAAATCTGCTGCTTTTCGCTGATTTTCTCATGAAAGCCGTAATGGCGAACGATGTCCTGCGTGAACATGGTGCTGATCGCCAACACTTGCGAATCCACCGAATTCATGATCGCCGAGAGCACGCCGGCAGCGAGAAATCCCGCCAACACGCCAGGCGCATACAGCGTGATCATATTCACCAGAATCGAATTTGCTGCCGGCCCTTTGAGATCGGGAAAATCGACCGCGCCCAATACGCCGAGCAGGACGCTGGGAATCCACACAATAGCAATGCACAGAGGATAAAACACGAGCGTGTAGCGAAACGTGTTGGCGCGCTTGGCGGTGAGCCAATGCAAAAACATGTGCGGAAACATGCCGACGGAGAGCGGAATGCACGTGTAGCTGAGAAGCTGCAACGGGGTGATTTTATCGCCGCGAATCAACAACTCCGGATGTTTTTCCGCGACCATCATCATACCGTTTTCGACGCCGCCCAATTCGCGGAAGATGACGATGAACGCCGCCAGGCCGAACGTCATGAAGATGAGAACTTGAAACGTGTTGACCCACACGGTGCTGCGCATGCCGCCA
>Ga0247727_10016173_pt1 | contig 12090 bp, 14 predicted proteins | sample WisWelCaveWW1625_FD_202498 | JGI IMG/M metagenome (GOLD analysis project Ga0247727, IMG submission 202498) | Biofilm microbial communities from Wishing Well Cave, Virginia, United States - WW16-25 | ecosystem: Environmental > Aquatic > Deep subsurface > Groundwater > Cave microbial mat | place...
GTGGCGAGGTTCATAAAATTGACGCAAGCGATAATTAGAATGAAAATCGCGGCCGCCGAAAAAATGTAAATGTAAGCGATGTCGCTGTTCGGCTCCAACTCCCATCGCAAATGCGAATGGAGATGAATGTCGGTGACCGGTTGCAGCGCCAGTCGATTGTCACCCCGTTTCAGACTTTGAAAGTGTTCCTCAGGCCAGTTCACATACCCCTGAAACCAATCCGGAATTTTCGCCTCGACTTGCTTGGGGTCGGCGCCCGGCGCCAAAACGATATAATTGTAGTGACCAAAATCCTGCCAAGTATAGTAACTCCCATCTTCCATTGGTTTGAGGGTGACATACGAAACCAGAAAATCAAAATCAAAATGGGAATTGCGCGGAATGTTTTCCATGACGCCGGCGACGGTCATGTCGAAGCGCCGGCCGTATTCCAGCACCAGAACTTTATTCAGAGGATCTTCGTCGCCAAAATATTTTTTGGCGATTTCCTCGGTGATGACCACGCCGCCGGGAACTTTGAGCGCGGTTTCCACATCGCCCCGCAGCAGCTTGAACGCAAAGACTTTGAAAAACGTGGAATCGGCGGAATAGAAACCGGGCTCATCGAAGCGCTGGTCTTCATACCGCACCGAGAGTTTCGGGCGCGTGAGTCCCGGTCCCCAGATCGGCGAGAGGGTCGTCGCTTCCGTCACTTCCGGAAAATCCTCCGCCATGGCCAGCGCCAGCGGGTGCGGCGTGCGCGTCTGTGGATTGCCGCTCATCCACGCGATGCGGTACAGGCGATCGGCGTTGTCGTGAAAGCGATCGTAACTCAGCTCGAACTGCACATATAAAAGGATGAGAATCGCGCAGGTCAGCCCGATGGCCAACCCGGCGATGTTGATCAACGAATAGGATTTTTGTTTGATGAGATTGCGAAAGGCGATTTTGAGGTAGTTCTTGAACACGGTGAGCCTCCGAAGCGATCAGCGATCAGCCGTCAGCTCTCAGCCACAAGCTGAACGCTGATAGCTGATAGCTTGATTAGACATGGAACTGCTCTTTAATATTTTCAGTGACGACATGACCGTCGAACAAGTGAATGATGCGGTGCGCGTAATCGGCGTAAGACGGCGAGTGCGTTACCATAACGATGGTTGTACCGTTTTCATTGAGCTCCGTCATCATGTTCATCACTTCGTCGCCGTGCGCGGAATCGAGGTTACCGGTGGGTTCGTCCGCGAGAATGATTTTCGGTTTGGCGACCACCGCGCGCGCCACTGCCACGCGCTGCTGTTGACCGCCGGAGAGCTGCTGCGGAAAATGGTTTTTGCGGTGGATGATCTGCATGTGTTCCAACACTTCTTCGACGCGTTTTTTGCGATCCGCCGTTGAATAGCCGAGATACAGCAGTGGCAGCTCGATGTTTTCGTACACCGTCAATTCATCAATCAAATTGAAGCTCTGGAACACGAAGCCGATGTTCTGCTTGCGCAAATTGGCGCGCTGGCGCTCAGAGTACTGCGCGACTTCATGCTCGAGAAAATGATACTCGCCGTCGCTGGGATTGTCGAGCAACCCGAGCACGTTCAGCAGCGTTGATTTGCCGCAGCCGGACGGTCCCATGATCGCCACGAACTCTCCCGGATTGATTTCAATATTCACATTGTTCAACGCCGTAGTTTCGACTTCTTCGGTGGTGTACATTTTTCTGAGATTGACTGTTTTGATCATTCCGTTTCTCCTTTTGTGCCGTTCTTAAGCTCTCAGCTATCAGCGGTCAGCTCTCAGCTTTTGGATGAAAGCTGTGAGCATTCGCTTCACTTCAATGACTTGGTTTGTTAAATTTTCGTAGTTGGAATTGTTGTCTAAATATCCGAGATCTCGAGAAAGCAAAAGATGGTACTCCAGTTCGCTGGCAGAACCCGTGGCTATTTGTACGAAACGAGCCAAATCAGCGTCGCTGCCTCGGCCACATCCCTCTGCTATATTTGCTGGAATAGAAACGCAGGCTCGTCTAATTTGACTGGTGAGTCCATACAACTCGTCCTTCGGAAAATTCTTAGTCACTTTGTAAACAGCAAGCGTCAACTCGTGAGCCTTCTCCCATACCTTCAATTTTCTGAAGTCTTTCATGACACCCCTCCCGCTGATAGCTGAAAGCTGACCGCTGACAGCTTTTAGTTATTTTTCAACACTAATTTATCAATATCCCCAAAACTATCATAACTCGAGGTCACCACGCGCTCGCCGGCCTGCAGTCCTTCCAGCACTTCGAAAACTTGCGTGTTCTGCCGGCCAAGACGAATCTTGCGTTTGCTGGCAGTATCGCCGTCTTCGTTCAAAACGTAAATCCACTGACCGCCGGTTTTCTGGTAGAATCCGCCACGCGGGATCAAGAGCGCTTCGGTGAGATCGCCCAAGGCCAGCCGAATGTGCAGTGTCTGTCCGCGACGAATACCCTGGGGAACATCGCCCTCGAATTGCATGTCAACCTCAAAACGGCCGTCGCGCACTTCGGGGTAAACTTTATCGGCGATGAGCTTGTACGACTCTCCGGCGAAATCAAACTCGCCCTTCAAGCCCTTTTCGATGCGTGCGAGATAGTGCTCATCGATGCCGGCGCGAACTTTGAATCCGTCCAGCACGTCGAGTTGTCCAATGCGCTGGCCCTGACTGATGGACTGACCCACCTCCGCATTCAACGATGTCAGGTGGCCGCTGATGGGCGCTTTGATATTGAGATTATCTAACCGCGTGCGGGCGATCTGCAGGTTTTCCTCGAGCCGCTTCATTGAGGTTTCCAAAAGCCGAACTTGCACTACTTGAAAAACGGAATCCTGTAGGGCAGACTGCCGGTTCAATTCCTGTTGTTTGACTTGGTAATCATATTCGTCTTTGACCTGCTCGAATTCCTCTTGCGAAATTAGCTTGCGGTCCAGCAGCTCCTTTCGGCGATCAAACGTGCGCTGGAGGCGCTTGATTTGATACTCCTGCTCGATGAGCTGGCGGCGAATGCGCAGATTATTTTGTTCGAGATTGAAGCGCGTGCTGGTGAGCAAATTCCGTTGCTCCACCACCTGCGCGTCCTGCGACGAAATTTGAATGTGCAGCGTGGTGTTGGTGAGTTTGAGAATGACGTCGCCCTGTTTCACCATGGTGCCAGCTTCGATGAACCGCTCTTCCACCTGCCCGCCTTCGATGGCGTCCAAATAGATAGTGCGGATCGGCAGCACCGATCCGGTGACCGGAATAAATTCCTGAAACGGGCCTTTTTCCACCGTCGAGACCGTGATCTTCTGTGTCTCGACGGTGAGTTTCGAACTCCTGTCTGCAAACAAAAGATTGTAAACGACGATGATGAAAAACAGACCGGCCCCGCCAAACCCGGCGATCTTTTTGGGCGGCCATTTCTTCTTTTCGATTTGTCGATCCATTCCCATGAGATGTTCCTCAATCAGTTCATTTTATGTCCGGCATACGTTTGGCAAGAGCTGTGCCATGATTGATTCCGTTGAAATTACGATACTAAAGTGGTGAAAGCAAGCGCTAAAAGTATCCGCTGGCATTACAGGCAGTGTTCGCTGGCGAACAGAGATTTGTCGTTAAAAGGGCTTGATTTTTCGGGGGAAAAGTTGTATTTGAGGCTTAGAAAAGGTCTTCAATTTTTATTGTTCACCATCACCACTAAGCGGAAAATTCTGAGTCGCGGCGAGTTTGTACCGGGCGAACCGTGTTTGTTTGCGACAGAGCCTGATGGCTATGAAATCGAGATTTGGTATGAATTACCTACGGCGGTTGATCCGAAATGAGTAATGAATTGGATTTGGAAAGGAGCGCTGCTGAAGTTATTTTTTGAAGAGTTCAGAGTGGGAGCCTGTTCGTTCTAAAATTAGAGTGTCTCCGGACAATTTGTAAACCAAAAGCCAGTCCGGTTCGAGATGACAATCGCGAAATCCTTTCCAGTCTCCTCTCAACGGATGGTCACGAAAGCGGGCATCGAGTTGTTGTTGGGCGGCTAATTTCTCGACAACTAATCGGAGTTTATTGGTATCTTTGTTCTGCTTCTTTATTTTTTTGTAGTCTCTTTTGAACTGGTTGGTGTAGTAGATTTTCAACTTTCGAGTTCCTGAAATAATTCATCGACGCTTCCAACTTCATTGAGTTCTTTTCCTTGTTCGGATTTTCGCAAAGTAGTCTCAGTAAGCTTGTTGGGAATTTTGACCTCAAACGGTATGCCCTTATGAAGTGCGACTTGTGTAAGATACATGGAAATGGCCTCTGACATTGAAATATTGAGCCTATCCAATATTCTCTGTGCCTTGGCCTTTACTTCAGGATCGATTCGTGCTTGGATTGATGCGGTTCGAGCCAATTTTTATACCTCCAAAAAATAAACATCTTGAACATTAAGCCCTACTTGCGTTAATATACAAAACCAGCATCAGAAATCAATAGGAAGTTTTCTAACACTAGCATACTTCATATTATTGACTTGCTGATCTCAAATTCATATCTTTGGCTGCAAACGTATTTAAAGGAGCGACATGATAACCGTCACCGTATCACCCAAATTTCAGATCGTTATCCCTAAGCCCATTCGCGATAAAATGGAAATAAAAGCAGGTCAAAAGTTTCAGATGATCCAATATGGAGACAGGATTGAATTTATACCAGTACGGAAAACGAAAGAGATGAAGGGCTTTCTGAGAGGCATCGACACCGGTGTCCAACGGGATAACGACCGGATATGAATCTCGTAGATTCTTCGGGCTGGCTCGAATATTTCGCTGATGGCAAGAATTGCCTGTTCTTTTCGAAGGCAATTGAGGATACACAAAATCTAATTGTTTCCACCATCAACATCTATGAAGTTTTTAAGAAAATCCTTTCGGAGAAAGATGAAAACTCGGCACTCCAAGCAATTGCTGTGATGCACCAAGCGATCATCAAAGATGTCGATATTCCCCTCTCTCTTCTTGCTGCAAAACTAAGCATCGAACATAAACTCCCGATGGCTGATAGCATAATTCTCGCAACCGCGAACATTTACAAAGCCCTACTCTGGACTCAAGATTCGGATTTCAAAGACGTACCGGACGTTCAATACGTTAGCAAATGAACTTCACGTCACGCGCTAAGTTTGAATCGAGCATTCTCCAAAGCAAAACAAAACCAACAATCTTTCGTTACACTGCCCATGAAAAAATCCGGCAAAATATTAGTCATCGACGATGACGAAGACATTCTGTTAGCAGCGCGACTATTTTTGAAAAACCACTTCCTGTTGGTTCATACGGAGAAAAATCCCAACGCCATCTCCACGCTGCTCAAAAACGAGAGCTACGATGTGATCCTGTTGGACATGAATTTCGCGCGCGGCGCGAGCAGCGGCGAGGAAGGATTTTACTGGCTGAATCGCATTCTCGAAATCGATCCCAAAGCTGTGGTCGTGCTCATTACGGCTTATGGTGACGTGCAACTCGCAGTGCAGGCCATCAAAGAAGGCGCGTTTGATTTTACACTGAAGCCGTGGCAAAACGAGAAGCTGCTCGCCACCATTTCCGCGGCGATGAATTTGCGCAGCTCACGCGCGGAAGTCGATACGTTGCGCTCCCGCCAAAAGCAGCTCAACGCGGATCTCTCCCAGCCTCGGCATGATTTCATCGGCGAATGCGAACCGATGCAGAAAGTTTTCACCACGATCCAAAAAGTGGCAAAGACCGACGCCAACGTGCTCATCACCGGCGAAAATGGAACAGGGAAAGAATTAGTTGCCCGCGAGCTCCATCGGCAGTCGCAGCGCGCTAACGAGGTTTTCATCAGCGTGGATATGGGCGCTATCAGCGAAACGCTGTTTGAGAGCGAACTCTTCGGCCACGTCAAAGGCGCGTTCACCGATTCCAAAGAAGACCGCGCCGGACGTTTCGAGATTGCTTCGGGTGGCACTTTGTTTTTGGATGAAATCGGCAACCTGCCGGTGCCGCTGCAAGCCAAGCTACTAACAGTGCTGCAAAATCGGCAGGTCATCCGCGTCGGCTCCAACGTTCCGCGTTCCATCGAGGTTCGTTTGATTTGTGCCAGCAACAAGCCAATTCACGAAATGGTTGCCAAGAATGAGTTTCGGCAGGATTTGTTGTTCCGCGTCAATACGGTGGAAATCCAGTTGCCGCCACTGCGCGAACGGCAGGATGACATTCACTTACTGCTTGATTATTTCCTCGAGCATTACTGCAAAAAATATGGCAAACCCCTTCGCCGCGTAAACGCCGCCACGTTGAAGAAATTGGAAAAATATCATTGGCCCGGCAACGTCCGCGAGCTTCAGCACGCCATCGAGCGCGCAGTGATCATGAGCGACGCGCAAGTGCTCCAGCCGCACGATTTCTTTTTCACAATGCCTGAAAGAAAGGAAAACGGTCTGGTTTTCGATAAATTAAATCTTGAAGACGTGGAAAAAATAGTCATACAAAAAGTCGTTGCCAAACACGGCGGCAACATCAGCCGCGCAGCACAGGAATTGGGGCTGACTCGGACCTCGCTTTATCGCAGATTGGAAAAATATGGTTTATAGACGATTTCGCATTGTCGTGTTGGCGCGGATCTTTCTGTTGAGCAGCACGCTTTATTTATTTTTCTACCTAATTTTCAAAACGCCCACCACATACTACGCCACTATTTTCATCCTCGGTCTGATCATCGTTTACCAAATCTACTCTCTCATTTATTACGTCGAGAAAACCAATCGCGATCTCAACCGCTTCCTGTTGACAATCAAGCATGAGGATTTTTCGCAAACATTCCTCGGCGCGGGATTGGGATCCTCATTTGATGAATTGAAATCGGCGTTCAACGCGGTGATACAGAAATTTCATCAGGCGCGCTCGGAAAAGGAAGAACATTTCCGCTACCTACAAACGGTGGTGCAGCACGTCGGCATCGGACTCATCGCCTTCAAAAACGATGGCAAAGTAGAACTGTTGAACAACGCCGCCAAGCGCGTCCTCAAAATTCCGCGGCTTAAGAGCATTCATGATCTAACGCCGCTGAGTAAACATCTCGTGCAAAAGCTGTTTGAATTGAAATCCGGGCAGAAAGCGCTAGTGAAAGTGGAAATTCAAAACGAGCTGTCGCAGCTATCGATCAGTGCGACGGAATTCCGCATGCGAGATCAAAATCTCACCCTCGTGTCGTTGCAGAATATTCAAAGTGAGTTAGAAGAAAAGGAGTTGGAGGCATGGCAGAATCTCATTCGGGTGCTGACCCACGAGATCATGAACTCGGTGACGCCGATAGCTTCGTTGGCGTCCACCATCAATGATATGCTAAATTCCAATGGTGAACCGGCCGGACAGACTCTCAGCGATGAAACCCGCAGCGACGTGAACGGCGCGCTGCGCACCATTCAAAAACGTAGCGAAGGCCTGCTGCATTTTGTGGATGCGTATCGCAATCTCACGCGGGTGCCGGTTCCGAATTTTCAGATTTTTCAAGTGTGCGACCTCTTTCGCCGCGTGCAACAGTTGATGCAGGCGGATTTGTCACAAAACCGGATTGGGTTTCAATGGAACGCCATTCCTGAAACTCTCGAACTGACCGCCGACGTCGAGTTAGTTGAGCAAATTTTGATTAACATCGTCAAAAACGCCATTCAAGCCGTGACAGGACGGGAAGACCCCAGCATCAGCCTAAGTTCAAAAATCGATGAAAGCGGCCGGGTGATAATCCATGTTGCCGATAATGGTCCGGGAATACCCAAAGACATGCTGGACAAAATCTTTATTCCTTTCTTTACTACTAAAGAAAACGGCAGCGGAGTCGGGCTGAGTCTGTCTCGGCAGATTATGCGTTTGCATCGCGGCACTATTGCGGTCAAATCACGACCAAATGAGGAAACGCTCTTTATACTGAGATTTTAAATATTTCAGAAAATTTTTAAAAAAAAGCTTGAACTGAATAGAAAAAAGTGGTATAATGAACTGGCCGTTCTGATGCTTTTTTTATTTTTTCCATCCTCTTTTTTTACCTGCCTTTTTGTGGGAGACAACATATCATCAGGACGGCCTTTTTTATTTTCATTCCGATCTAATTCTTATGAAATCCCTCACCGACTACCTCTGGTTCAACACCCCCCATCGCCGCGACTACATCAACATCACCGACAAAGTTGAAGAATTAGTGCGCACGAGTGGTGTGAAAGAAGGTTTGTGCCTGGTCAACGCCATGCACATCACGGCGAGCGTTTACATCAACGACGCAGAAACTGGACTGATTCAAGATTATGACGATTGGCTGGAAAAAATAGCCCCACACGAACCGGTCTCACATTACCGCCACAACCGCACCGGCGAAGACAACGCCGACGCCCACCTCAAACGTCAGATCATGGGCCGCGAAGTCGTAGTGGCAATAACCAACGGCAAATTGGATTTCGGCCCTTGGGAGCAAATCTATTACGCCGAGTTCGACGGTCGCAGAAAAAAACGCGTGCTGGTCAAAATTATCGGCGAGTGATCCTTCCTCACAATTATTTCCTGGTAAGCATTCCATTCCCAAAAATGAGAACCGCAAAAAGGTTTTTCTCATTTTCAGTAGAATTGGCTTTTCTGCCAATTATTAAACCTAAAAGTCTGGCAATATAACTATTAAATTAATAAGAAGGTAATTATTCAAACCTGGGGAGTTCATTGTTGGTATAACCTTTGCCGACTCATTATGGATGGTCACAAAAAGTGTCGACGAAGTTAGCCGGTTTTACCCGGCAAGTTCATTACTTTGCCGTTGAAGTATCCCAAAAGAACGAAATCAAACAATCGTCAAAAAAGGAGAATTGCGATGAAGAATCTGGCGGCGAAAGACATTATGAATCCGGATGTCATCACGGTTGAGGAGGAGATGGCGGTTAGTGACCTGGCCAATCTTCTCACCAACAAGATGATCACCGGCGCACCGGTGGTCAACGCAAAGGGCCGGCTGGTGGGAGTGGTGTCCGCATCTGACATTGTTCGCAATGAAGCTCACCGTTCGGCGATCGTACAAGACAAGATTTCTTCCTATTATTTACACGGCTGGGAGGATCAACTGAGCGTCGACGAAATCGACATGTTCCACGTCGAAGAAGGCGACGACTTGACGGTTCACGATATCATGACCCCACTGATTTTCAAAGTAACAGAAAATACCCCCATTTCCGAAATGGCCGACGCCATGATCGGCGGCCGCATCCATCGCTTGATTGTCACCCGCAATGACAAAGTCGTCGGCATCGTCACCACCCTCGATATGTTGAAGGCGATTCGGGAATACGCCAACAACGAGTGATTTAGAGTCGGTGTGGTAATTATTTCAAACCCGACTAACCAATTTGTTAGCGGTTTTTGGTCCGCGGAGCTTTTATAGTCCCTTTTCGTCGTTTTGGCTTCGATTCCCGTGCAAACTCCAACAGCGATTCCGCGCTTAATGCCCGCACGATCTGCTCGCGAATGTCCCGCCACTGAAAATGAATGGGACACGGGTTCTTTTCGCTGCACTCGTCAAAGCCTAGCGCACATTCATTTGCGAGAGTTGGGCCATCGATGATGCCTACGACGTCCATAAGAGAAATATCCTGCAATGGTCGGGCAAACGAAAATCCCCCTCTTCTCCCTTTCGTCGAGCTTAAGATTCCATGTTTCACCAGAATTTGGAAGGTCTTGGCCAGAAACGGCGCCGGCGTTTCGCTCAACTTGGCGAGTTCCTGAACTGTCCAAAATGGTTTCTCGGGACGGCGCGCCATTTCCACCAATCCACGCAGAGCATATTCGCAACCACGGCTGAACAGCACGGACATAGTCACTCCTTATTTTTAAAAAGAAATATAAAAGAGAAAATGGAAAAATCAAGTAAATCGGACAAATAAATCCTAAAAAGTACTTGACTTTTGAATAAAGTGGATTAAATTACCACTAAGCAGATAAATTTATCCGATTATCATAGAGTCAATTTAATACCGGCAACCAAAGAATGAAAACCCCGGAAAAGGATCCGAAAAACCTTACTTCCAACCCTCACCGAATGGCTGAGCTGTTAGCTTACCAGGAAGATGCCATCGTCAGCCGCACATTGATCAAAAAAAGCCCGGGCACTGTGACGCTGTTTGCGTTTGCCCGCGGCCAGGAATTGAGCGAGCATACCGCTCCCTTCGATGCGATGATTCATCTTATCGAAGGCAAGGCGAACGTGACCATTTCCGGCAACCCTTTTCATTTGTCAGCGGGCGATATGATCATCATGCCAGCCAACGAGCCGCACGCGCTCAAAGCCGTTGAAAATTTCAAGATGGTGTTGATGATGATTCGATCTTAATGAGCTTTTCAAAATTGGCATGCCCGAATGCTTTTATCGAGCATCCAACATCCCTGCAAGGAGATTGCCGCTAAAAACAAAAACATGCGGAAATGACAACTTTAGCAAGAAAATAAAATCCTGAACGAGACGAGGATAATATCATGAAGCCTGTGCGTTGGTTGATGGCAGTCCTGTTGTTGGCGCTGTTATGGCTAATTAGCTGCAAGTCGAAAGAAACCGAGGAAGCGAAGTCCGGTCCCATCGCATTCGATCTTCGACCCGCCTCCACGATCAGTCCCTCGCCGTCTCTGCTTGCAACCGGCAAAAAAGTGTACGATCAGCAATGCGCGCCCTGCCACGGCCTCGATGGCAAAGGCGAGGGCGAGGCCGCCTACCTGCTCTATCCCAAGCCGCGCGATTTCGTTACCGCCCAATATCGTCTCGTCTCCACCTGGGAGCGTCTCCCCACGGACGAGGACTTATATTTCACCATTTCGCGTGGGATTCCCGGTTCCGCCATGCCCTCGTGGGCGCACCTGCCGGGAGAAACCCGCTGGGCGTTGGTGCACTACATTAAATCCCTCGCGCAAAAACCGATTGAAGCGACTAAAACTGAAAGCACTGGCGGCAAAGGTATCGTCAAAGTTCCACCGGAACCGGCCTATGATGATTCGGCCCAAGCGCGCGCCACAATGATGTTTGCACAAGCCTGCGCGCCTTGCCACGGCGCCACTGGCAAAGGCGACGGTGTGCAATTTCAGCTTGATGACAAAGGCTATCCCACTCGTCCGCGTGATTTAACTCAAGGAATTTTCAAAGGCGGGCCGGAGCCGCAGCAGATTTACCGCCGCATCGTGGCCGGACTGCCGGGTTCACCCATGCCTATGAGCGACTGGGCGTACGGCGATGATGCTTGGCACCTCGCGCACTTCGTACTGTCCCTCTCCAGTCCGCAGCAGCGCGAGCGCGTGGAGATGAAAAAATTTCGCATCCTGGCGCGGCGCGTGGATGACATTCCCGAGCATCCCGATGCCGGCGTGTGGCGCGACGGTGAAGGAGTTAATCTGCACATGATGCCCCTGTGGTGGCGCGACGACCGCCCAGAAATTCTCAACGTGAAAGCCGTGCATGACGGCAAGCAGTTGGCCATCCGACTAATGTGGGCGGACGAATCGCACGACCACACCGCCATCCGCGTGCAGGATTTCCGCGACGCCGCAGCTGTGGAATTCGCGCTCACTGAAGACCCACCCTTTTTCGGCATGGGCGAGCGCGGCCAGTTCGTGAACCTGTGGATGTGGAAATCCGAGCGCCAGGCCGATCTTGAGCCGGCGTTTCAGGATATCGACAAAGTTTATCCCAACATTGGTATCGATTCTTATCCCAACTCTATGCGCTCGGCGCTGGAGCAGTCCACCAGCAACGCCTTAACTCTATCTTCCGATCCCAATTACATCACCGGCTGGGGCGCTGGCAACATCGTTTCGGATCCCCTTCGCCAAAGCGCCGCGGAGGATTTGCAGGCGCAAGGCTTCGGCACGCTCAAAGCGCATCCGCGTCCGGACCAGCAGGTGGAGGCGAAAGGGGTTTACGATGTTGGCACCTATCGTGTGGTGCTGCGGCGCGCGTTTGATGCGAACGGCGAAAACAGCGTTAAACTCAGCCCCGGCACAGTTGTACCGGTGGCGTTTGCGGTGTGGAACGGTCACGCCGGCGATCGTGATGGGAAGAAGTCGGTTACCATCTGGCAGGATTTAATTATTGCAAAATGACTGGATTGGTGGA
>Ga0247727_10016174_pt1 | contig 12090 bp, 14 predicted proteins | sample WisWelCaveWW1625_FD_202498 | JGI IMG/M metagenome (GOLD analysis project Ga0247727, IMG submission 202498) | Biofilm microbial communities from Wishing Well Cave, Virginia, United States - WW16-25 | ecosystem: Environmental > Aquatic > Deep subsurface > Groundwater > Cave microbial mat | place...
GAAGAAGCCGCGCAGGGGTGAATTGGCAATCGCCTTTTTCGCCGCGCCTTCCCAATAGTGTTTGAAGTAGCGGTTGCGCCAGCGCCAGCGCAAGAGGGCGTAATAGGGTTTGAGAATCCAGTGGCCTTTGGAGCGGCCCACAAACAAGATGTCGTTTACATCGCTCATCACTTGCGCGTCGGCGTCATCCATCCACGGGGTGTTGCCGCGATTCAAATCAAAGTTGCACCAGCCCTCTTGATTATCGGGCGGCACATAGCCCTGCTCCAACGCCTGCGGCCAGAGTGGGGTGCCGGGATAGGGCATGTAGACGCACACCGAACAGCGGGCTTTGGCGTTCAGATCACAGAGGAGCTCAATCAAATCAAAAGTGATTTTGGTGTCTTCGGGTTTTTCGCCCGGCAGGCCGACGATGAATGAGAGATTGGCTTCAATATGCGGTGCGGCTTCGGTGAGGTTCCGCATCCCCCACTCAATTTGCTCGGCCTTTTGGTCTTTGTGCATGTTGTCCAAGACCGCCTGCGAACCGGACTCGGCGCCGATGTTGACCCACTGACAGCCGGTGTCCTTCATCCATTGCACAAACTCCGGCTTAAGGAGTTGCACCCGCACCTGGCCGCTCCACGGCATCCCCACCTTTTCCACGAGGCGTTGCATCGGCTTGATACGGCCAAACAGATAATCGTCAGCGTAATCTACCGCGTCAACGCGGTAATTATCTTTTAGCCATTGAATCTGTTTGAGAATAAATTCATCGGTGTGCTGACGCCAGGTGCGCTTCATCACCACTTCGTTGTAACAGAAGCCGCACCGGAACGGACAGCCACGCGAGATATAAACCGGGATGGCGCGCGTGTAAGGCCCGCTGGGAATCAAATACTTTTCGACATCAATTTTGTCCCAGCGCGGGGTGAAGCGATCCAAATCTTGAATGAAAGGCCGCTCCAGATTCATAACGGGCTGACCGATCTCATCTTTGTAGGCCAAACCTTTTACGCCTTGCCAGAGCGGTAGGGCCTGGCCCGCCAGGATTTTCGCCAACTCTTGAATCGTTTCTTCGCCCTCGTTCACTACCACAAAATCCACATAGTCTTCTTTCAACACTTCTTCGGGCATGATGGTGGCATGCACGCCGCCCCACACCACCGGGATGTCGAGGGCTTTGATGCGGCGCGAGGCGTCAATGCACGGCTTGAGTTGCGGGCCGGTGATGGTGCTGACACCGACAAACAGCGGGCGCTCCTCGGCCACGCGCCGCACAAACTCATCCACAAATTCTTCGGTCGCGTGGAAAATTTCGGTCTGGAAGCCCACCTGCTCGAGCGCATCGGCGACGTACATGAGGCCGAAGGGCGGGTACATATCGCGATGGTTGCGGAAGTTGATGAGGAAGATCATAGTGTTGGACATCAGGTTATCTCTCGTGATGCGTAAAACGTAATCCGTAAACGTCAGGGGCAGACCGCCATCTTCTGGCCGCCGCTAAACACCATTTTCTGCAAGTGGCGCCAATCGCGGGGCCAGGTGAGGGTCGGGTAAGCCACGCACGTCAGCACGTTCACCGTCATTACCGTAGGTTGATCCGTGGTATAGCCGTAAACACAGACCACATCGTAATTGGTAAACCAGCCCGTCGGGCTGGGGCGCGTCACAATTTTGTCGCGCCAATCACTGCACAGCTCTGGAAAACTGGCTTTGACCGCGGCAGTGACGCCGCGTCCTTTGACCAGCCACACCCCAATCGGAAGGGCCGCTAACAACAAACACAACAACATCACGCTCAACCCTGCTACCAGCCAAGTTGCTCGTTTATGAGATGGTTCCATCGGCCCAGGCTCACAGCAAAATAGGGGCGTCACGCTACAAGCGTGACCTACGGAAACCGCAAAAGATGACCGCGTTGAGTATAACTGGAGTTTGGCAACGATTGAGTTTTCTGTGGGATTCGAGGCTTTAGCCGGTTTGACATTCCCCGGCTAAAGCCTCGAATCCAGAGACTCGCCAAAGTCCAGTAAGTTTTTCGATCTATCCATGTTCGTCGCGGAGCGTATCCGTGAGTCATATTTGGTTCGTTATCACTCGAAAACCCGTGCCTTGCGCGCGATAGACGCGACTCGGAATGGTCACACTGCACGCGCTCCGCACAAACAACTGGGCGTGGTGAATGCTATAGCCCCACGAGCCGCCCTTCACCACATGAAAATCCGGCAGGGCGGGATTGTATAAACTTAGCGTCCATTCCCAGATGTTGCCGCTCATATCCACACAGCCATAGGGCGAGACGTTTTGCGGGAGCGAACCGACGGACAAGGGATAACCATTGCGCCAATACCAACCGGCCCGCGCCCATTCGCGCTGGGGCTTTGTGATCAAAGTGTAAAGGTACGTCTCTGGCCCGACCGGAAATTTCTTCTGCCAGTGAATCTCCGGGCGGGGCCGCTCGTCGCCCCAGGGATAAATCCGGCCATCCGTGCCACGCGCCGCTTTTTCCCATTGCTGTTCGGTGGGTAATGTGCAGTGGCGATTCAATTTTTGTGAGAGCCAATCACAATAAGCCAGCGCATCCGATTGTGATACATCCACGATGGGCCACTCATCATGCCCAACGGGATAGGTGTCGGTGGGCGCATACGCCCGCAGAAATGTTCCGCGCCAGCCGCGCATCACGTTGTACCATTGGCCGTCCCACCGATAGCCCGTTGTTTCTAAAAACGTCAGCCACTCACGATACGTTACTGGATGCGTGGCAATCCAAAACTCGGGCAGGTCAAGCGTCTGTCTCGGTTGGAAAGGTGGGCAGTGCTCTAAACGCTCGTAGCACGCTTCCGGGCCGTAGATGAAGGGGCCGGAGGGAATATGACAAAACGGATTTTCGGAATTGGCGGATTGAGCCACGAGTCATTTTAGATTGCAGATTTTAGATTTGAGTCTGCCAATAGCCTTCGCCCTTCAATCTGTCATCTAAAATCTCAAATCTGAAATGCCACGAATCCGTCTATTCTGTTGATCCGTTTTTTCTCCCCCCGCCACGCACAAACAGCAACGCCAGCAGGCCCAGCGCCGCGCCCAGGCCAAAGCTCTTGGCGGCTTCGTTGGCCGTCATGGCAATGGCGCGCTCGGCGCGACGAAAGCCGACAAGGCCAAGCATGTTCCCCACCGCGCCCGCGAGGGCCGCGCCTGCCGCCCAATCTTTTCTATCGGCACGCGCAAACACCAGACTCAAGGCAGAGGCCAATGGGCCGAGGCCCGCCCATTTGCGCGCGGGCTGGGGGCCGAGAGCCATCAGCGCATCGCCGGTTAATTGCGCCGCCGTGGAGAGGTGATGGGTGTGGCCTTCGGCGTGCGCGGGGTCAACGGCGGCGAGCGGGTCGCGGTTGCCCCGCCGCGCAAAGTACCACGCGCCGCCAATCGCGGCCAGCGCGCCTGCGCGCCAACCCCGACTCGGAATCTTCAATGCGGCCACCGCGAGGGGCAAAGCCCAATCGAGATTCAGGCCACGATATTCTTCGATGCGGAGGTGATAGTCTTGTCCGCTGGTGAGGGCCGCGAGGCTGGTGGCCGCCGAGGCTTGCATCACGGTGTTGGCGGCCCAATCGCCGATGGTGTTTGCGACGAGGGCGGGCGCGAGTGAGGCCGCCAGCGCCAGGGCTTTGGGCGCATACGAGGGCGGGTAATGTTCTTCTAAATGTGTGCGCGGCTTTTCGAGATAGGGCAAGGCCGCCGCGCCGCCGAGCGCCGCCAGCGTTAGCGGGATGACTACGGCTTCGGGCAAGTTCAACGCCGACGACGCGACCGAAGCGACGACGCCCGCCGAAGCCAGGCCCGTCAGGGCCAACTCATTTTTGGTGGGGGCAGGCACGGGGGCGGGCAGTCCCACATGGGCGGTGACGATAAAGCCATCATGCTCCAACGCCTCGCGAATATGTTCGATATAATGTAATCCTTCGAGCGGCTCGCTGGCGTGCAGGACTCTGAAAAAATTAACATAGCACAATCGAATGCCACGCTCGCGGGCGAGATGCGCCCAGTGATGACCCGCGGCGTGAAAGTCGAGCGGCGCCATCTCGCGCGGCGTGAAGCGATGGCCCAGCACTACATTGGGGGCGCGACGTTTGGCGATAAACCAATCGCCTTTTTGGTGGCGCGACTCGGCAAAATACACAAAGGTCAGATTTTCTTTTTCCAGCGCGGCCAATGTTTCGTCCAAGTGCATTTCGTGGCCCAAAATCATGTCGCCGTCAAAGGCCACCAGGTGGCTCAGTTTGGCGGCTTGCATGAGGGTGCGTTCCAGCAGGCGCTTCTCCGGCCAAGCGCAACTCACCGGGCGCGGCAAAATGTGCAAACCTTGCGAGAGAATGCGATGGGCTTCGATCATGTCAAAGCCCAGGCCGATTTCGCCGAGGGTGTTCAGATCACCAGCAAAGACCAGTGTGGTGTCGCCGATGAGTTGGGCGTGCGTATACGGAAGACGGGTGGCGAGTTCCACTGAGAGATAGACCACCACTTCGGGGATGCCATGCAGATAATTCCAGTGGCCGACCGGGGGTGTGGTGGTGAGGGGCCGGGCCGGGGCTTGCCGGGTGAGCGCGCCGGAAGCGCATAACCGGTTGAGAGTCAGTTCGGACAGGGAAACGTGGGTCGCGCCGTGATGCGCCAGTTCGTGCAGTAAATCTTCAAACTGCTGGCCGGAGCGGAGGGCGGCGGCGCGGGCGTCATCGTAATCCACGCAGATGGCGACACGGTTATGGGCGCGTTCCCAGCGCTGGCGGCGCGTTAATACACGCGCGGCGGCCAGGCCGCCAACGATAGCGCTGGTGAGAGCGAGTAGACGAGAAATTTTCAAAGCAAGGCTCGTGTCGTAGGGGCGATGCATGCGTCGCCCTTACGACATCGAATTTACATACAAACTCTGCGTCGGCATGATTCTGACCAAAGGGAGGCGCGCTACCGGTAGTGCATCCCGGTCAGGTGACGGGTGGTCAAGCAACCGAGTTGGTTGTCGAGCAGGGTCAAGGGCGGCTTAGGTCGCCGGGCCACAATGAATTAGTGGCTGCTGAAGGTAACTTGGGACAGGTCTTCGTGTTTGGTGAGTTCGGGCTTGGAATACATGGTCGCTCTCCTCGGATGGATGGGACAGGTGTAGGTTGGGAAGTGCGGCGGTGGTAGCGCGCCTCGCTTCAGCCAGAATCAAAAGGGTGGCGGGTTGCCACTTCACAATACGCGATGTTGTTGGGTTTGCATTTTGGGCCAGCACGTTGACGGGCATTGTACAGAATCGGATAGGGATTGGCAAGAATCGGTTAGGCCTTTTCGCCTTTTGCAACAATTGGCCGCAACAGCAGGCGGGCGGTGTCGGTGCGGCCCACGTCCAGCGCGGTGCGCCAGACGCGCCACTGCCCGCGCCAATCACTGGCCCAACGCGCGGCCTCGGCCCGGTCCGTCAGACCGCGTTGCAAGCGTTGGATAATGGTGCGGAGGGGTTTTTGCTGGGTGCGATGTAATACATCGGCCAGCGTCATCTGCGACACGCGACGGCGATGGGACGCGGGACTGGCCTTCGCCAGCCTCGCCAACGTTGGCTCGGGGATGGGAGCGCCCAGCAGTCGGCGGGCCAGGGTCAGCGCCGCCAACGCAAACGGGGCCGCGTCCCGTTCAAGCGCCCGTTGAGCCAAAACATCCCAATCCACGTCGCCGGTTGAGGTATAGCGCAGGTCCAGCAATTGCACCATCGCGGGTGAACCCATAATCAAATGAAAACAGAAATGCACACAGAGATGCAATAGCAAATCCTCGCGGGCCAGCGCCCGGCAAGTGTGGCCGCCGAGATTGGCTCCCACCGCGCGCTCGCGCATACCGGGCGTAATGTCTACCTTCAATCCAAACCACGACTCTTCCAATGAACTGTGTGGCTCAATCATCCGCTCGGCTTGGCTGGAGAGATAGGGGTTGGGCGTGCTCGCTTGCGCGGGCGCGTTGGCGCGTTGAAAGGTGCTGGTGTGCTTGGTCACGCCCGGTCCCAACTTGGCGGATTTGTGTTTGCCGCCATAGCCCAACGACTCCAACACGGACTCGGCCAACGGCAATTCAGCGGGCGTGAAGAGCAAGTCAATGTCGTTCATCGGGCGCAAAGCGGGGTCGGGGTAAACGGCGGCGGCGAGGTGAACGCCCTTGAGCGCGATGGGGCGCAGGCCACGCTCGGCAAAAGCGGTGAGGGCCTCACCGAGTTGGGCGTAAATGGCGGCGTTGCGTTGGGCGTGCATCTGCCGGGTGACGCCCAGCTTGGCTAATGCTTTTGGTGGAGCGTTGATTTGCCATTCGGCCAGGCGCGCGTGCAGGGCGGGCGCGAGGCCCAGCACGATAGCGCGCACGGTCAGGCTGTCCCAATTGACGCCCGCGCGTTCACACTCCAACTGCCAGGCGGATGGCGTTTGGGCAAGGTGGAGCGCGCTAAAAATTAATTCGGTTTCCGTCAGAGCGGGGAGCATAAGGGATGGGTATACACTGTTCTACAGAATTAAACAAACAAGCGTCACACGCATTACGCATGACGCCTGCTTTTGATTCAAGTGAGCCGTGGGGGACTCGAACCCTCAACCAAGTGCTTAACCTGCCGCTCCAGATTTCTCTGGCCCATGATTGGGTTTGTGGTCTGGACTATATCTTCACCATCTCAGGTGCGTTGCTCATAGTCTCTGAGGACTCCCTCTCATTATTTGAGGGTTGCCTGCTGATTGCCATGCCGCGTTTTTTATTTACGGGTTAGGGTTCCAGCATACCGCAACGTCCAACCGACAGATTCTTTGTTTTCTCTGCCGGAGCTCCATTTGAAGGCACCTGCTCTGCCATTGAGCTAACGGCCCATACTTGAATAGCGCGGATTTTATCATGCCGCCCGGTGAGCGTCAACGTTTTTACGGTTTACTTTTTACTCATCGGCTATACTGCCGTCCATGCCCATCAAGCATGTTTACCTCTCCCCTCACCTTGACGATGCGGCGCTGTCATGCGGCGGAATGATTCATCAACAAACGCAATCCGGCGAGCGGGTGTTGGTCGTCACCATTTGCGCGGGCGATGCGCCGCCCGGCCCACTCTCGGCGTTTGCACAATCGTTGCATGAACGATGGCAAACGCCAGCCAATGCCGTCGCCCTGCGCCGCGCGGAGGACCTGGCCGCGCTGAAAATTCTGGGCGCGGAGGCTGTTCATCTCAACGTGCCGGATTGCATTTATCGGGGCAAGGCGGATGAGCATTGGTACGCTTCGGAAAGCGCCATCTTTGGCGAGGCGCATCCGGCGGAGGCTGAATTGATTGGGCGACTCGCGGAGCAACTGCGCGAGTTAGGGCCGGGCCGCGTGTATGCGCCGTGTGGACTGGGCCATCATGTAGATCATCAACTTACCCGGCGCGCGGCGGAAAGGGCAGGAACGGTGTATACCTATTACGAAGATTACCCCTACGCCGAGCGCGAGTCGGTCGCGGATGGCTTCCACGCCGAGACGATTAGGCTTGCGCCTGAAAACGTCGCCGCCAAAGCGCGGGCCATCGCAGAATACAAATCACAAATCAGCAGTTTTTGGTTAAGTTCAGAGGAGATGGATAAAGCCATTCACGATTTTGTGCGACGCGTTGGTGGCGGAATATGGGCCGAGCGCATTTGGCATTTACCTTGACAGTCTCTCGCCCCACACCGTATAATCCCGCCATCGCCTGCCCGGTTCGGGCAGGCGTTCTTTTGCAAATTCAACATACACCTGACAGGTCTTTCGAAACCTGTCAGGTGTGTAGATAGAACGAAAAGGAACCAAACACCATGCCTCCCCATCCCAAACGCAAACACTCCAAAGGCCGCCGTGATCGCCGTCGCGCGCAAGACGCACTAACAGCTATCCCGCTGGTCGCCTGCTCCAACTGCGGCGAGATGCGGTTGCAACACACCGTCTGCAAAAACTGCGGCTTCTACGATGGCCGGGAAGTCATCGAAGTGAAAAAGCCGGAAAAAGGATAACGTCGCAGGTTGCCAGTGGCAAGTCAGCAGAAGGAGGAAGGTTGAAGGCGTGGCCCTTCTTCCTTCCTCCTTCTTCCTATTCGGGAGGTCGTGATGTTCGATCCAAAAACAACTGCCTTTGTGTTCCCCGGCCAGGGTTCACAGTTTGTGGGCATGGGCAAAGAGTTGGCGCAGGCCTCGCCCGCCGCCCGGCAGACCTTTGAAGAAGCCGATGCTTATTTAGGCTTTGCGCTTTCCAAGTTGTGCTGGGACGGGCCAGAGGTCGAACTCAACGATACGATTAATACTCAGCCTGCGCTCTACACCTGCTCGGTGGCGGCGTGGCGGGCCTTGCACGAAACGCGTCGCGTGGGTGAAGTCACACCCAAATTTGTGGCCGGGCACTCGTTGGGCGAACTCTCCGCGCTGACAGCGGCGGGCGCGATGGAATTTGAAGATGGGGTGGCGCTGGTGCGAAAACGCGGCGAGGCCATGAAGGCGGCGGGCGAGCGCAGTCCCGGCGGCATGGCGGCGATTTTGGGATTGGAGGCCGCGCCCATCATCGAACTATGCGCCGAGGCCAGCGCCGCCACGGGTCAGCGCGTGCAAATGGCCAACGACAATTGCCCCGGCCAAATCGTCATCTCCGGTGATAATGACGCGCTGGCGAAAGCGATGGAATTGGCGAAGGCGCGTGGGGCCAAACGCGCGCAAAAACTGCCGGTGTCCATCGCGGCTCATTCCCCGTTGATGCTGTCGGGTGTAGACGAGTATCGTCGCGCGGTGGACGGTGTACCCTTCATCGCTCCCGTCCCACCTCTGATTGGCAACATCACCGCCGCGCCGCTGACCGATCCCAACGACATTCGCATTGAACTACCCGCTCAACTCACCTCCCCTGTGCGCTGGACGGAGAGTGTGCGCTACATGATTGCACAGGGCGTGACCACGTTCATCGAGCTTGGCTCAAAGGATGTGCTGACGACCCTGCTCAAGCGGATTGATGGGAATGTGAAGGGGCTGGCGGTGGGGACGTCGCGGTGGGATTGGAGTCGTTAACGGCGTTGTAGGTCAGTCGCCGGTACCGCTCTGCCGAAGCGCCTCGGCAAAACGGGTCAGCTCGACTTTCGCGCTTTCAAAAACAGCGCGTAGATGGCTGAGGAGGGGCACCATCTGTTCCTTGTCCAATTCAAACGAGTAAATGCTTCGCACCACATGGCGAAAGCCACGATACCGGTCCAACGCGTTGCGTGTGGCATCAGAGATAAGAGCCGGGCGGAGTTGGGGAATGTCAGTGGCCGCCAGCCGGAGCAATGCCTGATGCCAATTTGAACCCGAGGGTATGGCCTCATCAATCTCCGAAATCACCAATTCAAAAATACGTTCCAAGCCAGTGTAAAACGAATGCAAATTCAGGGCGACGCCATCTAGATAACGCTCGTCGCCGCTGGCCTCGGATTGAGCCCAAATATCCTCGCACCGACTGACCACCCGCTCGAGTTCCTGTAGTTCTTTGATAATTCGGGCGCTCAATGCCTGATAAGCCGCCATCAGAGCTCCGTTCCCGATTCAATAGCCGACCGCAGGAAAGGCTTGCAACGCTCGGCTCGAATGAGGTCAACTTTGATGTCAGCCCCCACATCCAAGACTCGTGCGACGGCTTCAAAGTAGTCGGCGGGTGACAATCCCCACACGGCTAAGTCAACATCTGACCAGGGGTGAAAACGGCTCGACTGAGTCAGTGAACCAAACGCCACGACTCGCGCCGCGTGATAATGTGTTTTGAGCAAAGCCGCGGCCTGGCGGGCCACCGCCCACGCTTTCGCTTGCCGCTCACGGCGGACCGCTTGCATACGCTCGGCGCGTTCCTGAGTGGTCTTTCTAAAAACAGCAGCCGCTTCCATAGCGCGGATTATACCAGCCCGCCGGTCGCCGCCAATTTAAGGGGGCGGAAACATTGGAGACAATGTCGCGCGAGACAAGCAAGAAGACCCGCCGAAAGCGGGTTTTGTTTTCCGGGCTACAATGCGGACGAACTTGCTGGAGGTAAAGGTCATGTTGCAAACAATCACGGCCATTTATGAACAGGGCCGACTACGCCCCCTACAGCCGCTTAACCTGCGCGAGAATGAGACGGTCCAAATTCAGTTGCTCACGGCCCAAAGCGAGGCCGAGGCCGCGTTGATAGCGCTGGTGAGTGCCGGGTTGATTCGGCTGGCTCCACCCACGATTGAATCACTGGCGGCGATGGACGAAGACAGAGCCAACGCCGCATACGAATTGGGTAAAGCCGGGCCTGTATCAGAGTTGATTCTTGAAGACCGAGGATAGATGTGGCGACATCTTTTGCCGACTCCAGCGCCATCATCAAACGCTATGTGGCTGACTTTTATGTGCGCCGATACGCGGTTGACCGCTGTGGCACGGGCAGAAGGATTGGATGTGGACAACCCGAATCTTCACCCATAGGATTGGGAATTGAGGGAAACACATGAAATTAGAGAAGACCCGCCTCAGCGGCGGGTTTTTGTTGGGGAAGTGACTCAGGCTATTCCTGTAGTGAACAATACGCACTGTTCCACCGCCAAAAGAGTGGCCGGGCCGACCGTTCCCAGCCGTTGAGATAAGCGGGTCTTGTCCAGCACGCGCAGTTGATGGCAGAGCAACACCGATTCGCTCGCCAGGCCACCTTCGCCTTTTGCGACGCGAACACATGAGGGCAACGCCGCCCGGCGCAGATTGGTGGTGAGGGGAATTGCTAAAACCGTTATCGTGAATGCATTAACAATGTCGTTCTGAAAAATTAATACGGGCCGTCGCCCCGCCTGCTCAGACCCACGCACCGGGTCTAAATCGGCCAGCCATATTTCACCCCGTTTGACATTCATAGCGCGTCCTCGACCTGCAAGCCAGCGTGATAGTCGGTCACCCCAGCTTCAGCCAGTTCCCGATCTTCGTCGGCAAATTCGGCGTAAAGCGCCGCGACTTTTGTTGAGTCAAAGGTTGGAACGGCGCGAACGCGGGCGCGAAACTTGAGGAAGGCTAAAAACTCCGCGACGGTCTCAAGTTCAGCCTCGCTAAAATCTTCTAATGTATGAACGACCAATTCTTTGACGGTCATGGCACACTCTCGCTCTACAGAAATTATTTGCTCCATTCTAGCACCAAAACCCGGGCTTGGGCTATGGCTGAGGCCGCTGAGTCGCTGCGCGTCAGTGGCCTTAGTGCTTTCAGTGATTCAAAGTGTCGGGCTATAATCACTGACCATGACGCACAAGGTTTATTGTTATGTGGATGAGAGCGGGCAAGACACGCGAGGCGACTTGTTTGTGGTGGCGGTCGTTATTGTAGATGACGACAAAGATGATTTGGCCCAAACACTGGAAGTCATTGAACGCAAAAGTCGCAAGTTGCAACGCAAGTGGCACAAGATCACATATGACCGGAAAATCACCTACATCCAACGCGTGCTGGATTTGCCCCAATTGCGGGAGAAATGTCATTTTGCGATTTACCACCAATCGCGCAACTATTTTGACATGACGGTTGAGACGATTGTCCGAGCATGTCAGACGATTACCTTTTCAGAGTATAGAGCCATTGTGCTCATTGACGCTTTGCCAGCGAAACAGACTGTCAGTGTAGGCAACCGCCTGCGACAATCGGGCGTACCCGTTAAGAAAGTGCGGGGTGTCCGGCAAGATGAGAATGACCCCTTTATTCGGCTCGCCGACGCGCTCTGCGGTTTGGTGCGGGCGGCGTATGATGAGCAACCCGAAATGCTGACTCTTTATGAAAGAGCTGTGCGGCAAGGCATTCTCAAGCATCTGCCCGGTTAATAAAAAACCCCCATACACAGGCAGACGATAACCTATGCAGAGGGGGGAGCAGCCTAGGCCCCGAAGGGCACACCCACCGAAAGGGCAGTATTTCGGCTGTGATTTGCCTGCATTGTACGCGCGGGCCGGGGGACTGTCAATGTGCGTTTGAATCACTGAGGGGAATGAAAAGGCTGAGGCCACTGACGCGAAGCGAGAGAAGTCAGCGGCCTCAGGGTGGTCAGTGACTCATGGCGCTGGGCATGTCTCCACATGCAAATACTT
>Ga0247727_10016175_pt1 | contig 12087 bp, 7 predicted proteins | sample WisWelCaveWW1625_FD_202498 | JGI IMG/M metagenome (GOLD analysis project Ga0247727, IMG submission 202498) | Biofilm microbial communities from Wishing Well Cave, Virginia, United States - WW16-25 | ecosystem: Environmental > Aquatic > Deep subsurface > Groundwater > Cave microbial mat | place...
GGGATGCAACACTGACACAGCGCTGGAAATGGGCATTTGACGGATTCTTGCTGACTCTCCAAGGCTCCTCGCTTCCCATTGGATTTGGAGACTGGTATTGGAACCCAAGCCGCGTCATCCCCCCGGGTGGGGGCAACGAGATCACCGAGTTCCCGTTATTCACCTTCCTCTATAGTGACTTGCATGCGCACATGATCGCCATGCCTATCATGTTGCTCGCCTTGAGTTGGGCGCTGGCTGTCGTGCTGGGACGCGCGAAATGGCGGAATCAACTGTCGGCTGGGCTGGGATTCGCAATCGGCGGACTCGTCATCGGCGCGTTGTATCCCACCAATCTATCCGATATTTACACTTTCCTACCCATCGGTCTCGCGGGGATCGGGTATGCCATCTGGCGATATGCTGACGAATCATCCACCACAAAACGAATTGCGCTCGTCCTCGGCGCTTTGGCTGCTTTGACCGTTTTGGCATTCGTGATGTATCAACCTTATCGCGAAGCATACAGCCAGGCGTACAGTGTGTTGGACCCGTGGAAAGGACCGTTCACGCCCGCTTCATCATATCTCACGCACTGGACCGTGTTCCTGTTCATCATCGCTTCATGGATGGCATGGGAAACACACGAGTGGATGGCGCAAACACCCATTTCATCTTTGCGAAAACTAAAGCCTTATCAGTTGTTGATCGAAGGCACGCTTGTGTTGATTGTGCTGGCTTTACTGGTTCTTCAATATATTGGTACAAGCGTCGGCTGGATCGCCCTACCCCTCGCGATATGGGCTGGCGTATTGCTGTTGCGTCCAACGATGCCCGATGCCAAGCGATTCGTACTGTTCCTCATTGGCACCGCATTGCTTATTACCATTGTCGTGGAGGTCGTTGTCGTGCGCGGTGACATAGGCCGCGCAAACACGATCTTCAAGTTCTATCTGCAAGCATGGATATTACTGGCTGTCAGCGCGGGAGCCGCGTTCGCATGGACATTGCCCGCCTTTTTCAAATGGCTGCTCGGCTGGCGTCTCTTCTGGCAGACCGCGGTGATCCTGCTCATCTCTGGCGCGGCTTTATTTACCGTGAGCGGCACGGCAGGCAAAATACGCGACCGCTGGATCGTCGAAGCGCCGCGCACGCTCGACTCAATCACTTTCATGAATTACGCGCATTACGATGACTTCGGTCAACGCCTGGACTTGAGCGAAGATTACCGCGCCATCCGCTGGATGCAGGATAACGTGCAAGGCTCACCTGTCATCGTCGAAGCCAACTGCCCCGAATATCGCTGGTGCTCGCGGTATACGATCTACACCGGTTTGCCCGGTGTCGTCGGGTGGAATTTCCACCAACGCCAGCAACGCGCCTATATGCCCAACTGGGTGGAGGAACGAGTTGCTGCGGTTGGCACTTTTTATACCAGTGCTGATATCGAATTCACGCTTACTTTCCTCAAAACGTACGATGTGAAGTATATTATTCTTGGTCAACTCGAACGCGCGGAATATAAATCTGAAGATATACCCAACGGTATTTCCAAGTTCGAACAATTCGATGGAGTATACTGGCACGCAGTCTATCGCGATGGGAATACTATTATTTATGAAGTGATGCAGTAGTTATTTCCCTCATCCCCAACCCTTCCCCATTTGGGGGAAGGGAGTCTCCTCTCCCTTTGGGAGAGGGCTAGGGTAAGGGCAAGGAGAACCATGATCTTCCACATTACATCCCGAAGAAATTGGCGAACGGCGCTGGCGACAGGGGATTACCAGGTTGAAAGCCTCATTATCGAAGGATTCATCCATTGCTCGACTCTTTCACAGGTTTTGCCTGTCGCTGAAAAATTCTACAAAGGACAGCGCGAACTCGTGATCCTGCTGATCGAGCCTGCCCGCCTTTCCTCGACTTTGAAATGGGAGCCGCCCTCCGGTGGGACCCCGCCTCCGGGCATCCCAAAAGGTGACCCTTTCCCGCACATTTATGGTCCCATCAATTTGTCTGCCGTCGCCAAAGTGCTTGACCTGGAGCAAAACGCCAACGGCGCGTTCATTTTGCCAAAACTCTAATATCCAATTTTCTAGTCTCTGGTCTCGATACGGCCCCTTCGGGCACTCCTCCTACTCGACCACCACTTACCAATTACCAATCCCCTATGCTTCCCTTCCTCTCCTGGTATCTCCTCATCACCCTGCTCGGCTGGCTGACCTTTCCACTTGCTTATCGTCTTTTCCCTGCGCTGCCAGACCGCGGCTACACCCTTTCACGCGCTTTCGGCTTATTGATCTGGGGATATGTCTTCTGGTTGTCCGCGTCGCTCGGTATCGCGCAGAATGATCGAGGTGGATTGTTGTTGGGGCTGATTGTGCTGGGAGGTTTGAGTGCGTGGGCAATAACCAATTACCAACCACAAATTGGCCTCGATACGGCGGAACGAACGCCGCCTACTCGACCATCGACCAGTCTCCACGCAAAACATCCATTCTCTAATCTCAACCCCTCCCCAATCATCTCTTTCATCAAATCGAACTCATACCTCATCCTCACAGCCGAAGTTCTCTTTCTCATCGCATTCGGGTTGATGACAATCTTCCGCGCCGCGAACCCTGAAATCACCGGCACTGAAAAGCCAATGGAGTTGATGTTCATCAACGGCATCATGAACTCGCCAACATTTCCCCCGCGTGATTTGTGGCTGTCAGGGTATTCGATCTCATATTACTACTTCGGCTATGTGATGACATCCATGCTTGCCCTGTTCACAGGCGTGCCCGCGACAATGGCTTTCAACCTCATGATCGCATTGGTCTTCGCCCTCAGTGCAGTCGCCGCGTATGGGATTCTGTATAACCTTCTCGCCAATCCCCAATTACCAACTACCAATTACCAATCTTCAATCGTAAATCGTAAATCATCAATCGCAAATTCCCTGCTCGCCCCTCTTTTCCTGCTGATCGTTTCCAACGTCACAGGTTTTCTCGAAGTATTGCATCGTCGTGGAATTTTTTGGTCTGAAAACACATCGGGTTTTTGGGTTTGGCTAAAAAAGATCGATGCGCGCGGATTATTCTGGCAGCCCAATGTTGCAACTTACAATTTCTGGACATGGCTCGATATGCAGGAGTTGAGTCAAGCCCCGGCGCAGCCTCTTCAATGGATTCCCGAACGCTTCTGGTGGTGGTGGCGCGCCTCACGCGTCGTGCAGGATTACGACCTGAACGGTACATGGCGCGAAACCATAGATGAGTTCCCCTTCTTTTCATATCTGCTTGGCGATCTGCACCCTCACGTTTTGGCGATGCCCTTCACACTGCTGGCGGTTGCCGTGGCATTGAATCTCTTCCTCGGCGGCTGGCGCGGGAGCATAGACCTGTTCTTCGGGGAATTACGCGTCAGCAAGGCGGGCTTCCTTGTCATCGCGCTTGTGCTGGGCGGGCTGGCTTTTCTCAATACGTGGGACATCCTCATCGCCGCCGCGTTGATCGTTTTCAGTTACGCGTTGGCTCAGGTCCGTGAAGCAGGCTGGGGCTGGGAAAGAATCGAAGATATCCTGTTGTTGGCGATCCCGGCGGCGCTGACTGCGTTTGTCATGTATCTTCCGTTTTATATTGGTTTTGATTCGCAGGCAGGCGGCATTGCGCCGAACTTCATGTACCCGACGCGCGGCGCGCATTTATGGGTGATGTGGGGTACGCTGTTCATCCCATTGTCTGCATATTTGATTTATTTGCGGCGAAGCAATACGCCTGCGCATTGGCGCGCGGGGATATTGACAACACTTGGCATTTTGCTTTCGCTGGTCGCGGCGATGTTCGTGATCGGTGTGCTTGCATGGAACCTGAAGCCTGATCTCGTCAGCTCGATCCTGCAATCACAAGGACTCGATGTCAATGCGTTCATTGCAGGCAGCATGACGCGCAGATTAACTTATATCGGCAGTTTGCTTACGTTGGTGGCTTTGCTGATCCCAGCCTTCGCATTTCTTTTCAAATTTGACCGCTTTTCGGAGAATGATGCTGATCAAAACGGAGCTTCCGCGGCCAGCATTCCGCGTTCCGGATTTGTTCTCCTCCTCATCACTCTTGGATTCCTCCTCATTCTCGGTCCCGACTTTGTATACCTGCGCGACAACTTCGGGTACCGAATCAACTCCGTCTTCAAGTTTTATTACCAGGCATGGATATTATTGAGCCTCGCCTCTGCCTTCGGGACGGCTGTCCTGCTTCGACCCTTCGACTTCGGGTCTCAAAGTGCATTCGACCCTCCGCTCAGGGCGCGCGGCGCGGCGAACGGCATTTTCAGTACAATCTTCGCGGTCGTGCTGATCGTGGGTCTGACGTATCCCGCGCTGAGCATCTTCAACAAGACCAACGACTTCAAACCCCCATTCGGCTACACCCTCGATGACTTCGACCGCGTGCAACGCGAGAATCCGGACGAAGCCGCGGCGATGCTCTGGCTGCAATCCGCGCCGGATGGGGTCGTGGCTGAATCGGTTGGCGGGAGTTATTCCTCCTCCGGTCGCTTCTCCATTTATACGGGTTTGCCAACCGTGTTGAACTGGCCCGGACACGAGGGTCAATGGCGCGACAACGCCCTGCAAGGCTCGCGTGAGCAGGATATCGAGACGCTGTATTCCGCGCCCGACTGGGGTACAGCGCAGGAGATCATCAATCGTTATCACATCCGGTATATTGTCGTGGGCAATCTCGAACGGACTGCCTATCGTGTTAACGAAGAAAAATTCAATCGCTTTCTGAAGCCTGTCTTTCAGCAGGGAAATGTGATCATCTACGAAGTGCCGTGATCATTCGTCATTGCGAGACGGGCTTTAGCCCGTCGAAGCAATCTCCACCTTTGCAAGGAAAAAGTTACCGTAAATAAGGAGATTGCTTCGACGGAAGAACACCGTCTCGCAATGACATAATATCGAGGGTAAAATACCTTTATGAATTCCTCCCGACTCAACAACGAAGGCTGGCTGTATTGGCTAGCCTTTCTTCTCGCCCTCGCCTTTCGCTTTATTCAACTCGGCGCGTCAGCCCTGACCGATTCCGAAGCGGCGCTGGCCCTGCAAGCGTTGCACATTGCGCAGGGTGGGAGTCCTTTGCTTGATCCTCAAACAGCATATATCCTCTTCACCAGTATCCTCTTTGCGGTCATCGAAAGCACAAACTTCATGGCGCGCTTCATCCCTGCATTGGTTGGGAGCGCGCTGGTTTTTGCGCCTTATCTTTTTCGTGAAAGGATCAACCCGCGTCCTGCATTGATCCTTGCCTTTCTCTTTGCAATTGACCCTGGACTCGTCGCGCTCTCGCGCCAGGCGGGAGGAACGATCCTGGCAGTGACGTTCCTCCTTTTCGCATGGGGCATGTGGGTCAACCGACGCGCCATCCCCGCGGGAATTTTCGCGGGCTTGGCGCTTCTCTCTGGAACATCGCTCTGGGCTGGCTTGCTCGCGCTGGGCCTCACCTGGTTCTTCCGCCGTGGAATGGAAGCCAAGCCAACCGCCGACCAATCTCTAATCTCTGATTCTCAAATTACCAATTACCAATTACGCCCTTCTCTCCTCGCCATCCTCTCCACCCTCCTTTTCGGCGGCACGCTCTTCTTCATCTCCCCCAATGGACTCAGCGCATGGCTTTCATCCCTGCCTGTATATTTATCAGGCTGGGTCTCCCCCGCTGTGATGACCCCGGGCCGTATGCTTCTTGCCCTCTTTGCATACGAACCATTGGGAATCTTCATCGCGACGCTCTCGCTCATTCGCGGATTTCGCACGAGAAGCAAACGCATTCTTCGTTTGGGCTTGTGGCTTGGCGTCTCCTTGCTCCTTGCAGTCTTTTACCGTCAAGCCATTGGGCTTGTCTGGGTAATTATTCCATTGCTCACGCTCGCTTCCCTGGAACTCGCGCGTGCCATGGACATCCATTCCGAGGAGCGCGTGGAGGTCGGCGTAGTTGCCTTGGCGATCATGATCCTGCTGATCTATATCTGGTTCAACGTTTCCAACATCGCCGTCAATCCATACAACCAGATTCCCGCTGTCCTGCCGATCTTTGGTGAGGTTCAAAACCCGCGCTACGTTGTGCTGTATGGCGCGTCTGCCATCCTCATCGTCTGCATTGCGATGGTTGGGTTTGGCTGGTCTGCGCGCACAGCCAGGCTGGGAATGACGTGGTCTTTTACGATCTTCCTTGGCTTCTACAGCCTTGCTGCAGCATGGGGCGCAAGCGGGTTAAAGAACGTGAACGGCGTGGAATTATGGACGCCTGATCAAAAGCCGTTGCATGCAGATTTGCTTCTCGCCAGCGTGAACGAGATCTCTGAATTCAGCCTCGGTCATGTGGACTCCCAGCCTGTTACCATTATGGGAATTGATTCCCCTGCCCTGGAGTGGGCTTTGAGAAACCACCAGGTGGAGGTGGTTTCAACGCTCGATCCACAGGTCGCGCCGCCGGTTGTCATCACACCGCGGATGGATGCTTTGAGCCTGCCATCCGCATACCGCGGGCAGGATTTCACCTGGAGACAAACACCAATGTGGGGGGAAATCCAAAATCCTGACTGGTGGAGTTGGCTGGTCTATCGTCAACTTCCAAAAGAAGACGAAACGATCATCTTATGGGCGCGCGATGATCTATTTCCAGATGCGCGCGAGAATGTGCAGCCATGATATGGTTTGCTCTCGCAGGGTCTCAGACCCTGCGATTGCTCCGCTAAACACGGCGGTCGTACATCGTACCCTTAAGGGTAGACCGCCTATGAGCCTGAAATATGTCATCCACCCCACCCGCTATCATCGCCATTGATGGGCCCGCTGCGTCGGGAAAATCCACCCTTGGTTTGCGGCTCGCTCGCGCCCTTGGTTATCTCTTCTTCGATACGGGCGTGATGTATCGCGCCGTCACCTGGCTCGCGTTGGATCACGATATCAACCTGCTGGATGAAGCCGCGATCACGGCCCTGGCGGAGAAAACACAAATTGAGATCGCGCCAGCCTCAAAGCCCGATGGGCGCGCTTGCGATGTCCGCGTTGCGGGAAAAGATATCACCTGGGAAACGCGCCTGCCCGAAGTGGATGCAAACGTTTCCGCTGTCTCCGCCTATCGCGGGGTTCGGGAGGCGTTAAGCCAGCAACAAAGGCGTATCGGTCAGCGTGGTCGGGTTGTGATGGTCGGGCGCGATATCGGAACGGTGGTCCTGCCCGAAGCGGATTTGAAAATTTATCTCGATGCCTCCGCCGAGGAACGCGCGCAGAGGCGTTATGACGAGATCACCGCGCGCGGCGGAACAGCGGACTATGAGGACATTCTCGCAAAAGTGATCGAACGCGACCGCATCGATTCGACCCGCGATGTGGCTCCGTTAAAAGCGGCGGAGGACGCCGTTGTGCTTGACTCCGATAACCTCACCGCCGATGAAGTCTTTGAACGGGTAATGACTTTACACAAATGAATGACGCCTACCATATCCCCCTTCAGTTTCGGATCAGCCGTCCCATCCTAAAGACCGTCTTTCGCGGCGTCTTCCGTGTGCTGGGGCGCGTGAAGATCACTGGCAGGGAGAACATTCCCTACGGCAAACCGTATGTGGTCGCCATAAACCATATCTCCATGTTCGACCCTCCATTCGCGGGAGCGTTCTGGCCCGAACGGCTGGAGATCATCGGCGCGGCGGATGTGTTCGATAAGCCGGGCCAGGGACATGTGTTGAAAGCTTATGGCGTGATCCCCGTACATCGAGGCGATTATGACCGCATGTTGCTTACCAAAATTATCCACATCATCAAATCCGGCTTTCCGCTCTTGATCGCGCCGGAAGGCGGGCGTTCGCACGTCACTGGGATGCGCCGCGCAAAACCAGGTGTGGCTTATATCATCGAACAGACCGGCGTGCCTGTATTGCCAGTGGGACTCATTGGGACGACGGAGGATTTCTGGCAGCGCGCCAGACGCGGCCACAGGCCCAACCTTGAAATGCGGATCGGCAAGCCCATTCTCCTCTCTGAGATCACATCCAAAGGCACAGCCAGACATGAAGCGCGGCAGAGGAATGCAGACCTTGTCATGTCTCATCTTGCCGGCATTCTCCCTGAAGAATATCGCGGCGCGTATGCTGAATCAGCCATCCTCCCCGCCTAAACCGGTCACTGATGTTTGGCAGCCCGACCTGGTCGCGTTGCCGAGCCTCACGTTCGCGCGGCGGTTGTTTCGCTTCTTCGGGCGCGGGCTGACAAAGTTCGTTACGTTTTTTACGATGCGGCCCACCGTAAGTGGATTGGAAAATTTTCCGAAGCATGGACCCGCGTTGATCGTCATCAATCACCTTGGCGATGCGGATGTGGTTTTGTTGGCCGCCTCCATCCCCACCACGATCGATGGAATGGGGAAGATCGAATTGAATGATGACTGGTTCGTGGGCCCCATATTCCGCGCATATGGAATTATCTGGGTGCATCGCGGCAGACCGGACCGTCGTGCGCTGCGCGCCGCGCTGGATGGGTTAGCCAAGGGACGCATGGTCGCGCTTGCGCCTGAAGGCAGGCAATCTGTCATTGGCGGGTTGGAGGACGGCAATCAAGGCGCGGCATTTCTTGCCATGAAATCTGGCGCGCCAATTCTCCCCATTGCGATGACCGGGACGGAAAATGAAAATGTCTATGGTCATTTGAAAAGGTTAAAGCGCGCGCGCGTCACATTGTCGGTGGGGAAACTGTTTCGGTTACGGGAGCAGGCAGACCGTCAGGAAATGCTGCGGGAGGGGACTCGTCAGATCATGGAATCGCTGGCTGACCTGCTTCCCGAATCCTATCGTGGGAATTACAATATAAATCCCATGTAATAGTTTTCTCAAGTAGAGGTTGAAAATATGAAAACGGTTTTCCTGAAAATGTTTATATTGTTGATGTTGCTGACTGTGGTTTTCACGCCGTCCAGCGGGGTTTTTGCAGATTCTGAGAATCAGTTAAATCCCAATCTTGCTGCCGAGCAATGGGTATTACAACGCCTCATTAATGGCGAGCCTGCTGATCTTTCTATCAGGTATCCTGAAGAAAAGGATCGTGTCATTCGCGCCTCTTTTGTAGAAAAATTGATGAGAAGCCCTTACCCTATGATTCAACGTCATGGTGTTTTAATTAAGTATGCAATTATTGTTGGTGACCTGTCGTTTGAGAACGCAGATGTTGGTTATGCCATATTGATTGAAAATTCCACGTTTGAAAATTATGTCTCATTTTGTAATAGTCGTTTTGCAAAACAGGTTTCCTTTAAAGGAAGTACATTCAAGTTCAATGTGAATATGTGCGAAACAAGAATTGACGGTACTTTAACTCTTAGCGACACAATCTTTAACGGCTGCTTAACTATTAACAGGGCGAAAATCTCTGAAAACCTCCTAATAAGCGGGGTGCGTTTTACGAATGAAAACCAGGTCGCAGCCTTCTCGGAAATTCAGGTGGGAAACTCAATATTTTCAGACAAGGCGTTTTTTGCGGGGGAAACCAAGTTTGACCGCGCAAAAATCGGCGGGGATTTTGTCATGACCGAAGCGCGTTTCAACAATAACCAATTCAGTGTTAATTTCAGCAGCATGCATGTGGGCAGGTCTGTATTTTTTGGAAAAACATCTTTTGAAGGAGGGGCGGATTTTAGAGGCACTGTCATCGAGGGGCATTTTCTGGCGGACGATATTATCTTCAATAACCCGGAGAGTTATGCGCAATTCAATTATATATCTGTAATGAAGCAACTATCGTTAAACCGTGCCATATTTAATGGGCAAGTGTCTTTTGAAAGAGCCAGTATCGGTGACGATTTTATTGTTAATGATGTGCAATTAAACAGTGTAGAAAATAATGTTTCATTTATCTACTTGCATGTAGAGAAAAACTTTTTCCTGAACAATGCAACACTCAATGCCCCCGTAGATTTTACGACTGCCAACATTGAAGGAGATTTTGTTGCCGTTGATTCGCATTTCAATGATTCAAAAACAGGGGCGGTCTTTCAAAATTTGACAGTCGGAAGGTCACTCAGCCTGGATAGGTCTGCTTTCAATGGACCAGTGAATCTGATTTATGCCAAGGCTGGGCAATCTATTAAGGCTACCGGGGCTCATTTCAGCAGTACGATAGGAAAAATTAACCTATCCCAAGCCAAAGTACAAAGTTCCATCCTGTTCAATGATGCAGTGATTGCCGGTCCTATTGACCTTCGATTCGTTCAGATAGGGCAAAACTTTGAAGCCAAGGATGCAAAATTCAACAATGTTGAAGAAGGTGCTTATTTTGAAAGCATGAAGGTGATGGATCATGTTTTGATCCATCAAGCTGCATTTGCGGGTCCGGCAGATTTTAGCTATATCTCTGTGGGCGGTTTATTTGGAGCAAATGATACTCGATTTGATAAGCCTGCTAATTTTAGCAACATGGTGATAGGAAAACATATTTTTATCAATCAAGCAGTTTTTGCTGATTCTGTAAATTTCACAAACACATCCGTAAATGGATTTTATGCAGATGGCACGACTTTTCCGCAGGAATTAGGGAAGATCGACGTAAGGGGATTAACTTATAAAGAGTTGGATGTAAGCGATGCTGTGACTGGCGGCGGATTCCTTTACCTTGTTCATCAATCTCCTTATAACGGCAGGTTGTATAAGGAACTCGAAAGTCACTATCGTTTGGCAGGTTTTCCCGCATTTGCCGACCAGATTTATATAAACTATAAATTCAGGGAAACAAAAGACGGGCTGGATTATTTGGGTTGGCAGTGGTGGTGGGGTTGGTTTCTAAACTTTTTTATTGTTTATGGTAAAGGACCCGAAGTTGCATTATTTTGGTTTGCTATAATTATCGGATTCGGTTGGTTGATGTTCCGTAAAAAAGAAAAAATGGCCACAGTAATAGAGACAGGCAAACGATATAGGCCCCTTTTGTATAGCCTCGACTTGTTCCTGCCAATTATCAATCTTGGTTATGCCAATCTCTGGACGCCAAACCCGGATAAAAAAATAATCCGCATTTATGCAGTGATACATCGCTGTCTCGGTTTGGTCTTAATTCCAGTTGCAATATTGGCGTTTTTTGGAATCATAAAATAAATCAAGCATAAATTCTGGCTATAATCACCTCCATGCAATTCATTGCATCCTTGTTGACAAACCTTGCATATCTTAATCCCATTCCGATTGCGGGGTGGTTGATATGGCTTGGGCTTGCGGGGCTGCTGGCGCTTGCTCTTCAAAACTGGCGAAAGTATCAGCCTGAATGGAATAGGCGCGCCTGGGGGATATTTGCCGCGTTGTTCGTTGTGACGCCTATTACTGCATTGTTCCTTGGTTTGGAATTTTCGACAGGTTCCGCCCTACCTGTGCCGGGTTTGCCTGAGGAGCCGCCGGGTTCCACGATGATGATCCTCTCCGCCGTACCCTGGACTTTGGCGGGCGGCTTGTTGGGTCCGTTTGCCGCGGCAGGGCTGGGTGTGTTAAGCGGATTTGTACGCGGCGTGTGGGATACGCACAGTCTTTTCTCCATCCTTGACCTGGGTTTGATGGGGATGCTGTTCGCGGTCACGAACCGGCAGCGTTATCGCACAATTATTTTCCGTTTCCTGAGGCAGCCATTGGTCAGCGCCTTGAGCCTTACCTTGGTTCACGCCTTGCTGTTTGTATTGAGCGCGTTTTTTACCATTTCCGCCACGGCATCCACAACCGAACGATTGGATTATGCGCTGAGCAACCTTGGCGTGGTGAGTCTGGCTTTCGGCGGAGAAATGCTCGTCGCGGGATTATTCGCGCAGGTGATCGCGGCTGCTTTCCCCGCGCGCTGGGGTGAGCTGGGTATGCTCCAGCCTTCGCCATCTGAACAGAGCATCGAGACTCGCTTCATCTCTGGCACAGGGACGATCATTTCATTTCTGCTTCTCACACTTTTGGTCGGCGATTGGATCGTGGCGGGCGCGGCGGCGCGCAATTTGTTGAGGGACCGTCTCAAAAGTTCAGCAGAACTGGCATCGCAAAATGTGCCTTTCTTTCTTGAGACGGGCCAGAACCTTGCTTCTCAAATCGCAAACGACTTGCGCTTACAGGACC
>Ga0247727_10016176_pt1 | contig 12086 bp, 9 predicted proteins | sample WisWelCaveWW1625_FD_202498 | JGI IMG/M metagenome (GOLD analysis project Ga0247727, IMG submission 202498) | Biofilm microbial communities from Wishing Well Cave, Virginia, United States - WW16-25 | ecosystem: Environmental > Aquatic > Deep subsurface > Groundwater > Cave microbial mat | place...
ACGAAGTGGAAACCACGGCGAATTTTGCGCGCCAAAACAAGCTCGCGGCGTGGTATTTCGGCGGCTTGAATTTTCAAATCGAGCATCATCTCTTCCCGCACGTTTGCCATATTCATTATCCGGCGATCAGTAAAATCGTCGAGAACACCTGCCGCGAGTTTGGCGTCAAATATATGTCCTATCCCACCATCCGCGCCGCCGTCGCGTCACATTTTCGGTTTTTGAAGAGGCTGGGAAGGAAAGAACCGGCGTTGGTCTTGCAAACCAACCTGCCGGCGTAGGCTCATGCGGGAGTCTGTTTCGCCACCGCCTTTATTTTCGACGGCATAACCAGGTCAACCGGGTTGCAGCAATATCCGGTAAATCCGGTTATGCTGTCGAAAAACTTTCACCGATTGCAATTGTTTGTATGAATGAGTTGATTCGCGTTTACATTGTTGACGATAATCGCCTGCTGCGGGAAGGCCTGGTTTCCATGCTGGCCGAGCAAGAAGAGATGGCCGTCATCGGGGCGGCGGCCAGCGGCCGCAAGGCCATTGAACAAATCAAAGACCTGCGCCCGGATGTGGCGCTTATCGACATCGGCATGCCGGGCAAGGATGGGATCGAAGTGACGCAAACGTTGCGGAAAGACTTTCCGGAGGTCAAAGTCGTTATCTTGGGCATGGTCGACGTGACGGATGAAATCATGGGGTGTATCGAGGCGGGGGCTGCCGGATACGTTTTAAAGGAAGCTTCATTTGACTATCTGGTCGAAACGATTCGATCAGTCCACCGCGGTGAGTCGTTCGTTTCGCCCCAGATGGCGGCTTCACTCTTCTCGCGCATCGCGGAGTTGGCGGGAGAACGCGGGCTGAGAATACCGCGCAGTTCTATCAAGCTGACCGGCCGGGAACTGGAAATCATTCACTTGATTGCCGAAGGGTTGCCCAACAAGGAAATTGCCCGGCAGCTCTCCATCGAAGCGCAGACGGTAAAAAATCACATCCATAATATTCTCGACAAGCTCCAACTGCACAGCCGCCTCGAAGTGGTGGAATATGCCCGCGACCGAAAACTGCTGAAAGAGAAATAACATGATTTAATTTTAAATTTCTGTAAGCGCTTAAAAAACAATCGCCGTTATTTTCGCCTGATTAGGCATCGTAGAATTTTCCTTCCGCCAGTACCAGTACTTTTCCCTTCAAAAATCTCCCAGGTCTATTATTGAAGCAGTCCCGCCCTAGACCTTTTTTGAACCCTTAGGTCTATTGTTTCGCTGCCTTAACTTGCATCGGGTAAGTCCGGGGCGTTGCCGCCCCAGACTCCCCTAAGAACCGGACTTGATAGTTTCCCATCATACGGCTCAAGCACTCCTAAGGCAGACCCCTTTCGGGGGGCCACCCGTCAACTCCGTGTTGGCAATACACGGGTCTTCTTTGCGATACTAATCTGCTGTCTCTTTGCCGATAACTCGGCATGGGGCGCATGCATTTCTGCTCATTTGCTTTCCCCATTGAGGAGATTCATCAGACGTTTTCGCAACGGAGCACCAAGCGGACGTGGGCACTCTTTCGAGTCAGGTGATGTTGCAACCTGTGTCCATTCCATTACAGAACGGCTTTCGCTTCTTCCGCCATCTTACTCCCGCACTCTATCAGCGTGCCTTGCGGTTTCGCCTGCCTGAAAGGCAGAGTTACGGGGTTTCCATGTTCCGTGCATTCGACCACATAGAAGGGTTAGGTCCACTCTTTCCACCGGCTGAGCGTCGTCCGTGTCGGATTAATATCGAGAATCCGAACTTGTCAGCTTGCCTTTTGGCTCAAGCCTGTCAGTCTCTTTGGCTTGTCTACAATAACGATGGTTGCAAGTATTCACTTATGTTGACCATACCTTCCAACCCTAGTCCTATCTCGAATGAGACTATCGAGAGAGAGCGCCGCTCGCGCTTTGCTCTCTGTCCCGACCTCGGGACATCGATACATTGTTCGAAGGGCTTCACACCGTTATGGATACACCATAACCGCATGCCTTCGTAGGGTACCAATAACGGAATATTGGGTACTGTCAAGGAAGAGATGATTTCCCAGCAGTACAATCGCCCGAGAGAAATGATTCTCGGTCATACATTATGCATGTATTGAAATGCACGACTTCACGTCGCGCCGATATTGTTATATCAACAAAGCACGGCATTCAGGCATGCGTGCTAAGGACAGAAGAAGCTTATGCCGCTCTCGTTGGCAGCCCGGACGTGCAGGTGGAAATTTCCGGCCACACAGATCATGTGGGCAGCGACGTCTCTAACCAGAAACTCTCGCTGCGCCGGGCGCAAGCGGTGAAAAATTAATGCAAAAATCAAAACTGACCGGTCACTTGCAGTGACCGGTCAGTGTCAGTGACTCAAACACCTCTACAAGGAGAACAGATCATGACACCCTTTCTGCTTTACATTATTGTCGGCGGCCTCATTGGTTGGGTTGCCAGCGTCGTGATGCACACGAATGGGCAGCAGGGCATCGTGCTCAATATCGTCGTGGGCATTAGCAGTCTTTGGCGCGGCTCCAGGAGTGGACGCAAACCTCTATCGCCCTCGCGATCTACGATGTTGAGAGCATTGCGCCCTTTCTGGAAAAGGTCCAAAGCCGCCAGGCCGTTGGCCGAAATGATCAATCCCAAAACCCTCCTCAGCCGGCGCGCTTTGGCCGGTTGAAAAACAAAACGAAACACTCCGGCTGGTCGTGTTGGGAAGTCACGCCCAAATAAGTTAAGAAATCTCCGCCGTACCTATCCAGCGAAGCTACGCCTCAAACCGACGAGCTCGCAAAGAAAATAATCTCCAACCGACAGAAAACCCAGCGGATTAGATCAGTTGGGTTCTTCTAGCCGCTGAAAAAACTTGCTCTGTTTATAAAGATTTTCGGCTATTAAAATCTCAGGCCTGTTTAGAAGGCAAAACAATTTTGGCTACGCCCGGAGGGGCAAAACTATTACAGTTTTTAGCCCATGACCGGTCGCTATAATGCCGCCACTTTTCGGTGATTGGACAATTTAAGCGACCGGCCAATTGCTCGTCAGATATCGAATGCGACTAAATAGAACTCGCACGGAAAAAAATTCCGTGACCCCGCCGCGGCGGGGCATTCCGTGAGCGATAATCTTTTTGGTTCTGGCTCGTCCGGGTTATGTGAGTAGCGCAAGCATCTTGCTTGCAGCCAGGATGGCTGCGCTACGTTTTCCCACCAATAAGCGAGGATGACTTTGTATGAACGAACCCATTCGCGTCTTCATTGCGGACGACAATCGTTTGCTCCGGGAAGGCCTGGTTGCCATGTTGGCGGAGCAAAAAGATTTTGTGGTGATTGGCGCGGCGGCCAGCGGCCGCAAGGCTCTGGAACAAATCAAAAACCTGCGTCCGGAAGTGGCGCTGATCGACATTGGCATGCCGTCCAAGGACGGGATCGAGGTGATGCAAGAGTTGCACCGCGAGGCGCCGGAAGTCAAAGTGATTATCCTCGGGATGTGTGATCTGGCCGCTGAAATCATGGCGAGTATCGAGGCCGGGGCTTCCGCCTATGTTTTGAAAGAAGCCTCATTTGACACGCTGGTCGAAACCATCCGGGCGGCCCACCGCGGGGAATCATTCAGCTCGCCGCTGGTGACGGCTTCGCTCTTCTCACGCATCGCGGAGCTGGCCGGCGAACGCGTGCTGAAAATACCGCTCAGCTCCGTCAAGCTGACGCCGCGCGAGGTGGAAATTATCAACCAGATCGCCGGCGGGTTATCCAACAAGGAGATTGCCCAACAGCTCGCCATTGAAACGCAGACGGTAAAAAATCACGTCCATAATATTCTCGACAAGCTGCAACTGCACAACCGCCTCGAAGCGGTGAAATATGCCCGCGAAAGAACCCTGTTGAAAGAAAAACAACGGTACTGGTACTTTTTCCCTGTAAGTACCAGTACCGTACTTCCAAAAATCCAACCAAGGTCCATCTTTTGAGTAGTACTGTTTATAGACCATTTTTGAACCCAAGGGTCTATTGTTTCTCAGCATTAACTTTTCGATATTGATAACATTAATTTCACATAAATACAAACTTCTCGGGCGGACACCTACCATTTTGTGTGAAAACGTTTATCATGATTTTGAGATCCCGTTAAAACAAAAGTAACTCAACCATCAGAAGGGAATCTATGAACACAATAAGCGGAAAGGTCGTACTCAAGGAATCGGGAGTGGGAATTCCCGGCTTGCTGGTTGCTATTTACAACGTTGCGGATGGCGCGCAGGCCGACAAAATACGAGCGCAGTATATCAGCAATCGCAATAATGGCAATCCTGCATCCGGGGCCCGACAGGCGTTGGGTTCGGTTCTGACCAATGCTGCCGGGGAATTTGCGCTCAACTGTGAGATGAATGAATATCCGAAGAAGAATGAAAGTCCGAAAGAAAATGCGAGAGGAGAGAAAAGACAGAGGCCAAGCCATAGAAATACACGAACCAACCTATTCCTCGTGGTTTTGGCGCCGGAGGAAAAAGGCAAGGATTTCGAATCACGGATTCTTTACTGTTCCACGGATGTTCGTTACAACGCCGGGCCGTGTGAGCAGTTCCTTATTCAGTTGACCGACGAGCAGTTGAAAAAAGCCGGCATTCCTAATCCTGTAACCAATAACCCGGCGCTGCAAGACTCCGCGGCGGTGATTAATCAGCTAAAGGAAAGTGAGAAAAATCAAGCGCAACTGCGTGAGGGATTGCGAGGCCTGCACCGCCAGCGCCTAGCGAAAGTGCGCGCTACCACGCAGATTTTTAAAGACACCGTTCAGCCGCAGCTTCTGGCGACACTTTCAAGCATCCCCCCTGGATTAACGAATTCGGATACCTACGTCGTCGGAGGACGTGAGGTAACCGCAAAGAGTTTCAAGCTGATTAAGAAGGGGATTGAGAATGTCGTGAATGTGTCCAATGACCCAAAGATTCGCGTGCCCTTTTCCGGACGCATAAGGCTGACGCAGGAGCAGATTACCGCACTGCGGAGCCGGTACGGGACGCCAAGTGGTGATCTGGCCTCGGTCCCGGAGGATGAAATTGAGCCCATCTTGTTCGACAACACTTCGCTGCACCGGACAAACGTCCTGCTTCGTGAAAACCCGTTCTCTCGCATCTGTCGCGACAAGAGCAATGGCGAGAAGTGTTTAGACAATGAACCGCATGAGGACGATGATCACGGCGAAGAAGATACTCCCGGTCCCATTATCCTGGCTCCCGGTCCCGGCATCGAGGTCGTTACCAAAGAGGACGTGCCGCGTTTTATCGCGAAGCTACTGGACAAAATGACCTCTCCGGAAGAGGCGGTTTCTTTCGGCGAAGTGGAAACCGGCAAACGAGCGGATCAAAACGATGTCCAGCGACGGATCGATGCATTATCGTTTCGAAAAAGTCCTGCCGATGTGCCTGCCTTCTATGATTTTCACAGTTTGCAAATCGCTTTTGAATATGTCTGGCAGGAAGCGCTCGACCAGGGCATTCTTGATTTGGCGGCGGATGCGTATAAAACCATTGTTGAACTCGGTGGCACCCCCTCTACCGAACCTTTGGGCGCATCATCCGGGAATGCGCTCGATCTGATTAAGGCGTTTCGTTTTGAATCACTTGAGATCAAACAGGCGTTGTCCGAGGATCCAACCGTAAATGTCGTACAAGCTATCAATATCACCCGGGAGCAGTGGTCAGTTCTAAATCTGGATTTACGCAGACAATTAGAAAATATTGCGTCGGAAATCATTAATTGGGTCTCTCTTACTAAACTAGATGAGTTATTCGGGTTGGACCCTAAGTTGTGGGAACAGAAGCTCAGGATCTTTATTGAGCACGGCAAACGAATTATCCGCTATGCGGACAGCCTACTGGCAGCAAACTCCAGCGCTGGAGACTCCGACGCACTAAACCACCTGCACAAGATACTGCAGGAACTTGAACAGCGGATCACCGGGGAACCTTACGGTTTTACAATTTTTGGCGCCAATCGCCAGGAGCGCAGCGTCAATTTCGGCATTCTCACGACTTATCGCCAGAAATGGGACCCGGTCAGCTATCAAGCCGGCGAGCTGGCTAAGACCATCACGCTGGCTCCAAAGGAGACGCGCAAGTTTTCGAAAAAGACGGTGGTCAAACGGTCACGCGCGATCAAAGAAGCCGAAACCAATCAGAGCACGCGCAAGGAAGAATTCAATAAAACTTCCAGGGCCGAAGCTGAAATTATGCGCAATGCGCAGGCAAAGACGAATTTCAGCCTGACAACGACGGGTAGCGTCAAGGCGTCATATGGCGATATCGTGGGTGGCGAAGCTACGCACTCCATTCAGTTCGGCGGGGACGCGAGTCAAACCTCCAATGAGGTTAAGAAAGAGTTTCGCGAAGCCGTCTTTAAGGCGGCTCAGGAGTACCGGGACGAACGCAAGCTCGAAATCAGCACGGAAGAGTCGTTTGAGCAGGAGTTCGTCGAATCGGGCGAAATCACGAATCCCAACGACGAGCTGACGGTGACATTTCTCTTTTACGAACTGCAACGCCGGTACAGAGTCTCGGAACACATTCACCGCATCCTGCCTGTTGTGTTTGTCGCGCAGGAAGTACCTGCACCGCACGAGATCGACGAAGAGTGGCTGATTGCGTACGACTGGATTTTGCGGCGTTTCCTACTGGACGATTCGTTTCTGCCGGCATTGAACTACCTTTGCACCCGCATTGTCGGAGATGAGGTCGCGCTGAAGGAGATGTCGAAAAATGTTGAACTGCAGCGGAAACTCGTCGCGGAGTTAAAAGAGGAGATCATGGTGTACCGGCGAATGTCCGGTCAACGATATGCCGCGCTGGAAGAAGAGATCGCGAGCAGTGCACGCGCTGCCGAGGATGAAGGGGGAGGTAGGGGGGGAGTGCTTGGAGATATTGGAGCTTTCGCCCTTGGAGGAACAGGAGGACTACTATTGAAAAAGGGCACAGATTTCCTTTTTGGAGATGACAAAAGCCCGGAAGCTGCACGCATCCGCGAACGGGCAGCCCGCGACGCCTATGAAAAAGCCGAACAGGAGGAAAGAGATTTTCTTGGCCGCCTAAATCAAGAGGTCTCGGCTCTCAACGCCATAACCCAAGCCTACACCAAAGCTCTGAGCGAACACCTGAACCAGAAAACGCAGATTGCGCGATTGCGCGTGCACGTCAAACAGAACATTCTGTATTACATGCAAGGCATTTGGCTGATGGAACCGCCGGACCAACGGTTCTTCCGGTTGCACGAGGTCAAGGTGCCGATCTTCCAAAAGAAGGCCAAATCCCATTACAACATCAAGGCGCGCCCAACGTTCAACCGCATCATCAACGCCGACAGATTTGACTCGACTGATGGCGTCTACGACTTTACGGTGGAACCGCAATTAGATCCGGAGTTTGCGACTGCCACGTTGGTAGAAGTGGCTGATCTCGATAATTTGTTGGGCTTCAAGGGGAATTACGCGATCTTCCCCTTAAAGAAATCCAATCCGCTGACGGATTTCATGATGGCCCCTTATATCGATCAGGAATGGGGGCTCTACGATCCCGATACGGTCGGCAATATGACGCTCGATGAATTTTCGGATTACGTCTGCTGCCTGAAAAAGAAACTCTCACCCGAGGACTTTGAAGCGGTCAAACCGGAACTAAAGGAACTTCTGAAGGCCTTGCTGACCACGCCGCTCCGCGACAACGAGGAGATCATCGTTCCGACCGGATCGCTTTTCATCGAAGCCCTGGCGGGTGTCCATCCGCTGTTGGAAGACTTCAAACTCATGCACCGAGCGATTGATGTGAAGAAGGTGCAGGCGGAAGTGCGGAAGATGGAGATGGAGAATATTCGTTATGCGGCGAGGCTTTTGTCTGAGGAACGCGAAGACCCGGATATTGAGAGGAAGATCGTCATTGAAGGCAGCGTGAATCCGAACATTGATGTGGACAACCCTTAGTTCGGATATTGGAGCTCATGAATCGAATCGGTCGAACGGATTATCGATCACCAAGCGAATTTAGAGAAAGCCGCTGTATTTAACATTCCGTGATATCTGTTGTGCTTGCAGCAGTACTAAACTGAATTTTATGTCAACCGGTAATGACAATCCACCGCGCCGCCCGGATACTGGAAGGCGAACCCGAATATCCGGATGTCGAGAAAAAGATCATCATTGACAAGGCTGGAACGACTATCGTTGAACCGAGCTAAACCATACCTAACATGCCCGATTACAATGACAAAGCAACCGCCAACCCGGGTACCGCCAACCGCGGAATACCCGGCTCTGGAACCACCACCGCTGCCTCGGCACCGGGGCCGATCACCTTACGCGTGGCGATGGGTGCCTGGTCGTTCGAGGCTGAGGTGATCAAACAGCTTGAAGAAGCCTTACGAGTTCGCCTGACGGCCGACCCGGCGCAACTGGCCTTCCGCGAAAAGCTACGTGAATACCCTACCGATTTCTACGGAAGAAGGGGAAGAGCGGATAAAAAATTCATTACGCTGTATTTCACACTGCCAAAGGGCCTTAGCTGGGCCGACATACGCAGAAATCCAACACTTTTGTACACACACGTCTATATCCGGCACGAGCTTCAGGTAGAAGACGAGCGCCAACGCCTTGAGCAAGAACGCCGCGAGGATGCGAGGGACCTAGAGGAAAAACGCCGCGCCACGGCCGACCGGCTGGCCCAGGAAGCGGTACGCGAACGCAAACGCCAGGCTGCGGAACAGAAGATTAAAAAGCTGACCATCAAAATTGCTGGTGATACTATGTTTTGGGTATGGGGAACGGTTTATGGCACATATCTCAACGGCGATTTTATAATATCGTACGTTCCTATTAGCGAACATGAGAATATCAAGAAAGCTATACAACTTGCAAATTCGGCCGAGCACCGGCATAAATTAGAGAGAGCACTCTGGGATGCATATCGGCAGCCGGGTGCCATGATGACAATCTACCAGGTCCCTGTCCCTTCCGTGCCAGCTTCCACGCCTCCGCCGTCGACCAGTACCGCCACCGACAATTGCTCCGACCCGAACCTGCTCGATAACGACTCGGGGGCCTATTACAAATGCTCAATAAAAGGTCCGAATCAGGAATGGGCAGAGGGTATACGACAAGGGGCGATGAGCGTTACGGAGCCAGGCGCTGCCTTTCTGGAGGCGCTTAATCCGTTCGACCCGGTCAATCTGGCGATGGCCCCCTTCCTCCCTATGCTCATCGGCAGCGTCGTCAGCAAAGGGTGGAAAGTAGTCGGTACGCTTGTCAAGGGTAGCAAGACGCGCCGCATTATCGAATTTATCTCACGCAGTAAAGGCAGTCTCGGCAGGGTCGCTCGGATCGAAGGAGACATGAGTAAGTTTTTGGCGTCGCGACGCCAAGGCCATCACGTCTATGAGTACTTCGCTAAGAATGGCAAGCTCCTGTACGTCGGCAAGTCGGGTGGAGTGTTAGGCCCAAAGGATCCGAGTAGACTGGCGGAGAATTGGCTTGATCGCCTTATGGACGACCATATCAAAACTGAGTGGATTTTTGACGCGCGATCGGTAAGAGTGACTACCGAGATCTCCGAGCAGGAAATGTGGGCTCTCGAACACATCTTAATCCCGACAGCCAGAGAGAACAAACAAAAGGGTCAGTACTATAGATGGTTTGAAGACGGTGACTTGTATGCGAATGCCAAGTCTGCTCAGACGCAGCCGCAGGTTTTCTTTTCAATTGAGGTTGTCCGGGGTCGATCGCGGTGATTGCGCCATTCGGGTCAGAGCTTACTATCGACACTAGCGAGAAGTGCGAGGACGTAGCTGGCGCTGCCCGTCTTCAAGCGGCTGGCGATCCAGCGGTGTGAACAGGTACAGGAACGGTTGTTGCCGAGAACAAGCATATGGAACGGCCGCAGAGCAACGGCGGCGGCGGGTTGGGTGAACGCGGCGTGGCTGCGCGAGATGTCGCACGCCAGCAGCGGTCGGCGCAGGCGGCTTTTTCCGCTAACGTGGACACTCGGCCTGTGCGCATCGAAACCAGCGATCGAAGTTCCGGCGAAGCTGCCGCCGGCGAAAAAATCGGCGTGCTTTCCAAAGGCGCCGGCATGGTGGTTTTGCAGGAGCAGGATAAATGGCTGTTTGTCAATTTGTGCGGTTTCATTTGGAAAGAATCCGTCACCGGCCAGCGCGGCGTCGTTAGGGAACAGACCACGATTATTATGTTATCGGAAGGTGGTTGGTCGCGTCTTGAAATTATGAATATCTTGCCTAACGATGCCTGGTGCGAAGTTGCCGCCATCGAACATAAATCTTAGCCAACTTATCAGTGAATCCGAAGTAGAGAAACTTGTGCCGCAAGGCTTTAAATGAGAAGCCCTCGACAAGTTGCGGCAAATGGAAACCGGTGAGCTTCAGAGAAGCGGCCTAATAAAAATGCCGGAAAAAGATTACGAAACCCTGTGCAAAGCACGAGACCAAATCTCTCAAGCAACGGCTTTAAAAAAAGAAGCAGAGCTTGCATGCTTGCGCCAAGACGAAAGCAAGATACTTAAGAGAATTGCATCCAAAGAACAAGAGAACGCATCAAATTTCATCGCAAGAGTTTTAGCCGCTTGACGTTGCTGCTTTTGCTTTGTAAAAATTTCTGTATGAACTCCGATTGGAGGTCACTTGTGGTTCGACTGTTTCGATTGATACGAGCGCCGCTGCCGTTCTTCCTTTTTCTGGCCATGATCCCTGCGAGCGCGCAGGCGCAGCGCATTGTCGACAAAAACAAAGGGGATCATTTGCTGGCTACCCCAGCCGTCGCCGGCTCGGTCGCGCGCAACTGCTGGCATTCATGGTCAACCTGCCCCACTGTGCCCGCTCGGCATGGAGGCCTGTGCTGGTGCCAATCGCCTGGTGGGACATTCGGGGACAGACCACGATTATTATGTTATCGGAAGGTGGTTGGTTGCGTCCTGAAATATGAATATCTTGTCTAACGATGCGTGGTGCGAAGCTACCGCCGGCGAACATGAATCTTAGCCAACTTATCAGTGAATCAGAAATAGAGAAACTTGTGCCGCAAGGATTTAAACGAGAAGCCCTCGACAAGTTGCGGCAAATGGAAATTGGTGAGCTTCAGAGAAGCGGTCTAATAAAAGTACCGGAAAATGATTACGAAACCCTGCGCAAAGCACGAGTCCAAATCTCTCAGGCAACGGCTTTAAAAAAGAAGCAGAGCTTGCACGCCTGCGCCAAGACGAAAGCTTTACAAAAAGCTGCAGGCTTCTGCCATCTCAAAAGGCGGAGTAGTAATATGAATTATCGCAAAGTTGACGTCACGCTCGCGGCGGCAGTAGATGAAATCGAGAACGCCGAAGAACTGCTGCTGGCGGTTTGCATTTATACAGCCAAAACGCGTGATGAAACCGCCACGATTTTTCTCAATGGCATCGGCGTCAGAGTCTATTCAACCAATCAAGAAATTTTTACCGCCACCGTCTCGCCGCACACGGTCAAAGAATTATCGCAGCAGCCCTGGGTGCGATATGTCAAGCTATCTCAAAAGCTGAATCTGCGCAATTGAAAATAAAAAAGAGACGACAGTACCAGTACTTTTTATCCACGAGTACCAGTACTTTTCCTTCCTAAAGCTTGACCAATTTCATAATAGTACTAGTACCACTCATAGACCTTTTTTGAACCCGCCGGTCTATTGAATCCAAGTTCTGATTTGCCTATCTTATAAAGGTTGATTTCACGACGAAGACCATACATGCGAAAAATTAAAATATTGTTAGCGAGCCGGCCCAAGATGCTGTCTGAGGTGGTCAGAAACATGCTTGAGCGCCAGCCAGATATGGAAGTGATCGGCGAAGTGCTTGACCCGATCGAACTCCTGCTCACCGCCAAAGCCCGACCGGTGGAGGTGGTCATCGTCACGCCGCTTGATTCGGAGGGCGAACCAGGAATCTGCCGCCATTTACTGGCGGAACAACCACGGCTAAAAATTATCACGCTGCAAGCCAATGGTGACGCCGCTTGCTTGTACGAATCCGGCAAGAAAAAAAAGCGCCTCGCCAA
>Ga0247727_10016177_pt1 | contig 12086 bp, 8 predicted proteins | sample WisWelCaveWW1625_FD_202498 | JGI IMG/M metagenome (GOLD analysis project Ga0247727, IMG submission 202498) | Biofilm microbial communities from Wishing Well Cave, Virginia, United States - WW16-25 | ecosystem: Environmental > Aquatic > Deep subsurface > Groundwater > Cave microbial mat | place...
CGGTTCGGGAAACGTTCAGACAGCTTCGCAAGTTCGCACGCGTGGCACGCGAAAAAATGATGGAGCTGGAACGCACAACTGTTGCCTTTGCGCTCGATCGACTGATCGATGATTTACAGGATGAATACGAAAGCATGGCGGACGTTGCCGGCTATCTGAAACAGGTGCGGGACAATGTATTGAACAACCTGGACGATTTCCGGCCGCAGGTCGAAAAAACAGCGCTGGATTTCGCGCCGCAATCAAAACCGCTGTCACGATACTCCGTGAATGTGCTGGTTGATAACTCTACCTTGCAAGGCGCTCCCGTAATCATGGAATTTCATCCCACGTACGCAAATTTATTCGGCAAACTGGAACGAAGAGTCATCCTGGGCGCCATGGTAACCGATTTTACTCTTGTTGAAGCGGGGTCCTTCCTGCGGGCCAGCGGAGGCTATCTGGTATTGCAGGCCAAAGATGTATTGAAGTCTCCTTTTGCCTGGGACGGATTGAAGCGGGCCATTTTGAACTCACGAATTCAGATCGAAGATATGTTGCAGGATTATACACTCTTCCCCACCGCCGCCATCCGGCCGCAGCCGATTCCGGCAAATGTGAAAGTGATCATGACCGGAGATCCCGCAACATACCGGTTGCTGCACAGCCTGGATGAAGATTTCGTAGAGATGTTCAAAGTAAAAGTCGATTTCGATTTTGAAATGCAACGCACGAAGGAAAGCGAATTGCAGTACGCGTCGTTCATTCGCCAGGTGTCGGAAGCGGAAAACCTACTTCCTTTCGATTGCACTGCTATGGCAGCTATCGTCGAATACGGGTCACGGGTTGTTGAAAATCAGGAAAAACTCACTTCACAGTTTTCAGCCGTTTCTGACATCATCCGTGAATCACACTTCTGGGCCAAACATACATCACAGGAACGAGTATCGCGCGAACACGTATTGAAAGCTCTGGATGAAAAACTCTATCGCGTCAATCTGATCTCAAATAAGTACCAGGAAATGCTGGAAAAAGAAATCATCATGGTAGACACAGACGGAACAGTTACGGGCCAGATCAATGGTCTTGCCGTATATAACCTGGGCGATTTTGTTTTTGGAAAACCCACGCGCATCACAGCCAATACTTTTGCAGGTAAAGCCGGCGTTGTAAATATCGAACGCGAAGCGAAACTTTCCGGAAGAACGCACGACAAAGGATTGTTGATTCTCAGCGGATACCTTTCGGAACAATTCGCAACCCGGAAACCGCTCGGCATCAGCGCCAGCATTTGCTTTGAACAGTCCTACGAACGAATCGACGGCGATAGCGCCAGTTCCACCGAACTGCTTGCATTGCTCTCTTCTCTTGCCGGCGCACCGATCGATCAGGGTCTGGCCGTTACCGGTTCGATCAATCAAAAAGGAGAATATCAACCAATCGGCGCCGTAAATTACAAGATCGAAGGATTTTTCGAATTGTGCAGGTCAAGAGGATTGACCGGAACTCAGGGCGTCATCATTCCTCATCAGAATCGCAAGAACCTGATGCTCAAGCAGCAGGTTGTAAATGCCGTGCGCGACGGAATGTTTCACATCTACGCCGTGCAGCACGTCGAAGAAGCGCTCGAAATCCTTACAGGAATGCCGGCACGCGAAACAGCCGACGGACAACCCGCCGATACGATTTTTGGCAGAATCGCCCGCAAACTCGAAGCCTTTTCTGAAAAAGACGGTGATAAACAACAGTAGGCAAATGAATTTCAGATTCTACCGCAGTGAATGTTGATAAACTATTGTAAACATTTTCTGAAAGTGTAAGAAGGGAGATCAGGAGATGAAACCAGATAGAGAGATAAAGAAAGGAAATTGATTGTGAGCTTCTTATCCCCACATCTGGTTCCATCTCCCTATCCCCCTTCTTGCACCAAGCGCCAACAGCCGATACTGGCACAGAGTTCGAGTATGCTCGGCCAGATTTCAGATTAGTGATTTCAGATTGAAATTTCCGGCAAGACGCGAGCTACAGATCAAGCAAGCGCTTGATTTGCTCTTTCAGCGTTTGAATTCCGGAATTTTTTGAGATGACAGGAATGGAAGCGAACTCCTGCGGAAGATGGAAATCACTCTTTCCTGTAAACACGATTGCTTTTATGTTCTGTGTATCGGGGTTCCGTTTTAGCCGTTCTATCAATTCAATTCCCCCTATAACCGGCATGAGTACATCGAGGATGATCAAATGCGGTTTGAAACGCAGTGTTTTATCCAGGGCTTCCCTACCGTCTGTTGCAGTTACAATGTCGTAGCCGAGTCCGGAAAGAGCGCGCTGTAATAGCCGGAGTGTATGAATGTCATCGTCTACAACAAGGATGTTTTCACGGGGCGCTTCTTCTTCCAAAACCGGAACTGAAAAGCAAAAACAGGACCCTTTGTCTTTTTCCTCCAGCCAGATCCTTCCTCCATGCGTCTCGATCATCTTTTTTGCAATGTACAGACCCAGTCCGATTCCTTCGATACGCTTGTTGTCGTGCACGCGTGAAAAGCGCTGAAACAGCAGCTCTTTCTTATCCGGTGGAATACCGATTCCCTCATCGGACACGCGGACCACAAGGAATCTGTCACCCGTATCAGGGAGGATATCCACAGGAAGATCGTGGCGCTGAGCAACGCGCGCTGAAACTTCTATGGTCCCCCCATCGGGAGAATACTTGATGGCGTTGCTCAGCAGGTTCTCCATGACTTCCTGTAACCGCCCGGCATCCGCACGAATCAAGGGAAGATCGGGTTCCGTATTGAGAACAAACTTGTGTTTTTCACTCCAGGGAAAAATTAACCGCTGCAAAAAAGTTTGGAAATCCAGCTTTTCGTAATTGAAAGAAATTTCACCGCTATCCAAACGTGATGCTTTCAAAGTTGCTTCGGCAAGTTTTTGAAGGCGCTGCGCCTGAAGGGAAACAGTTTCCATGATTTCTTTCTGCCGTTCGTCCTTCCAGTCTCCTTTTTTCAAAAGGAAATCCATGTATCCCCTGATTACGGTCAAAGGAGATCGAAAATCGTGAGCGACGATCTGAACAATCTCTTCTTTTTGTTGCGCCGTTTGAGCCAGTTTCTCATTGATCCGTTCCATGCGATGATATGATTCCGCGTTTTGCAAGGCGGTACTGACCGAATGAGCCAGCGTTTCGAGAATCAACACGTCTGAATCATCGAACGCATTGATCTGATCGCTTTGTAAATCAATCACGCCCACAACCGTATCCCCGATCCTGACCGGCACAACAAGCTCGCTTCGAACCTCTTCCAGAACGTTCATGTATTCTCCGGACTGCGCCGTATTGTTTACCAGAACGGTCTTTCCCGTTCGCGCCGCTTTTCCTGTTAGACCTTGATCAAACGGGATGCGCGGCACAACGGACTCAAATTTCGGCTGGTAATACCAGTCCTTCAATAACTGTTCTTCATGGTCCGCCCAGGCAAAAGCCACATAATAGTAATGAAACCGCTGTTTGATTCTTTCTACAACGGTTTTCACTATCTTCGAGCTCTCCACAATCAATGCCAGCTCACTGATCAATTCGCTCAACAGTAACATCTGCTGATTGTGCTTCCTTTCTTTTTCGTAAGTGACTGCGTTGTGAAAAGCAATTGCCAGCTGGTCCGCCAGCGTTTCCAGCGTCAAAATATCACCTTCAAGAAAGGCGTTGTGCTCCTGGCTTTCCACATTCATGACTGCCAGCACTTTACCTTCGCGCATCACGGGAAGACAGGCTTCCGATTTCGTAGGAATCAACGGGTGCGGCAGAAACACAGGATTACTGTGACAGTCATTGGAGTAAATGGTTTTTTGATTGCGAAACGCATAGCCAAGAAAACCCACTTCCACAGACTGGATATAGCCCTGCTCCTTAATCATCTTGTGATGCGTTCCGGAACAGGCCCTCATTTCCAGAATGGTATCGTTCTCAGAAGGAATGTAAATGGCCACTTCATTCAAATGAAGTGTTTTCTGAATTGCCGCAATTGCGTTTTGCAGTATTTCATCCAGTACCAGGCTGGAATTGGACTGCCGTGCCGTCTCATTCAACATCAGAATCTGTTCCGTACGCCGTTTTTCGGCATTCATCAGACGCGCATTTGTCAAAATGATGCCTGTTTGATATGCAACTATGGAGGCGAGATACCCATCAAATTCGCTGAAACCGTTACGCTTGTTGATGATGGCAATGATGCCCAGAAGTTCCTGGCGCACAATCATCGGCGCAATAATAACGGACCGAACCGAATAATTTTCCACAAAATACGGAAAAATCCGGGAATCTTTCTGAGGTTCGTTGGACAGCAGAACACCCTGTTTACGAAAATTCCATCCAGCATGAAACTCCGGCGTTACTTCGTATTCCAGAGGGATGCCGTCCTTTTCACGGATTCCATAATGCGGCTTCTGCGTTGTAAACAAACGACGATTCCTGTCATACAACGCAATCAAACATGCGCGCGCGCCCGTAATCAACGCGATCCGTTCGGTCAACTGCTGATAAAGCTCCTCCGGTTCGGAAAACGCAATGATGATTTCAGACAGAGCGACCAGATCTTTTAGATTTTGGCGCCAGGAGTGTTTTTGCGGCAACTCCGCTCCTCGTTGTGGTGCTGATTCTATCCTATCGCCGGCCGTTTCCGCAACTGCACCGCGTAATCTCTGTTTTGCAGTTGCAGGAATGCACGGCGCTACGTTTACGATTCGGGAACCTGCAAGTTGTAATAGAACCGAAAAACTGCAGGCAGCAACTTGCGGGGAAAATCAGCGGGCAAAGGCGGAAATGGATTGGAGCTTTTCAATGCATTGAGTGCCGCCTGATCGAAAGACGGAGTCTGAGAAGAAGATATGACTTTGGCATTCAAGATTCTTCCTGAACGATCCACCTGAAACGAAACGGCGACAATTCCTTTTACACCGAGCTGGGCCGCCACGGGAACGATCCAGTTAGCGCGTACAATGGCAACAACCCGGCTTCCCCAGGGTCCGAGATCAAACCCCTGAGTGTCAAAAAAGACACCGGACCCCGGATCACCTGTTGGGACATCACCTTCCGCGCCGCCGCCCGACCCCTGCGATATATACTGATCGAGATTCCTCAAAGACTGTGCCAGTTTTTGTGGATCTGAGGCGCGACCCGAGGAATAATCCGAGGAAGTCGTACCTGAAACGGCAGAATTTTCAATGTGAGGCAGTGCTGATTGCTGAGAAGCGGGCGCGGACTTTTGAGCCGCTCCTGGCCTCGACGTCTTTGACGGCTCAGGGCCTCCCGGGCGGGCGTACTGAGTCGTATGTAACGGTCTCTTTTCACTCTGTTTAACAGGTCCGGCTTTTCGATCTGCATCCGAAAGATACTTTGTGTTTGGGGCCTGAGGAACGGTCTTTGCACCAGGAGGAACTTCAACAAAATGCATTTGCACAGGTTGAGGAACACTTGAAGATGGAACGCTTGCTGCGATCAAGAACGGATTGTTCCTGATGACGAGCCCGAGTACACTGTGCAAAACGATCGCAAACAAAAAGGCTGTCCAGAACGGGAATTCGCGTTTCATTTTCCTTCCACTGCGATTCCAAACTGAGTTACGCCCTGACTGCGCACTTCGTCAAGAATCGCAATCACATCTCCGTGAGGAACATTCTTGTCTGCGCGCAAGACCAGATTCAAATCAGGGCGTTTCTGAATCATTTCACGGATCGATTCAGGGAGCTTATCCTGTGTTACGGCCTGGTTGTTCAAAAAAATCTCGCGGTTTGCATTAATGGTAAGGAAAACATTGCGCTCACTTGAATCTCCGGGGGCGGATGTTGAGCTCTTCGGAAGCTTCACACCGATGGATGGTTCTGAAATAAACCGCGCAGTAACCATGAAGATAATGAGCAGCACCAGCGTGATGTCAACAAGTGGCGTGACGTTGATGCCGGTAATCGCGTCTTCTTCAGAATCAGATTCTTGCATGCGACTCCGTGTCTCGTTTCGCTTCACTCTTTATATAGACCAGCAAAATCTTTGACGCAGCTTCCATCTGTGTGACAAACTCTTTTACCCTTCGCTGAAAATAGTTGTAGGCAATGACTGCGGGTATCGCCACAAGCAGGCCAACCGCGGTGGCGACCAGAGCCTCTGATACTCCAGCCATAACAACGGAAGGATTCGGATTCTGGGCGGTTGCCAGATCGTGAAACGCTTTAATGATCCCGAGTACTGTGCCGAACAAACCGATAAACGGAGCGTTATTTCCAAGTGTTCCCAGAATCACAAGTTTGCTTTCCATTTTGAATTTTTCGGATATTCGTTTGCCGATTAAAATTTCTTCAACCGATTCCGGACCTTTCTCCATGTTTTGTAATCCGGCAAGCAAGACTCGAGCGGCCGGCGTAGAGGTCCTGCGCACATAATCCACTGCCGCTTCCATGTCATCCCGGTTTAAGAACGCGGTCAACATTTCCAGAAAGCCATCCCACGAAACGCTATTGCGATGGAAGTAGACTGCTTTGTAGATCATGACGGCAATGGAGAGAATGCTGCTTAGGACCAGAAGATACAGAACCCATGCACCGCCCACAAGCGACATGTTCTTCAAGATCTGAGTTATGTCCATAAATTGTAAGTATCTGTTTTTTTCAAACGGCTGTCCATTCCGGCCTCACAATAGCAGGCTCGCTATCCAGAGTGGACACCTGACACCTGATTTGCCTTGCAACCTGTCCATGACTTCCTCGTTGAAGCTCTGGTATGAGCTTTGCTTCGCGATGGCTCATGGAGGGTCCGCATGAAGAAGCTATTGTTAATTATGATTCTTGCTGCAATCACAATTCCCGCTCATTCCGATTCAATCTACGTCCTGGGATCGTACTTCATTCCTAAAGGAAACAGTGATGTTTACAGGCAGAACCGGATAGAAACGACTTTCGAAGTTCAAGACCTGAATACAGTGGGCGGTACATTTGGATACGATCATTTTCTTGGTGACTTCATCAGTATCGGCGGTTCTGCTTCGTTTTACAGGTCCGACACAACAGTTTCGGATGTCGATTTCGAATTTGAAAACGGACAGCCTATTTTCAGGGATATCCGGCTTGAGATTGTCCCACTGGAGTTGAATTTGAGACTTTTGCCGGCCGGCAGAAACGCCGTCATCATTCCATACGTGGGAGGCGGCATCGGCGCTTACATGTGGGAGTACGAAGAATTCGGCGATTTTGTGATCGACCGGTTTACGGATCCTTCCATTATCACCGGTAGCGCTTTCTCAGATGGAACCGATTTCGGTTATCACGTAGAAGGTGGTGTCCAGATACCCGTTTCACGATCAGCAACAATTACGGGTGAGGTGAAATATTTTTCCGTCGAAGGAGATCTGGATATCGAAGGTTTTGACCCTTCATTTGAACCGATCGATCTATCCGCCGTTACATATTCTGCCGGCATTTCCTTCTGGTTTTAAGTACTCTCACATCATACACACTGCCACAGCCCCGTGTGTTTCACGGGGCTTTTTTTTCGTTTCCTGGGCGGTTCGGAGCTCCCCGGTGTTCAGCACTCATCAACAGACTATTGATTTAGCTCTGCCGTTGTGTTCAAAATGTTCTTATGCTGGTTGCCTGTCCTAAGTGCGGCAAGAACAGTTCTGTTTCTCCGGCAAAGCTCGCGGAGCCGGGCTATCAAATCAAGTGTCTTTCGTGTCAAACCGTTTTTGCTCCGGCCGTGCCGGATCAACCGCCGGTATCTGACGGAACCCCATCGGCGGCAACCAAACAATCTGATAGCGCTCAAACTCCTTTCGCGCCTCCCTCCGGTGCTCGAACTGTGCCTTCGAACTGGAGGGAGTGCTGCAATCATCCGGGATACACTTCGGTCTGCGTTTGCCCGGTCTGCATGAAGGGGTTCTGCCCGGATTGCAGCAGAATGGTGCAGACAGCCTACATTTGCGCGGTCTGCGGCGGTCTCTGCAGAACAAAGGACCAATTCGAAAAAAGTCAATCTATGGTTCAGCAACGTGATCGCTCAATGATGGAAGAACTGCCGGTGATTCTAAAATATCCGTTTGTCGATAAAGTCTCATTCGTACTGCTGTCGCTCTTCGTTTGGTTTTTCACACTCGCCGGATCTCTGGCTCTCTTTGGCGGGGGCATGGCCATATTACTGTCGCAGGGACTCTTGTATGCTTACGCGTTTACCGCGCTAAATCGTGTCTCGACTGGAAACATGAAGAGTTACATGCCGGATATTGGCGACATCTCTGATCTTGCCAGGCCTTTGATGCTCGGGCTTGCTTCGTTGTTGATCAGCTGGGGCCCCGTGGTGCTGCTGTTGTATTTTCATCCCGATGCATCTTTGCCGTGGATGAATCTGATGCGGAAACCTGAGGTCGAACAGAGCGAATCCTTTGGAGCGGCCCATGCGCAGGAAGACGCTCCGGAGCCGGATGAGGCGGTCCAGGAAGATGAGCAGGTTTCGGACAATGAGGAGGAAGACTCGGATGATGACGATCAGGACGATCGGACAGAGGATCTGGACGAAGACGAATATGCGGACGAAGATTGGGAGGATGAATTCGACGTGCCTCTCCATATCAAAGCGCTGCTGGCCCTGGCTCTACTCTGGAAATTGATCTACACACCAATGTCACTTGTTGTGGCGGGTATCACGCGCAGTTTCCTGCAAACGATTAATCCGGTCGCAGGTATAACGTGTATCGGGCGAATGGGAAGCGTTTACTGGCAGGCTCTCGGTATCTATGTTGTGATCACGATTGCCCAAACTCTGATCGGGTTACCGCTGAACATGATTCCAATCGCCGGTGGACTTGTCATGGGCTTCATCAACGTCTACGGGTTTCTCGTTACCGGATGCACACTCGGTCTTGCCGTTGCAAAGAAAGCCTCTGATCTTGGATTGGAGTAAGGCTGAAAAGCAGGCAAGTTGCCTGCGGCCCATAATGCGGACAGGGTGTCCGCGCTGCTCGTAATCGACTGTTACAAAATTAAGGCGGCAACCGCAATCAGCGCGACCAGAAGAATTGCTAATGCGATCCATCTAAATTTGTAGAAGGCAGACGCCGGAAGCCGCTCACCGGAAAAAAGCTCCTTCTCGACAAGCTCCAGCGCTTTTTCTGTAAGGAACTTGCTGGAAAGTCCCGCCAGACTCTCGTTTGCCCGGGACGGATGACCCACATATCCGAGTTTTTCTCCCATTTTCAAAGGATAATTGGGACGCAACCTTTGCGCCGGCCGGACGGTAAAGGGCTTGAGCTGTTTGTAAGACGGGTCCACCAGATCCGGGCGAAGTTTTAACATCATAGAAGTCTCCCATTCGCCGGCATGCGAATCCTGTTTAAGCAACTCTAGATCGGAGTCACTCAATTGCAGTTGTTCCTTCATCTCCTGCCAGTACTGGCCGCTCAGAAAACTCCAGATCAGATGACCCGAATAGGAAAGAGCGCGGACGCCAAACCGGCGAGAGACAATACGCGCCGCCTGTTCGAGAGCGATCACGTGAGTGGGCCCGCCGTGGGCGTTCGAAATCAAAAAATGTTGGTAACCGTATTTCGCGAGAGAGGAAAGAGTATCCACTACAAGATTGCGAATCGTTCGCGGCCTGACCCGAATACTCCCCGGGGCATCAAAGAGAAAAGAACCGACAAACAAAGTCGGAATGCGAACGACATTCCATTCCGGATGTTTGGTCAGAAAGCCGCGCGTGATTTCGTCTGAAAAATATTCAGCGTTGAATGCGTCCACACCCAGCGGCAGATGAGGCCCGTGCTCTTCCAGCGGGCTGACCGCCAGCACGAAGAGTGTCTTGCTCCGTTCAAATGCATCCAGTTGCGTATAACGCAATTCTTCGAGTTTGTATGAAGGCATCTTCTACTGGTTTAGATAATCGTCTTTGGCCCGGTCCATCCCGGCGATCAACTGTTCCCGTTTTTGCTTTAGCTGATTCAACAATTGTGATCGAGTCAACATCAACCGGTACAACTGTAAGTTACCCATCGAAGCCTTAAACCTGTCCGAGTAATAATATGCGAACGCACCGGACACAGGTAGAGTGCCGCCATAAACAAGGCCGGCGATCATTCCGAATCGTTGAAGCACCCAGTAGATCTGGACTGCGTAAAAGATCGAGTAAAGAAGTATTCCGCTGAGGATGCGCGTCGTTGCATAGTCGGTTTCTTTCTTAGCGAATTTCCTGCTGATCAAGCGAGTCAACTTGTAAGGCAAGAAATGATTGACCCCTCCCCACAGAGCGAGCGGAAAACCTGTCAACAACAGCAGGATTCGCATGAGCACAGGACCCGGTCGATGATCGATCTCGCGCAACAGCCGGTCCTGTAGATGTGCTTTCCGGAGCCTGTTATTGTAGTTGCGTACATCTTCCTGAATTTTCAGCAATCGTGCGGGCTCGCGTTTGTTAAAAAAATGGATTCCTTCCACAAGTTTTTGAGAAAGTCGAAACGAATTGACTTCCCCGGGTTTGTGTCCTATCTCTATCAAATCTCGAATCAGTTCCCCCTTGTATATTTCTTCGATGTCCTTCACGAGTTGATCCAGCTCAGGCGCATCAATATGAAGCACCTCTTTTTCCATTGCGTCCTGCAAATCTGAAGTGAGCTGATCGACGGCCCCCACGGGATCGTTTCTGTAATGCGTCATATAAAACGCTGTATCGATGGGAGCTCCGATGTTGACCAGCACATCGCCCCGAAAGGATTTTCGCGCTGAAAAATTCAAGCCCACCGGCACAATCTTCACGCCGGCAGAATACTGCAATTCTGTCTCCAGGGCGATGCGTGCTGCTCCCGTCTTGATTTCCTTCACGCGAGGTTCGGAATGCGTTGTCCCTTCCGGGTAAATGCCGATCGTTCCCTGCGCGTTTAAAACGTCGTAGCACGCCTGAAATGTGGCAACATTTTTTTCGCTGTGGGCCGGATCATCCTGTTTTCTGTAGACAGGAATCACTCCTGCGTTGTGAAGAAAAAGCGCCAGCAACTTGTTTCGAAACATTTGCGACGTGGCAAGATAATGAATCTTTCGCTCAATCGCGTAGCTGATGATCAACGAATCTATGAGATTGTTGGGATGATTCATGGCAAAGATGGCCGCCCCATCAGGAATATTACGGGCGCCGTGGATTTCAATGCGACTGAAGAAGCGATTGATCCAGAAGCGGACAAAACGCCGCAGGAATCGATATCCATGCGGCAGGTCCTTTATCATTGGAACCCATTATACTCGCCGTTGAAGGAAACCGGGGGGGTGAAAAGGCGATGATTTTGGTTTGGGTGGAGAAATCAATTCAAGTGGAACAAGTTCAGTTGACTCACAATCCATAATCTACTACGCTGAATTGTTGATTCGCCAATGATTCAAATCACAAAAATTTTCCAGGAGGCGTATGAAACTTTCCAAACTTTTAATTCTCACCATGTTGCTGCTTATCGCTCCTGCGCTTTTGTTCGCGCGGCAAGGGGATCCAAAAATACTAAAGAAGATGGATGCCATGAACAAAAAGCTGCAGGCCCGGCAGATCAAGGGCACTCAGTTGAAGGTGGCCATAGAAGCCATTGACTTCTTCACAATCGGCGCTGGACGTCCCAGCAACAGAATCCACCAGCAAACGTTCCAGTGGGTCGCATTTGATGCAAACAGGCTGGCGCAAGGCGACGATATCACATATATCGTGGATCAAAGTGCCGGTTCAACAGCGAGCGGATTAACCAATGCACAGACGGAAGCGGCGATTGACAGTGCACTCAGTACATGGGATGTCACGAAGCCTTTCCGTAACGTGGATATTGTGAAACGTGCGGATCCGGGAACGGATATTACGATTGTCGATGCCCTTCTGGGGTTCGGCGGTTTTGGTGACCCGTTTGCCGCAGATATCGTAAATGCAGGTTGGTTTCCTTTAGCTTTCTTTAACGCAGCTACCGGCGGCGCCGGGTGCGGCGTACTCGCGTTCTCCGCAACTTTCATCTTTGTAGACGGCAACGGAAATCCGTTTGACGGTAACGGAGACGGCTATGCGGACACGGCGTTGAATGAAGTGTATTACAACACCGATTTCGGAGACC
>Ga0247727_10016178_pt1 | contig 12085 bp, 13 predicted proteins | sample WisWelCaveWW1625_FD_202498 | JGI IMG/M metagenome (GOLD analysis project Ga0247727, IMG submission 202498) | Biofilm microbial communities from Wishing Well Cave, Virginia, United States - WW16-25 | ecosystem: Environmental > Aquatic > Deep subsurface > Groundwater > Cave microbial mat | place...
CGCTTCAGCGAGCGCGCGATGCCGAACATCCGGTGGTTCGGCGGCGGCCCCCGCTCCCCGAGTGGCTGCGCGACCTCGCGGTGGCCCACGCCACCGAGGTGCTCCAGGTCGAGGTCACGCGTGCCGGGTTGCGCCACTTGACGGGTGGCGTGCCCAACTGGAAACGGTGGAAACTTGCCACGGCCATCAGGATCGCCGCGGCCCGTCGCCGGCGCCCTCGCTGACCCCCCGGCTACGTTTCCGCTGCCCCGCAAAACCGTTGGCGCGTCCCGCCATCACCACCCGAAAACCGGACATTTCTACTTGGCGTTGACATGACATGACATCGACCCAGAGAGGCGGCCCGCATGAAGACCGATCGCGGCGAGGTCGACGCCTTGTCGGCCTGTTGAGGACAGACCTCGGCTTCCGTCGGGTGATGCGGGACTACGAGAAGGCGGGATCGACGAGGGCCGTGGCGGAGGTCGGGCCGGCGTGAAGCGCGGCGCATCGGACGATACACCGATGCCGCGGAGGAAAGCGGCTTCGGCCGAGGGCTCCGTGAGGGTGGCGATGATCTTCATGCGACCGCCGCACTTCGGACAACATAACACCACAAACTGGAAAACCCTTTTGAGAAGATCGGCCCACGGCATGTAGCGTCCAGTCGGTGGCGGGGCCACCGGGCGTTCTGGCGGCGGGATTTCTTCGAGGACGAGCGGATCGGGACGTGCGGCGGCGACGACCTGCGGCCGGAGCCGCGCACGCGCGGCGAGCACGCCGTGGTAGCGAAGCAGATTTTTCTGCGGGGCAGGAATCAGAGCGACCAATTTGTCAATCAATTCGGTCGGGCGAAAGATCACGTGCGAGGTGCCGTCGCTCCAGGACTTCTTCAGTTCGTAGGCCAGGCGTCCGTCGGGAAGCTCGGACAGCCGCTCGGCGGCGATGGGCGGGCGCGCCACGTAGCGGACCAGATACTCGAGGCGCCGGCGGTCGCGGGCCGGCACGACCACGGTGGCCTGCAGGTTGAAGCCACCCGTGCGATTTCTTGTCCGCGGCGACGGAGGGGCTTACGATCGCCGTCGGTGCGCACCTTAGTGCTGCTGCTCGCCGCCACCCTGGCGCGGGCCGAGGACCTGAGTCCCTCCGACCGTAGAGGGCTGCTCGCCTCCTCCCAGTTCGCGTTTGGGCGCGACGGAATGCCGTTGGTGCGCGTGCGGATCGGCGAGGGGCTGCACAAGACCTCGGTGTTCTCGCCCAGCGGCTTGGTGCTTCTCCCCGACGGAAGAGGCGGGGCCGAGGTGCGGGGCAGCCGCTCGTGGCAGGTGCGCTTGGTCGGTGGCAAGCCCGCGCGGCACGCCTGGTGGGCCGTGCAGGAGCGGCGGTCCATCGCGCAGGCCGCCGAGCTGCGCGCTCGGGCCAAGACGGCGTCCGGCACGAGAAAGCAGCGCGTCTTCGAGCTGGGCTCGGTGTTCGCCGTGGGGGGCGAGACGCTGGACCGGCGCCACGTCGTCCTGGCCACCGGGCCTTTCGGAACGGAAGCCGCGGCCCTTGCGGCGGGTTCCGGCGTCTACGTCGAGGTTCTCGAGCCCGCCAGCGGCATGCTCGAGGCACAGAGCGCCGAGATGGGCGCCGTGGTGCGCAATCCGGACGTGTTGTGGTTCTCCGCGGCCGGAGCCGATCGCATCTTCACCGACGATGGCCGATCCTACTTCGGCGACATCTACGTGACGATCGACCGCGCCGGTACGCTGGCGGTGGTGAACTCGGTCCCCGAGGACAGACTGCTCGAGGGCCTGGTCCCGTCCGAGATCTACGCCAGCGCGCCGGCCGAAGCGCTCAAGGCGCAGGCCATCGCCGCGCGCGGCGAGCTGCTCGCCAAGATCGGTTCTCGGCACATCGGCGATCCGTACGTGATCTGCTCGGAGCAGCACTGCCAGGTCTACGGCGGCGCCGGTAAGGAGGACGCGCGCACCAGCGCTGCCGTGCAGGCCACGCGAGGCTGGCTGTTACTCGACGCGGAGGGACGGCTGGTGGATACGGTCTACAGCGCGTGCTGCGGCGGCCATACCGAGGACAACGATCGCGTCTGGCCCGGCCCTGCCGATCCGACGCTGCGCGGGCACGCGGACGGTGCGGGCAAGGACGCCCTCACCAGCGCTGATCTGCGTGACTTCCTGGCACATCCGCCGACCACCTTCTGTTCCAAAGCCAACGGCCGCTTCCGCTGGGAGGCGCGTGCCGGCGCGGGGACGCTGGGCAGCTCACTGGGCGTAGGAGAGCTGCGCGATCTGCAGGTGCTCGAGCGGGGCGCGTCCGGGCGCGCCGTGGCCGTGCGGGCGCAAGGTAAGCAAGGCGAGAAGGTGCTGCGCGGCGAACTGCGCATCCGCAAGCTGCTCGGCGACCTCAAGAGCAGCATGTTCCTGGTCGATCGCGAAGGCACCGACTTCGTCTTCCGCGGCGGCGGCTGGGGCCATGGCGTCGGTATGTGCCAGGAGGGGGCCATGGGCATGGCTCGCGCCGGCCACGACTACCGCGCCATCCTCAAGCACTACTACCGCGGCGCCCGCCTGGTCCAGCTTTACTAGCCAAGCTGGCCCTCCACCCCAGCATCCGCCCCGAGGGCCTACTCGCGTCCTACTCGCCCCTCACTTGACATGTACCGGAACCCGTACAGGATCAGCTCCATGACGATTTCGGCCACCGGCGCCCGCGCGCAGTTCTTCCGCTTGATCGAACAGGCGGCCCAATCTCATGAGCCGATCCAGATCAAGGGGAGGCGGGGGAACGCCGTGCTCGTTGCCGAGGAGGACTGGAGGGCCATCCAGGAGACCCTGTTTCTCCTGGCGATACCGGGGATGCGGGAGTCGATCCGGGCCGGGCTCAGGGAACCCGTCTCACGCCTGCGTGGCAAGCCCGGCTGGTAATTGGGCTGGCAGGTTCTCTATACCCGCCAAGCGCAGAAGGACGCCAGACGGTGTGCCCGCGCCGGGCTCCGCCCGAAGGCCGAGGCGTTGATCGCCATCCTGGCAAAGAACCCCTTCCAGAACCCTCCGCCCTGGGAGAAGCTGGTCGGCGACCTGGCGGGGGCGTACTCCCGTCGCATCAACATCCAGCATCGGCTCGTTTACCAGGTGCTCGAGCGGGAGCGTATCGTCAAGGTGCTGCGCATGTGGACCCACTACGAATGACGTCGCTCCGGCAGGGGCCAGCAGGCTAGGCGGTTTCGCTGCCGGTGCCGCGGAGGATCTCGAGCACCTCGGCGTCGGACAGGTCGGAGCCGGCGGGACCGAGCCCGGTGCGGAACGGGTCGATGGACGCCCGCTCGCTCGATCCCACGGGCACTTGCTCGAGCGCGAAGGCGCGCGAGCCGTGCGCGCTGTAGATGCGGTAGCGGAAGAAGTCGATGGGCAGCGCCGCCGCGGCGGCCGCCTGGAGCATGGTCGGGGTGACATCGGGCATGACCAGGATGAGCCCGGGGATGCGGCTGGCCTCGGGCCGCGGCTCCTCGAACAGCACCGCCACCTCGGAGAAGTCCTGCACCACGGCGGCGTGGTGGGCCAGCGCGCGCACCAACAGCGCGTCGTCCTGCGAGGTCGCCACGTCGATGAGCACCAGGCGGCGATCCTGATCGACCGCGAGCAGGTCGGGGCGATGGGGCCTGGGCCCGGCGGCGCGTTGCGCGCGCGCCAGGCGCAATCGCTTGCCCGCCGCGGTGCCGTTGAAGCCGACCACACAGAGGTCCAGCAAGTCGTCGCGTCCGGTGGGTTCGGCGCGGTTGAGGAAGACCGTGCGGGTGACCTGGGCCACTACTCCCGGCTCCGGCGTTCGGCGGCCATCGCGTCGGCCACGACCAGGCGGGCCACGCCGCGCAGCGAGCGCGTCGACGAGGCATCGGGCGCCAGCACGCCCAGGGGCCGGCCCCGCGCCAGCGCCACGCGCAAGGGTGGATCCTCGATGACGAACCCCGCGCTCTGCAGGCGCATCCCGCTCACCGCCCGCACCGCGCGCGCCGCCCGCGAGAACGTCTCGCGCGCCTCACGCACGCCCGAGACGCCCACCACCACCAGATACGTGGTCGGGACCGGCCCTTCCCGGCCGACGGCGTCGAGAAAGGCGCAGATCTGCGCCGCGTCCATCGGATCCGATCCGATTGGCACGACCAGGGTATCTCCCATGGCGGCGATGCGGATCGCGTCCTCGGCGGGGGAGGCCGGCGCGTGTACGATCACCAGCTCGGCATCGCCGAGATCGGCCGGCAGGTCGTCGTCCGGCGGTGGCAGCGCGAGCTTGAGCCCGCAGTGGCCGAGGAAGCGCCCGGTTTCTCCCGGCGACTCGGGTGCGAACTCGCCCGGGACCAGCTTGCGCGCCGCGTCCACGAGCAGCAGCTTGACCGAACGCCGCGCCGCCTCGACGGCGATGTTGAGCGCGAGGAAGGACCGGAACGGCACTCCCGCGGGCCCGGCCACGACACAGGTGCGCGGCTGCGGCCGCGTCGGCGTGGCCTGAGAGGGCGCCGCGAAGGGCTTGAGCGCACGGCTCAGATCCGGTGTCAGGTCGATCCCGGAGAGGAAGTAGTCCGAGATCTGGCCGAGGATCGAAGCCTCGGTGCCGCGGGCGGTGGGATTCACCACGCTAGACCGCTTCGTCGCCAACCCACGCTTCGGTGGGCGCCGACAGCGACACGGCCACCTGGGTCTGTTCCGCAAGATGCGGATCGCCCAGGCGCACGATCTCTTGGGCCAGCGCGTCGTAGTCCTGGAAAGCCATGGACCCCCTGGCGAAGCGGGTGATGGGCTTACCGCGACCGACGCTCTCCTTCAGGCGAACGCTGCAGTGGATCGCCGTGGCCAGCGCCTCGAACGGGTACGTGGTGCGCACCCGCTCGAGCATGTCGCCGGAGAGCCGGGTGCGACGATCCACCATGGTCGGCAGGATGTGCACGCGCAGCGAGTGGCCGAGCTTGTAGCGGAAGATGTCGATGGTCTCGATGAGCTTCTGCAGCCCGTGCAGCGCGAAGGGCGACATCTCCACCGGGATGAGCACTTCGGCCGACGCGCGCAGCGCGTTGAAGGTCAGCAGGCCGACGTTGGGGGGGCAGTCGATGACCACGTACTCGTAGGGGTCGGGTCCGCCCAGCCGCTCGAGCACGTAGCGCAGCCGGTTCTCGCGGCCGGGGGTGCCGGCCAGCTTCTGCTCGATGGCGGAGAGCATGATGTTGCAGGGCGCGAGGTCGAGGTGCTCCTCGATCCCCAGCACCACGGAGTCGAGCGTCACCGGCTCCTCGTAGGCCGAGGAGAGCACGTCGAACATCGTCCGGTCGAGCACGTCCGCCTTGATGCCCAGCCCCAGCGAGGCGTGGCCTTGCGGATCGAGGTCCATCAGCAGGACGCGGCGCCCTCCCGAGGCGAGGCACGCGGCGAGGTTGATGGCCGTCGTCGTCTTCCCGCAGCCGCCCTTCTGGTTGGCGATGGCGATGACGCGCATGGACTTGCCTCCTCGGCTATTTGCCGTCGGCGACGAAATGTCGCCTTTGCGATCGCCAGTACACTGGCGCTGGAGGCGGGGCAAGTTTTTTGCTGTGCCCTAGCGGTCCACGGTCGCGCCGGCTTCGGCCAGGGCGCCGAGGAACGCATCGCTGTCCGCGGGGGTGACGAAGAGTCGCTGCCGGCCTTCGATGAGGACACCGTCCCGGCCCGTTGCGTAGACCCGAGTGGTTTTCCCGTCGAGGCGGAACCATCCGGCGGAGTAGCCGGGAAGGCGGACCCCGAACAGGCGCCATCCGCGGGAGGCGTGATGGCGGCGCGCCCGCGCTCCCTGCAGCGGGATGCGGATGCGGCGCAGCCAGGTGCGCACCTCGAGCACGCCGCCATCGACCCGGTAACCGAGCCGCGCCGGCCCGACGAGGAACAGGACCAGGATCGGGATCGGCAAGAGGCCGAGCAGTGGCAGCAACAGGCGCCACCACAGAGGCCATTTCCCCGCGGAAGCGGGCGGGAACGTGCTCGGCGTGCGCGAGCGCAGCGCGTCCATGAATGCGAACCGTTCCGCGGGGCTGACCAGGAACAGACGATCCTCGCCCCGGACTCGCAGCATCACCACGTCCGCGACGCAGCTGGTCGCCTGCCAGACGGAGCCGAGCTGCGGGTAGTGGAAGCGGCCGGCGCAGAAGCCGGGCATTCCGGTCCCCGCCACGCGGATGCCGCCCGCCGCCAGACGGACCGGGCGGGCCTCGTCGATGGTCGCGAGAAAGACCGTGCGGCTGTGTGAGATCAGCCCGGCGCGCGCGTAGATCGCCAGCCGGTCCGAAACGATCTCGTACGACAGCACCGTCGGCAGCCAGAGCAGGCTCGAGACGATCAGCAAGGGGATGCACAACGCGACGCCCAGCCCGATGCGCAGCCAGCGCGATCGGAAGGACACGGGCGCGGGGGCGAAGGTGCTCGGGCTCTCCATCGCCGCGGAGCCTAGCAGTCGCCGTGCAGACGGACCAGGGGGGCGCTGCTATGCTGTGCACCGATGACGCGGGTGGGATTGCTCGTCGCGGCCGTCGGCGTGGGACTGGCGATGGTCGGCTTCCTGGTCGGCTGCTGCGTCTTCTCTGCTCCGCGCCACCGAGGTCCCACCTCGGGCTACTTCGACGGCGATCGCTTTCGCAACCAGCGGCCGATGCCCGAGCAGGGGAGCTTCCTCAAGTGGCAGTGGACGCGCCGGCCGGGCCCTTGGGCGCCGGTGGACGCCGCTCCGGGTCCGGCGCCGCCGCGGCGCGTCGATGCGGGCCGCATGCGCGTGACCTACGTGAACCACGCGACCGTGCTGGTCCAGCTGGACGGGGTCAACGTGCTGACCGATCCCATCTGGTCGGATCGGTGCAGCCCGGTGTCGTGGGCGGGCCCGCACCGGGTGCGCCCGCCGGGCATCCGTTTCGAGGACCTCCCGCCCATCGACGTGGTGCTGGTCAGCCATAACCACTACGATCACCTCGACCTCGCCACGCTGGCGCGTCTAGCCGACCGCTACAAGCCGCGTATCTTCCTCGGTCTGGGCAACAGCGCGCTGCTCGAGCGCGAGCGCATCGCCGGAGGGCAGGATCTGGACTGGGGCGCGAGCGCGCAGGCCGGCCCGCTGCGCGTCAGCGCGGTGCCCGTCCAGCATTTCTCGGGGCGCGGGCTGTGCGACCGCAACCGCACGCTGTGGACCGGCTTCGTGGTCGAGGGGCCCTCCGGCCGGTGGTACTTCCCGGGCGACACCGGCTTCGGCCCGCACTTCGCCGAGGCGGCGTCGCGCTTCGGCGGTTTCCGGCTGGCGCTCCTGCCGATCGGGGCGTTCCAGCCGCGCTGGTTCATGTCATCCGTGCACACCTCGCCGGACGAGGCGGTCCGGGCGCACGCCGCGCTGCGCGCGTCGACCAGCGTGGCGATCCATTTCGGTACGTTTCGGCTCGGAGACGACGGCCAGGACGAGGCGCCGCGGCGTTTGGCCGAAGTCCTCGAGGCGAGTCCTCCGCCGCGGCCGCGTTTCTGGATCCTCGGCTTCGGCGAGGGACGCGACGTCCCTCCCGTCCCCGAGTGACGGCTAGCGCCTGGCCGGCGAGGCGCGGCGCTCCAGAGCGAAGCGCTTGAGCCAGCGGTGCACTTGCGTGCGCGACTTGCCCAGGGCGCGGGCGATCGCCGAAACGTTGCCGCCGTGCTCGACCAGCAGCGCCTCGATGCGCGCCTTCAGCGCGTCTTCCGATGGCGGGCCGGAGGACGTCGGGCGCTCGGCCGGACCCCCGGTTACCAGGGCTGGATCGAGGTGGTCGACGCGGACCTCCGGCGCTTCTCGGGCCAGGAGCAGCACCGACTCCAGGGTGCGCTCCAGCTCGCGGACGTTGTAGGCCCAGCCGTGGCCGAGCAGGCGCTCGAACACCGCGCAGTCGAAACGCACGGCGCCCGCATCCGCTCCCGCGAAGGTCGCGAGAAAATGGCTCAGCAGGATGCCCATGTCCTCGATCCGATCACGCAGGGGTGGGAGGCTCACCGTGTAGCCCGCCAGACGCGCGTGCAGGTCCTTGCGGAAACGCCCCGCGCGGATCATCTCCGGCAGGTCCCGATGGGTGGCGGCGACGAAGCGCACGTCCACCTTGCGCAGCCGGTTCTCGCCCAGGCGCGTCACCTGCCCGTCCTGCAGCACGCGCAGGAGCTTGACCTGGGCCTCCTCGGGCAGGTCGCCGACCTCGTCGAGCAGCAAGGTCCCTCCCTCGGCCACCTCGATCAGTCCCGGCCGGTCCTCGGTCGCGCCGGTAAAGGCGCCTCGCTTGTGGCCGAACAGCTCGCCCTCGAGCAGCGATCCCGGGATGGCGGCGCAGTGCAGCGCGCGGAACTCACCCTTGCGCCCGCTCCACTCGTGCGCCTGCCGCGCGACCACTTCCTTGCCTGCGCCCGTCTCGCCGAGGATGAGCAGCGGCAGCCGTCCGCGCGCCACACGCTTGAGCAGGCGCATCTGCTCGACCAGCGTGGGGCAGATGGTCCGCGTCGGTCCCACCATTCCCGAGGTCTCGCCGGGGAGCGGTGCACCGTCCCTCGGCACGAACTCGATGAAGCGCCAGAAGGTATGGCCGGTGCGCAGCACATCGCCGGCGCGCAGCACTTGCCGTTCGGCGCGCCGTCCGTTGACGTAGCTACCGTTGGTGGACCCCTGGTCGATGAAGACGAAGTAATCGCGCTCGCGCAGGATGCGGGCGTGATGCGAGGACAGGCGCACGTCGGGCGCCGCCAGATCCAGGCGGCGGGATGCCCCGCGGGCAGAGAACGAGTCGCCCCGCCCGATGGTGATCTCGTGGGCGTCGCCCACCCAGACGAGCCGCCCGACGTCCTGCGCGATGGAATCGGAGCAACCGACATAGGCCAGCGCGCGCAAGGGCTCGGCCGGGCGTCGGGAAGCGGCGGACCCGCTGGTGCGCAGCGTCCCCATGCGCATTCGATACCATGCGAGCGGAGCTTTCGGCTAATATCGCGGCGCCTTGGAACGCAGGCGTCTGGACGAAATCGTCGACTCCTGGTTGGCGACGGTCGCGCCGGCGGACGCGACCCTCTCGCAGCGTTTCGAGTACGGACCGGAGATCGGCCGTGGCGGCGTGGGTCTGGTGCGCCTGGCATACGAAACGGCGGTCGGGCGGGTCGTGGCCCTGAAGACGCTGATCGCCGGAACGAACGCGCAGGAGAGCGATCTGGCGCGCTTTCTCGCCGAGGCCCGGGTGACGGGCCAGCTCGACCATCCCAACATCGTGCCCGTCTACGACCTGGGCCGGCTGCCCGACGGGTCGCCTTACTACACGATGAAGCTGGTGCTGGGCCGGACGCTGCGCGACGTACTGGCTGGCCTGCGCGACGGCGACGAGCCGACTCGCCGCGACTTCGGCCGCGTCCGGCTGCTCAACGTGTTCGGGCAGGTATGCGCCGGCGTGGGGTACGCGCACTCCAAGGGGGTGGTGCACCGCGACCTGAAACCAGGCAACGTCATGCTCGGCGCGCACGGCGAGGTCCTGGTGATGGACTGGGGGATCGCCAAGGTCAAAGGCGAGCAGATCCGACGCTGGGACCTGGGCTCGGCGCCTACGGCCAGCGGCCAGGTGATGGGGACGCCGACCTACATGGCGCCCGAGCAGGCCCTGGGCAAGATCGACGAGATCGACGCACGCACGGATGTCTACTCGCTGGGCGCGATGCTCTACGAGATCCTCACGATGGAGGTTCCGTTCACCGGCGACACGCCGCTGGAGGTGCTCCTCAAGGTCAACAGCTGGTCGCTGATCCCGCCGCGCGAGCGCGCCCCCGGTCTGGAGATCCCCGAGGAGCTCGAGCAAATCTGTGTGCGCGCGATGGCCAAGCGTCCAACGGACCGGTACGAATCGGCGCACGACTTGCGCCGCGACGTGGAGGGGTTCCTCGAGGGAGCGCGGGCGCGCCTGCAGGCCGACGAGCACTTCGTGCGCGGGGCCGCCGAGGTCGAGCGCATGGAGCGCGCCCGTTCGGAGACCGTGCGCCTGCGGGCCCAGGCCGACGAAGCGGGCAGGGACGTGCGGCCTTTCGATCCCATCGAGCGCAAGCGACCCGCCTGGGAGGTCGAGCAGCGTTCGCGCCACGCGCAAGGCGAGGCCGCCGCCGCGTTCGCGCAGGCGGCCGGCGCGTTCGAGCAGGCTCTGGCGTTCGTGCCGGGGCATCGCGGCGCGAGGCGCGCGCTGGCGGAGCTGTACTACGCGCGCTTCCAGGAGGCCGAGGCGCGGCGCGATCTGGAGGCGACGGTGTTCTTCCAGACGCAGGTGCAGGCCTACGACGACGGCGCGTATGCGGCGCTCTTGCGCGGCGACGGCACGCTCGCGCTGCAGGGCGATCCGCCCGGCGCCGAGGTTCTGGCCGCGCGCTACGCCGACGAGCTGGGCGTGCTTCGCCTGGGCGACGCGGCCTCACTCGGGCGTACACCGCTTCAGGGCGTCGCGCTGCCCATGGGCAGCTACCTGCTCACGCTGCGGGCCGAGGGGAGGATCGACACGCGCCACGCGCTGCGCGTGGGACGCGGCCAGGCCGTGACGGCCCGGGTGCGGCTGCCCGCGCCGGGTGAAATCGAGGACGGCATGGCGTTCGTGCCCGGCGGGCCGTTCGCCTACGGCGGCGATTCCGACGCGCCCGGCTCGCCGCCAGCGGCCATCGTCGAGGTGGCGGACTTCGCCATCGCGCGCTTTCCGGTGACGCAGGGCGAGTACCGCGAGTTCATCAACGATCTCTCGGGTCGCGATCCGGAAAAGGCGCGACGCCGCGTGCCGCGCACCGAGACCGAGCACCGGCCGCACTGGGTCGAGGAGCGCGGCCTCTGGCAGATCCCGCCGGTCGACGGCGACGGCGACCCCTGGGACGAGCGCATGCCGGTCATCGGCGTGAGCTACCAGGACGCCGAGGTCTACTGCCGCTGGCTGGCCGGCCGCACCGGCCGTCCGTATCGCCTCCCCACTGAGCACGAATGGGAGAAAGCCGGGCGTGGCGCCGACGGCCGCGCGTTCCCCTGGGGCGACCGCTTCGACGCCACCTTCTGCAAAATGCGCGACTCGCGGCCCGGCCGCGTGCGCCTGGAAGCCGTCGGCGCCTACCCCATGGACGAGTCGCCCTTCGGCGTGCGCGATCTCGCCGGCGGCGTTCGCGAATGGGTATCGAGCGACGACCTCTCCGATCCCGGCGTCCGCGTCGTACGCGGCGGCGGCGCCGGCGCCTCCGCGCTCACCTGCCGCCTCTGCTACCGCAGCTGGCACCAGGCCGCCGACGTCACCTCCTATTTCGGCTTCCGCATCGCGCGGAGTGTGTAGCGTGAGTGACCGCCTGGCCTACGCCTCTCCGAGCAGGTCGAGGAACGTCCGAGGGGTGACGATCCGCACGCCCTGGTACTCTTCGAGCGCAAGGAAGGGCCCGTCGCCAGTTACCACGAAGCCGGCGCGCCCCTCGATCGCCGCGGCGAGGTAGATGTCGTCGTCGGCATCGTCGCAAACGCGAGGGGGTGGTCGGTTTTCCACGAGATCCGCGATCAGGACGAGGCCGGAAAACCAGCCCTGCAAGTCGAATTCGGGGCGGACCGTCTTGCGGATCTTGCGGTAGGCCAGCACGCGCCGAATCTCATCGACGTTCGCCGGGGACAAGACGACCTCGAACCCGCCGCGGGTGAAGCGTTCGACCAGTTGCCCCGCGGGCCCGTCCGGGGTCACCGCCGCGCTGACGTAGATGTTGGCGTCGAGAACGGCGCGCAGCACGGCCTACTTGCGTCGCGTTTTTGCTTGCTTGCGCGCCCAGCGCTGCGCCTCGAGAGCGAGAGCCATCGCCTGCTCGTCCGACAGTTTCGGGCCGGTGCGCCGCTGTGCGTCCATGAACGCGAGAATCTGGCGCCGGGCGAACTGCCGCATCTGCTCCAGCCGCTCGACCGGCACAAGTGCGGCCATGGGCTTGCCCTTTCGCTCGATGACGTACTCCTGGTGGCGGAGCGCGACGCGGTTGAGCATGTCGCCGATCCGTTTGCGCACGTCCATGGTGGAGACTCGTTCGGCCATCGCATCCCCTCGTCTGAGGCAACTACTATAGTTGCTCCA
>Ga0247727_10016179_pt1 | contig 12084 bp, 12 predicted proteins | sample WisWelCaveWW1625_FD_202498 | JGI IMG/M metagenome (GOLD analysis project Ga0247727, IMG submission 202498) | Biofilm microbial communities from Wishing Well Cave, Virginia, United States - WW16-25 | ecosystem: Environmental > Aquatic > Deep subsurface > Groundwater > Cave microbial mat | place...
AACAGGAACCTCGCCCCGGCAACAGCAAGCTGCTCGATGCCACCAACATTGGCGTGCCTTTGCAGCCGAACACTGAATTGCGCCGCGTCAGGATCGAATCCTGGCGTATGGTTTATTTTATTGAAGAAGAGCCAAAGCTTATTTCAGTTTTGGCCATTCGCAAGCGGCCACCGTATCAATACGAGGATCTGGAGCAGTTGCTCAAACAGATATGATTCACCAAGCTGCTGCGGCAATCACGCGGCAACCTCCGTTTTCGTCTAACGCAAAAATGGATTCGTCATGGCAATCGACAAAGAGCTTTATCGAAAAATGCTGGAAGCGTATCGCGAGTGGAATGAGTTTGAGCTGGTCGATCGCGCGCGCAACGCCGGCAAACTTTCGCCGGAAAAGGCATGGCAGCTGTACGTCGATTTATGGGAATTCGCCATGAATACTGCACCGCGCCAAAGTGATTTGCGGCTAAAATTGCGCCTGCAAGAATGGGAAGATTATTATGCCAAAATCAAAAAATTTGAAGCGTGGCGGCGCGGCCGTGCCCAAAAGACTCAAGACGCCTCTGCGTAAAGCCATCAAAGTTTTAGAAAAAAACGGCCATCGCTATGCGGTTATCGGCGGGATTGCGCTCTCGCAATGGGGTGTGGTGAGAGTGACTCAGGATGTTGATCTCAAGGTGCTGGTGTCAAATCTTGATTATGCCGGTGTTCGCGCACTTTTGACGCGCGCCTTTCCCAAACCCGCACGGCGTCATGCCCCCAAAAATCCTTTTATTGTCGCTGTAGAAATTGATGACGTGATTGTTGATTTTCTCCTGACCGCGCCGGGCTACGAAGAACAGATCATCACCCGCGCCGTCCGCCGAAATCTCAATGGGTTCTCTGTTTGGGTTTGTTCCGCCGAAGATTTAGTCATTCAAAAAGTGATTGCGGGGCGCGGCAAAGATTGGCCTGATGTTGAAGCCTTGCTGATTGAGCAGCGCGGCAAACTCGATGAAGCCTACATCGAAAACTGGCTCTCGCAGTTCGCCGAAGCGCTGGAGAAGCCGGAGATGTTGGTAGAGTATAAACGTCTGTTTGAAAAAATTAAGGCGCTCACGTAAAATCACCATGGCAAATTTACCTCGAAATTGGAAACTCCCATGCCCACAACACCTTCCCCCACCCTTATCGAAAAAATTGCCGAAAAACTCCGGCTCATTCCCAACCTGCACGGCGATCTCGGCAGCGAAGTGCCTCGTTTGACCGAGCCGGGAAAGCTCACCGATTATCCGCCGCCGGAGAAATGGGATGATTGGGTGGAATACGAAGCGAAGAGTTGGCCGCGGCGGCACGCGAAACATTACATGGTCGTGCCGACGTCGTGTTTCAATTGTGAGGCCGGTTGCGGTTTGTTGAGTTACATCGATAAGTCAACCATGCAAGTACGCAAGTTCGAGGGTAATCCGTATCATCCCGGCAGCCGCGGGCGCAATTGCGCCAAAGGGCCGGCGACGATCAATCAGATTAATGATACGGATCGCATTCTGTATCCACAAAAACGCGCCGGCAAGCGTGGCGATGGCCAATGGGAGCGCGTCTTGTGGGATGCCGTGCTCGATGATATTGCTGGACGCATTCGCAAAGCGTTGCAAGAACAGCGGCACAACGAAGTCGTGTATCACGTCGGTCGGCCGGGACACGAAGGTTATATCGACCGTATTCTCCAATCGTGGGGCGTCGACGGGCATAACAGCCATACGAACATTTGCTCGGCGGGCGCGCGTTTTGGTTATGCTATTTGGCAAATGTATGATCGGCCCTCACCGGATCATGCGAATGCGAATTTCATTTTGCTCATCAGCGCGCATCTGGAGTCGGGGCATTATTTTAATCCGCACGCGCAGCGCATTATCGAAGGCATGATGAATGGCGCGAAACTGGCGGTCATGGATCCGCGTCTCTCCAACACCGCCAGCATGGCCGATTATTGGATGCCGACGTATCCCGGCAGTGAAGCTGCGGTGTTACTCGCGATCGCGAAAGTGATTATCGACGAAGGACTTTATAATCGCGCGTATTTGTGCGATTGGGTGAACTGGCAGCAATATCTCCAACACGAGCGCCCGAACGACGAGGTCACATTCGACAATTTTATTTTGGCCTTGAAAGCTGAGTACAAAGAGTACACGCCGGAATTTGCCGAAAAAGAAAGCGGCGTGCCGGCGAAAACTATTGTCGAAGTCGCGCGGCAAATTGGCCGCGCCGGAACGCGTTTCGCGACGCACAATTGGCGCAGCGCAGGCAGCGGCAATCTCGGCGGCTGGGCGGTCGCGCGGTGTTTGCATTTTCTCAATGTGTTGACCGGAAGCGTGGGAACAGTCGGCGGCACCTCGCCGAGCGCGTGGAGCAAATTCAAACCGACGGTGCCGCACAAGCCGCCGGCGCAAAAATTTTGGAATGAGCTGCATTTTCCGAATGAATATCCGCTCGCGCATTATGAGATGAGTTTCCTTCTCCCGCACTTTCTCAAAGAAGGCCGCGGCAAACTCGATACGTATTTCACGCGTGTGTTCAATCCGGTGTGGACTTTTCCCGACGGCTTTTCGTGGATTGAGGCGCTGTCGGATGAAAGCAAAGTTGGTTTGCATGCCGCACTGACGCCGACGTGGAATGAGACCGCGTATTTCGCCGATTATGTTTTGCCCATGGGCCACGCCAGCGAGCGGCACGACATCATCAGCTACGAAACGCATTCCGGATTGTGGATCGCGTTTCGCCAGCCCGTGCTCCGCGAAGCGCGGCGTAAAATGGGCAAGCCCGTGCAGTTCACTTACGAATCAAACCCCGGCGAAGTGTGGGAAGAAGATGAGTTTTGGATCGAGCTCTCGTGGCGCATTGATCCTGACGGCAGCCTCGGCATCAAAAAACATTTTATCTCGCCGTATCGCCCCGGCGAGAAAATCACGATTGACGAATACTATCAATATATTTTTGAGCGCACGCCCGGCTTGCCGGAAAAAGCCGCCGAGCATAAAATGACGCCGCTCGACTACATGCGTAAATTCGGCGCGTTTGAAGTGGAGCAGACGTCGTACAACAAACATCTGCGCCAAATCGCGGCGGCCGATTTACAAAACGCCGAAACGGATCAGCAAACTGGTCTCATTAAAAAGGCCGGTAAGAATATCGGCGTGATGATCAACGGCGTCGGGTGCGAAGGCTTTCCCACGCCGTCGCGCAAGCAGGAATTTTTCTCACCGACGATGATTGAATGGGGCTGGCCCGAATATAAAATTCCGACGTACATCAAAAGCCACATTCATCCCGACACGCTGGACCGCAGCAAAGGCGAGTTCCCGTTGGTACCAACGTTCCGCCTGCCGACGCTGATTCATTCGCGCTCCGGCAATGCGAAATGGCTGTATGAAATTTCCAATCGTAATCCGATTTGGATGCACACTTCCGATGCAAAAGACCTCGACATTCAAAGCGGCGATTTGTTGCGCGTGACCACGGACATCGGTTATTTCGTCGACCGCGTGTGGGTGACCGAAGGCATCAAGCCGGGCGTCGTTGCATGCTCGCATCATCTCGGCCGCTGGCGCCGCCCGCAAGATGCGCCGGGGAATCGGTGGGCGACCTCGCTGGTGGAAGTAAAAGCAGTGAACAGTCATCAGTCATCAGTGATCAGTGATAACAGACCTCGGACTTCAGACTTCGGACAAAAATGGCACATGAAAACCCTTGACTCCATCCGGCCCTACAAAAGCAAAGACCCCGATTCGTCCAGAATTTTTTGGAGCGATGGTGGCGTGCCTCAGAATATCACGTTTCCCGTTCACCCTGATCCCATCAGCGGCATGCATTGCTGGCATCAGAAAGTGCGTATTGAAAAAGCCCATGCCGAAGATCATTACGGTGATGTGTCTGTGGATACACAAAAGTCATTTGAGATTTATCGCGAATGGTTGAAAATGACGCGCCCCGCGCCCGGGCCGAATGGATTGCGGCGGCCGTTGTGGCTGAATCGGCCGCTGCGGCCGGTGGAGGAAATGTTTTTTTGTTGAACGCAGCCTAAAATTCAAACCTTTTTCAAACCTGAAGCTACAGAGATCACTGCGTTTCACGGAGAAAAAACCATGCACCTCAGTTCCGTCAACGTCTCGCTGCCGAAAGCGGTGCAACACAAACACGAAACCGTCGTGACCGGAATATTCAAAGAGCCGGTAGAAGGGCGTGTAATGCTGCGCCAGCTGAATCTCGACGGCGACGGTCAGGGCGATTTAACCGTGCATGGCGGCGAGCATCAAGCGGTTTATGTTTATCCGTTTGAGCATTATGAGTATTGGCAGGAAAAACTCGGCCGTAAGGATTTAACGTTCGGCCAGTTTGGCGAGAATTTTACGACGCTGGGAATGTTGGAAGATCAAATTCACATCGGCGATATTTTCCGCGTCGGCGGCGCGATGGTGCAAGTGACGCAGCCGCGCGTGCCCTGCCACAAACTGGCGATGAAAATGCAACTGCCGCAATTTCCCAAGCACTTTATGGCGAGCGGTTATACCGGATTTTATCTGCGCGTTTTACAGGAAGGCGAGGTCGGCGCCGGCGACGTGATTCAATGCGTCGATGTTGATCCCGAGCCGATGTCGGTACAACAGGTGTTTCGTCTGGCTTTCGTCGAGCGGGACAATCGCGCCTTATTGCAAAAAGCGGTTGACTTACGCGGCCTTTCCCCGGGCTGGCAAAGCATGTTTGCGGAGCGGCTCGCGGCGAAATAATTTTTCAATTGGCGTTCGGAGATCTTTCAGACGTGGTCTGAGTACTCCATCCCCTCCGGCGCGTCCGTGTCACTCTCGAAATCAATCCGATAGCCGTCCGGGTCTGAAAACGAAATGACCCACATGCCATTTCCAACAAAGGGTCGGGAAGCTTGAATCCCGCGGGCGGTGACTTCGCGGTGGAAGGCGAGCGCGTCTTCGCACATGAAACAGATTGATACGCCGACGCCCACCTTTCCCTCCGCTACCCATGCATCGTGTCCTTCCCTTTTAAACTCCTGCAACATCAACGCCGCACCGCCGCGTTGCAACCTATCTTACGCTAAAAGCAGTCGGATGAATCGCCGGACGATATCCGGCAGCGAGCGTTTTGACAATTGCTCGTGGCGTCAGCACCTGTACAACGATATTGTCATCGACGAGCCTCACAGCTTTGGGGTCGGAGTTTTCAAGCTTAAAGCCGCGCGCGGCGGGATAATTTGTTGATCGGTTTGCGGCGCAGCCGGCGAAAATTAACAGCGCGGCGCAACTACAAAGAAGACGCGAACGAATGTGTAACGCATGAGAAATAAACACAGCCACACCTCCTGAAGCGTATCAAAGAAATAAATTTTATTTTGGTCATCCAAACGGAGCGGCAAACTTAAGTTTGCCACTCCGACGACGCTTACGCTTCGAGCTTCGCCGCCAAAGTAATTTTGGCATTGAGCAGCCGCGACACGGGACACGTCGCTTTCGCCTCGTTGGCCAGCGCCTCGAATTTCGCCTGATCGATGCCCGGAACTTTCGCGGTCATGTCGAGATGACTCGTGGTGATCGTCCACGCGCCTTCCACCTGCTCAAACGTGAAGCTCGCTTTGGTGGAAATTTGCGTCGGCGTGAAACCGGCGGCGGTGAGCTTGCCGGAAAACGCCATCGAAAAACAACCGGCGTGCGCGGCGGCGATCAATTCTTCGGGATTGGTTCCGGCCTCATTGCCAAAACGTTTGGCAAATGAATACGCGGTTTCTTTCAGCACGCCGCTTTCAGTGGACACCGTGCCTTTGCCTTCTTTCAATGTTCCCTGCCAGACGGCAGATGCGTGTCGTTGCATGAGTTATTCTCCTTTCATTTTGAAGTTTATATCATTTCATTAAATTGGCCGTAGATAAAAACTGCGGCGGCCGGCGATGCTTGGTGGCCTGCTCGAAAGTATAAGCCAGCTTGATGAGCACCGGCTCGCTGTAAGCCCGACCGAAGAACGAGATGCCGACCGGAAGTCCGTAAACATAACCGGCGGGAACGGTAATATGCGGGTAGCCGGCCACTGCCGCCGCGCTCGAAAAGCCGCCGGTGAAATGATCGCCATTGACCAAATCGGTGGTCCATGTCGGCCCTCCGGTCGGCGCGATCATCGCATCAAGCTGATGCTGCTTCATCACCGCGTCAATGCCCTCCTTCCTTGCCAAGCGCTGATTCTGCGCCAAGGCTTTGCGATAGGCGGAATCCGTCAGCGGCCCTTTCGCCTCGGCTTTGATGAAAATATCCTGGCCGAAGAACGGCATCTCCTGCTCGCGATGCTTTTCGTTGAAGGCGATGATCTCCTGCAAAGACTTGACCGGCGCGGACGGGCCGAGACTCTGCAAATAAGCATTCAAATCCGCTTTGAACTCATACAACAGCACTTCGAATTCGGAGTCATCGAATTTGCCGGTGGTGGGAATATCAGCCGGATCAATGATGATAGCGCCGAGTTGTTTCATCGCCGCAATCGCGGCTTCCATTAACTTGTCGACTTGGCCGTGAAAGCCAAAAAATTTCCGCGCAATGCCGAGGCGAGCGCCGCGCAATCCGTTCGGATCAAGAAATTTGGTGTAATCTGTTAGAGCCTTGCCAGTGCTTTCGCGAGTGACGGGATCGCGCGGATCAACGCCCGTGAGCGCACCCAGCAGAATCGCCGCGTCCGCGACAGTGCGAGCCATCGGCCCGGCGGTATCCTGACTGTGCGCAATCGGAATAATGCCCGCGCGACTAACGAGACCGAGCGTGGGCTTGATGCCGACGATGGAATTATTGGAAGAAGGACAGACAATCGAGCCATCGGTTTCGGTGCCAATCGCCGCAGTGCAAAGATTCGCCGACACCGCCACAGCCGATCCGGAGCTTGAGCCGCAGGGATTGCGATCCAGAGCATAAGGATTCCGCGTCAAACCTCCACGCGCGCTCCATCCGCTGGTCGAATGCGATGACCTGAAATTCGCCCACTCACTGAGGTTGGTCTTGCCAAGAATCACCGCGCCGGCTTCGCGGAGTCTTCGCGCGACAAAGGAATCCTTCGCAGGAATCGATCCCACCAGCGCCAGCGATCCTGCTGTGGTCATCATCCGGTCGGCGGTATCGATGTTGTCTTTGAGGAGAATCGGAATCCCGTGCAATGGCCCGCGCGGGCCTTTCGTGCGGCGCTCCTCATCCAGCGCCGCCGCGATGCCCAGCGCGTCAGGATTGAGCTCGATGACGGCGTTGACGGCGGGGCCGCGCTTGTCCACCGCTTCGATACGCGCCAGATATTTTTCAGCCAGTGTTCGTGCGGTAAGCTTGCCCGTCAGCATTTCATTCTGCAACTGCGCAATAGTTGTTTCTTCCAATTCGAATGGCTCTACCGCAGGCTGGGAAGAATGTTCCGCTTTCGCCAGCGGCAACATGGGGCCGGCGAGTATCAATGACGCTATCCGCCCCGTCTGTTGCAGAAATTTTCTGCGACTGCTGTTGACACAATTTTGATTTTCTTTTTTGCTCTTCATCCGTACACCTCTCCGGTTTTGGAAAAGTTATTTCATCATGAGTTCTTATGCAGAAATGCGATGAGCAAGCTCTCCTCGTTTAACCACGACCCAATTCACCAATGCCAGCGCTGCGGTCGCGATGATGGCGAGCAGCTCGCCGTAGCCCATGCCGGAGATGAGATAGAGCGAGAAAACAATCCCGATGACGGCAAACGCCGAACCGAAAGGCAGGCGAAACGCTTCGGCGTTGGGTTGTCGGCGACGCAGTTTGATTAAAGCCGCGCAGACCAAGCCATAAGTGAACAATCGCGCCACGGCTGATAAAGACGCATTCCATTTAAAACTTCCCGCGACCGCAACACCCCACAAGACGATCGCAAAGATCACGATCGAGACGTGCGGCGTGCGGAAGCGCGGATGGATGGCGCCGAAGAATTGCGGAAAATCTTTTCCCTCGGCAAGGGCAAACGTCAGTCGCGGCGCATTCAACATGGCCGAGCTTAAGTATCCGTAGACGGAAACGATCGCGCCGAGCGTAACCAACCCCGCGCCGCCCGCGCCCATGAAGACGCGCGCGGCTTCGGCCACCGGCCTTTTCGTTTCTTCTGGTGCGGCGAGTGCCGAGACGACAACCCATTGGATCAACGTGTAAAACAACGTACACGTCATGAGCGCGATGAACAGCGCAAACGGCGCATCTCGGCGCGGGTTCTTGGCTTCACCAATCGGTATCAGCGCCGCTTCAAAACCACCGTAGGCAAACATCAATAGCAAAAGCGCCTTTGGCCAGTCGCCGGTTCCGGTTGCGGAAACGTTAGCGCCGGCGTTGCCGCGCAGCAGAAAAATTCCCATCACGATGAAAATCGTCAAGGGCACAAGCTTCGCAACGGTGAAGAAATTGCTCGTCTGTGCCCCGACGCGCACGCCGCGATAATTAATCGCCGCCAGGCCGCCGAGCAGAAGGGTTAGTAAAACGACACGAACAACGGTTCCGGTGGCGCCGGGCCAGAATTCGGCGAGATAATCCACGAATAGGTTCGCATTCGCCGCCGCAGCCGTGAGACGAACCAACCATGCCAGCCAGCCCGTTTGCAACCCGGCGAAACGCCCAAATGCCGTGCGCGCGTAGAGGTACGGCCCGCCGGCGTCACGAAATTGCGAGGCCACTTCGGCAAAACATGCCATGATGATACCAATTCCCGCGGCGGCCAATAGGTAGGCGTATGGACTCATCTTGCCAAGCAAACCCGCGATGGTGGAGGGCAGGCCAAAAATTCCGCTGCCGATAATGGAATTGATCACCAGCGCCGTTAGCGTCCAGCGGCCGATTTCACGAACGAATCCGGTTTGCAATCGTTGTTCTCCGAAAATTCTACCTCGAGAAATATCCCGCGTGCGCACCGGCAATCAATTTTAAGAGTTTCATCATTTCACTGAGAAGAATTACCACAGTTCGCCTTCGCGCCACTCCGCGGATAAAGCGGCCTCCAGATCAAGCGGCGGCGTGCGCGGCAATTTCAAGATCATCACTTCTGCACTAGGCGTCGCCAGCGGCCCTTCGGCGGTTCGGATATAAAGCGGCCCGCGCCACAATTCCCAGCCCAAGCGCGAATAGAACTTTTAAAAAGCAAACGCATTTTACTTGTTCGAGGCGTTACCACGTGACGATTTTCCGATCGCGCAAAAATTTTCCGGTCAAACTTTTCGGCGCTTCGGTAGCGAGCCAGACAATCGTGTCCGCGCCCTGTTGCAGCGAAAGCGGCGCGCCCGGCCCGCCCATGTCCGTTCGCACCCAGCCCGGACAAACGGAATTCACCGCGAGGTTTTTTAACTGCGCCGCGAGCTGAACTGTCACCGCATTCAGCGCGGTTTTGGAAATGCTGTACGCCGGCGCATACGTTCCCATTTCACTCAGCGAGCCCGCGCCGCTGGAGACGTTGATGATGCGGCCGCCTTTGCTCTTCATTAATAAAGGATGAAATGCTTGCGCCACGAGCAACGGGCCGATGGTATTCGTGAGCAACGTTTGCTGCATCAATTCAGAATCGACCTGCAGAATCGAAGTGTGCTCGCCTTCTAAAATGGCGGCGTTATTCACCAGCACGTCGAGATGGTCGACTTGCGATGACGCGCGGTGAGAAAAACATGAAAGCCCTTCGCAGCCAACTGGCGAGCGACTTCCAAGCCGAGGCCTTTGTTGGCGCCGGTAATGAGGGCGGTTTTTGAATTTTGCATTTGCATGAAATTGCAATGATATGGAAAGCTAAACAAAACTTTTGGCAAAGTCAAGTTGCAGGAGAAGTTTGGCGAATTTTGCTTGACGTCGCATTGGTGGCCTTCGCAAGGTAAATTAGGCATTGACAAAAAACCTTCTTTTTGTACATTAGTAGAGTAGAGACGTTCCGGCGGAACGCCTCTACAATAACATCCCAAAAAACGAGAGACCCATGAACCCCAAAATCAAATTCATTCTTCCAATCATTGGAATCGTTACTATCTTAACCGGTTCTTCCTTTTCGCAACCCGTAGAGACGTTCCGGCGAAAAGTCTCTACGCTACAAGTCCTCGATGCTGCCAGCAAAATCCCTATCGAAGACGCACGCATTTATGTTAAAGATCGCGCTTATGCCCTACGCTCGGATGTGAACGGCCACGTAGTGATTCCGGAAAAATTTAAAAAAGCCAGGCTCGGCATTCGCGCGAAAAATTATCAGCCGCTGGAAGTGAGCTTGCCGTTGCGAGATGCTTCTCCCCTGCTGCTTACATTCGATGAAACGCGGATGAATCCGGTCGAAAAGAAACTTTCTTTCAATCGCGAGGACACGCTACGCGGCAGTTCCGGACCGTATCGTACCAACAACGATCTGCTTTTTTACGATCTGAACATGCGCTTGAATATCGCGGAAAAATATCTTTCCGGTTTCAACACCATCCGTTTCAAAATGCTCGCGGAAGATCAGCGCATTCAAATTGATCTGTTTGACAACATGAAGGTCGATAGCATTTTGTTCAATGGCAAGCCGCTCAAATACACGCGTGAGTTCAACGCAGTGTTCATCGATTTTCCCGAGAGGTTGAAAACGAGCCAAGTTTACAGCATCGCTTTTCACTATTCCGGGCATCCGAAAGAAACCGGGCGTTTCGGCGGTATTGCGTTCAAACAAGATTCGCTGGGCAATCCGTGGATTTACACGGCGTGTCAAGGCACGGGCGCGAGTTTGTGGTGGCCCAACAAAGATCAGCAGCCGGATGAAGTCGATAGCATGAAGATCAGCATTGCGGCGCCTTCGGATTTGGTGGTGGTGTCGAATGGCCGTTTTCAAAACAACGCCGATCTCGGGGACGGCTACACGCGGTGGAATTGGCAAGTCAATTATCCGATCAACAACTACTGCGTGTCGCTCAACATTGCGAAGTACACGCATTTTTCCGAACAGCTTGGCGATCTCACGTTGGACTATTACGTTTTGCCGACTCATCTCGACGCAGCGAAAAGGCAATTTAGCCAAGCCAAGCCGATGATGGAATGTTTCGAAAAATATTTTGGTGCGTATCCATTTCCCAAAGACGGCTACAAGTTGATCGAAGTGCCCTATTCCGGCATGGAGCATCAAAGCGCGGTGAGTTACGGCAATCTGTTTAAAAACGGCTATCTCGGCCGCGATTGGACGGGCGTCGGCGTGAGCACGAAATTTGATTTCATTATTATTCACGAAAGCGGCCACGAGTGGTTCGGTAACAGCGTCACGGCGAACGACGTTTCCGACGCGTGGATTCAGGAAGGCTGGTGTACGTATGCCGAGGGCGTGTATGTCGAGTGCAGGTTTGGCTATGATGATGCGCTCAAATATTTCAACGGCTACAAGAGCAAAGTCCAAAACAAAGAACCGATCATCGGCCCGACCGCGGTAAATCACTGGCCGACGGGCGATCAATATTTCAAAGGCGCGCTGTTCCTGCACACGCTACGCCATGTGGTTGATGACGACAAGAAATGGTGGGCGATGCTGCGCGATTATGCCGAGCGCTTCAAATACAAAAATATTTACACGACGGACGTGATCAATTTTTTCAATGCTTATTTCAAGCGCGATTTCGGGCCGTTGTTTGAGCAGTATTTGTATCATGCCGGCCTGCCGGTGCTGCAAGTGAAATTTGAAGGAAAGCGAGTTGCATATAAATGGAAAGCCGAGGTCGAGAAATTCAACATGCCGATCAAAGTTCGCGTCAACGGGAAACCGCGGTTTATTTTTCCGACTTCCCAGTGGAAATCCGAATCGCTCAAGGGCGTGGCGAAGGAAAACTGGCAGGTGGCGACTGATTTATTTTATGTTGCCGTCGAATGAGGCGGTTGTTTAATTTCTTAAAACCAAACTTGCATCGGAACATTGTAAGTATTAAATTGGGAGAAAGGCAAAATGGCGCAACCGATAGTCGATCAAGTTTTAACGGAAATGTCCGAGCATCATCCGGAAGCCTTCATCCGGCTGAAATTTCCGAGAGAAAAATTTCGTATCATCACCACGAAACTTGACAAAGAGCTCACCATTAAAACGCGGCGAT
>Ga0247727_10016180_pt1 | contig 12084 bp, 11 predicted proteins | sample WisWelCaveWW1625_FD_202498 | JGI IMG/M metagenome (GOLD analysis project Ga0247727, IMG submission 202498) | Biofilm microbial communities from Wishing Well Cave, Virginia, United States - WW16-25 | ecosystem: Environmental > Aquatic > Deep subsurface > Groundwater > Cave microbial mat | place...
CTTGGTCTTGACGGCCGCGAGCACGGCGGCACGCTCGATTGGCACGGGGCGAGGTCGGACCCAACGATCAGCGCTGACCATCAAAAGATGTGACCACAGCAGCATCAATGTGCGTGATCCTGCTTACAACGGGACAAACCACCCAGCCTGGTCGCACTCTTCGAAGAGATGCTGGACGCCTATCTCGCGAAGCATGGGCCCATCGATCAGTCGCTGTTGCCCAGCGATGAGGAACTGGTGCGACGCTTCGAGCAGGAACGGGTAGACGCGATGGCGAGTGATGCTTCCATGAACCCTGACAAGAGATCCGACCAGGAACTTGCGCTGTGGATGCTGGAGCGCATGCGGGACAGCGAGGAATTTCTTGGTGTGATCCGGCTTGCGCGAACGGCCGGCACACGCGATGTGCTCGATACGCCGGACTACGTCACGCGCCATAAGGGCCGCCTGAAGAAGCTCTATCAAACGGATAGCGACGATACCGAGGAGGCGCCGGCGGCGCTTGGCGGCCTCATCGACGAGATCGTCGCGCGGGACATGCTGTCAAGCCGTGAAGAGCTGCTGGAAAAGGCGCTCAAGGCGTATCTCGATAGTCATCCCAGGGGCGCTGAAGGCCTGCCCGCAGAGTGGCAGACAACCTTCGATGCTGCGCGCGCCGAAATCGAGGGCAAGACCAAAGGAGCGTTCGAGCCTGGATTTATTGCCGCGCTTGCAGCAGCAGCGCGGCAAGAGATGGAGCGGCAGGCGGCTCTGGAACAGGATCGCGCTAGTGGCCGGGGACAATAACCATGTTACCAAGGGACGAGTGGGTGAAGGCGCAAGGCAGCGAGGACTTTCGCGACTGGGATTTCGAGCCTGGGAATTCCTATTCCAGCACCGATCAGCTTGGCCTGCCCTTCTATATCTGGCGCGAAGCCAGGGATAATCGATCGGGGAAGAGCCGGCCGCGCTATTGCTGCGCGACCATAGGAAGTTATCCCTACCCTGACCTGGAACCTTGGACGCTATATTTTACATTCTTCAATCCATCGCTGAATGTTCGCTCGACCGGAGCAGGCAAAGTATTCGGCATTGTTGCTGCGCTTGTGGTGCTGGCAGTGTTCATTATTACTTGGCTCGGCGACCGCCCGCGCGGACCCTACGCCGTCGGTTCACCGATCGGTCTCGTGATTATCGCAGCCTTCCTCTACAGCATGTTTCTGGCGCCTGTGGTCAGCGGTATTTGGTATGCCGTTGTCAACGTTTACCGCTGGAACAACGGCCGGTTCAAGGATGAGGGACAGCTTCAGCATGTGCCGCTCGCTCACCTGCAGGGATTTCAGGTGATCAGCGCGGGTGATGCGGGCGCTGCGACTGGGCAACAAGCGGCGAACCTGCACGGGCTTGCGGCGATCTTTGCCGATGGCTCGCAGATTATCCTGAGAGGCAGCCCCTTGGACTATGAGTCCATCGCGGATCAGCACAGCGTCATGACGAAGCTGTTCATCACGGGGCAGGCTGAGCTTGAGGCAACATGGGCCGAGCGCGCCAAGAGAAATGCGGCGGAAAAAGCGCTTGCCGGGAATGAACCAGGTCAGCCGGGCTCTGACGCGGGCACGACCGTCGCTGGCTCCCTCAAAAGCGGCGTGCCGGACAAACTCTAGGTTTCGCTCTGCACGCCGGGTGCGAGGCGCCCCGCTTTCCTGCTGTGGTAGCGATCCTCGATCGGCTGCCGAGCTGCGTTCTATGCAAACGTTTGGCCGGCGCCATCAAATCGGACGAATTGATCGCTCCTGAATTCGCCCAGTGTTGCCCTCAAGCGCGCAGACTGGATCTAAGGAGAAGCAGCGATGCCGGATGTGAGTGAGGCAGGCGAAGCGCTGACGCTGCTCGCGAGGTTCATTGAACAGCGCGCCAGCGAATGCCTTGCTGAGACGGGCGGCGACCGCGACTTTCAGGCACTGGCGGCGGAACTGTGCACAACGCCGGATATTTTCTGCCGTGCCTTGGAGATCGGCACGGTTGTCAGCGCGCTCATGGATCGCCTTGACTGGCCAGGCGAGACCAAGCTTGCTTGCCGCGAGGTATTGGCTAGCTACGCAGGGCGAGATCTAGCCTTGATGGCGAAAATGCGATCCCGTACCGGACAACTGCATTGAGTGCATGCGCTTAGACAGAGCGATCGATCGGGAGAATTCGTGATGGCGCGGCCGTGATCAAGTGCAGCATGGAAAATCTGCACCGCCAGTCGATCCAGGTGATGATCTGGCAGGCTTACGGGTTCATTGAGTCTGAGGATATGAAGAAGCAAAGCACTTCGAAGCGCCGCGCTGCCGAGTACAGCGTGGACACGCTACGCGAGCAATGGATCGAGGCCATGATCAAGCATGGCGTCGGCCGGATGGAGGCGTCGAAGCACCCACCAGGCACGTCGCGGGGAAATATGGCACGGGCGAAAGCAGGGCGCGCGCCCGAAACTGGCAAGTATTTTCCGGTCAGCCGGGATGAGGTCGAGGCGGCGCGTGAGGCGGCATACCGCTGCGGCGTGACGTTCAGCACGTATATGCGCTGGCACCTGCTACGGCGCAATTATGAGGCCGACCCGGCGGTGCTGGTAGGGCCACGCAGGAAAGTCGTGCGAGATCCGCTACCGCAAATTAGCATAGCGCTGCGGGGGCCCGACATGACGTTGCAGCACCTTGCTGATCGGCTCGACACTGCTGGTGCGCCGCCAACCGAGGACCAGCGGCGCATGCGACAGCGCATCGCCGACATGTTCGCTGATATGGCCAGACCTCTTGAGCCGAGGCGCACCAAGCGTCACCCTGCAAAGAGCGGTTAGGCCGATACAGGCGGGTCGGCCTCCAGCATTGGGCATCTGGCGGCGCAAAGCACACACGGGGGTGATCATGATCGTGGTTGATCGAACGTCGTTCATGGCGCTGGCGGACAAGGTTGCGGACAGTGCAATTCAGCGAGCGATCGACGATAGCGATGTGCCGTTTATTTATATGGCCTACGAGACAGGGCTCGAGGCAGGGCTGACCTCTATAGGGACGTACAGGATCGAGGGCCCGCCCCATCTTGTGCAACGCATCGAGGAGACGGAGCTTGTGGTGCTGTCACGAACAACAGCACGCTCTGCGGCGGCGCGGGCGATGTTCGAACAGTTCGGCGTGGGGCACCATCCAACGTCACGTCTGACCCTCGGGGACTGCGCGGCGTATACGCTTGCGCTTGGGCTGTCAGCTGACCTCGTTTGTGAGACTTCGGAATTCCGGGGCATGACCGTCATATATCGCCTGTGTCGTGAGTGGTATTTCAAGCAAGATCGGGTGCCGCCTCGAGATTTCAAAGCGATCCAAACGATGATGCACAAGTTTGGTCAGCACGAGGGCGAGTCAGGATCCGAGTGGGAAGCGCGATTGAAGGGGCAGAGCGAGGAGTTTGCCGCCGAGATGGCTCGAACGAGACGGACGGCGAGCCGTGACATGCCGACGTGCTGCTCGCTATTGCCAACGAAAATGAAGCCAGGCATCAGCAAACATCTTTCGCTCACCTTCCATAGCGACCCCGATCATGGCTGGCTCGCAGTCGATCGGAACCGTATCGCGGACCTTGGAATTTGCCATCGCGTCAGCACCGACAGCTACGTCTGCGACTGGAAAGCCTTTCTCGAAAAGGATTACGACATGCCGGAGTTCCTTGAAGCTGCCGAACGCGTCGGATGGACAGTCACCTTCAACGAAAGCCACTACGAGACCCGGTGCAACATTCGCAACCTGCCGCGCTATGAACCGCCTCCCGATCCTTGGAGCCCAACGCAACAGGTACCGCAGTGCAAGTCCTAGGCTGATTGCCATGCCGTCGTGACAGCCTGACGGCTTTGCGTCGGGAAGGTGGTCGGATCAGTCGCTGCCGCCTGCTCCCGGCAAGAGATCGGCTGCCTCGACGGTGTAGCCGTCCTTCTGCAGGGCCAGCAGTACGAGATGGCGGACTGTCGTTCTTTTCTCCAGCGCTTGAAGCTTCAATGCATCGACCAGATAGCTTGGAATGCGCACAGTTAGCTTCTGTTGCCGCCTTGGCGGCGTGACAGCGTGGCGGCTTGCCGTCACTGCGCCAGCTTGAAGTGCTTTGACCGGTGGGCGAACCATCGTGGGGACACCGAGGCGTTCATTGACGCGTTCAAGGGCGTCATCATCCACGTCCAGTGGGGCGATCGGGCGGAAATTGGGTTTACTCATCAGGCGGCTCCTTCAAGAGGTTGTGAGGTGTAAGCTGTGTTCAGCAGCGCATCGATATCAGCACGTACCTGATCGAGTTCTTCGACGGCTTTGGCTACGGTCGGCCGCTTGAGATCAGCAAAGTGAGGGGGTTGCCCCGATAGCCCAAGTTCCTCATAGGCGGCGCGCTGAAGAATGCGCGTCTTGATCCGCGGCAATCGAAGGCGGACGATTTCAAGTGTTGCGTAGAGCTGGGCGCCGGATGAAAGGGGTTGCACGCGGTTGAGTAGGACCCGGTACAGGGGTTCGCGGCCGAAGGCTTCGAAGACCGAGGTGATGTGGCGCGCGACGCGTGACGCCTCGTAGATATCCGCCTCGGTTGGAGCTGCTGGAATGAGGGTCAGATGCGCCCTTGCGACAGCAACGGTCAGCGCGCGTTCGTAAGTTCCGGCGACGTCGATCAAGATCAGGTCGGGATTGGAGGTCGCTGTCAATTCGGCAAGATGCTCGGTAAGACCCGTTGGTTCCGGCGCTGAGACGGTGATGTTGCGCGGCCGTCGTGCCGCATCGGCAAACCAGCGTGAGACCGTGCGGTTGTTGTCGAGATCGACGATGTGGACACTATCGCCATCGGCTGCCCAGACACCGGCAAGACAGCCGGTGATAGTGGATTTCCCGACGCCGCCTTTTGAGGAAGCGAGAGTAATAATCATGAAGTATCCTTTTCGGGCGAAACGCCCGCAGTGACGGCAAGATGGCACTACGGCAATTCGTAGAGCCGTCATGACAGCGTACCGTCACGGCGTATGAAGTCCACAACGATTCGCTTGGCTCTCCGGTAGAGGGGCTGGGTATTTCCGCGACGCGATGGTTGCCGACTTTGCTATTTTGCCCTTTCAATGATTCAAAACATCCAGTGTACGGGGCGGGGCTAAATGGTTTCACGCAAGATGTTAAAAATGTTAAATGGAGTTAGATAGGTTAAGCCTGTTGGTAATTGGTGTAGTGCGCTGATATCTCTACTCGGGTTGATTTGGGCGGTCGCCAGATGTGCGAAATATGGTCGCCAGATGTGCGAAGTCTGGTCGCCAAAGGTGCGAAGTCTGGTCGCCAAAGGTGCGAAGCTGGTCGGCGATAGTGCGTTTGTGTCGAAGTGCAAAAATGCTGCAGTTCGGAGCGACTTTTCCTGAGTTGGTCGGCGATAGTGCGAATCATTTGCCAATGGTTTTTGCCTATGCCGACATGGATGGGTGATTGCTCCCCTACTTCCTGAGCGCCATCCAGTGCGCGATTTCTTTGTCCTCGGCACCCTCGATATGGCGCCGCGGAGCGATATGGCGACGATGGAGCACCCGATCTATTCGCTGTCGACAGTGCCGGAGCGCAGGCGGCTTGAATACCAGAATGGTGATGTCCGGGTGGAGATCATTCCGAGCTCGATTGGATTGCCGACAGTGTTTGACAAGGACATCATTATCTACTGCATCTCGAAATTGATGCAGGCCAAGAACGACGGCGAGGAGATCAAGCAGGTGGTGAAGCTGACCACGCATGACATGCTAGTAGAGACCAATAGGCCCACTAATAACCTTGGCTATGAGCGGCTTCTTCCGGCGCTGAACCGCCTGCGCGGCGTGGTCATTAACACTACTATTGCGACGGGGGAGTCTCGGACCACGCATGGGTTCGGGCTAATCGATGCGTTCGAGTATAATCGCAAGGGGTCGATGCACGCGGAGCGGCTGAAATTTCTCGAGATCAAGCTGTCAGACTGGATCTACAGGGCGATCGCATCTGCTGAGGTATTGCCGATTAGCCGTGACTATTTCCGGCTGCGGGCTCCTGTTGATCGTCGCATCTATGAAATTGTGCGCAAGCACTGTGGCAAGCAGACCTCCTGGCGGATCGGCATGGACCTGCTGCAGAAAAAGGTCGGTTCGAAGCAGGCGGACAAGCATTTCCACGCCCATCTGCGCAATCTGGTGCGGAGCAACCATCTCCCGGACTATGCGGTGACGGTCGAGGCGGGACAGGCAGTCTTCTACAAGCGCTCGGGGGATGAAGGCTACGGCACGCCGTCAGGCCGTGATGCCAGCGTGCCGTCACGACGGCCTGACGGCGTGACGCATGGCGGTGGGGTAGTAGCGGAAGGCAAGCCGGTGCGGGTGGTTCGGATCAGCGCCGAGGCATTCGAGAGGGCTCACGAAGTTGCACCCGGTTGGGATATCTACGCGCTTGAAAACGTGTACGTCAATTGGGCGAGCGACAAGGACGCTGCACGCAACGAGGATTCCCGGTTCTTTGGTTGGTTGCGGAGCTATACGAAAGGAAGGCCGCCGGCGTGACGCAGTTTCAGATGTGAACCTGGATTACTTCCAGTGCATCCAAGGCGCTTTTTCGCCGATGGTGCGGCCGACCGTGATCGTGCAAAGCTGCAAATGCCAGAACGGCATGTCCCTGATCCAATCGCTCATTTCCGCAGGCATGCTTGCAATGTAGTGTCGGAGCAATCCCTTCAGGCGATGACTGGGACCACTGTTGGCCGGCAATCTGGGGTTGGTGATGACCCGTGCATGCTGCTTCACAAATTGTTCCGCTGCGTGCTGTATCTCGACCGGACAGTCGGCGTTCTTGACGCCTTTGATCTGAAAAATGGTCGGCAATGCGGTTGTTTCGCTGGGGCGGACTTCCATGGTGGCGACGGTCTGCCCGGCATGCTCGACGCTGAAGAGGCGGCAAAAATTCCGCGCGATGCCCTCGCTGTATTCGATGAGGCAGCTTTCCATCGCGATGGCTTCAAGTCTGAGCGCTATGGGGTCTGCAATCGGCGTGAAGTGATACTCGCCCCATCGTCCTTCGGGCAGCCAGGGGTCATCAACGCCCCACGGATCAAGATCGACATAGGGCTTAATCACCTTCAACCAGGCGACGGTGCGGAAGAAGGCCTCAGGGAGTTCGAGCGACGGCATCCACGGCACCCAGCCAAGCAGAAGTCCGGGCCGGTGCCGTGAGTGCCAGGCATAGAGAACGATTGGCAGCAGAAGATGGGGCAGGGGCAGGGTCTTCTCTCCGGTGAATAGTCGGTGCTGGCGGGCGATCCAGATCGCGATGGTCTCGTCGCCATACCGTGCGGCATAGCTGGTGCCGGCGAGCCAGGCGCGAGCAATCCAGGGATCGGACGGGATCAGGGAGGCAAGAAGACGGCTTGCGGCAGGGCTCCACATGACGTGGCTAAAGCTGAAGGGGCAGGCCTCGGGTGGCAGATGCCGCAGGCAAAGCGGCAGACCCATCGCTGCCGCGACGCTGGACAAGGGCGCACCAGCGATGGTCAACCCGGTCGCTTGGGCGCGATTGTCTTCGGGGCCGTGGCCAGTGACGAGCGCTGCAAATAATAGTGGAAATGAGGAGGCAAGCTGGGCGATGCGCGGGGATATGGCGGCAGCGGAAGTGAATTCGCCTGCAATATGCCCGTGAAATCTCGCCAGTTGCGCGGCGAGTGAGCGGTTGCTCATGCGGTTCTGTTTCTGCGACAAGCAACAGCTCACGAAGGTCTGGCATTGCTGCGCCCTGCCGCGTGCAAGACCCATAGAGCCATGCAGCACAGTGCTTTGGCGACAGGAGGTTGGTTACTTCCGATCCGTGTCGTCATTGCGGCTGGGAAGGAAGGAGGCACGAGGATGTCCGTCGACTATCGGTTGCGTCAGCGTTGGCTCGAAGCGCAAGGCAAGCTCCCTTACGACAGCGGCGAGGTGCTGAAACTCCTGAAGACGTACGGGCCGCGAGAGGGGGAGAGTGCCGAGGAGCACCGCGCGCGTCTGGCCAGCGAGAACGACGCCTACGCTGCGGAGATGGATCGAATGGAGGAGAACGAGCAAGAGGTGTGACTGCAAGCAAGACTCAGCCGGTCACGCTGGCGGCGGCTTGTTCCTTAAACCTGCCCGTGAACGCGGTAGCGTCAGTGAGTGACGCCATACCGGGCCGCAAAGCTGATGCCAGGAAGTCAGGCGGCAGATGCGACGGACACCGTGTCGCTCCATTCAAATTCAGTGGAGCTCGTCGCGCCCGAGGTGACATGCGTCAGGCGGCGCGCGCTTCATACCGCGCTTTGTATTTAGCGATGCCCGACTTCCAATGATCGCTTTCGTGCATTGCACTCAAGACGGAGCGATGGAAAACGTCAAATCGGTGAGAACTGTCGCGGCGAAGCGCCTCAATTTCATTGTACACCCATCGTTCCTCGGCGCTGTTGGGATTGGTGACACCCAGGGCGTTGATGTAAAGTTGGATGTCCCGCTGAATGCGTCGGCGCTGGTGCTCGATACCCATCTTGTACATGGCGAATGCTTCCGCGCGTTGATTGTCCTTAAAGGTCTCGCCGAAGCGCGCGTACCATTCAGGAGGCGGCGAAAAACCAATCTGCTCGCTTCTCTCGCTGGGCGGCTTCTTTTCGTTTTCGATGAGCGCGTTGTAAACGAGCTTGTTGAGGTCGTCGATGCGGGAGCTCCGGAAGAAGAGCCTTAGTCCTTTCGGGCGCATAGCTACAACCGCAACATGAGCAGCGGTGAAGACAGCCAAATCGATGTGACCCGACTGGCTATGTTCGAACGCCAGCCTGTACGCCCTGCCAGCCAATGCTTTTGCTCGGCTTTTTAATTCGGATAATTCGGCCTTCGTGGCGGATGCCGCTCCCTTCGCAACGTCGAGAAGGTGCATGTCGATCAAGCCGAGTGTGGAACACGCCTCCCTTGATTGGAGCGTTCTGATGCCTCGATCTTCAGCCAGCTCCAGGGCAATGCGCATGCCGTCGGGTATGTTGCCCCTGGGGAACTGCGCATTGGCGATAGCGAAGGACGGCAGATCCCAATTCTTGGACTCATAGGCGCATGAGAGCTGCGCTATGTAGTAATCACGGCGCGCGTCTAATCCGTCGAGTTCCTCATTCCATTGCCGGGCACCGCCGCGTTTGCCAAGAGCCTCCTGCTCTTTGACGCTGTCGAGATGATACTGTGCTTCATGCACGAATTCTGGGAACCGCGCTTCGAACTCGACGAGGCCAGAATGGCTCTCGGGGTCGATGTAGGGAGCGCAGGCGAATGCTGCACGCATATGCAGCTTCGCTCTTTCGAAGTGGTCGATATTGGCGAGGAGAGATTGCCTCTGGTCTTCTGCGATGAAGTATCTGCCGAAGACACGGCACAGGAAACCCTCCCCAGCGCAGTTCTTGAGCCACTTGTGTAGTTCTTGTGGGGGCACAGCGGGGTCGAGCACCCTGGAAGCCATGTTTTGGTTGAATCCATGCCGGAATATGGACAGTTGCCGAAGACGCTGTGTATCCGACCGATTTGGCTGCCGCGCAGGACTTGGGAGATAGGCTTCTGTTGGAGCATCTTGCACAATCAATATGCGGGTTTGGCCCAGCATCTTTTTCCAACGGTCATCCGCAATGGGCTTAAGCTGCTTAGCCAGGGCATCGCTGAAGAGCACATCGAATTCGAGGTGGTTTCTGAAGTCGAGCTTCGAGCGCCCTTTTGGGCCTTCTCCCGCCGGAAGGATGAAAACGACGACGTCGGGCGCTATCTGCCCGATGGCATCCGTGGTTGGATTCCACATGTTAAGTGCTCGGGACAGGTGCTGATGTACCTCCTCCAAGCTCGTGGAATTCGCCAGCTCGCGAAAAAAAGCATCTGGTGCGCCAATGGCGTGGCAGAACGGGGATAGGAAGCGAGCTCTAGCTTCCTCGGGGATCATTCGAAAGAAGAGTATGGACCGTTTGGCCGGCTTTCCGTAGAGGCGTCTCATTGGCTGTGCGGGCTGCCAGACCTCGTTCAAATAGCGAAGCGCCATAATGAGATTGGGGAGCGTCACTTCGTCGTCTAATCGGCGGATCCTGGCCTTGTTCTCGCGTAGCAGCTTGAGCAGGGGTTTTAGATCCCCGCTCTGCGGATCAAGCAGGCGCAAGTGCTGCTTGGATTGGTACAGCGAAGCAACGTCCAAGGTTCTGATGTAGCGCTGGCGCCGCCATTGGCCGGAGAGCATCGTATCGGCCATGATGGAGAGCGTGGGCGCGAAAATGATTTCCCCAGTGGCTTCGCCTGAGTCGATGTACGTCTGCAGCGCGGCTTTCTTCTTGGCGTCTTCGGGTGTGTCCCCCGCGTTTGTATGAGTGTCGGGGTGTGCAGACGCTGGCAGCACGACGCGATCGAACTGTCCGCTTCGATGGGTCCAGCGCAATTTTTCAAGAATGCCGTCGACGCTATCGATGTACCGGTCGAGGGCAAGTTGGTCCGCGGGATCCCGTTGCCCGCGGAAGATGCGCGAAGCCAAAGAACGGGTGCGCTCGGCAGGATTCGTTGAATCGACGGATGAGGGTTCGTACCCGGCGGGTTCGTTATCGAGATACGTGTCCGTGCGGCCGCCGATCGCCCCTGTGGCAGCGACAGGTGGATGGTTTGCGATCCCGATGAAGCGGCCGAGAATCGCTATCGTCATGTAGGCTTGGAGGCTCGGTCCCTGGAGCCGTAACTTCGTCTCAAAGGGCGCCGCAATTTGGCCCGCGTAGGATGTGTCTACGGTCAAGCCGGCATTGAGAATGCGATCTTTGTGTTCGGGCGTTGCATTGCCCTTTTGGCTCTTCCAAAGATCCTTGGCGGCATTCAGGGCGTCGGTCAAGGACCGCACGATCTGCCCGGCATCGCAGTATGGGTGACCAGTAGGCTCAACCTTGTTTTGGAACTCGCGTTGATACTTGACGTCGATCGCCAGAGGGACCGAGAAGCCAATCGTGTCCTCCGGTCCGAAAGGATGGATGCTAAGAGGCCAAAGAAATACGGAGTTGAGTGCGAACCACTCAACATTGTGTCCGCCCGTCATGCGGCGCAAGCCTGGCCAACCACCGCATATTTTGCTGAGTGCGCGGATCTTCTCTTCCGTATCGTTGGGTGCATGAAGCACCGGCAGAGCGTCTCTAATTCGACCTCGCAACAACCAACTGCGGCAAGCGCGCCAGGATTTGTCGAAGTTTGTGGTTCCAAGCGATGCAAGCCCTCGAGCGTGCGCAACGTCGCTCATCAGGCCATCGGCGACGAGGCGAGCAGCGCGGCCAAAAGAGGGGCGTAGGGGCCTTTCCCGGGCGAGAGAAAGGGCTGCGATGGCGCTGCCAATTTGTCCGCCATCGAGGTTCGGACCGGGACCTTTGAGGGCTTCTTGAAGGGCCGGATCGTTGTAGCGGTCCAGCAATGTGAACGGCAGCGACTGCAGCAACTTCAAGGTAAGATAGGGAAGATTGTGAAAGCCATTTTTTTGCTTGAGGAGCTGATCGAAGGAGGCTTCCAGATAGGCTTCAAACTGGGGTGGCAAGGCTGTGCCCAGTTCATTTTGGAGAAGCCACGCCGCGAACGTCATGCGTTGCGCACGCACCCATCCGGGAAACAAGTTGTCTAGCTTAATCATGGGAACTAGAACCAAGTTGCAGTCGTGTTTCGCTCGAATCATGCGCGGCGAGAAGTCGCTTGAACAGGCTCTTCCCTAGACCCTCGCAACGCCGAGCATTATCGCGCTCCGTGGGACGCAGCGGCCATCTTGACTCTCCCGCTTCCAGATGTGTCCACGCTTGGTCGAAATCACCAACCAGAAGGACCTCGCCTGCTGGTGTGCGGTCTCTGTAAGCCGAGAACTGCCGCCCGTTTATTTCAACGTCCCTGATAAAGTTGTCGTCGTTGAGAAAATTATCGTCTGTTCCAGGTTGGCCATGCTGTTGAGATCCTTTTTTTTGGAAACCTAGAACCAGCTCATTTTGCCGCGCTCGTTTGTTGCTGGGTGGCTGTGCTTTCCCCTTGCCTATAGCGGGGCCCCTCGCTGCAGGGGCGTTCTGCTTCTCGGCTGC
>Ga0247727_10016181_pt1 | contig 12080 bp, 18 predicted proteins | sample WisWelCaveWW1625_FD_202498 | JGI IMG/M metagenome (GOLD analysis project Ga0247727, IMG submission 202498) | Biofilm microbial communities from Wishing Well Cave, Virginia, United States - WW16-25 | ecosystem: Environmental > Aquatic > Deep subsurface > Groundwater > Cave microbial mat | place...
AGCATGAAGAAATCCAAGACTGTTGTCCTTAAAAAGGCTTGCGCGAGGGTGTCCAGTGGCTAGTGGGTTTACGCAGCAGGCTCCTCAAGCACTGTTTGCAGCTTCAGCACGTGGTCAAGCCAGGAACGTTCAACCACATAATGCGCCCCATCTGGGAAAAACCGCTTGCGCACTGCATCCTGGCGGTCCTGCGGAAGGCGCGAGCAGACCTCGTTCAGCACGTCCACGAGTCCGCCACGCTTTTCCCGCAGTTCAGTCAGCTTCACGGTTGTTTTGCCTGTTTGCGGGTCAGACAGGTAGTCATCCGCAAGCTCGTACGCGACGCGTTCTGCATGGATAATTGCGCCTAGGTTGCCCGACGCCCCGAATGCCCTTGTCTCGTCGCTCGTGTCCGGGCGTTTCAGCCCCATCGAGGCCACACCGTGCCGGATATGATATGTCGCTGTATACTGCTGTGTTTCCATTGCGTCACCTCAGTAAAACGTTGATTCGTGGATTCTGTCAGCGTACTTGTCCAGCAGGCCGAGCACGTCTTCCTCAAACTCAGCGCCTGCCACCACGTCCACGGTAAATCCGCCATTCGGCGTCTTCAAGTGCAGTTTTGTCGATTCCATTTGTTCACCTCGTTTCATCATAATAGTACTATAGTGTTGTAGTTTTCTTAATTATTTCTTGACAAAAACTAGGCAGAGTGTTGTATAGCAGCGAAATCCTAATATATCCCATCGTGCATTCTCCAGCCATGCTTGACCAAAAGACCATCAGGAAGGTCACTGACTTTGTCAAAACAAAGCCGCGGACAGTGCAGGAAGTCGCGTTTCTTCTGCAAAAGAACTGGCGCACGGCAGACCGCTACCTGGACAAGATTGAGCAGGACACCGGCAGCATTGCCATGCGCACATTCAGGGAAGGCACGCGCGGCGCTTTGAAAATTGTGTACTGGCAGGCATTGGAGCATGTTGGCGTGGGACTGCAGCAGCGCCTGTTCAGCATGATTGAGCACGGAAGAACCAAGTATGACTTTTCGCCGCTGGAAATTTACCAGTACGTTGACGCGAAAAAGAAGCGCGCGTTTCTGGAAGAGCAGTTTGACGAGCAGGAAATGATTGAGCACGAGCTTGCCTCGCACCTGCAGTCAGCGCAAAAACAATTATTGTTCTTCTCCGGCAACCTGTCGTTTGTCAACGTGGTGCAGGACGGCGTCAGGCTCATTGACGTGCTGGAAGAGCTCGCCAAAAACAACGTGCCCATCAAGTTCCTCGCGCGCATTGATGTCACCGCGCTGAAAAATCTGAAGAAACTGCTCGCCATCAATGACAAAGTGGGCAAGGACATGATTGAAGTGCGGCATGCCGTGCAGCCGCTGCGCAGTTTTATCGTGGACAACCGTTTTCTCAGGCTGAAAGAAACCCAGAAGCCGGAACACTTCAAGCCCGACGAGCTGGACAAGCACACGTGCATCTTCTATGAGATTTACGACCAGGAATGGATTGAGTGGATGCAAAAAGTCTTCTGGAATTTGTTCCGCACTGCAGTGCCTGCGCAGAAACGCCTGGAAAACATAGAGGCAATACAAAAATTAGTCAGATAGACTTTATCCACCGCTCCTTGTGCGCGACATAGCTCAATAGCAGTCCAAGCGCATACAAGACGACAACAATCCTTCTGTCTGCGCCAATCGCGCCGAGCATCATTCCGAGCAGCACCGCGAGCGTGATGACTGTGATGTGGATGAGCGCCTTTTTCTTGCGGACAATGTCATACCAGAACTTGCCCAGAATCGCGCCGATGACCACAATCACGAAATACGTGATGCCCACGTACGCGCCGCGCGCGGCAAGATAAAACGCGATAATCAGGAACGCGCCTGCAACGTACTCAAGCCAAAACGTCTCAAATTGTCCTTTTTTATCCATTCATTTCACCAAGGTATCAAACACAAACCAGCCTGCGAAGCCAATAATGATGCCGAGCAACGCGCTCAGCAGGATGCCGACATCGCCAACAAAATACAGCAGGAAAAAACCGATGAAGAATGACGTGAGGAAGGTATACCAGAAAATGCCGCCCATCGCGGCTCTTGTTCCGACAAACACGTGCAGGCCGTCCAAGGGCGGAATCGGCAGCATGTTGTACAGGCAGTGCAGCAGCGTGAACAGCACAAAGTCATGTAATGCCACCGGCGCGATAAGATACGCAAAGAACGCGACAATTGCCGACACAATCGGTCCTGAAAACGCCACGATGCCCATCTGCCTCAAGCCAGGACCGTAACGAAACTCGCCAAGCCTGTGCGATGGCATGAAGTGCGCGCGCATGGTGCTCGCGGCAAAAATCAGCACTTTGCCGTTTGACAACAACACCGCGAGCAGTCCTGCGAGCAGGCCAGTCCACCAGATTTGGTGCTCAATGCGAAAGCCAAAATACAAGCCATACATCCTTTGCGCGGCGTGATGAATGAACAAGCTCACGCCCACCATGATGACTGCGAGCAGAAAATTCCTGAAGCCCTCTGCAGCGTTAAAATTCCGCTCGCCCCACTGCGTGAACGACCACATGAACGCAAAAATCAGCACGATAAGAACAAAATTCTTCAGCTCAGTCTTAGAGAATGGAAAATACCGCTTGAGCTTGTCCTTGTAATTTTCCCAAGACATGCGTCTATTTGCAGAATAGTGAGTATATAAATCATTCTGCGCGCTTAATCAGCTGCAGCAAGTCCTTCCCGTGCCCTGCACCGACAATGGCCACGATGAGCTTGTCCGGAAAGTGCCGCATGAGATGCGCGAGGTTGCGCGCCATCACGTCATTGCGCTCGGTGACGAGCACGCGGTAAATGTTCGGATACCTTTTTTTGACCTGCGCAATCATTTTGCCGATGAGCTTTTCGTCAGGAACCGTGCGCAGGTCAAACGAGAAATCGCTTTTTCTCAGGACCATTCCCTTGAGCACGTCAACCACCAAGCGCCATTTTTCCTTCCACGTCAGTTCTTTGGAGAAACGCCTGAGCGTGACCTCAATGTCCTGGTCCACGAGTGCGAGGTGCGCGCCAATCTTTCTTGCCACATTCACTGCCTGCAGCATTTCAGCGCCAGGCTTCATGCCAACCTTTTCGCCCAGCTTGCGCTCCACATACGCGCCAATCAGGCCAAACAGGTATCCTTTCAGCCCGACGCGCCTGATGTCCCTGATGCTTGCCTTTGCCTTGTCCGGATGCAGCAACGCCCAGAGCCTTTTCCTGTCCAACTCCAGCGCCACAATCGCAGGATTCTCGCTGAGAATGACCTGCTCGACCTTTGCCACGCTTTCAGCGGCAATGTGCGACGTGCCGACAAGCACGAGGTTTTTGTAGCGCATGGCGCTCCAGACCGCGCAATGCCTTAAATATCCTCGCCACAACATTTATATAGCTGCTCTGCTCGTGGTGACACTACTGCGCAAGAGGGAGGTCACGCTCATGCTGAAAATGAAAAAAGTCTCGGACACGTTTGACATGAAGGTGTTTACGGACAACGGTGATTACTTTGGTGACATTGAGGAAGCCATCCTAACCGCGAGCAAGGTCTACGGCTGGCGTGTCCGCGCGACCAAGAACTCATTCCTGAGCAAAGTGCTCGGCTCGGCAAAAGGCGTTGTCGTGCCGCACCAGCTCGTCAAGGCAGTCGGCGACATCTTCATCATTTCCAAGGCAGCCGTGCCCAGCTATTCCGAGGAAGGCGATGAAGAAGCAGCAACGGCAACAGCCGAAACTGCGTAAGCTTTTTATTCAGTCTTCTTTCAGTTTTTCTTCATACACGGCTGTGGTCTAACGGCATGACCTGAGATTCCCAATCTCATGGCCCGGGTTCAATTCCCGGCAGCCGTATTTCAAAAGATTAATATTGCGCCGCTTTCTCCTGCAGGGTATGAGCATAGAGCAGGACGTTTTCACGTACACCGTCAAGACAAAGGATACGTCCATGCGCTCGTTCGTTCCCTTTTTTGCGGCAATTGACGACCTTCTCGCAAACAATCACGTGACTTGTGACGCCCGAAAAGTCACGCTCGCGCGCCAGGAAGGGTATTCCCACACGCTGCTTGTTGCCGAGGACGCAACAGTCCTATGCGAGAAAACACGGGAGCTGGACGAAATCAGGGTTGGCGCCGGCGCCCGCGCGCCTGTGCGATACAGAAACACTGCGAAAATCACCATCCTGTCGCCCCGCTACGAAGTAAGGGCAGGGCTTCTTGACGAATTGAAATCAGTGAGGTACAAATACGCCTGATTCTGTTCGCATGCCGTATCATGAAAACAACCAAGGAAACGCTGGAGCGTGTAATTACCGCAATTGCCGATGGACTAGTTCTGATTGGCGATGGCGTGCGCAAGAGCCCTCAGGCACTTGACGGCGAAATTATTCAGCTTTGCGGTCCAAACGACGGCTCGGTGCACCGCGGCGACGTATTTCCTTTCAGTCTACATGGACAGGCAAAAATTGCCGGCATAGGCAGAACGGTGTATGATGGGCACGTCTATTACACCATCAAATTGAATTACGCCCCGGGTCGGACGAAATAATTACTTCTCCAGGAAGCTCCAGATGCCGTATGCTGCGATGAAGACAAGCAGGGAAATGAGCAATGACTTCATCAGCGAGAACAACAGCGCAAGTGCAAGCGCGGTAAGGACTTTCTGCGCGTTCGGCTGGATGTTCACAGGGAAAAATGAATAAAACTGTTCAGATTACCGCAACGGTGAGTTTCGTGGACTTTTCAAGCGTTCCATTGGTTCCCGTCACGTTCACAATATAGGTTCCCAGCGGGGTGGTTACACTCGTTGCAACACTCAGTTCTGCTTTATACGTTGGGAATCCTGATGTCTGATTCAGCACGCAGGTGCTGTCTGGCGGGCAACCTGAAGGAATCGTCAGAGAAACATTCTGCGATAGTCCTGCACTCAAGCTCACCGTGACGTTTGACAGCGCAGTCGCTCCAGGCGTTATATTTTTCCCGCCCGGATTCATGGTCATGGCGAAATTAAACGGTGCATCATAGGTCACGTTCACAGGAATCCAGTCAAGACGGCATGTCGGATTTTGACCGCTGCCGTTCTTGAAGCACGTAGCATTGACGCGCAGGTTGGTGCGGTTGAGCTTTTCAAGCGTCCACGCGAAATCAGTCGTCACGTTGATTTGGAAAATTTGTTCAGCAGTGTTTCCTCCAAACGTGTGCACAGGACCATAGGTTGCTCCACCGTCGGTGCTGACGCGTACTGCCACGTAGCCGCTTGTTCTGCTGGCGAAAAAGTCAGAACGGACTACAACACCAGTGATGGTCGAACCGGCAGGAATGCTCGTGAACGTGTAATTGTTCCAGATGCCTGACTTATTTGAGGTCGCCGTTACCGCCGCTGTCGCGCGATTGGCATCGTTCGCAAACGCGTTCGAACACGTGGTCCATTCTCCTGAACAGGATGCAGGCGAGCTTGAGACCAGGACAGCAAGCACCGCAGTCGCCAATGCAACAATAAGAAGCATACTCGCAAGAAGTATTTTTTGTTTCATAACACACCCCATCATTTATTTCTGAAACAAACTCGTATTTAAATCTATCTAAAACTGAGGGGCTATGCACTCCACGGCTCCACAGTCGCGTACAAACTTTCAATGCCTTTTCTCAATGCGCGTCTTTCCGTGATTCTGTCGTGCGTCGCAGGGAAAATAACCCAGCGCTTGTCCAGCGATGAGTTCGGATTCACAAAATAAACAGACAAGTGCGGGTACTGAATCAGCTTGTCCCAGTTTTTGATGAGCGCTTCCATGTTTTCTTTAGTATTCGCCGTAACGAGAACGACGTGCTTGTCTTTCAGCGCTTCCAGATTTCCCAGTTCTCCCAGAATGGGATTTACCAGTATGTACTGGCTCTTGACCGTTCCCTCAACAACCACGTCGCAGTTCTGTTCGTCCTGCCTGATTGCAGTGATTTGCCTGGTCAGCAAGTCCTTGCTCTTGACGTATTCCACAATCCAGTCCTTGAGCGCTGCCTTGGCTTCTGCCATGCCTGCTCCCTGGTGTATCCGAGTATAAAAATATTTCTAGTATACGAAATAGTAACATTTATATATTAGCGTTCTCACTGTGAAATAAGCGTTTTCACGCGGGAAAAAGAGGTAGCAGTGACATGGGCGAAGAATTGCTGATGCGCAAAGTTGTTTCTAATCTGCTCGAGCAGACCGTGAGCGTCCGCCAGGAAACCATGTCCACGCCGGACAACTTCAAGAAAATCCTTCCGGCACTGCTTGAGCGCGGCCTGGACAACATCAACCTGAGCATGTTCAACGAAGTCACGAGAAGGCACGTGCTCAATGTGCTGGGCGAGGAATACCAGCGCAAAGGCAAACTCCCTGACGCAGTCAAGGCATTCATTCTCGCAGGCAACAAGCCCAAGCTCACGGAAATCGGCGAAGACTACGAGCGCGTCGGGCTTGCCGGAAATGCCGTTGACTGCTACAATCTCGCAGATAACCACACCAAGCTCCTCAAGCTCGGCAACAAGTGCCTGGAAGACGGCAGGCTCGGAGAAGCCATCAAGGCATTCCGCGCAGTCAACAATGTCGAGCGGCTCTCAAAAGTCGGCGAAGACTGCCTTGCCCGCGGCAAGTGGGACCACGCCATCGAGGTCTTCACCGCAGTCAAGAATCCCGCAAAGCTTGTCGAGGTCGGCGACCGGTGCGCCAACGAGCACCAGCTCGCGTTCGCGCTTAAGGCATACGAGCTCGCGAACGACAAGGAAAAACTGTCTGCGCTCGGCGACGTTTGTTTGCGCGAAAACCTGTTCACGACTGCGCTCAATGCCTACCGCCTGGCAGGCAATGAAATGATGGTGCAGTTCATCAAGGAAAACTTCGGACACCAACTCGGGTGAGAACCATGCGATGCACACAACACAAGCGCGATTACACAGGACCGTGCAACTGGTGCGGCAAAAAACTCTGCGAGATGTGCATTGCCAAGCAGGAAGGCAGGAGATATTACTGCGAGCATTGCGCAGTTTCGCTTGTCCCTTATTCACAGCGCACTCCCCGGCCTGCCTTCGTGGTCAAGCCCGCAGTTGTTCAGGTTCAAACAGCAGAAATCCCGTCAGCCAAGCGCAGGTTTGTGCTCGGCAAGGACGGCTATTATGAACTCAAGTGAGGACTGATACGATGGACATGGACCAACTCCGCAAAATCAACCAGCTCAGCAGCGAGCTCAAGCGCCACGGCATGGCAGGCTCCTCAACCGACGCCTACCAGCAGGCAGAAGAAATCATCCAGGTGACACACAAGCCCGCTCCTGTCGAGCAGGGCGAGAGCGTTGTCGTTGAGCAAGCGCCCGCAGACCCGCTTGTCGCACGCCAGTTCGCGGTTGAGCTCGAGCGCATGCAGAAGGAACACGCCGTACAGCTCGACGTTCTCAGGAATGCGATGAACCAGCTCATTGCAGAAGTTAATTCTTTGCGCGACGAATTCAGCAAGGCGCAGAGCGAACAGCCGCCCAAGCAGAAGGAAAAACAGGCAGAGCTCAAGACTGAAAACAAGGAACCGCACCCGCGCCAGGGCCACTACAAGCCGGGAGACATTGACATCAAGAGCGTCTTCTACTTCGGCACGAAGAAATAATCAGAAAAACTTTTCTTTTTCCCTTGCCCAGAAGTTTTCAAGCGATTCCCTGCCGCGCGAATAGGTCTTGGACGTGAAAAAACTCGGGCGTATTTTCTCGACCAAGTACTTGGACGCAAGCGCAAAATGCGCGTTCTTCATTATATCGCCGCGTGCATTCACGAGAATCTCAGGATTTACGCTGATGTCGCCCCAATCCTCCTCCAGGATGATGCGCGCGAGATGCTCAATGCCGCATGCGTATACTTTATCCGTGTCCTCAGGAAACGGGCAGTCAAATCCGACAAGCTTCTTGATGCCGTCTTCAGGCTCGTAATGTCCCATCCTGAACCACATCGCGGCAAACACCGGCTTGTTTTCACAGCACCATTCAGGATGCTGGAAATCAGGCACTGCGTGATAATCCCGATCATTGTTCAATGAATAACTGCCGCAGGCTTTGTCTGCAAAATACCAGCCCTTCGCGGGCTGCAGTCCGGGAAGAAACAATTGTCCTTCAGTCATCGTTCGTTACCTATGATTTATGACTTGTCGTGCGGTACCTTCACGATGGTGTTCGCAAATGCACTATTGCCTGCTGCATCAGCACATCTTATTCCCAGCGTGTAGTTTCTTCCAGGCCCGCTTCCCGAACGCTCTGCGCGCAATTGCACCGTCAGGTCGCTTGTGATGTTCCAGTCCGGCGATGTATCGCCGTCGCCCTGGCCGTTTACCGGCTCACTGCTGTTCACGGAGATAATGGCGCACGACGAGGAAAGGTCACATGAGCCAGTGCTCACACCCACGCTCACCGTAACCATGCGGTGGTTGGGTGGCCACAGGAGTGCAGGGTTCAGCGTAACATTTGTGATTGCAGGCGGGGTCACGTCAATAACCCATGTGTAACTCGCAGGAGTTGGGTCGACGTTTCCCGCACCGTCAATCGCGCGGACGCGGTAAGTGTGCACGCCTTCTGAAAGCCCGGTGAGCGCGCGCGGACTTACCGCAGCAGCATAGAAGTTGCCGTCCAAGCTGTCTTCAAACGAAAGTCCGCCCAATTGCAGGACCTGCACGGGCGTCAGGCGGTCAGACGTTGTATTGTCCCCAATCTGCCCGTTTTCATTGTCGCCCCATACCCATAAGCTGCCGTCGGACTTGAGCGCCATGCTCTGGTAGCCGCCTGCGGCAATCGCGACGACATTGTTCAGGCCCAGCACTTGCACGGGCGAGTTCCTGTTGGTTGTCGTATTGTCGCCCAGCTGGCCGTCACTGTTTGAGCCCCAGCTCCAAACGGTTCCGTCCGGCTTCAGCGCAAGCGAAAAGAGCCAGCCGCCCGCAACCTGTATGATATTGGACAAGCCGGGCACTTGAACCGGCGTTGCCCGATTCGTTGTCGTTCCATCGCCGAGCTGGCCGTGGGTGTTGAGCCCCCATGTCCAGACGGTTCCGTCGGACTTCAGGACAAGCGAATGCACTGCGCCTCCGGAAATCGCGCTGACGTTTGCAAGGTCGTGCACCTGTACCGGTTCAAAGCGGTCGGTGGTCGTTTCGTCGCCCAGCTCACCTTGGGAGTTTGTGCCCCACGCCCAGACAGTTCCGTCGGGCTTCAGTGCAAGCGCGAAATGCTTTTTGGAATAGATGGCGCTCACGTTCGTGAGCCCAACAACCTGCACGGGCGTGTGCCGCTCATCAGAGGTGTTGTCGCCAACCTGACCGTTAAAGTTGAATCCCCATGCCCAGACCGTGCCGTCGTTCTTCAGCGCATACGTGTTGCGCTCTGCAGCTGTAACCTGCTTGGCGTCACTCAGCACCTGCACCGGCGTGGTCCTGTATCCTGTGTTTCCGTCGCCGAGCTGACCGAAATAGTCAAAGCCCCATGTCCAGACCGTGCTGTCGTTCAATAACGCCGCTCCGTGATTCTCTCCACCGGAAACTGCGCGCACATTACTTAGGCCCGTGACAGGACCCGGCGTGCCGCGCTGCGTCGTGGTGCCGTCACCGAGTTGACCAACGTAATTTGCCCCCCATGCCCAAACGCTTCCATCGCCGTTTTTGATTGCCAGCGAGAATGTATAGGCGCCGGAAATCTGCCTAAACAGTTCGGCGGTTGTCGCGTCAATCCCTGAGAAGCCAAAGGTTGCTGTCGTTGCATTTGACGGGGAGACTGGCGTTTGCGTGAAAAACGTGTCTGGCGGGGTTGTGTCTGCCGCATACGCAACCTGTGCAAAAGACATCAGAACCACAATAAGCATTACTGTTTTTTTCATTAGTGCGCCTCCCCAGCTCGTTGCTGCTTTCTATAAATGAGATGCTTGTGCATATCTATTTTTGTCGTTGAAAACCGACGAAAACACGCGGTGCTGCATCAGTCATTTTTGCGGCCAAGAAGCCTGCGCACAATGCTTGCGAGCGTGACCTTTGGTTGCGGGCTTGCTTGTGGAGTCTGACGCGGCTCTTCTTTGAAAGGCGGGACACAATAAATCCTGTATGTTCCCTCTTGCCAGCCATTCTCTCCTTTCAGCCGCATTTCCCACGTGTATCGGTCAATCTGGCGGAACGGTACGTCAGACTGCGCGGGCGGAGTGTATTCAGTCATTCTCAACACGCGGAGCAAGAATAAAGGTTAAGAGCAACTTGTCCACGACTTTGTATTCCAGCTTGAGCGGATAGTCCTGGTTGAAGCCAATGCTGACCGTGTCCGCGAGCTTGCCTGCCTGAATCATTTTCTTCAGGTACTCAATGGAATATTTTGATTTTACTTTCGCGGCGCTCTGCGCAGTGATTTTGGTTTCCTCGCCGTGCTTGACATCAATGTGCGCCTTGCTCAAGTCGCCCTCTGCAGAAATCTGAAACCTGCCGGGCTCTGCCGCGAACGTGACTGACTCGGCGACAATGTCAGCGTCCTCAATCGCGTCGTTCAAAACATGCGAGGCAGTCTGCACGTTGACCGGGAATGTCAAATTCGGAACTCTTTGCTCTTTTTCCTCAAGGTCAATAATCGGCAATGAAAACGTCCTGATGGTGTTGCTGCGCAATTGAATGTTGAGCTTGCCTTCCTCGCTCATCTCAAGCACGAGAATGTCATTTGCTTTCGCCCTGCGCAGCACTTGCTTCAGTGAGGCAAGGTTGATGCCGAGCTCGGTGTCCTTCTGCACGTCATACTCGGTGAATGCGCTGGAAAGCAATTTGTACACGACCATGGCGACATTTGCTGGGTCCATCGCAATCATTTCAATGCCATCGCGCGTGATTTTGAACCGCGCCTCATTGACCAAATCAGAAATCACGGAAATGCTGTCCTTCAGGTATGTTGGGTCTGCCAAAACCAGTCTCATGTTTACTCCCCCTATAACTCCTGCGGAATGGTTAAGCTTATTTAAAGATTATGCTACTCAGCACTACACGATTTTCACGCGCTGTCCTTCGATGATTGCGTGAATCTTGTCGTGCTTGTAGCCCATTTCTTCCGCGAGCGAGACAAATGAGTCCATCATGTGCGTCTCGCCGTGCGCAGGAATCACGTGCTTTGCCTTGACCATCATCAGGAATTCGCGCATGTCCTCACGCGAGGAGTGTCCGGACACGTGAATGTCTGAGAAAATCCTGACGCCGCGCTTGCGCAGCTGCTCGTCCAGCTCAGCGCGGTTCTTCCTGTTGATGTCTGCCGGAATCACGGTGCTGGAAAAAATGACTTGGTCGCCTGCCTCAAACTTGAAGTCAAGCTCTCCCCTGACGATGCGCGAGAGTGCCGCCTTGGGCTCTCCCTGGTGCCCAGACATCACAAGCAGGTACTTGTCCTTGCCCTTGGCCTGGATTTCCCTGAGCGCTGCCTCAATCTGCCGGCGGTACTTGAGAATCTTGATGCCGTCAAACTTTGTCACGCCAGCAGCCTCTGCCGCAAAGCAGTACTTGGAAATTGACCTGCCCATGAACACGACCTTTCTGCCGAGCTTTTTCCCAAACTCGGCGATTTCCTTCAGCCGCGCGATATGGCTTGAGAAGGTCGTGACAATCACTGCCTTGCCCTTGTTGTTCACGCCCATCAGCACGTCATCCAGCATGTCTTTCGCAACAAGCTCAGAAGGCGTCCTCCGTGCATATGCCGAGTAAATGCAGTCCTGCATGAGCACGAGCACCCCTTTCTCGCCCAGCTTCTTGAAATGCTCATAATTCGGCGTGCGGCCGAGAATCGGGTGGTCGTCAAGCTTGTAGTCATTCGCGTACATGACAATCCCGTGCTTTGTGTGCAATGCCGCGATAATCGTGTGCGGCGTGCTGTGCGTGATATGGCAGAATTCCAGCACCAGCTCATCATCAATCGTGTACTTCTGGTTAGGCTGCAGCGCGATAATCTTGTTCGGCAGCCTGATATGCTCGTCACTGCACATGGTCTTCAGCACTTCTGCGGTAAAAGGAGCGCAGATAATCGGCGCGTTATACTTGGATGCCAAATACGGGACCG
>Ga0247727_10016182_pt1 | contig 12080 bp, 15 predicted proteins | sample WisWelCaveWW1625_FD_202498 | JGI IMG/M metagenome (GOLD analysis project Ga0247727, IMG submission 202498) | Biofilm microbial communities from Wishing Well Cave, Virginia, United States - WW16-25 | ecosystem: Environmental > Aquatic > Deep subsurface > Groundwater > Cave microbial mat | place...
CCGACGATTTTCCCGAAATCTTGTTTGACGATAGCGACCTCAATTGGCTGCAGAGCTAATCTCCAGTCTCCAATCTCTAATCTCTCATTCCAAAAAGGAGTTTTCCAATGAAAATCTACGACCTCTCGCAAGACCTCAACCAGGACTGTTCGTTCTGGCCCTTCTACCCGCCGTTTGAAGTGAAATACATCAAGCGCAAATCGGAGCACGGAGTCAACGCCCAGTATATCCAGACTTCGAATCACATGGGTACGCATCTCGACGCGCCGCGTCATTTCGTGACCAAAGGCAAGACGATTGACCAGATTCCGATTGAATGGTGCTATGGACCTGGCGTCATCGTTGACCTGAGCGACATGCTGGACGATGTGGGACTCTTCACGCCCGACGATATCGAGAAACGCGCGGACGTGCAGGACGGCGATATTCTCTTCATCCACACAGGCTGGCATAAATATTCATTCTTTAGTCCAGATGCGGATGAGGAGCGATACATCCAACGTCACCCTGGTCCGCATTTTAGTATTTGCGACTGGCTGTTGAAAAAGAAAATCCACATCTGGGGCGTGGATATGATCTCCACTGACCACCCAATGAACCTGCCAATTGGTCGCTTCCTTGGCAAAGGCGGATTGGAACACTGGCAAAAGGTCCGCGCGAAGACGGAAGCGAAATTCGGCGCAGACCAGATGGATGTTCTGTTTCCCGATTCGGCTTATCAGCTGACTCACAACGCGTTGTTCCCACATGATTGTATCCATGTGGAAAATCTCGGCGGTGACATCGGCTTGAAAGAACTGCACAACAAACGCATCACACTCGGCGTCTTCCCGTGGAAGTTCAAAGGTGGCGAAGCCGCGTTTTGCCGCGCGGTGGCGTGGGCTTGATTTGAATCCGTCATTGCGAGGAGGAGCGGAGCGACGACGAAGCAGTCTCCTGTTAACGAGGAGATTGCTTCGGGCGAAAGAGCATCGCCCTCGCGCCTGACTGACGCTATCATAGGCTTCTTTGGTTCGTTTATGTATTGGACAGCATAATGCTCAAAGCCTTTGTAAGTTTGTAAGAAAGAAGATATGAGCAACAACTTATCTCGCCGTGATTTTCTAAAACTCGCTGGTGCAACATCAGCAGGGCTGGCGCTTTCTGCGTGTGGCTTGACGCCAACAGCAATACCTACGCTGACAAATACACCAGTGCCGACAAGAACTCTCCGACCTTCCAGCACTCCGACAATAACCGAAACTCTGACGGTAACCGCAACTTCTGGTCCACCCACACTTCGCGAGTTAGCAGATTTGGTTGGGATTAAACTAGGTTCTGCGGTCAATGGAGCAGTATTCGACGAAAACAATCCCCGATACGATAAAAGGTACATGGAGATTTTTCAAAGAGATTTCAATCTGGCAGTAATCAAGGATGCCGCAGGTTGGATTGGTTACGAACCGTCACTAGGGAAGGAAGATGAAGGCAGTATATGGTTCATAGGAAGTCAGATTAAGGCATTGCGGAGAGCCAGAATATATGACATCAGATGGCATCCTCTCATATATCCAAGGTACAGCCCCGATTGGCTTCGAACTGGTGTTTGGAAAGGAGAAATCGGTAAAGATCAACTCATTGAATATATGCAAATGCATATAACCAGCGTAGTAGATCGGTTTAAATATGGTATTTCAGAATGGGTCGTTGTGAACGAACCTTACAGGCATTGGGGAAACCGACTCGATCCATCTAAAGGAGACCACGACTATTTCCAGAATGTAATTGGCGATGAATATGTTGATATAGCTTTTCAGATAACGCGGGAACTCGTTCCAACAGGACTACTGATCTTTAATGATGTTCTCAATTCCGCGTCCCGTGGATATCATTCAGTATATGGCGTCTCGCAGGCATTCAATACGAACCAGACGCGTAAAATTGTCGACAGGCTCAAAGAAAAAGGGCTGATTGATGCGCTTGGGGTGCAGATGCATTTGGACGGAGCCAATCCTCCAGACAAGCATGATGTTATCGAGACCATACAAAGCTACGGCATACCAGTTTATGTGACAGAATTCGATGTAGATATGAGGAACGTTCGCGGTACGCAAGAGGAGCGATTTATCAAACAGGCTCAAGTATATGCTGACAGCCTCGAAGCTTGCCTGCAATCAGGTGTCTGTAATAATTTTGCAGTATGGGAATGGAGTGATAAACAATCATCCGCAGAGAACCCCCAATTTGGAGGAGCACCGAGTGCCGATGCGTCTCTCTATGATGATGACCTGCAACCCAAACCAGCCTGGTATGCACTTTATGACGTGCTTTCTCAATTTACTCAGAAATCAAATGGAATAACAGCAACGAGTACACCTTGAAAAGAGAAGGAGCGGTACCATGACAAAATCCAAGCCATTGTCAAGGCGTGATTTTCTGAAACTCGCTGGCGCAACATCAGCGGGATTGGCTCTTTCTGCATGTGGTGTGAATGCAACAAAGTTACCAACGGCAACGCCTGTTTCTACAAGCACATGGACTCCGACAAGTACGACAACGCTGGCACCTTCTTCTACCCCACCCCCAACAGCAACCCCTCAGCCCTCAGCACTGCGCGACTTTGCTCAGTCGCTTGGAATTATGATTGGTGCACAAATATCGTCGTTTCATATTATGAACCCTGAATACACGGGGAAAGATTACTTAAAGTTACATGCTAAAGAGTTTAACTTATTAGCCAGTGAAGACATAGATTGGTATAGCCCATTCGACCATCCTTTACGTCCGACACGCGACCAGTTTGATTTTACGCTGGCAGACACTGCGGTGAGATTTGCAGAAGCAAACAACCAGCGAATAAGGGAGCATCATCTTCTTTGGGGTTCAAAATCTGTGATACCTCCCTGGTTAAAAAATGGGAATTTCTCCCAAAAAGAGTTGTTCACAATAATCGAAGAGCACATAGCAACTGTTGTTGGTCGCTACAAGGGAAGAGTCCATGAGTGGAGCGTTGTCAACGAGTTGCTCGGTCTTCCTTGGGAATCTGGAAATAGGTTTTGGTATGACCAACTAGGTTCAAACCTTGATTGGGTGGAGATGGTTTTTGGTTGGGTAAATGAAGCTGACCCTGATGCCTCATTAATTCTTAATGATTTTGGTATCGAGATTCCAGAGGACCCTATCTACTATCCAGACAGGGCACGCTCAATATACAGCTTGGCGCGCAAACTAAAGGAAAAAGGATTGCCTGTAAAAGTCGGTTTCCAAATGCACTTGGACGGGCAATACTACAGGACACAAGAACAGCAACAGAGAAAAGCCAGGTCCCTGAAAGAAAATATTCTTAAATATAAAAATGTGGGAATCGACGTTTATATAACAGAGTTTGACTTGAGAATGAATAAAGTTCCTGGTTCTCAAGAAGAAAGATATGATATTCAAGGAGAGGCCTACAGAATCCTCTTCGAAACTAGCCTTGAAGCTGGAGTCGAAAGTTTTACTACTTGGGGAATGAGCGATAGATACTCATACTTTGTAGAGACTTTGAAATGGGCAGATGCAGACCCTTTGCCATTTGACCAACAATACAAGCCGAAACCAGCGTATTTCGCGCTCTATGATGTGCTTTCTCAATACGTTGCTCAGAAATCAAGTGGAATAACGGCGACTAGTACACCTTGAAGGAATAAACTTATGGCAACTCGATACTTCGGCGAACGAATCAAGCGCAACGAAGACCCGCGCCTGCTGACGGGGCAGGGATTGTATGTGGACGATGTGGATCTGCCGAACATGCTCCACGTGGCTTTCGTGCGGAGTCCGTATGCGCACGCGCGGATAAATAGTATTGACGTTTCACAGGTATTGCAACGCGAAGGCGTAGTTGCCGTTTACACTGCAAACGATTTGGGCGATTACTGGAAACCTGGACCTCTCCTCGTTTCGCCGCCGCCTGTGGAGGGAATTATTTTCAATGAGAAGACTCAAGTTCCGTTGGCGAGAGATAAGGTCAAGTTTGCAGGGGAGCCGATCGTGATGGTACTGGCGGAGAGTCGCTATATTGCCGAAGACGCGCTGGCTGATATTCAAATTGACTATGAACCTCTCGAAGCCGTCGTTGATTTGGAAAAGGCTTTGAGCGCGGAGAGTCCTATCATTCACGATGAAATTGGCTCAAATGTCGCGGCGCATGTGGTGCAGACGAAGGGCGATTACGAGTCGGTGAAGAAGGACGCTGCGCTGGTTGTCAAGCGGCGATTCAGTTATGAGCACGGATGCGCCGCCGCCATCGAGAATCGCGGCATCGTCGCGGAGTGGGATTCGCGTGCGGGACGATTAACTGTCTGGGACACGACTCAGGCTCCCGTCGTGATTCGAAACGGACTCGCGGGTATGCTTGGGTTGTCGGAGCGGCAGGTGCGCGTCATCGCGCCGTTCATCGGTGGGGGATTCGGTCCGAAGATCATGATGTTCTATCAGGAGGAAGTGCTTGTCCCGTGGGCGGCGATGAAGTTGAACCGACCCGTCAAATGGATCGAAGACCGCGCGGAAAATTTTGTCGCCACCACGCACGAGCGCGGACAAATCCACGATGCGGAGATCGCGTTCGACAAGGACGGTCACATTCTCGGCGTGCATGATATCTTTTTGCATGACACAGGCGCGTACGCTCCGTATGGGCTGACCGTGCCGCTCAACGCACAATGCACGTTGCTCGGACCGTATGATATTACTAATTACTATTCCCAATTTACTGCTGTCTTCACCAACAAGACCATCGTCACGCCGTATCGCGGCGCTGGCAGGCAACATGGAGTCTTTGTTATCGAGCGACTGCTTGATTTAGCCGCGAGAGAATTGAAGATTGACCGCGCTGAAATCCGCCGCCGCAACTTTATACAGCCAGATCAATTCCCATACAACAACGAGATCATCTACCAGGATTTTGCGCCGCTTGTGTATGACAGCGGAAACTACGAGCCATTGTTGGATCAAGCGCTTGAAAAAATTGGCTATCATAAATTCGTCAATGAGACTCAACCAAAGCTACGAGCCGAAGGCAAACACGTTGGCATTGGCGTCGTCGCGTATGTGGAAGGCACAGGCATCGGACCGTACGAAGGCGCGAAGGTGCAGGTGATGAGCAGTGGACGCGTCTCGGTTGTCACGGGTGTTGGCACACAGGGGCAGGGTCACTTCACGAGTTTCGCGCAGATCGTCGCCGAGCAGCTCGGCGTGGATGTCAATAAAATTGATGTTGTCACGGGCGATACCGACCAGTTCTATTGGGGCGCGGGGACGTTCGCCAGCCGCGGCGCGGTCGTTGCGGGCAATGCCATCAATGAAGCCGCGAAAGTTGTCCGCAAGAAAATTCTCAAACTCGCCTCCGAACATTTCAACGCGCCCGAAGATGAACTCGAACTCGCCGATGGAATGGTCAAAGTGCAGGACCTTCCGCGCATGTCCATTTCGCTGGGTGAACTGGCGGGCAAGGCGAATCCGACGCGCGGAGCTGTCAAACCTGGCACAGAGCCTGGGTTGGAAGCGACCAGCTATTTCGGTCCAGAAAGAGGCGCCACTGCCAGCGGCATCCACGCCATGATCGTGGAGGTCGATCCCGAGACGCTGCAAATCCACATCCAGAAATATCTCGTCGTGCACGATTGCGGCAAGGTCATCAATCCTCTAATTCTCGATGGTCAAATTCACGGCGGCGTGGCGCAGGGCATCGGCAATGCGTTTTACGAGCGGCTCGCCTACGACGAGAACGGGCAGCTGCTCAACGGCACGTTCATGGATTATCACCTGCCCACGAGCCTGGATGTGCCGCGCATCGAAACGGGACATGGCGAAACGCTCTCGCCGCTCAACCCGATGGGCGTGAAGGGCGCAGGGGAGGCGGGCGCGATTCCCGTCGGTCCGCTGTTTGCGCAGGCATTGGAAGACGCATTGCATGATGTGGATTTTGAGATTTTGGAAATCCCGTTGAATTCGAATCGGTTGTGGGAATTGGTGAGCGGGAAATAGTTATTGGATGAAGTGCCCCGCTTCTTTCTACGCCGATGGCTGATTCTGACCATCGGCTTTTCCATTACCTCAATTGTGTTGAGTGCCAAGAGATCACTACTGATATTAATTGATGAATCACCCAGCGGCGCGAATCAGACCGCATATTTTGTTAAGCGTTAAATTATGGGTTTTTGTCTTTGTACTTAAGTTCATTTTCCTGAAGTAAGGAGAAGTTTTTTTCAAACTGGGACATAAGCTCGTCTTTAGTAAGCAAGATGCGATCTTTGTCAGGTTTCGCGAAAATTAATCTTATTATTAGCCATACTAATATAACTACAGGTAGAAGAAATAAACTCCCTATAAATATATTGTCCGTGAGGATATAAGATGCATATGATATGAATCCGCATCCAATGAGTGGCAAAAGGAAAACCAGGATCGTCCATAAGCGAGGATATGGGAACATAAATCTTTCCATAAGTGATCTTGTATTTGTGCTTTTTGTATTTGCCTGTGCCACAAATGGTTCCTTAGCCCCAATGACCGTTCCTGATACTACAATGTCTTTGTTTTCTTTACCGGTGTGTAGTATTTGAACGATAATAAAATCTTTTGGTTCAATGTAGTCAAATTTCATTAAGACTTTACTGTCATCGATTTTTTGTAACTCAAAATTGTTTAATTTATCACTTACATATGAAACGCCATAATCTAATAATCGAACATTACTGTCGACCTGCGTTCCCAAAGTAATAGGGTCTGCTTGTGCAATATCGTCGATTTTTATTACTTCTGTCCCCGTGTTTTTAATGCTTATTTTTGTGACTGTTAAACTCTCTAAATCTTGATTGTCATATTTTATTGACAGTTTTGGAAACAGGGCTTCGTTTTTGGAAATAATATTGGTGCTGACCGACGTGTGGTTCAACCCTTTACTTCGACGATCTCGTTTTGCGAGATAATAAGAGAATATTAAACCCGCGAGACCAATAATAAAACCTATTAATCCAAAATAAGGATTAGAAACAATACCTTTGATCAATTGATCAATTTGATTTAATAGATTTTCCATAAGTATCCCTCGCGTTGAGAACGAAAATATCTTTTGGTAACACCTAACGATGAGTTATATAGCTTATTTTGTAAAACAGACTATATCCGAAATTATACGCTCTTTTCAGTTCAATTTGCAAGAAAATAGATTGACAACTATGTTACAAATTGAGTAGGCTTTCTCGTAACCCGCAAGTCTTCTCTAGGAGCTGGCGGCAAAACAGGCAGAACTTGTCAAGGCACTCTTTGAGTGCATGCTAGCATTACCCCTATCCCACACTTGCATCGTAAGAGACCTCACCCCGATTGTGCCGATTAATCGGCGTGTGGGTTGGACCTATCCCCCCGCCCTTCCCAAATGGGAAGGGGCTGGTCGGTTGATGATGGTGCTGAATTTCCAAGTCAATGATTTGTTTCGGGAGGGCTTTAGCTTCTCCCCCTTGGGGGAGACGGGAGAGAGGTTTTGATGATGCGCCGCACAAAAAATCAGCCTCCGTTTTTCACGAAGGCTGGTTAGTGTTATTTAGATTTTCGTCGTTCTTTCACAATCTGCTTGCCGATTTCCCGCACGCTTTTCTTTGGTAACCATTTTCGGCGGTCACGCGTGTAATCACCACGTCCCGTTTCGTATTGCTGGAGGAAGCGAATTGTCCCTGCAGGACCGAGTTCACGGAGTAGGGCTTCAAATCCAATGGTTCGGATTTCGCTGAGAGTCAGGTAAGTGGTCGTCATTTCAAAACCTCTTCGAGCCATTTTACTGGATTTTCTACAGTAAATGAGAATAAACTTTTCTTTCGAGCAGCAACCTTCAAAATCTGGTCATCGGTAGTCAGGAAAACATCAGCCTTGCCATATTCGGCAGACGAGAGATGGATGGCATCGTAAGAATCAAATCCTGCTTCTTCCAACTCTTCTGCACGACTCAAAATTTTCTCTGTGGTTTCGACAACCTGCTGAGCCAATGATGCAAATGACAATGTCCGTTGTCTATTTTCCGCATCGGGATTTTGCCCAAGTTCGTGGAGCAGAATTTCACTGCCGACCCACTCCCATTCGCCTTGATTTAGTTTTTCCAGAATGAGAGAAATAGCTTCTGCCTCCAGGCGAACACGTGGCTGACTCTGGTCGTCAAACGGTCGATTCAAACAACAGGCATCGAGGTAGACTTTCATTGTGATGTGAGTATAGCATATTCAATTCATCCAAAGGAGGCATTATGAATAAATCAAATCGCGCAGGGACCTCGCCCCGATTGTGGCGATTGATCGGCGTGTGGGTTGGACCTATCCCCCGCCCTTCCCAAATGGGAAGGGGGCTGGTTGATTGATGTGTTTGTTGACTTTCCATTGCAAAGCAACTTGCGTTTGAGGAGGTTTGGGCTTCTCCCCCTTGGGGGAGACGGGAGAGGGGTTTTGAGGGCAAATCGTGAACAGGACGCGCTCTTTGAGTGCATACCAGCATTTCCCCTATCCCACGCTTGGGTCGTGAGAGACCTCACCCCGATTGTGACAATTGATCGGCGTGTCCGTTTGCCCCTCTCCAAATGGAGAGGGCATGGAGTCGGCTTCTGTTCTTGGCTGATGAGGGTGGTGGTTTTCCAAATCAAGACTTATCGTACACTCTCATCGTAACAGACAAACTCCAGCAGATTCCTTTCTGGGTCGGGGTAAAATCAATGCACAGGAGAGAGACCATGAACAATGATGAAAAACTTGCCTGTACTCCACGCTCGCTAAATTCAAATGGATTCAACTCAAATTGCACTTTGCCTTACGGCTTGAAACCTGAGCACATCCAACATGCCATGCAGGATTTTTTAGATTTCTTGGGATTTACCAACCAGCAACTCAATACCAAAGAAATGCCGCGCCTGGAATCTTTTCTCATGCCAGCAAATTTTAGCAGTATGGTTGGTGAGTATATGAATATCTCTATCCCTAAGTATTGCCCAACATTGGCAAAAAACCTGTATCACAATGGACATCCTGATTTGATTCCCATTGGTGTCTTTGCGAATAATGCCGTTCAACATTCAACAGAAGGAATTGAAATTAAAGGCTCGCGGCATTTATCGGGATGGCAAGGACATAATGCCGAATCGGTGTGGCTTATGGTTTTCGTATTCGACAGCAACACATCGAATGATAGCTTGAAAAATATTGCGCCCAAACCATTCTCTTTTCAAGCCGTTTATGCGGCGAAACTTACAAAGAAGGATTGGGCGTTTTCAGGTCGCTCGGCTACAAGCCGCCGAACAATAACTGCCAGCGTAACGCAAGGTGGCGTTCAAAAGATGAAAGCCAATTGGGTTTACGAAGATTTAGGCGAACGATAGTTCCAGTTGCGCGTCCTTTACGGTAATCGCTGAAAGTTTCTTGATCGCCTGCTTGCTCATTTGGTAGTATTCATCCATTCGCTCTACGCCAATGGATGAATATCCAACAGCATTCGCGGCAGCAATCGTTGAGCCTGAACCCATGAATGGATCCAAAATAATCCCTTCGCCTAACGGCAATGAACTATAAACAATCTTTCGCAAAAATGATTGAGGCTTGAGGCTTGGATGGTCAGCGATCTCCTTTTCCTTTTGCGACGTTCGCTCACTTTCAATAACATCCTCAAAAGGATTTCCATCTGGTTTACGACGCAGACCGCCTGTTTGAAACTCTCGCAGACAATCGCTTACTTTCATACCATTTAATAATGGCTTACGAAAGACTCCCCATGGCTCATAGCGACTCCTTGGCATGGAGCAAACATCGGGAAATTCATCTTCTGCGTTTTTGGGTCTATCGCCTCCGCGCATGGTTCTAACCAAGCGGATAACTTCACCGCGAAATTCAAACCCCTGCTCGGCAATTGCCGAGAAGACGATTTGGGATAAAAATGCATTGGACGCGACAAAAATGTGCCCGCCTGGTCGAATCGCCCGCAAGACCAACTTTGCCCATTCAGAAAAGTAATCCTTCATCTGTTTTCGTTCGCCATTATTTAAAGCAGTAAAGCGTGGCAAAGGCGAGCGTACATGTCCGTCAAATGATGGGGGGATTCGCCAGACCCCGCCATTTCCATTTGTCCGTTTTTCCAACTGTTCAGGCTCGTATTCTTTGACGCCATAAGGCGGGTCTGTCACAACCGCATGGATGGATGACTCTGGAATAAGTTTCATCCATTCAAAGCAATCTGCGTGGATAACCAGCGCCTTGTCTAAAGTGTAGGATTCAAAACCAGCAGAAAAGTCTTTTTTCATTTTTACTTGCCTTCAATCGTTTCACCGATCTTATAAGCAGGGGCTAATTCTCTCACAACCTGTGCCATTTTGCCTTGTTCTTTTTGATTGGTTAATAGTTGTTCAAAATCAGCCAAACTCAAAATAATCGCCTGCGGCAGATTGTGTCGCTTGATAATGTAACGCGTGCTGTTTTGAACCACATCGTTCAAAATCAGCCCGAAATTATTTTGAACTTCAGTCGAAGCAATAGTTTTAGAAGTTGACATAAAAATCTCCAAATTAGCGATATTGGATATATTATACAACTCTAGGTTTAGAATTGCAAGATGAAATGTGCACGGGAATTGGGGCAACGGGATTGGGGATGAATTGTCCATGTCACAGGCAATGGCGGTAAAACAGGCAAAACCTGTCAAGGCGCTCATTGAGTGTATGTCAGCATTTTCCCTATCCCACGCTTGCATCGTAACAGACAAACCTCCTGCAGATTCCCCCCTTCGACACGGTGAGCGAAAGACGAACCGTCAGGACACCGCTCTGGATCGGGGAAGTACAGCGAGCGAACACGAAGTGCCATTCGTGTACGGTCGCATTTACCTTCACCCCCAAACTCTCGAGTCTCATTTTCTCAGATTCGAAATCTTCAAGCGCTACATTGAGCGCAATGTAGTGTTAGCCCCGCATTATCTACTTTGAGTCCAACGCCAACTGAACTGCCTGCTCTCCATTATCATATTATGACCGTCCAGCCAGATCGAAATAGACACGAGCGGACTCTTGGACCTTTGTTATTTATTTTTTCCTTCGTCACTTTTGTATTCCAGTATGTCCCCAGGCTGGCAATCTAGAGCTTTGCAAATTGCCTCCAAAGTTGAAAAACGAATCGCTCTTGCTTTTTCGTTTTTTAGTATTGAAAGATTAGCCATCGTGATTCCGACTCTTTCCGAAAGTTCCGTGACGCTCATTTTTCGTTTAGCCAGCATTACATCGATATTTATTATTATTGCCATAATTGCACCCTATACCGTTAAATCATTTTCTGATTTTATGTCTATGGCATTTTGTAGAAGTCTTTGAAAAACAGCCGCAGCGGTTGCAATTACGATAGAAGCAAAAGTAGTAAAAATGCCCAGGGCAGTAACACCCGCAGAGTCGTCACCTTTAACAAATAACCTTATGTATAGTATTCCTAGCACAATGAAGCCACTGAATGTGATTGCGCAGTATTTTATATTCTTCACAGCGTTCACTGATGGTTGAGAGAAAACTTTATTGACGTCAACATAGCCTAAAAGCTTAAATGCCTGATATAACGCAACAAAAAATGGGATTGAACCTATGTAAGTATATATAATAAGCGGATCTATATAAATACCGATTAGATCCAAGTTAGCAGCTCTTCCTTCAAGTTGAGGAAACCAAATCAGCCATATAAGGGTCACGATTGCGATAAGACAAATGACAAACTTCAAGAATAGTGTTGAACCTTTTTTCATAAGAAATACCTCACTTAGTAATAGATAGTTATAGGATAACACATGATTTATCGTTTGTCAATATATTATTATCGTTATTCATTATCACGAATGCAGTTGTTCCCTTTTAGTTTCATTTCTTGAAATAGTTCAATGTTCGGAAATTAAGCAGTTGAGTTATTGTGCAATATCTTCCAGCGTTGTAATTCTTATGATCAAAGAACTACTATATCAGAGGCATTAAAAGTCGAGAGAATTTTAGTTTTCGTTTATCGTGCACCGCCAGAAGTAACCATCAACTTTTCCTATATCGCCTGTTACTCTTCCAATAC
>Ga0247727_10016183_pt1 | contig 12080 bp, 14 predicted proteins | sample WisWelCaveWW1625_FD_202498 | JGI IMG/M metagenome (GOLD analysis project Ga0247727, IMG submission 202498) | Biofilm microbial communities from Wishing Well Cave, Virginia, United States - WW16-25 | ecosystem: Environmental > Aquatic > Deep subsurface > Groundwater > Cave microbial mat | place...
AGGTTGATAAATTTCCGACTAATACAGCACCAAAACAAGTGGAGAGAATAAAAGACGCACTCTTAAATTCAGATGAAGTTATTTTCAAAACTCAAACTGGAAAATCTTCGATTGAACTTATAAAAGAAGGTAAATTATAAAAATATGCTCATAGATATAGTAATATTACCCCAAAAAAATTTAAGAAAAAAGATTGGGATAAAAATAAAAAAAGAAATTGGACATCTCCCTAATTTTTTTGTCGTTGACAGCGCAAAGCTGATCCCCCATTTGAGTTTATGGCATATGAAAACTTCACAAAAAGGAGTAAGTAAAGTAGCACAAGAATTAAAACAAGTGGTTAAAGGACAAAAACCTATTAAAATTATTTCCTCTGAATTTCACGCCCTAGAAAAATACAAAGGATGTCTAGAATTTCCTGTAAAGGAAAAGAAAGATTTGACTAAATTACAGCAGAAAGTTTTTCAAAAAATTCATGCTTATAAAACGGGACTAATGCCACGGTTCGCATCTTTTTTAAAGATCAAATACTCAGAAGAAAAATTGAGGGAAATAAAAAAGTATGGCAGATCATTGGGATTTCATCCCCACTTTACAATGGGGTGGTTGAAAAATGAAAAAGACATCACAGGAGTTGTAAAGAGAATGAGAGAAGTTAAATTTAAGTTTCAGGCAAAGGAAATTTATATTTGCGAAATTAATAAATGGTGGCAAGTTAAAAGAATAATTAAAAAGATTACTTTTTAATAGTACAATCTTTAAATATGGAAAGAATTTTAATAATAGGCATGAGCGGTTCTGGAAAATCCACATTTGCCAATAAATTAGGCAAGGCGTTAAATCGTGAGGTTATTCATTTGGACAAAGTTTATTACCCGCATCCTTTTCGCTGGGAACATCTTCAAAGTAGAGATGAGTGGAAACAAACGGTCAGAGATTTGGTAGTCAAAGAAAAATGGATTATTGACGGACATTATAATAGCACCTTGAACATTAGAGTCCCTCGCGCTGATACTATTATTTTCTTTGATTTCAATAAATTTCTTTGTCTTTATAGAGTATGCAAGCGATCTTTGGACAAAACACAGCTGTTTGATAAAGCCGAGGGCAACTTTAATCGTTTGTCGTATAACCTAATAGAAAAGATACTAATCTTTTCTAAAAAGAAAGTATGGAAACATCTAGAACCCTACAAAGACACAAAGAAAATATTTGTAGTAAAAAATAGCAAAGAAGCTGAAAAATTATTATCTAAATTAACGAAGTAGTATAATAATTTTATTATGAGTCAAAATATAAAATTTACAGCTTTATTTGTTAAAGATGTTCAAGACTTGTTGAAAAGGTTTCCTCCTAAACATAAGAAAATTTTCGGACATCATTCGACAATTGAATTTGAACCGGAAAATTTACACGGAATAGAAACAGGAAAAGAATATTCTATAAAAATTATTGGGCGTGCTTACGATAAATTTGGGGATGATCTTTTAGTTGAAAACCCTAAATCAAAAAATAAATATCCACATATAACTTTATCTCGTGGAGAAAATGCTCCGCCCTTATACTCAAAGATGCTTTTTGAAAAAGCTATAGCTTCTAATGACATGGAATACTTTAACAATGAGGAAGTTAAAGTTGTTGAAGGAGTTTCGTATTCTGAAATTTAATTTCAGGGAGCAAAAATGCGTGCGCGCACGGGTGGGGTAGAGTTTTTGTGTAATCACAAAAATTCTGGGGTAAGCACCAGTATTCTGCGCCTCGGGCATTTCCGCTAGGGTGTCCACGACTAAAGGACGAGTGCCGAAGTTGTATTGCAAAACAGAATCGAAAGCGAAAGCTACACACAAAACACAATATTGAAAAATGTAGAGTGGGGATGGCGAGGGCAGAACACTCTCGGTAATCCGAGAGTGTAGTCCGACCCGGGGAGAGGAAACTTCCTCTCCCCAAGAAGCGCGGGCTACTGCCCGCACAAAGGCATCTAGGCACTCGTAGCCCTAGCGGAAATGCCCGAGGCGCATGCCGAGGGTGCACCCCTTTAGTTTGGACATCATATGTTATGATGACCGTAGGCACGATATTGAATTTTGCATTTTGAATTCCGCCGCTTCTTCTTTGAAGAAGCCTGAACGAGCACCCTCTCCCATTCCAAAAAAAGAAATCCGCGCGAAATTAAATTTGTATGGATAGAGAGAGGGGGTCAGGCAGAGCGCGCCATTGGCGCGCTGGCGGAGTTCATTAGCATTACCACATTAGTCGAGCGTAGTGGTAAAATTAAAAGAATGATAGTCGTGGAGCGTGAGATTAGCTTTCTTGTTTTTCAAAATAAGTTCGCGTAAAGGACATTAATACATCACAAAGCACTTACATGAAAAAGAGCACACTGCTGTGCTCTTTTTCTGTGCTTTGTGAAGACGGAAGCATATTTTTTCAACAGAAAAAATAGCTGAGTCCGGGTCTGGAAAATTTGCTTTCGATGGAAAGCAAATTATTTTGGACAACATAAACATTGTACGCAAAACGTTCAAAAACGAAACCACTTTTCCCATTCCATGCTATAATCATAAAATTATCAACCTAATCTAAAATACAAAACCATGATCGACCCAAAAAAAATAGATATTAACCAGCTGCCGAAAAAATTTTGCGATGGCGCGATAGGAGCCTATGGGAAAGAGGTGTTCTCTTTCGCTCTAACTTCAGGCAACAATTTAGACTCTTTTGCAACTACGCCCCAAATAATGAAGAGCATTGCTATCTGGATGAACGGGCAGATACAAAATTACGAAAAGCAATTTGGAGAAATAGATATGACTCCCCCGCAAATACAAAGCCCAATCCAAATGGCAGATTTGGGAAAGTAAAATTGTTACACCCGAGCCTAATAAGAATCTCGTGCTATAATGAGCTCATTAATAATTTAACAAAGACTTTATGTTAAAAGAATTCAAACAATTTTTATTAAGAGGCAACGTAGTGGACTTGGCGGTCGGAGTCGTCATTGGCGCGGCTTTTGGTACCATAGTTTCCGCATTGGTTTCTGACTTATTAACTCCACTCATTGCGGCAATAGCTAAAATTCCAGATTTTTCTGGAATTTCGTTTACAATAAACGGAAGCAAGTTTATGCTAGGCCACTTTATTAACGCACTTATCTCTTTTATTTTGATCGCATCCGCAATATTCTTCTTTGTGGTAAAACCAATGAATATGTTGATTGCTCGCTCCCGCAAAGAGCCACCAGCTGATCCAACCACCAAGAAATGTAAAGAATGTTTGAGTGAAATCCCTCTAGAAGCAAAACGCTGTTCTCATTGCACGCAAGTGGCAAATTAATTCAATTTACCTATCCGGCGGAATGTCGTAATAATTAATTAGAAATTTTGTGATATTCAAAAATGGATCTGCCCAAGTCTGCACAGCATAGAGCACGCCTTTCGGATTGATGGCATAAAGAAAAATTATAAACCGAGGATCATAGGCCGGAAAGTATCCAAAGAAAGAATGATTGTGTCTGTCTTCGTAATATCCTCCATTCTCTTGATCAGCGACTTGGGCAGTTCCCGTCTTTACCGCTACACTGTAATGTTCTAATTTCGGCCTTCCCACCGATATGGCTTGATCCATCACATTGACCAGCATGCGAGTAATCTCTTCCCCTGTTTCCGGAGTTATCTTGGTACGTTTGGTTTTATATTTGATCTCTTCTTCTGTCCCATCATCATATTTTATTTTTTGCACAACATGCGGCACGACCAAGTTTCCACCGTTTGCCAGGGACGCCAGCGCGCGAGTGATACCGATAGGAGAGAAAGCAATTCCCTGTCCGAAAGCAGCGTTGGCGTATTCTATCTCTCGGGGACTAGTTAAAAGGTTGGAAACCAAACCGCTGGTCTCATTTGGCAAATCTATTCCCGTTTTGTCTTTAATACCAAAAGAAAGCAAGTAGTCGCGCATTTTTTCTTTACCTAATTTTTTGTAAACAAAAACCATGCCGGTGTTTAGAGATTGATTTAAAACTTCCTGCATACTGACGATTCCGCGCGCTTTTTTATCAAAATTAAATATTTCTTTTTTCTCAATTACCACAGAGCCTTTGTCTTCATACGTAGTGGACGCTTTTAATACTTCCGCATCCAAGGCAGAAGCCATGATTAAGGGTTTCACTACAGAACCGAATTCCAAAACATTCTCCACCAGTGGATTGGAAAAAGTCACAACGTTCTTCACTTTGGAAAAATTATTAACATCAAAATCCGGCTTGCTACCCTTCGCATAAATAGCTCCGTTTACAGGATCCATGATTATTCCTCCGACAGAATCTATCTGATACTTTTCTTTCACTTCTTCTAGCGTTTTCTCCAAGAAATTCTGTACTGACGGTTCTATGGTCGTCACTATGTCTCCTTCTTTTGATTCGTCGCTGAAAATAGTTTTGTTGATATTGGAAAAAACTTCAGCAAAAAAATTAACATAAGGGTTATCTTTATCTCGAGCAAGCGTGTCGTTATACTGCCTTTCTATGCCATAACGTCCACTGAGGTCGTCTCCTTTATACGCCACAAAACCAAGTGTCTGTGAAGACAGTTCGCCACCAGGATAGAAACGCCACTTTTCCTTAAAGATGGATAGTCCTGGAATCTTAAGCAGGGATATTGCGTCAGCTTCTTCCTTTGTTAAATGATTCGATACTTCTTCGTAAGGATCATTTTCTTTAGCGGCCTTGACTAGAAATTCGTCGCGATCTATTTTTATTACTTGTGATAATTTATCGTAAGTTAATTCTTTATTTAAGATTTTACTCGGGTTTATCACTGCTTTGAATCCTGTAGTTTGCAACGCCGCCGAAACAAGTTGTCCGTCTTTCCGAGAAAAATATATTGTTCCGCGCTCGAAAATGTCGGACGATGGCGTGGAATATTGTCTATCTGCACGTTCACTGTAAGAAGTGCTATGCACGACTTGTACCAAAAAAAGCTTTCCTATCAGGATGAAGGCAAAAACCAAAACACAAAAAAATACAATTCTAGTTCTCCAGATAAAACTAGATTTCATTGTTAGCAATTATCGTACTGCTAAGAACCTTACGAGTTACAAAATTCGTAGTTGCCACTTCCTTAAAACCCAACGAACGTGCCAGATCAAAATCAACTTTTTTCAAAACCGCGAGGTATTCCAGCTCTAGATTGCCTACTTCGCTTGTAAGCGCAAGAACCTCTTTTTCAAAAGATTTACGCTCCACTATGTTCCAAACCACGTTTCCTAAAAATAAAACATAAAAAAAGGCTAAGATCGATAACACCCAAAACATGATGAAGAGGATTTTTTTATGCAAATTTCCACTATCTATGATATTTACATTACCCACATAACCTTTCAGTTTTAAACTCGCTTGTCTCATGATTATATTTTTTCCCTAGAAAACCCTCAGGGTTATCGGGCGAACTTTCATTCTGTGAAAGTTTTAGCCAAAATTCTTAACTTGGCGCTCCTTGCCCTATTATTGTTTTTCAATTCTTCCTTGCTTGCTATCGTTGGTTTCTTATTTATTAATCTTGCTTTATTCTCTCTTTCCTTTTCTTTATAAAATCTCTTCGTGATCCTGTCCTCCAGACTATGAAATGAAATCGTCGCCATCCTTCCATTTTTTTTCAAAATATTAAATCCTTTTTCTAATCCATCCTTCAGAGTTCCAAGTTCATCATTTACCGCTATCCGCAATGCCTGAAAAGTTTTTGTGGCAAAATGGATTTTTCCTCTCTTGTATATACTAGGAACACTGCTCTCTATCACCTTCACCAAATCAAACGTCGTTTCTATCTTCTTCTTCTCTCTTGCTTCCACTATCCCTTTTGCTATTTTTCTGGAAAATCTTTCTTCACCATAGCCATAAATAATATCCGCCAAGCTTTTTTCACTCCAGTTGTTTACTATGTCGACCACTGTCAGGTCTTCTGAAGTGGGATTTTCTTTCATGGTCATCAAGAGCGGTTCGTTTCTTAAAAATGAAAACCCTCTCTCTCCATTCTCCAACTGATCGGAACTTAATCCTAGATCAAAAATGACGCCATCGATTTTCGCATTCAGATTTTCCACAACTTTATCTACCTCTCTGAAATTGACATTGATAAATGAAATTCTATTTTCCAAACCTGCGAACTTACCTTTTGCTCTCTCCCATGCACTCTTGTCTTGATCAAGCGCTACGATTTTAATGTTCGGATATCTTTCTAAAATTTCTTTGCTGTGCCCTCCTCCGCCGAATGTAGCGTCAAGCACGACAGATCCATCTGTAAGCTTTAGTCCCTCTATTGTTTCGTTTAAAAGAACAGTCTTGTGTATACTCTCCATAATCATTTTCCATCACCTCCAAGTTTTTCTGCTAACTCGTGCGCTTGTTTTTCCACAACTTCCTGATTCTGCAACCAAACTTTGTCGTTCCAAATCTCAACCCTATCCTCTACCCCTATCACCGCTGCCCTATCTCCAAGCCCGATCCGATCTTTCAAGAAATCAGGAATTAATATTCTACCTATAGAATCTATTTCTGCTTCAGCTGCTCGTCCGAACATGTATCTATTAAAACTTCTCTGATCTGCTTTTAAGAAAGAAAGATCAGAGTCTGAGCCAGAAAGTTTTTTGGAAACCTTTTTCCATTCTGCTGTTGTGAAAATAAACAAACATTGGTCGAGTCCAGGCGTAATAATAATTTTCTTGCCAAGTTCCTTGCGAAATTTCACCGGCAAAGAGATTCTGTTCTTCTCGTCTATCGTGTGTATGTATTCACCTATTAACATATTATTACTATTACCTATTTTAGACTTTTCCCACTCTTTCCCACTTGATATACATTATAAACTACTGCAAAAAACAACGCAAAACAGCACCTGTGGATAACTTTACCCTCTTAAATCAAGCCTCTTGTTATAATGTTTCTACAAGTCGAATTATCAATAGTTTAATTTTAAAAAATAAAAAATGTCTTCTAATTTTAGAAATTTTGGTATGTTGCTCTTGCGCGTAGTATTGGGTATTGTATTTATCCTTCACGGTTTCGATAAGTTGCAAAATTTGGAAGGAGTAGTCGATTTTTTTAGCTCTTTAGGGCTTGCTCCTTTTTTCGCATATCTTGTCGCATATACAGAATTCTTGGGCGGTATAGCGCTTTTGCTTGGAGTATTTTCCCGCTACGCGGCTTACGCATTGTCTACCATTATGGTCGTAGCTATTTTCTTAGTAAAAATGAAAGCGGGTTTCTTGGGAGGATATGAGCTTGACTTGGTGTTGCTCGTTTCTCTTCTTGCTACCGCCTGGTCTGGTTCTGGTAAATATTCTCTTTCCGGTAAAATGTGCGAATGTGGAGACTGCGCCTTTTGCGGGATGAGACTCTTCAGAAGAAAAAAGATGGAAGGTAATACTTTGTAAATTTAAAACTCTGATATATCTCTGGGAGAAAATATGTTTATTGTCCAATCAATAGCTACTTTGATTTTTTTCCTAAGAGAAATAAATTTAGACAAATACAGTGTCCTCCAAATCCACCAAGTAATGCGTCCAAGAAAAACAAAATTAGCCACCTCTCCAATAGCCATCCACTGACCGAGCGATATCATGCTTCCGGTGTGTCTGTATTTGAAAGGTTTTAGTTCTTTATTTTTTACAGATAGGTAAATATTTTCTGCCACCGACACCGCCTCTTTTTCGGCCACCTGAGCGAGACCTGGAAGAAAATTATCCGTCTCACCCACCCTGAAAGCAGTATTGTCCCCTAGTGCAAATATATCTTTGTGTCCTTCGAGTCCTAAATATTTATTCACAATAAGCCTGCCGTCTTTCCACCTCGCGACTTTTTGATCAAAATTTATTTCTTTTGGTTTTATTCCGGCCACCCAAAAAACACTTTCAGTTTCTATTCTTTTTTTGCTACGAAGTAGTAGGTGTGAAGCACCGACTTCCACAACCTCTGTGTCTAGCATTATATTGATTCCTTTTTTCGTTAAAATTTCCAAACTCCTTTCCCGAACCTTCGGACTAAATTGAGGTAAAAGTCCCTTATCTTTTTGAATTAAAGAAACAGAGGCATCTTCTATCAATTCTTTTTTGTAGTAATGCGAGAAACTATTTTTTATTAATTCATGTAATTCTGCGGCCAACTCTACTCCCGTCGGACCACCGCCCACAACCACAAAGGAAAGCATCTTTTTTCGAAGAGCGCCGTCTTTCGCATAGGAAGCCCTTTCCATTTGAGAAATAATGTGGTTTTTTATTTTTATCGCATCTTCTACTGATTTTAACGCGAAAGAATACTCTTGTGCCCCGGCTATGTTATAAAAATTCGTTTCCGCACCGGAGGCTATTACCAAAAAATCATACAAGACGACGCATTCTCCGACGTTTATCGTTTTGTTTTTTATATTTATTTTTTCGGCTTTTCCTAGATAAAATTCATCAATGCAACAGCCGAGCACTTCCCTGATAGGTTCTATAATGTTTTGTGGATTGATACTACCCGTCGCCACTTCGTGAAGCAATGGAGTAAAAAGAAAATAATTTTTCTCACCGATCATGGTCAAATGCACATCCCCTCTTCGATGAAAAAATTTATGAAAATTCCTGAGAGTATAAACACCCCCAAACCCATTGCCGATTATTACAATTCGAGTCTTTTGCGACATACTATTAAAATTATTCCAAATTGTTAGGCTTCATCAGCGGGAAAAATTGGGTTTCGCGTATAGGTTTATCTACAAGAAAAGCGAACAGCATTTCGCCGAATCCAAAACCGCAGGTAGGCGGCATTCCGTACTCGAGCATTTCAACGAATTCATCGTCTGGCATCATTGCCTCCTTGTCCCCCGCCTTTAGTAATTCTCTTTGAACCTCAAACCTTTCGGCCTGAGCTATCGGATCATTCAATTCAGAATAACCGTTGCCGACCTCTGAACCAGCAATAATAATTTGAAACCTTTCCGTCAGCTCAGTGTTGCCTGGCATGGATTTGCTCAGTGGAGAAACAAGCTTTGGATGTCCGGTCAAGAAAACAGGGCCGGAAATTTGTTTTCTGCAATGTTTCCACATAGCATCCATTAAGCGCTCCATAGTGTTGCCATCGTAAATTATTTTCAAATCATTTAGTTTACTTTTCACTTCGTCATAAGTGGTGAGAAGTACGTCTATACCAGTCTCTCTTTTGACGATTTCTCGATAGTCGATAGATGGCCACTCTACCCCCAAGTCAAATTTGTGTCCACGCGTCTCGAACTTGGTGGTGCCGAAAACGTCTTGCGCAATTTTCTTGTAAAGATTTTCGGATAATTTCATTCCATCTTTGTAATTCGCATAGGCCCAGTAAAATTCCATATTGGTAAATTCCTGTAGATGATTGGCGTCAGAACCTTCGTTCCTATATGCTTTGCCAATTTCAAAAGTTTTAGTAAGTCCTGCCGCCATAAGACGCTTCTGCCAAAGTTCGCCTATCGAAATGCGAAGATATAGGGGCAATTTAAAATCCTCGTTGTATGTTTTAAACGGAGTAGCCTCTGCTCCACCAGTAGTGACTTCAAGCGTAGGAGTCTCTACTTCCAAAAATCCATGCTCTTTCATAAAGGCACGTGTAGTATCCCAAAATTTTGTTTTCTTCTCGAGAATCTCCCTGATTTCTCCATTCATTAAAATATCCAGATATCTTTTTCGAAATCTCTCCTCTGTGTCGTGCAATCCATGCCATTTTTCCGGAAGCGGACGTAAGCTTTTTGAAAGCATACGCCAATCTTTCGCTTCTATTGTTTTTTCTCCTCTAGTTGTTTTGAAAAAGATACCTTGTAGCTCAACGAAATCTCCTATATCCACTACTTCATTCCAAAATTTAAATTTTTCGTCTTTCACTATATCTTTTTTTAGCAAACCTTGAAAAAGTCCTGTACCGTCATTTAGCGTCACAAATACAATAGCACCCTGTCCACGAATAGACATTACCCTTCCAGCAATCCATTTGCTTTCTTTTGTTTCTTCTAATTCTTCAAAATTATCAACAGCGTTTTTTAGAGTTATTTCTCTTCTCGATTCCGCTGGATACGGGTTTATACCTCTCTCTTCCAAGAGTTTTAGTTTTTTTATTCTAACATCCCTAATCTCATCAATTGAAGACATTTTTAATATACATTTATGATTTTGTAACTAACTTCCCCGTTAGGAGTTTTAAAAGAAATACTATCGCCTTTTTTCTTACCAAATAAAGCTTCGCCGAAGGGAGATCGGTTAGAGATCTTACCTTGCGCCATATCAGCTTCCTCTCCTCCTACGATTTGATAAATCTTATCTCCATTGTCTCCTTCCTTGAGAACGACAACCATCGAACCTATGCCTATAACATCTCCCCCTCCTCCGGAAACGACTTGCGCGGATTGCAATATTTGTTTTATTTTTTCAATACGTTCTTCGAGTTTACCTTGATCTTCGCGAGTCTGATGGTATTCAGCATTCTCAGACAGATCGCCAAGTGATTTTGCATACGCCAAATTCTCCAGGATCTCCTTTCTTTTTGGTCCCTCTAAATCTTTGAGTTCGGCCTCTAGCTCCTTTTTTTTCTCTTCTGTTATGTAATTGCCTGATTGCTTCATAATTTGTTATCTTAACTTTTTTTTGGAAAAAAGTCCATCGCTTGCTATAAATTTTCTATATGATAATCTGTCATATATGGCAAAGACGGTAATTCAAGTAGATAAAAATGGGAATGAAAATAATGCAAGCATATTGCGTCGTTTTTCACGCAAAATCCAAGAATCGAACATAATTCAGAAAGTCAAAAGTTCTCGTTATAATAAAAGAAAAGAATCAAAACTAAAAATCAAGAAAGCTACTTTAAAGCACTTGGAAAGAAGAAAAGAAATAGACAAACTTCGCAAACTCGGAAAAATAAAATAAAATATGCGTTTTAGAAAAATAAAAAACGACATCTTGGGTCAAGAATACTCCCTGTCTGTGGCTTTCGTAAGCGAAAAAAAATCCAGAGAAATAAACAAAAAATACAGAAAAAAAGACAGGTCAACTAATGTCCTCTCTTTTCCCTTGCGTAAAGATGAGGGTGAAATAGTGTTATGCGAACCGGTAATAAAAAAGGAGGCAAAAAAACTTGGGAAAACTTTTGATGAGTGGCTCGGATTTCTGGTTATCCACGGAATGCTTCATTTGAAAGGAATGACACATAGTAGTAGAATGGAGAGAGCAGAAAAAAAATATGATCAGAAATATTTCCATCGGAATAGATTTAGGATCCACGACTACGAGAATCGTAGTAGGAGAATTCTTAAAGGGAGAAAAAAACCCTAAAATAATAGGTACAGGAGAAACTGAAACAAAGGGAGTAAGACATGGATATGTCGTAGACGTGTCCCTAGCAGTGTCCTCCCTTAAAAATGCCGTAACATTAGCCGAAAAAAGTTCCGGTGTAAAAATACGTCGCGCCTTTATCGGAGTGGGCGGAGTGACTCTGCGCGGAGAGACGACAAGTGGAGTCGGAATAATCTCCAAGGCAGATGGGGAAGTCACTGGTCTCGATATAGATAAAGCACTTGAAGACTGCGAAGACAATCTGAATTTAAACAATAAAAAAATAATCAAGATCGTTCCCATTTCTTTCAAACTGGACGGCAAAGAGATATTGGGTAGGCCGGAAGGAATGAGAGGAACCAAGCTAGAAGTAAAAGCTCTATTTGTGACTTGTTCTCTTTCGCACTTTGAAGATCTACTAGAAGTCGTAACTTTAGCTGGAATAGAACCCATAGATGTCATAACCTCTCCGCTTTCGGGTAGTTATATAGCAATATCTTCAAGACAAAAAATAGTGGGAAGCGCTTTGGTAAATATAGGTTCTGAGACAGTGTCGCTTGGGATTTTTGAGAATAATATTTTGATATCGCTTCATACATTCTCCATTGGCGGCGCGGACATAACGAACGACATCGCCCTTGGGATGAAAGTTTCGCTTGAAAATGCAGAACGTTATAAACTTGGAAATATGGGAGAAGAATTTTCAAAGAAAAAATTAGAAGAAATAATAGAAGCACGTCTTTTTGACATAT
>Ga0247727_10016184_pt1 | contig 12079 bp, 12 predicted proteins | sample WisWelCaveWW1625_FD_202498 | JGI IMG/M metagenome (GOLD analysis project Ga0247727, IMG submission 202498) | Biofilm microbial communities from Wishing Well Cave, Virginia, United States - WW16-25 | ecosystem: Environmental > Aquatic > Deep subsurface > Groundwater > Cave microbial mat | place...
TCAACTTAAAAAAATCATCAATAGAAAAATTGAAAAAATTTTACAACTTGCTTCTTGAATATTCTTATGCTAAAAATTTCCCACGGTAACATTCTTTAATGAGTCAACGGGTCAAGATACTATCCTTTTGTATAATAGCGCCATGGCAAAAGCACCTTCTCCCCTTATTCTCCAACAAATGCAAATCGGGCCGATGGCCAACTTTTTGTATTTTTTAGGCGATGCCAAAACCAAAGAAATCGCCGTCGTTGATCCGGCCTGGGATGTCGATTATCTTTGTCAGGAAGCCAAACGACATGGGTATAAAATTACCAGCGTCTTTTTAACCCACGGCCACCCCGATCATGTGAACGGACTTGAGAAAATTCTGTCACGACATGATGTCCCAGCGTATATTTCTCAGGATGAGTTTCCGATTTTTATTCCAAAGCATAAGAATATTGTGAAAATCAAAGACCGCACGAAGTTAAAGGTCGGAGATTTGGAATTCGAGTGCATCTTGACCCCCGGCCATTCCCCGGGATGCCAATGTTTCAAATACGAAAATGTTTTGGTTTGCGGCGACACATTATTTATCGATGGTTGTGGCCGCTGTGATTTACCCGGCAGCGACCCAAAAGCCATGTACCATTCGCTCTATGAAATCATTATAAAACTCCCGGACGAAACCCTCCTCTACCCAGGCCATGATTATGGCCCTGTCCCATTTGCCACCCTCAAAGATCAAAAGGAGTCAAACCCTTATTTGCAGTGTACGAGTTTACAGGAATTCCTCGGCGAGCGGATGTAACGGGAAAAATGGGGGGGACATTGGCCTTAAGATTTCTAAGAAAATTTCGCGAAGATTAGTCGATACAAAATTCCACTAAAAATTCGAAACGGTAATAATCTTTTTAGGGTAAGAATGATTTTACTGCGCCGGTCAGGGATATTGCGAAACGGCGGATTGGGATCGTTGATGAGCCTTTCCACCAAAATAGCGATATCTTCAGGGTTCTTCTTATCGGCCGCCACGTATTTATCCACCTCTTCGCTCATATATTTTGAATACCGATAATAAAGACTATCCAGATTGAAAAAATTTTTCGCGTACTTTTTATTTTCAAAGAATATCGTGGTCCGGTAGGTTCCTGGTTCAATCAGACAGACGTTGATGCCGAAAAGTTTCATCTCATAATAAAGGCTTTCCGAAAATCCTTCGAGCGCCCATTTGCTGGCGTTATACGCCCCAAATCCCGGTAAGGCATACAATCCGGCGATACTCGAGATATTAATAATTCTTCCCTTTTTCTGCCGACGCATGATCGGGATCACTTCGCGGGTCACGTTTTGCACACCAAAAAAGTTGGTCTCAAACTGCGCCCGGATTTCCTCCTGCGTTAAATCCTCAAAAAAACCGCCAATACCGTAACCGGCGTTATTGACCAGGACATCAAGGCGGTTATGTGCTTTGCAAATTTCCAAAACAGCTTTTTGAATCGAACTCACATTCGTGACGTCTAATTCCAATAGAGTGACTTCTCCCTTACGATGCGAAACTTCCTTTAAGAAATTTTGTTTTTTACTTAAATTCCGCATCGTGGCAAAGACAATATGTCCTTGGGAGGCCAAGCGCGCGGCGGTTAAAAGACCAAACCCGCTCGAGCATCCGGTGATGAGGATAATCTTAGGAGACATGGTTAGGGGTTAATGGTGAATCGTCAATAGTTAATTGTCATAAAAACCATTTACGATTTACCATGAACCATTAACTGCCTTTTGAATTAACAGACAATCTAAAATCGTCAGGGCGATCATGGCTTCGACCACCGGGACAACGCGTGGACAGATACAAGGATCATGGCGGCCGGTGACTTTGACGGTTGTGGGGTTTCCGCTCACGTCAACCGTGGGTTGTTCTTGGGCGATGGAAGACGCGGGTTTCACCGCAACACGCAGGATGATATCTTCTCCAGTTGAGATTCCGCCAAGAATTCCGCCGGCATGGTTCGTTTTGGTGCGTATTTTTTGCCCGTCATGGTAAAAAATATCGTTGTTTTCCGAGCCGCGCATCTGGGCGACTTTAAATCCTTCGCCGATTTCCACACCCTTAATGGTGCCGATGGACATGAGAGCCGCTGCCAAACGGGCGCTCAGTTTATCAAAAACCGGGTCGCCTAATCCTGCCGGGCACCCCACAACGACCGCTTCCACGATACCACCCAACGAATCGAGATTTCGGCGGGTCTCTTCGATTTTTTCAATCATGAGTTTTGCCTGGTCGGGATCAGGACAGCGAACGGCGTTGGATTCAATGGCGGTTAAATCAAATTTTTTGGCATAAATTCCGGCAACGGCCAGTGTGTAGGCGACGATCTGAACATGGTGGTGGGATAAAATTTTTTTAGCAATCGCCCCGGCGGCCACGCGCATGGCGGTTTCCCGGCCTGAAGATCGTCCGCCCCCGCGCCAGTCGCGCAGGCCATATTTCATATAAAAAGTAAAGTCGGCATGGCCCGGACGGAACACATCTTTCAATTTCGAATAATCGGTCGATTTGGCATCGGAATTACGGATCAATAAACCGATGGGAGCGCCGGTGGTTTTACCTTCAAACACACCGGAGAGGATTTCGATGGTATCGGATTCTTTACGTTGGGTGGTAATCGAACTCTGTCCCGGCCGGCGGCGGTCCAGTTCTTTTTGAATATCGGATTCATTTAGAGCAATATTAGGAGAAACTCCCTCAACGATCGCTCCGATGGCGGATCCGTGGCTTTCCCCGAAGGTCGTAACCCTAAAAAGTTTTCCGAAGGAGCTTCCTGACATTGTTTATTTTAAAATAAGCGCTTCGCGCACTATTTTATTGTTGATCTTATTAGTAATAAAAACGTTAAATCTCCAAGTCTCGATGAAACTGGAGATTGGAGATTTAACGATATAATGGAAAAGATCAACAACGCGTTGGAAACTTTCAGTTTCCGATGCTATAAAATTATGAACCGACATCCCTGACGCACGACACGAGGAAAAAATAAGAATGGAAAAATTGATCTGATCTGTTTGGAAATTAAATTTTGCCACATTAAAATGCCGGCGTGACCCAGACAAAGTATTCTTTCGTCATAGACGAAACAACTTTTATCGGAATTTCAATACAATCAACTTACCAGCGCTTACTCATTTCCCCGGAGATGGCTAAATACTGTCCGGGTCAACGCCGACGACTCCACCCTCTTTTCTCTTCGAAACACCAACCACGGTGAGAGAACTCACCTGCGATGAATCGAAGAACCGTGGCTTACTACTTTTAGGGGGAGTTTTTTAAATTCTTCGCTTGCTGTTTTTCTGTAGCAGAATTGAATTTAACATTGATTTATATTGAAATGCCGGTGACTCAAGGATTCTCTTTAAGAGATAATGTGCTAGGTGTTCCAGGACAAAGAGTTTGTTGAGTGTCCAGCATTTTATTGAGTCGTATTATATCTACCATTCGACAAAAATCAAAATAAAATTTAATGTTTAATCGTGTTTAATCGGTAGTGGCCCCTTCTGACGCCGAACGCACGGACGACATGTATTTTTTAAGAACACCCCGCGTATAGCGTGGCTTTGGCTGTTGCCAACCTTTTAACCGTTTTTTGATTTCGGGGCCAGTTAAGCGCACATTGATTTCGCGCTTATTGGCATCGATGGTGATGATATCTCCATTTTTAATAATCGCCAAGGGGCCGCCGCTATAAGCTTCGGGGGTGATATGACCGACCACAAATCCGTGGCTCCCACCGGAAAAACGGCCATCGGTAATGAGGGCAACGTCTTTTCCTAAGCCCCTTCCCATGACCGCGGAAGTCGGGCTTAACATCTCACGCATGCCGGGGCCGCCTTGAGGGCCTTCATAACGAATCACGATGACATCGCCTTTTTTGATCGTGCCATCGAGAATCTTTTTTAAGGCGGATTCTTCTGAATCATAAACCCGTGCGGTTCCGGTAAAATGACTTCCTTCTTTACCGGAAATTTTCGCCACCGCACCTTCCGGGGCAAGATTACCATATAAAATGACAATGTGTCCGAATTTCTTTATGGGGTCATGAAACGGCCGGATGATTTGCTGACCATCAGGATAAGGTTTGACGGTAGAAAGATTTTCTCGAAGCGTTTTGCCAGTCGCCGTCAAACAATCCCCGTGGAGCAATCCCTTGTCCAAGAGCATTTTCATTAGCGGCGTGAGACCACCAATATTGACCAATTCCGCCATTACAAAACGCCCGCTCGGTTTTAAATCCGCCAGCACCGGAACCCTTTTCCCAATACGGGTGAAATCATCAATAGTTAATTTAACATGCGCCGAATGCGCCATGGCTAAAAGATGTAGAACCGCGTTAGTTGAACCGCCTAAGGCGGTGACCACAGTGATCGCATTTTCAAAAGCCTTCTTAGTCATGATATCGAGCGGGCGGATTCCCAGTCGAATCAGATTCAGGACCGCCTGTCCGGCCTGATAACAATCATCTTTTTTTTCTTGGGAAATGGCCGCTTGCGCGGAACTGTTGGGTAGACTCATTCCCAACGCCTCAATCGCCGAGGCCATGGTGTTGGCCGTGTACATCCCACCGCAGGATCCGGCTCCGGGGATGGCGTGGCATTCAATATTTTTTAACTCTTCATCATTGATTTTATGATTGGCATGAGCGCCGACTGCTTCAAAAACAGAAACGATGTCCAAATTTTTGTTATTATAACATCCTGGTAAAATGGTTCCCCCATAAACAAACACCGCCGGCCTATTCAATCGCGCCATGGCGATGAGCGAACCGGGCATATTTTTATCGCACCCGCCGATGGCCACAAACCCATCAAAACCTTCGCAACCGACAACTGTTTCGATTGAATCCGCAATAACTTCACGCGATACGAGAGAATATTTCATTCCCTCTGTCCCCATGGAAATGCCGTCGGACACGGTGATCGTATTAAAAATGACCGCCTTGCCCTTGCCGCTCGCGTCAACCCCTTCGGCGGCTTTCAAGGCAAGTTTGTCGATGTGCATATTGCACGGGGTCACCATGCTCCAGGTGGAAGCGATGCCGATTTGAGATTTTTGAAAGTCGGCGTCATTAAATCCAACTGCACGCAACATCGCCCGGCTTGGAGCTCTTTCCACCCCATCCGTCACTAGATAAGAAAATTTGCGTTTATTTAAATTATTCATCAATTTACCTCAACCAAGGTTTTTTCGCGGTGTGATTCTCCTCGAAGGCGATAATTTTATCTTTAAATTGTTCTGTCCAAGCGATGGTATCCAAGCCTTTGATCAAGCACTCTTTATTGAACGAATCAATTTTAAAAAAATATTCTTTTCCGGTCGGGCCTTGGATTTTTTGTTTTGGCAAATCGGCTGAAACTTTGGCGCCGGGGTTGGCCCACACGTCCTGAAACAACTCATCAACCTCCCGGGAAGATAGAGCGACCGGGAGGATTTCGTTTTTAAAGCAATTATTATAAAAAATGTCAGCGAAGCTGGGGGCGATCAGGACTTTGAGTCCATAATCGGCAATCGCCCAAGGCGCATGTTCCCGGCTTGAACCGCAGCCGAAATTATCCCTGGCCAAAAGGACAGTCGCATGACGGAATCGTTCTTGGTTTAAAACAAACTCTGGATTTTCTTTGGTCCCTTCATAATCAAGATAACGCCATTCATGAAAAAGGTGCTTGCCAAAACCGATCCGGTCGATTTTACGCAAAAATTGTTTAGGAATAATCGCGTCGGTGTCGATGTTGACACGGTCTAAGGGAGCGGCAATTCCGGTATGTTTTTTGAAGGGTTTCATTATCGTTGTTCGTTGTTCGTGATTTGTGATTCGTTTTATTTGTCGAATCACGAAACACGATTAACGAATCCCTTTATGAGAATTCTCTGATATCGACAATATGCCCGACCATGGCGGCCGCGGCGGCCATTTGCGGGCTCATCAAATGCGTTCGTCCACCGGGACCTTGGCGTCCTTCAAAATTACGGTTACTGGTTGAGGCACAACGTTCGCCTTTGGAAAGTTGATCATCGTTCATCCCCAAGCACATGGAACACCCGGCAAAACGCCATTCAAATCCGGCTTCTGTAAATATTTTATCCAACCCCTCTTTCTCAGCCTGCAAACGCACCTGGGCCGAACCAGGGACGACGATCCCCTGAACGGTCGAAGCCACTTTTTTTCCTTTGACAACTTGAGCTGCCACACGTAAATCTTCGATCCGGCCGTTGGTGCATGAACCGATGAATACTTTATCGATTTTAATTTCCTTCATCGGTGTGCCGGGTTTCAAATCCATGTAGGCCAACGCGTTTCTGGCCCCCAAGCGGGCAACGGGATCTTGAAAACTTTCCGGGTCAGGGACTTTGCCATCGATGCCAGTCACCTGTCCTGGGCTTGTTCCCCACGTCACTTGCGGCGCAATATCGGAAGCTTTAATATTAATCACACGGTCGAATTTCGCGTCAGGGTCGCTGGGTAAAGTTTTCCAATACGTAAGAGCTTTATCCCAAAGGTTTCCCTGGGGCGCAAAACGGCGTCCTTTAATATAAGTAAACGTCGTTTCATCCGGAGCCATCAACCCGGCCCGCGCGCCGGCCTCGATACTCATATTGCAAATGGTCATACGCCCTTCCATGGAAAGACCGCGGATAGTGCTGCCAGCATATTCGAGGACATAACCGGTGCCGCCGGCTGTTCCGATCAAACCGATAATATATAAAATGATATCTTTGGGCGTAACTCCTACCCCAAGTTTCCCATCGATATTGATCTGCATGGTCTTGGATTTTTTCTGCTGCAAAGTTTGGGTGGCCAAAACATGTTCGACTTCGCTGGTGCCGATCCCAAACGCCAATGCCCCAAAGGCCCCATGGGTGGACGTGTGGGAATCGCCGCAGACAATGACCATCCCGGGGTGAGTAATACCCAATTCCGGACCGATTACATGAACGATCCCCTGGTTGGGATTTTTTAAATCATAAAGGGTAATCCCAAACTCTTGGGCGTTTTTGGTTAGGGTCTCGATTTGAAGGCGTGACGTGGCTTCGATTTTATTGATGTCCTTTGAACGCGTGGAGACGTTGTGGTCCATCGTGGCGAAGGTTTTATTTGGACAGCGGACAGTACGTTTGGCTGAACGCAACCCGGCGAACGCCTGCGGCGAAGTGACTTCGTGGACTAAATGACAATCAACATAAACCACCGAGATACCGGCCGGGTCTTGATGGACAATATGCTCATCCCAAATTTTTTCGTACATGGTTTTGCCCATGAGAAACTCCTGACACCTTTTAGAAAATTGACTTCATTCTAAAAAAATAGGTTGGGGTTGTCAATACTTGATTCGCTTTCACCCGAGAGAGAAAGTAATTGGAAGCCAGAACAATCGATTATTTTTTGATGGAGGTAACAAAACCTCGTAAATGGGATAAAAAGCTAAAGATTTGGACGAGCAAGAGGATTGTCCCCAACGTTAGAAAGGAAAAATAAACCGATTCTACACGAAAAACATTAGGTATTTTGTGAGTGGCCGCGCCAAACGAAAGGAGAAGCTGTTCTTTGGGGAGTATCATCCCCAAAATCCATCCCGTTAACCAAAACCCGACTAACATCCCGCAGGCCAGGAACATTTGCTTGCTGACAAGCTTCCAGCGCTTCTTACTGCTTTTTCCCGCGAACGTTTTAATAAGCTCGATGAAGGGCATCAATAAGGCGCTTAATAAATAAAAAATTCCTCCGATTCCTGTCCCAGGGACTCCGGCAACCATGTCTTTAATGTCCTTTCTCGTAAACGTTAAATGTTTTTTGGCGAATCAATTCCGACCAGATGGCTTCCAGTATAAAGATTCCGTTGACCGTCCGCAAAACAAAAAAGGCCGGAATACTGGAAAGAACTTTCCAAATTTCTTTCCGCGACGCCGCTTTGACCAAAGTAGGGATCATGACCGCCGGGATATCAATGACATAGCCCAATAGCAAAATCGGCGCTTTAAAAACAATCGCCAATAATGGCAATAAAATCAGATACGTGCATGAGGCTACCACTCCATCCCAGAGGGCAACCGCCACGATGGAATTCAGATATTTTATCTTGAGGATCCCCTTCCAATGCAGCTTCACATTCTGGATAAAACCATGCGACCAGCGTTTGAGTTGCTTATGCATAAAGTCGAAATTGTGCGGCTCAATCGGGTAGCAAATGGCCTCGGGGATAAAACGGACTTTATGACCGTTTTGATAAAAACTCCAGGTTAAATCCATATCCTCGGCCAGCGTGCGCGTAGACCAGCCGCCGTTTGCTTTCAACATTTTTGTCCGATACATGGAAAAACAGCCCGAGGAGATCAGTGGCTTTTCATAATAATCCTGGATGGGTTTAAAAAACGTAAAGGCAAAAAGGTATTCGATATAACGGCCTCGTTCCCAGAGTGTTTTGGTGTATCTGGGCAAAACAAAACCGCAGGCCGCCGCCACACCGGGATCTTTAAAGGCATCCAAAAGTTTTTCGATAGCGTCCGGGGCCAAAGTCGTATCGGCGTCAATGGCCATGGTCAGTTCGGTTTCGACAAATTGGAGGGCAAAATTCTGCGCGCCGGCTTTGGATCCGGTATTTTGAGGTGGACGGATAACGGTGACCCCAAGATTACGCGCCACTTCCCCTGTCCCGTCACTGGAAAAATCATCAATCACAATGATTTCATCCACCGGGACACTTTGAGCCAGGAGACTTTTGACAGTATCGGCGATGCTTTGGGCCTCGTTATAAGCCGGAACAAGCACCGTCAGTTTACCGAACGATTTCTTTTTTGATGGATGGAATAGTGAAGCGGGAAAATCCTGAGTAGAAAATTCATTAGCTGCGAACATCTAATATATCCTTCTGGCGGATGGCCATGTAAAAATTGTCGCAAGTATAGGATACTTTCAGAGACGTGTCAAAGAAAAAAATAATGTCCGCCCTGGTAAACAACCAAAGCGGCTAGATAAGCCAAAACAGCCATGTACATGAATTGAAATACCGGCCAACGCCAGGAATTGGTTTCCCGGTAAACGACGGCCACGGTGCTGGCGCATTGCAGGGCAAAGACGTAAAAAATCATCAGGCTCAAACAGACCAGGGGCGTAAAAAGCGGCTGGCCGTCAGGCCAAGTGGCGTTTTGAAACGCGTCGCGTAGCGTCTGTTCTCTGGCCTCTTTTCCCAGATTGAATACAATGCTCATCGTTGAAACAAAAATCTCCCTGGCCGCAAAAGAACCAATGAGCCCAATGCCGATACGCCAGTCGTACCCCAGCGGCTTAATGAACGGTTCCATGATTGTCCCGGCCTGTCCGGCAAAGCTCGATTTTAAAGCCATCCCTTCGTCCATCCCCGGGTGTTTGGGGTAGGTCATCAACGCCCAGAGAACCACCGACATCGCCAGGATGATCGTTCCCGCCCGTTTTAAAAAAAGACGACTGCGTTCCCACATATTAATCGCCACCGTTTTCCAGGACGGCCAACGGTAAGGCGGCAATTCCATGATAAAAACCGGTTTTTGAGAACGCAGTAACGTCCTTTTAAAAAACCAAGCCATCAGGCAAGCGCCGACAATCCCTGTCACATACATGGCCAGCATAATTCCCGCTTTCTGCCATCCGCTGGCCAGCGGCATCATAACCGCAATCATGATCCCATAAACCGGCAACCGTGCCGAACAACTCATGAGCGGCGCCACCAAGATTGTCACCAAACGGTCTTTTGGACTTTCGATGGTCCTGGCCGACATAATCCCGGGGATCGCGCAGGCAAAAGAACTCAGAAGCGGGATGAACGATTTTCCGTGCAAACCGACTTTGTTCATGACCCGGTCCATGATAAACGCAGCGCGGGCCATATAGCCAGTGTCCTGCAATAACCCAATAAAGAAAAATAAAATCAAAATTTGCGGCAAAAAGACAACAACGCCACCGACCCCGGCAATAATGCCATTAACCAGCAAATCCCGTAAATCTCCCGGAGGCATAACGGCATTTATCCAATTTCCCAGTTTCCCGAACGCTGTATCGATCCAATCCATCGGGTAAGTGGCAATCGTAAAAATTATATAGAACATCAGCCCCATGACCCCTAAAAAAAATGCCCAACCCCAGAACTTGTGTGTCAGTACCCGGTCGATTTTTTCGGTGATGTCTGGCCCTTTTCTATTTTTTTCCGTCACACAATCTTTGAGAATCCATTTGATCCAATCGTACCTCGCTTCGATGGCCGCTGTTCGGGCCCGTAGGCCCTTCGTCCGCAATCGGTCTTGAACCACGTTAATCTGGCAGATGAGTTCTTCTTTAAAAAACCTTTTTAATGGATTAGATTTCGAATCGTTCTTAAGTTTCGGCCCTAAGGACATCAAGATCAGGCTTTCGGAAAACGCCTCATAACGGTTCATCCCATCGTGTTGCATGAGCAGACGGACCAGATGTTCCACCTCTTCTTCAATATCCGGCGCCATTTTCCATTCGCGTTTGTAATCGGCCGGGGCCCCTTGGGCTATCAGTTGCTTTAACTCTTCGACTCCCTTGTTCTGGTTGGCGGTCGTGGGGACTACGGGAACGCCCAGGTGCTGAGATAATTTCTTTATGTTAATTTCCCGTCCCTGACGTTCGACTTCATCCATCATATTCAGAGCGATGATCATGGGCAACCCAAGGTCCTGAATCTGGCTGACGAGATAAAGGTTTCGTTCTAAATTTCCGGCATCGACTACGCATACAACCATGTCCGGCCGCGGGGTATCGGGCAAATGCCCCAGAAGCACATCGCGAGCGATCTGTTCATCCGGTGAACGGACCGCCAAACTGTACGTTCCCGGTAAATCGATGACATTAACGACGCGGTCACCCGCCAAAACCAGCGTCCCGCTTTTTTTTTCAACGGTCACCCCGGGATAATTACCGACCTTTTGACGGAGTTTTGTGAAGGCGTTAAAAAGCGTGGTTTTGCCGGAATTTGGATTACCGGCCAAAACAATCGTTCGAATTATCGATTCCTTTTTTAGGGGAGAATTCACTGATACTGGGGGCATGTTTGAATTTTAAGGTAGCAGTGTGACTTCGATCTGGTCGGCTTCTTCTTTTCTGAGCGATAACAGATAGCCGCGGATTTTGATTTCAATAGGGTCTCCTAACGGCGCATATCGGACAACGGTCACTTTTTCTCCCGGTGTCAACCCCATCTCCTCAAGCCGTTCGTAGTCGTCGCCTTCAATAATAAACCGTTTGATCGTGGCCTGTTGATTGACCGCGAGATGACTTAATAGAACTATTTTTTCGTCGGGAAATGACATAGATTTATTATGGATATCCTTCGCTTTCGCTCAGGATGAGGGGGTCAAAACTGCTTTAACCCCTCACAAATATCTTTGACGATAATGTTTTCCGCCAGCTTTTTACTGATGACGACCTTGGCGTCGCGGACTTTGCAAATCAGAGCGCCACTGTCGGCAATTTTGTGTACGACGGCGGATTCACAAAAACCCATTTCGCGCAGACGTTGGCAGACACCGGCTTCACCGTGCAGGCATTCGATAGCCACACTCTGGCCGACTTTAATGTCGCTGAGAGTTTTGTGGGGTGAATTGCAAACACACTTTTGAGTGGAAAATAGTTTATTAAACCAGGTTTTAATCATTTACGGTCCTTCCCCGCAGCCGCCGCAAGAACTTTTGTTTTGCCTGCGGAGCGTTTTTTTAAAACGCTGGTAAAGATACCCAATGCTTAAACCGATGATTATGATGACAATAATTTTCTGCATAGAATACTCAACATTTCACATTGAGCCAAATAAAAAAGTCCACACTTTACTCAGTGTGGACTCGGGATATGATTATCGCTGGTCGCTGAAAACTCTCTTAGGTGGCGTCATTCTACTATTAACTTCATATAATGTAAAAACTTTTTTAACTCTCGCATTGCCTCACATTAAATGTTACCGAAAATATTTTAAGAGCGATTCGTTGACTCATAATTGATGTTACCATCCGCGAGGAGGGTCAACCTATGAGTCCACGATCTAAAAAGGAATACCTGGAAGC